>Ga0316197_10002657_pt1 | contig 12755 bp, 9 predicted proteins | sample OudBiesiAoxic_MG_FD_204939 | JGI IMG/M metagenome (GOLD analysis project Ga0316197, IMG submission 204939) | Coastal sediment microbial communities from Oude Bieten Haven, Netherlands - site A oxic | ecosystem: Environmental > Aquatic > Marine > Coastal > Sediment | place: Netherlands...
CCAGTCCGATGGTCATCAGTTGGATTCGTCCCCATCCACTGCGGATTGGCGATCGAAGTTCAAAATGTGGTCTCATAGCAGTCGTTCTTGGTTGGGTTAACTTCGTGAGGAATTCGCTCCCCAACCTTTCGAGCGCGATCGGGGGCACAGACCCGTCACCGAATTTCATTTTTCTTTCGCTGAGCCTCGATCCGTCATGTCATCGCCATTGGATTCGCCTCAGGATCTGGCGTAGATTGGCCTCCGGTAAGCACTGACTGCTATGAGCGAACTGACCAGGATCTTTGAGGCGGTGGAGGCGGGGGACACGGAAGCCGGCGAGTAGCTGCTGCCGCTGGCTTACGAGGGATTGCGGAGAATCGTCACCAACCAGCCCTGTCGAACTATCCACTTCCTGCACTCGTGCGGCTACGGTCGCGAGGAACACGGTGAGGAGGTCGCCAGATACGTGATCCACTTCGAGGGCGGCACCAGCGAGGAGGTGCCAGTCATCATCGGCAAGGACATGGTGGTCGACTGGCTCCATCAGGCCACGCCACAGCATCTGAGCGGTATCGAGCACATTGCTTGGCGGCAGCCGTTCCGCAAATCGGATGGATCCACCGGCGAACTCGCCCTGAGCCGACAAACCTGGGAGATCAAGCTGGAGAACCGCGACAAGATCGTCACCCACATCGATTTCATTTCGGCCGAGAAGTTGGCGGCCCCCGCCCTTGTGGCGATCACCGTCGAGTGATGCTCGCCAGCTGCCGAACTCCGTGAGCCACAGGGATCACTCCTCCGTCTTAGGCTGCTTCTTCCCCTTCTTCTTCGACTTCGCGCCGTCCTTCTTGTCCGGCTTCTGCGCCTTCGGAGCATCCTTCTCGCCTTTCCCCTCCGCGTCAGCGCCCTCCTTCTCTTTCTTCTCTTCAGCCTTCTTTTTCTTCTCTTCAGCTTCGCGCGCCTCGCGCATCGGGTTCGACTTGTCTTTGTCGTCCTTCTTCAGCAGGATCCGCCCCTCGATCGCCCGCTCCGGCCAGCGGTTGTTCAGAGCGTCGGCATCGGCCGTCTCGCGCATCGGATCGAGTTTCAGGCTGGCGACCTTGTGCTTCGCGATGATCAGTTTCGACACCGACTTCGAATTCTGCTTCCAGATCTCAGCAGGCACCCGCACCATCTCCTTGCTGCCGTCTTCGTATTTGACCTCCACGATGATCGGCATCACCAGACCACCGACATTCTCGAACTCGACGACGTAGAAGTATTTGCGCTCATTGAGAAGTTTTTTCTCATCCTTACTCAGATTCTTGAGCAGCTTTACGTATTCTTCGCGTTCCTTGTCAGTGACGTCGAGCTCGTCAAACTCGTTGTAGAAATCCAGGAGGTCGGGGAAGCGGTCCACCCGGCGCGGCAGCTCCGCCTGCTTGTTCTCGGTGTCGATCCGATCGTCGCCCAGCTCGTCGCGTTTCTCCCGCTTGATCCCCTTCTCGGTATCCGGGTTGCGCGTATCAATCTGGAACATCTTCACCTTACCGATGCCGAGATCGACGTGGCCGGTGGTGTAGAACCACCCGCGCCAGAACCAGTCGAGGTCGACACCCGAGGCGTCCTCCATCGAGCGGAAAAAGTCGGCCGGGGTCGGGCGCTTGAACATCCAGCGCTGCGAATACTGCTTGAACGCGAAGTCGAAGTTCTCCCGCCCCATCACCGTCTCGCGCAGGATGTTGAGCGCCGCGCAGGGTTTGGAGTAGGCGTTTGCCCCAAAATTGCGCAGCGACTCCGAGTTTGTCATGATCGGCACGTTATTCGATCCAGCCATGTAGGCCGAGATTGTCGACGGCCGACCACGTCTGCCGCCATATTTCTCCTCCCACTCCTGCTCGGCCAAGAACTGCATGAAGGTGTTTAGGCCCTCGTCCATCCAGGTCCACTGGCGCTCGTCAGAGTTGACGATCATCGGGAAGTAGTTGTGCCCGACCTCATGGATCACTACGCTGATCAACCCATACTTCGTCCGCTCGGAATAGGTTCCATCCTTCTCCGGGCGCGGGCCGTTGAAGCAGATCATCGGGTATTCCATTCCATACACGGGCCCGTTCACCGAGATCGCCACCGGATACGGGTAGTCGAAGGTGAACTTCGAGAAGACTTCGAGCGTATGCATCACCGACTGCGTGGAATACTTGCTCCACAGCGGCTCGGCCTCGTTCGGGTAGTAGGACATCGCCCACACCGGCTCGCCTGACTCCTGGCGGTGCAACTGCGCATCCCAGATGAACTTGCGCGATGAGGCCCAGGCAAAATCGCGCACGTTCTCTGCACGGAACACCCAGGTCTTCTCCTCTTTCGAGCGCGACTTCTCGTTCTTCTTCGCCTCCTCCGGCGTGATGATGAACATCGGCTCCTCTACGTCCTCCGCCTCGCGGAGCCGCCCACGTACCTTATCACTCAGAACCTCGTCCGCATTCTGCAGCTGCCCAGTCGCCGCCACCACATGGTCAGCCGGGGCAGTGATCGCGACCGTGTAATCGCCGAACTCCAAGGTGAATTCTCCCCTTCCGAGGAACTGCTTGTGCTGCCAGCCAGCGTAGTCGGTGTAAGCCGCCATGCGCGGGAACCACTGCGCGATCTCATAGATGTAGTTCTTGTCGTCCTCGAAGTATTCGTAGCCACCACGGGCGCGGATCTTCTTTGCATCGACGATATTGTACTCCCAGCGAATCTGAAACGTGGTCTCGCTCCCGGGATCGAGTGGCTCGGGCAGTTCGATCCGCATCATTGTGCCGACGATCGTGTGGTCGAGTGCCTCACCATCAGCATCGGCGACGTCAGAGATCTTGAATCCACCCTCTGAGTCCTCGAGCTGCAAGAGGCTCTCCATCCCCTTGTAACTGATGCCGTCGGCCAAGTTGGGCGCCGCCCGAACCGCGTGCGCATCCGACTCCGCCTCGAAGCGGTTCTGATCCAACTGCACCCAAAGGTAGTCGAGGACATGCGGCGAGCGATTGAAATAACTCACGCTTGCCTCCCCTTCGATCCGCTGCTTCTTGTCGTCGAGCCGCACCGCAATGTCGTAGTCAGCACGCTGCTGCCAGTACCCTACTCCTGGCGCACCAGACGCGGTGCGCTCCGCATTCGACGTTGGCAGAAGTTCGTCAAGCTGCCGGAATGGATCGTCTTGATAGCTCGGTGGCACCGCGACCGCAGTCGAAAGCAGACAGGAAACCAAGACGATGTGTTTTAAAATTCTCATTAGTGTGGCAGAAAAATTTAAAAATTACGGTTTTTACAATCCATTGTCAATCGGTGCATCCCGAATCCGAGAGATTGAATCCCGCTGAATCGCGGCTTCCTTCCCCCCCCGCAGCAGACCCCAAGCGATGCCCTTCCGTTTTCTATTCCTGAGCCTGAACCAAGCGATCTGGCTACTTCTATGGCTGACTTGCCCCGTCTCCGCGGAGACCGCTGCGCGCAATCCCTACTGCCCGATCGAGCCTACCGAGGCGGCGCTCCCTGAATTCCGCGCCGATTACGCTGGCGAGACCTACTACTTCTGCTGTTCGGAATGCGTCGAGATCTTCGAGGCCGATCCCTCGAACTATGTGGAGGGCGACGAGAGATCGCGAAACCAAAACCGCAGCGGGATCCTGGCGTGGTTCGATGGTGTCTGGAATGCCGCCATGCTCATGCCGGGGCTGAGCCTCGGTGGCCTCGCCATGCTGGGCCTGCTGAGCGTCCGCCTGCTCTCCCGCAAGCTCCGCCCGTTCCTCGGAGCGGAATGCTTCGCAGCGATCATCGGTCTCAGTCTCGCTGGTGAAGCGCTCTCCGCCCATCGTCTGAGGACGCAGGCTGAGCGCGAGAACGAAGAGGCCAAACTGATCCACCAGGTGCACTTCTCAACCTTCCACGAATACGGTGACCCTCCGATCCCTGCAAAACCGCAGCTGCCGCCGCGACTGCAAGCGACATTCTACCGCGGCAACGACGAGCGCAGTAGCCAGCTCTTCAACGGCGGGTTCTATCGCACCTGCGATTTCGTTCTCGACCTCTGCGACAGTGCCGGGGAATCGATCGGCTACGGCTCCCGCCTCGACATCGACGACAGCTTCCTGCGTATCCGCGTCACCCGCGCCCCGGGTACCCCGGACTTTTTCTGGACCCCCGAACGCATGGCGAACATTTTCGCCAGCCGTTCGGCCGAGAAGCTTCTTGGCAGGAATGGCGAGAGTGTCGAGGATGCCGTCCCGATGTCGGTGCTGCGCCCGATGTGGGAGTGGGAAATGCGCTACCCCCTCGAGCCCTTCGGGGAGACCTCGAAGGGCGACCACCTCAAAGGGATTGTCTACCATTGTGAGAAACGCTTCGGTGCTGGCGATGTCCAGATCGGCTCGCGCTTCCACTACGCGTTCCAGTTCGATCTAGTCATCAAAGACGGGATCGTCCAGCAAGGATCCGACATCTGGATGGGTGCAACCTACCGCAACCGCGTCCTGCGCATCTGGGAGATCCCACAGCCCGAGTGGCTGAGCTCTGAACCGATCCCCGTCATCGAGGGCAAGAACCTCACCACCGATCCCAAGCTACTCGGGATCGAGGGTCATGTCTTGGATCAGAACTAGCCCCCCAGACCCACTCTTGCGGAAACCTGCGATTTCCACAATGCTGGAGGCGTGAAACTGCATGCCCTTCGACTCTGCCTCGCGCTCGCGCTGATCCTTACACACCCGGCACGAGCCGGCGAATTTAAGATCGGCTTCGCCGAAGTCGACATCACACCGGAGCTCAAAGAGGACAGGCCGGTGTGGCTTGCCGGCTACGGCCACGGGCGCCGCGCGACCGCGGTGCACGACCCGATCATGGCGCGCTGCGCAGTCCTCAACGACGGTCTTAAATCCTTCGCGCTCGTCGGGGTCGACCTCGTCGGCCTGCAGCTCCCACAAGTTGACGCAATCCGAAAAAACCTGCCTGGGATCGATCACCTCATCGTTGGCAGTAGTCACAACCACGAGGGACCCGATGTCATCGGCATCTGGGGAAGGACTCCAATCAAACGCGGGGTCGATGACGAGTACCTCGCCGGCGTGATCGAGAAGATCAGCACCTGCGTCCCAGAAGCCCAGGCAAAACTCGCTCCGGCTACCGCCGCGTTCGGGACTGCGGAGGATGAGACACTTCTGGGCGACAGCCGCCTGCCAAAAGCCTACGACGGGATCTTACGCGTGTTGAAATTCTCAGCCCCCGACGCCAGTGGGAACCAGGGTGAAGCGAGCGGGCTGATCGTCCAGTGGAACTGCCACCCGGAAGCAATGGGGTCACGTAATACCGAGCTGACCGCCGACTTTCCCGCCGCGGACGCTGCGCTCGAGGCAGCCTACGGGTGTCCCGTCGTCTACCTCACCGGCGCGGTCGGCGGCCTCATGGCACCGCCAGATGGTCGTATCCGCGATGCCGCCGGGATCGAGCTGAAGGAGGGCGATTTCGAGTATGCCCGCCTCTACGGCGAGGCGGTCGCAGAGCTCGCCAAACAGGCGCTCGACCAAGCTGAAGCAATCACACTAACACCTTTCGAATCGATCCGCCGAGATGTCTACCTGCCGGTCCGCAACCCATACTATCGGGCAGCCTTCACGGCGGGTACGCTGCAGCGCGATTCCTATGTCGATACCGGTGATCCAGCGGTGCGCGGGAAGGAATTCAAGCTCACTGATTCATTCAAGAAGATGGCGATTCGCACCGAGATGAATGCGCTGCGCCTGGGCGAGCTCGACATCGCGGGCATCCCCGGCGAGATCTACCCCGAACTGCTATACGGGAAGTTCCAAGAGCCGGCAGACCCGGCGGCGGACTTTCACCAGGCCCCACTCGAGAAGACCGTCGATGAGATCTTCAGCGGCCGGAAGTGGATGCTGATCGGGCTGGCCAATGACGAGATCGGCTACATCATTCCAAAACGCCAGTGGGACAATGAGAGACCCTACGCCTACGGGCGCGACAAGTCGCAGTATGGGGAACTCAACTCGTGCTCGCCCGACGTCGCACCAATCCTCATGAACGCGCTCGAGCATACCGCTAGGGCGCTAGATGGAGATCAAGCAGGCCGCCTGCGCGTCCTCAGCCACAACGTGTGGTACGGATTCTCGAAGGATCTCGAACGCAAGGCGACCTGGTTGAAATGGGTAGCAGACCAGGATCCCGATATTGTCGCCCTCCAGGAACTCAACGGATATACTGCCGCGCGATTGCAGGAGGACGCCAGCAGCTGGGGACACGCCCACAGCGCACTGCTGAAGGAGGGAGGCTTCCCGACCGGCCTCAGCTCGCGCTTCCCGATCACCGATGTCTCGCGCATCCGCGAAGGCTTCCACCACGGGCTGCTGCGTTGCCAGACGGCCGGCATCACCGTCTATGTCATCCACTTTCACCCCAGCGACTGGCAGGCACGGATCCGCGAGGCTCGACTACTGCTCGCGGACGTCGCATCGCTACCTCCAGCGGAACAGGCGAAAGTCGTCCTCATCGGCGACTTCAATGGCTTCTCACCAAGCGAGAAAACCCACCTCGAACGGGGGGGCGAACTCGTGCGCTTCTTCGAGATGCTCGACGAGCGCGATGGGAGTCAAAACCTGAACCAGGGCGAGCTCGACTACGGTGGCATCCAAGCTTTCCACGATGCTGGCTACCGCGATCTGATCCACGAGCAGCTCACGCCCGACAGCCCCTATCCAGGCACTTTCCCTACTAGATTGCGGCCGAGTGACGAATTGGGACGCGACCGCCGCCTGGACTACGTGTTCGTCCCCGAAGGGCTAGCCGCCAATGCGATCTCCGCAAGCGTGATCCGCGACGAGATCACCGCCAAGCTTTCCGATCACTACCCGATCATCCTCGAGCTGAAAAGATAGCATCGATCAATCGTCTCCACCCGGCTTGCGACGCAGCTTCTTGACGTCGCTGCGCCGGTGCTTCGACTTCAGGATCCTCTCCTTCACCCCCCGCGGCCGCTTGCGTTTGGCGCGCCGCTTCTTCTCAGCTGCCTGGCGCTGCTCCAACTGCGCCTTCTTGCGGCGTGCTTCGAGTTGCTCGCACAACTCCACGCGGGCTTGGAAGCGATTCATCGATTGGGAGCGCCCGGCCTGGCATTTGATCTCGATCCCGCTCGACTCGTGTTTGAGGTAGACGGTCGACGAAGTCTTATTGATCTTCTGTCCACCGCTGCCAGTGCCACGCACGAACTTTTCGACGAGGTCATCCTCCTCGACTCCCAGGGCGCGCATGCGCTTCTGCAGTTGCTCCTTTTTCTCGGCGCTGATCATCGTCTGTCCCAGCCAGGTGCGATCTTAAAAAGAAACGACCCGACCCCGCACGCGGCTAGAGAGCCACCTGCGAAATCGGGCCATCAAGGTACAAAAAAAGGCAGCCCAATCGGTAGTTCTACGAGAAACCCCCATAACTCGCATAACAGAGTGACCAACCGGACTGCCTCTATCTCCACTCACATTGCTGCTTGCTTCGATGCTCGGAGACTACATGATCTTAGGAGTCTCGCAAATCGTTTTTTCAGCTTTTCTCGCGCCCCGTTTCTGACTCCCAAAATCCACGCACTTTGCAAGTTCACCAGCCTGAGTATACATACTAAAAATATTCCGTCGATGTGGCCCTTACCTTGGCTTGCTGCCCTTGATTACACGGATATACTAAACTTTTTCCATCTTTATGAATTCCCGTCCCAACCTTCGCTCGATTGCCTGTCTGGGGCTCTTGCCTATCCTTTTTCTGTTTGCCTGCCCCGGCTCGCTGTTAGCCGCCAGCAAGCCCAAGGTTGATCTTGAGGAGGCCAAAGCAGAGCTGGCAAAGGCCAAAGCTCTCAAGACCGCTGGCATCGCACCCGAAGCCGAGCCTGAGCCCGAGCAGACCGCCGCCAGCCCCCCACGGAAACGCCTTTTCTCCTTTGGGAAAAAAGCCCAAGCAGAGAACTCCCCAACACCAGCCAGCGAGCAGGAGCCATCAGCGGCACCGCAACCAGCCGCAGAACCTGAGGAGTCTCAGCCAGCGGCCACCGAGGAGGCACCCCGACGTTTCCGCTTGTTTGGATCGAAGCCGTCGAAGGCAGAGACCATTGCCGACGAGCCGGCCGTTGACGAGGCCGGATCGGTGGAAGAAGCGGACAAGGGTGAGGATGAGCCGGTGGAGCGCCGGAAATTTTCTCTCTTTCGCAAGAAAGACGAGCCGGCCGAACCAGCAGCCGAAGCAGAATCAATCGTGGGCCAAGATCGCTCGGAGCCGGACGCGACCGAGCTCGCCGCGAGTGACGTTGAAGCCAAACCGACAGCTCTGGAAGCCGAGCCTCGCCAAGCGGATCCCGGTAGAAAACGCCTCTTCGGAGGACTGTTCACGAAGCAGCCGGCCGCGCAGGATAGCGAGGCCGCCGTCGCAAGCATTGACCCTCCCCCAGTTGAAGTTCCGGCACCTGCCCCCCAAGAGAACGAGGAGTCGACCGTGGCGGACGAGCGCCCAGCTATTGGGGGATCTCTGTTCGGCTTCCTGCGCCGGGACGCCGGCAACGGGAACGCGGAGGCAGAGAAGACCAAGCTTGGCAATTCTCTCGATAACGATGCAAGCGCTTCGGGCGCAGGCGCAGTGGCCAAGCAAGAGCGGGAACTCGGATGGTATGTGATCACCGAATCCAAAACCCCCTTCTACGCCATCGGACCTGGCCAGCCACTACCACCGGAGAAAGTCTTGGATCGCGGTTCGATGCTCACCGTTACCAAAGGCGGCTGGGGATGGTGCAATGTTAAGCTCGGCAGTGGCGAACTCGGTGTCGTGGCGACCAAATCGATGCGCCCCGCCACCGTGGCCGAAATCTCCCGTAAGAATCAGGGCAGTGCGACCGCGAGCCGCAGCTCCGGCTCGCGGAGCCTGTTCAACATCCTCGGCCGCGGCCCAGCCCCCAAACCGGAACTGCCGAGCAGCTCCGGCAGCGAGCCGATCCGCAACTTCGGACTGCTTCCGCCGATCGATTCGACCGAATAGAGGCTCCTACCGATGCGACGGGCTATCTTGATCTGCGCCGCGCTGCTGGCTCTGGCGCTGCTGCTAAAAAAAACCGCCAATGCGTCTGAGGGCACCGCGCAGCGCGCCATCCCCCGCCCCGCCCAGATGGTTGTGACGGTCGCGGACGGCTGGAACTCGTCGACAGGAAAACTCCAGTGCTACGAGCGCATGAAGAACGGCTGGCGCCCCGCGTTCGCCAAGCCGATCTCCGTCCTGCTCGGCCGCAATGGGCTGGCTTGGGGGCGCGGACTCCACCAGGTGAGCAAGACAGGCCCGCAAAAGCGCGAGGGCGATGGGCGGGCACCAGCAGGCGTCTTCCAGATCGGCAAGATTTACACCCACGACCAGCGACTTCCCGATGGGGCCGATTACCCCTTCCGCACCGTGACCAAATGGGACGCCTGGGTCGATGACCCATCGCTTCCAGAATACAACCGCCACATTGTGGTCGATCCACGCCGGGTTCCAAAATGGTTTGAGAAACAGAAGATGCGCCACGGTGACGCTGCCTACCGCTGGCTCATCGAAGTGCGTCACAATGCCGATCCACCAAAGCCAGGCGCTGGCAGCGCGATCTTCTTCCACACCCGCCGCGGCCCGGACCGCAAGACCTCAGGCTGCACGACGATGCACAGCCGAGACCTCGTGGAAATCATGCGCTGGCTAGACCCGAAAAAACACCCGCAGTACACCCTGCTGCCGAGAGCCGAATATGAGCAAGTGAAAGACCGCTGGAATCTGCCCGAAGCGCCCTGAAAGCACCTCATTTGGCTGGCTCCGTTCTCTCGAGCTGGCTGCAGCCTAGTTCCGTCGCGTCTAGTAGGACAATAATTTTACAATGTAATCACATTTTGTTTCATTTCTCCCGAGCCTGATCTATCCTGGCGACGTGAAGCTTCCACCCCTTATGAAACGCACTGCCCTCCTCGCCCTGGCGGTCCTCCCGTTCCTCTTCACCAGCTGCGAAGAATCGGACCTACTCTACATCCTCAATCCTGATGGCTCAGGACGGGTTACCAATCGGGAGAGGATCCTGGCATCACAGCTCGACATCTATGGGAAGGAAGCTTTGCAGGGTCTCGCGATTAGCACGCTCGCCCAATTCGTCCTGCGTTCGAAAGGCGTCGATGCCTGGGAGAAGGTATCTTACACACTAGCCGAGAACGGTGATGTGATCGTCGAGGCCACCGCTCTCTTCCCCGACTTGGGCAAGCTTGAACTCGCGACCACCGCCTCGACCCCTCCTCTCGCCACTGGCCTTAAATTCGATCGGGGGGGCGAGGGGCGCCCCGCGTCAATCCAGCTTCGCAGCCCGATTTCGTCGATGCCCCAGCAAGAGAAATCTGAGGGGCCGCCCCCCGATGCGGAAACGGTCGCCAAGGAGATTGAGAAGACACGTGGCAATTGGGAACAGGCCGAAGAGAACATCCGCCCCTCGTTCGGCAATAAGCGTTCGAAGGTCACCTTCCACATAGGTGGTGAGATCTCCTCGTTCAGCAACTTCAAGAAGGATGCGAAGAACCAGGTATCACTCGAGATCACGGCTCCACAAATGATCGACTCCCTCGAAAAGGTGATCCTCGATGATCAGCTCGCCAGAGAGGTGTTGGAAACCGGTGGCAAAATCATGGCGAATGACGGGGCTCCTCCGATCAAGCCGGATACGTTCAACCGGCTCTCGTTCGGCGAGGCCAAACCGATCCGGGTCGAGTTCAAACCCGGCGGGGCCATCTTCGACTACCCGGGTGCGGTCGAAGCCGCGAAGGCGAACCCGAGCGAACTGCTGGGGCAAGTCCAGAAATTGATCGAGAGCCCGTAAGATTGTCAGCCTCGTCTAGCATGCCCCTGATCAGTCCAGCGCGCTTGGAGGAGGTCACCCTCACCAGCCAGGAGTCGCTGCGTTATGCACGCCACCTGACCCTCCCCGAGGTGGGTCCAGAGGGGCAGAGACGCCTCAAGGCAGCGAGCGTGCTCTGCGTCGGAGCAGGCGGGCTAGGATCCCCAATTGCTCTCTACCTCGCCGCCGCCGGCGTCGGCCGCATCGGCATCATCGATGCCGACATCGTCGATGAGTCGAACCTCCAGCGCCAGTTACTCCACGGCACCGCCGACATCGGCCGCAAGAAGATCGCCTCGGCGCGCGACCGCCTGCACGACATCAACCCACACGTCGAGATCGAAGGACACGAGGTCTTGTTCACGAGCGACAACGCGATCGATCTAAGCACCCCCTATGATCTGCTCATCGACGGCACGGACAATTTCCCAACCCGGTACCTTTCCAACGACGTCGCCGTCTTCCTGAAGAAGCCCAACGTCTACGGGTCGATCTTCCGATTCGAAGGGCAAGCGACCGTCTTCGCCCCCCACCTCGATGGCCCCTGCTACCGCTGCCTTTTCCCCGACCCCCCAGATCCGGGAATGGTTCCAAGCTGCGCTGAAGGAGGTGTGCTGGGCGTCCTGCCAGGCATCGTCGGAACCCTCCAAGCAATCGAGGCGGTCAAACTGATCCTCGGCGCGGGCGAGCCCCTGCTCGGGCGCCTACTCCACTTCGATGCCCTCGCCATGCGCTTCCGCCAGTTCAATCTGAGGCGCGACCCCGAATGCCCGGTCTGCGGGGATCACCCGACGATCACCGAGCCGATCGATTACCAGCAGTTCTGCGGGCTGCCCGGCCAAGGAGCGGAGGATCAGGCCGCTGCGGCCGACCAGGTTCCCACGCTCAGTGTCCAGCAACTCGATGAAAGGCGCCGCTCTGCCCCCAGGAGCTTCACCCTGTTAGACGTGCGCGAACCGTTCGAACACGACATCTGTCACTTCCCCGAGGCGGTCCTGATCCCGCTCGGCGAACTCTCGGACCGGCTCGGCGAACTCGATCACACCGCCGAGATCCTCATCCACTGCAAGGCCGGGGGCCGCAGCCTCGAGGCGGTCAAGTTGATGCGCGCTGCCGGGTTCGAACGGGCGAGTAACATCGCTGGCGGCATCAATGCCTGGTCGCGGGAGATCGACGCGGAAGTGCCGCTCTACTGACCCAACTTTCAAAACTCCACAACATCGTCACAACGATCCCATGGATGACAGAATCCATTCGGCCACCCCGCGATGCTCACCGCAAGCCGGTTAGAGTCCGATCGATACCACCTCGCCACTGGCAGCGTCCTCGATCAGAACCTCATCGGCGCGGAGATCCAACACTCGAAACCCGGCGCCCATCACGCGGAAGCGATCGCCCCGCCGGACCTCGTAGACCTGCCCAGTGCTCCCGTGCTCCATCAGAGCATAACTCTTGGCCATCCGGCCGGGATCATCCGGAGTCACGCCGATCAGCTCTCCGGTAGCCAGATCCCTCACCACCAGCCGGGCGCTGCGAGCCGGTTTCCCCTGCCCCTCCTTGCCGGTAGACCAGCGCGCTTCGATCACCACCACTTCGAGTTCTGTCATCGGAATCTTGTCCCCGGCACGCACCCGGTAGGTCTCGTTGTCCCCGAATAGCAGTCGCACCTCCGCCTCCTCGCCTGCCGCATCGATGTCGCCACCAAAGAAAATCGGCAGCTGGCGCTCGCGGTAGGCGAGCATTCTCAATTCCTCCCCGAGGACGAGTCGCTCACTCCCAGAGCCGAGCAGGTTCCCACCCTCGAGGCGCCGCGTGCGCGAAGAGTAGAACACCGCCTCATCCCGCTCTTCAGGGACGAAGCTCCCATCCCCCCAGGCGTGTTCGG
>Ga0316197_10002658_pt1 | contig 12751 bp, 12 predicted proteins | sample OudBiesiAoxic_MG_FD_204939 | JGI IMG/M metagenome (GOLD analysis project Ga0316197, IMG submission 204939) | Coastal sediment microbial communities from Oude Bieten Haven, Netherlands - site A oxic | ecosystem: Environmental > Aquatic > Marine > Coastal > Sediment | place: Netherlands...
ATTCCGACAGCGACTCGGATAGCGACAGCGATTCCGACAGCGACTCGGACTCAGACACCGACAAGCCCGACAAGGGCCACTGCAAGAAGGGCCGCTGGGACAACGGCAAGTGCAAGTAGCACCGGTGCTCCGCCGCTGAGACCCTCAAAGCGGTTTCACAAACAGTCGTTTCCGCGCGCTCGAACGCGCAGCAAGTAGAGCGTGTGCATTCGTCGTCGATCCGACGAGCACGACGCAAAGATTGTGCGTGCACCCCTGCGTTCGAGACGACATAAAAGCACTGTCACATCTCGAAGGAGCGATACCATGAGCCAGACGGACGAGCTGAAGAACCGAGTCGAAGCCAAGAAACTGGCCCTCGAAGCGAAGATCAAGGAGCTTCAGGCCTCTTAGCCCATCGGGATGACGATGAGCGCCGAATTTCGCGGTACTAGCTTGTTACGTCGACTTGCGGCGCGCTTCGTCCCGCGTTCGGATCGCCGAGCTGAATAAGCACTCCATCTCGCGGAATCTCAGAGCTCCCTTTCGTCGCTGGAACGGTCGCGTTCCCGCTCTCGTTGCTGCACGAGTCGAATCGCGCGGTCGTCGCGCTCGGCGGCGCGCGTGGCCACGAAGTGGCGCCAGGTGCCGGGATGCCAGGTCCTCTGAATCGCCGACCGTTGGACGGCGAGCTTCCGTTTGAGGGCTCGGGCTTCCATGGTCTTCCGGAACGCGAGTTGTCGTAGGAGCTGGGATCGATCGCGAGCTGACACGGGTAGGGCATGGATGACCCTTCGTTGAAGGCGGTACTTCTGCCTGAGTTGTTCACGCTCGCGAGAGGCAGCGCATCGATAGCTCTTCCATAACTCCTGGCGCTGTATGCGAGCTTCGTAGAGGCTCTGTTCGTACTCCTTCCACAGGCTCTCGGGCGCCCGAGCCGGCATCGGTGAGTACCGATGGGGCGCCTCGCGTGAGGCTTCCACGTGCCGCTCCGACGCCGGCTGGAAAGCGCCAAGCTGTTTGCAGAGCCGAGCCTTGCTGAGCTCGCGAGCGATGAACGACGCCTTCACGCGAACGCCACGGTCGGCATCCTCGAACACTAGGCCGTTGCCGTGCGGCCGAATCACGACGCCAAGCCGGCCACAAACGTCGTGAACGTCGTTCCAGCTTCGCAACTCGGTTCGTCTGAGTGCAGGCCGTAGCTTTTCCCGGGCCCAGCGCGCGAAGCTGTCGACTCCATGGTGGGCTTCGCAATCTGCGGCCCGTTGCGGGAGGCGCTCGCGGTCGCGCGTCCTCGACCGGAGGGGTGTCAGGCCGAGCTCCAGCTCGAGGGCCCGGGCCCCGGTGAATAGCTTGTGGTGGTCCCAGGCGGGCGAGTGAATCCGGAAGGTCTCGGGATGGGTCTTGTTGATCGCGACGTGGATGTGCTCGTGGTCCGTATCGTTGTGACGGACTGCGATGTACTGGTGGTCGGAAAACCCCAGCATATCCACAAGCCTTTCCACAACTTGTTCGAGCTCTTTTCGTTCGAGGCGCCGATCGTTGGGGTGAAGCGAGATGACGAGGTGATACGTACGCTTGCTTCCGGCGCGTGTGTTCTGCACCTGGACGGCGTCGACGAGCTTGCAGGCGAGCTCGAGGTCGTCTTTCCCGCTGACCCCCGGCAGATTGGCGGCGTGGAACCACGTGGCGCGTGGCTTGGTGTCTCGCCCCTGGATGTAGCGCGCCAGGTGTCGGAAGCCCCGATTTGATGCCGATTCGCGTTGATGCCTGACGATCACCGGAGCCCAGCCAATCGCTCGACGGCTCGGCTCACCTCCCGGGCGGCTTCGCGAAGCTCGAAGCTCAGCCTGTGGTGGCTGGCACGGTCGCCGACGCCTTCTCGAATTGCGAGCTTCAGAAGGCCACCCACCCGGTTCAAATCGGCATGAAGCCGCGACACCTGACTTAGCGCTTGCGCGTCGACGGTGCTCTTCAAGCGAGCTCCCCGGAGGCACCGTCGGAGCACCTCGGCGCGCGAGCAACTCGTTTGGCGGGCGAGGGCATCGAGGCGGATGAAATCGTCCTCTTCGACGCGAAACGAAACCATTCGGCATTTCTGTTTCCTCTGGGCGCTGGGTTCGAGTCTGGAACCGCTCGGGGAGTGACTTTGGACGGGCAACGTGGACCTCGGCTCGTTGACCTGAGGTTGACGTGGCGATGTGAAATCAAGTGACATGCGGTGACGAACCGTGAACACGGCGATGCGGCCAAGCTCCTGGGATTATTGGTAGATAGTTGTTTCTGTTGTTGGTTTAGCGGACCTCGAAAAACGCTTTCGATATCCGTGCAGCTTCACGCCAATCTTCGCGCCGATGCCTCTCAAGCCTCCGAGCGGCGTGCGCCGTCGGGATGGAGGAGGAAGTGTATTGGTATTGCCTCGCGTACGCCGCAAAGCTTCACGGCGTCCTCGTCCATGCGGCGTGCCTCATGTCGACCCATTCGCATGAGGTCATCACCGATGTACGCGGCGAGTATCCGAAGTTCTTGCAGACCTTGCACCGTCACCTCGCCTTGTGTACCAAGGCCTACCGTGGCTGGCCCGAAGAGGTGTTCAACAAGGCGAGTAGCAGCGCCCATGCGTTGCTGACGCCCGAAGCGATCATCGAGTCCATCGCCTACCTCATCGCCAACCCGGTCGAAGCGGGGGCTGTACGCTACGCCAAAGACTGACCCGGGGCCCAGACACTTCCTTCGCATGTCGGGACGCGCGTCATCCGGGTCAAGCGGCCCAAGCACTACTTCAACCCCGAAAACGCTCAGTGGCCCGAGGCGCTCGAACTGCGCTTGGAGATGCCTGTGGCGCTCGATCTCGACTACGGACCCGAGCTTGCCCGTGAGCGTATCGAAGAGCGGGTGTGCGACATGCAACACCAGGCATGGAACAAGGCCAGGCGTAGCGGCCTTTCGTTTATCGGGCCGAGGCGCGTGCTGAAAATGGCTCACACCAAACGGGCCAAGAGCTACGAAGTGTTCGGGAGCCTCAACCCGCAGTTTGCCGCTTCAGGCAATCGGGCTGCGGCGACCGAAGCGGTGAAGCGGCTTCGCGCCTTCAAGGCGCAGTACGCTCGGGTGCTCCGGGCGTGGACCAAAGGAGACCGAAGCGCATGCTTCCCTCGGGGCACCTGGTGGATGCGGGTCTGGCACGGAGCGCGCTGCGGGCCGGGGCCGTAGCGCGTAGCGACGGTCCTTACGAATTTCGCGGCTGCGCGAAGAGGGAGGTAACGGTCGGGGTGCGTGCGCGCGAGGCGATTCGGCCGACGACGATAGCCATCGAGGAGGTTCTCGAGCCGAATTGACGGGAGTCGAGCTCATCGTCGGCGCTGCGCTCGCACAATGCACGTGCGCCCTGTGCCTTGCGCCGGCTTCGCACAACCTGGTCTCATCGCCAACCACGGTCCGATCTTCCCCTCCAAGAGGTGATTCGACCGCGTTTCTTGTGTCTGGGGTATCTTGCCACCCCGTCGTGGTGGCCAGCCGCTTCATCTCATCTATGCTCAAGTAGGCGCGGCTTTGGGGGGAGAGGGTGTCTGGCGGCAACATAGTTCGGCCCGAATCAGTTCACATGACGGGGGCCTACGCCCGAATGCTGGCGGCGGCCAATATCATCTTGGGATCCGCGATTCTCTCTCTCTTCTTCTACAACGTGTCAGAGCTGTACTTCATCGGCGACGATGCGTTCATTAGCTTCCGCTACTCGAAGAATCTCGCGGACGGACTAGGGCTGACCTGGAATCCTGGCGAGCGAGTCGAGGGCTACACCAATTTCCTTTGGGTTGTGGTTGTGGCAGCCGGGATGCTGTTGGGGCTGGAGCCGTCTTCCTTTGCCAATTCGCTCGGCATTTGGAGTGGCTTCATGATCCTCGTGGTGCTGATCGCCCATTCGCGGTCCTGGTTCTCCCGCATCACGGTGTTTTCCTTCGTCGCCCCGTTGTTGCTCGTGGTGAACCGAACGTTCGTGGGCTGGTGCACCGGCGGACTGGAGACGCAGCTCTATTCGTTGTTCGTGCTGTCGGGTGTGCTGCTGTTCCTCGTCGAGCGCGAGCGAGCCGCCCCATGGCCGTTGGGCTCTTCCGCCCTGCTCATCGCTGCGTCGCTCACTCGTCCCGAAGGGCTGATGTTCTTCTCCGTCGTCGCCGGTTTCTTCGTCATTGATCTCGTGCGCAAGAGGAGATCGCCGCGGTCGTTTTTCACTTGGTTGCTCCCATACGTGACCGTCGTCGGCGCCTTCTTCCTGTGGCGACGCCTCTACTTTGGCTACTGGCTTCCCAATACGTTCTACGCCAAGGTCGCCGGACTTTGGTTCGAGCAGGGCCTCGCGTACCTTGGCGTGTTCGCTAGCGAGTACCGGATCATCGTGCTGGCCGTGCCGATCCTGATCTTGCTGTTGACCAGGCGGCGGTTGGAGCACTGGCTGCTCGCGGCGATCATCGCTGCCCAAGCTCTGTACATCGCAGCTATTGGCGGCGACCGGTTCGAGTTTCGCTTCATGGTCGTTCTTCTGCCGTTGATCTACTGGCTGTTCGCTTGCGCCGTTCGGGAATTGGCGATGTCGGATTACCTAGGCCGGTTCGGGCGCATCATTCCCTACTTCGCTGCCGCGACACTGGTCGGTGTGGCGCTGTTCCCGGTTCGCCTCACCTTGACGGAGAGCGGGCGCAAGTCGATTCAAGATCTGGAAATCGAGATCATAGAGGACACTGGCTACGTGGGACGGCTACGGATCGAACAGGGGCACCGACTGCGGTCGCTGATCGATCAGGGGCTTTTGCCAACCGACATGCGTTACGCGACCGGATTCGCCGGCGCTACTCCGTACTTTTCGGGGCTCTACACGATCGATCTATGGGGGCTCAATGATGTCGTGGTTGCCCGCCAGGAGGAAACCTTTGACGTGGTGGCCCACCGCAAGTGGGCCCCCCGCTGGTACCTGGAGCAGAAGAACGTGGACATGATTGAGGTCTGGGGCGGCCTCGTCATGCCAGCCGAGCGGTCGGCCGACGGCGATGTGGTGCCCGACGAGCGGTGCAAGGGAGACGTCCACTGTATCCGTATCGGCGAGTACGTCGTCGTGTTCCAGACGGTGCTCTCGGAAGAAGAGTTCGCCGAGAGGTTCGCCGCCTTTGAGATCCTGAACTGAGGTTCGAGATGTTTCCGCGCTGGCGACCGTCGGCTGCTCTTGGTTGCACCTCAACGTGCCGGTACCGTTGATCTACAAACCAACCCTGCTACCGTGATAGCTTCCCTCAAGTTGCAGCGATGTTTCTGGACGCGCACAACATTGAATCGGGCCGGACCTTGGAGGCCGACCTCTGTATCATCGGCTCCGGCGCTGCCGGGCTGACGATGGCGCGGGCCCTCGCCGGAACGAGCTTGAAGGTGTGCGTCCTCGAGAGCGGCGGCCTCGAACCGGAAGCGAAGACCCAGGCCCTCTACGACGCCGAGCTCACCGGGGTTCCCTACTTCATGCCTCTGCGCGGCTGCCGCCAGCGCTACTTTGGCGGGTCCACCAATTGCTGGACCGGGTGGTGCCGCCCCCTCGACCCCATCGATTTCGAAAAACGTGAAGGGGTGCCCCATAGTGGTTGGCCCTTCGACCGGAAGCACCTCGACCCCTGGTACGCCCAGGCACAGGAAGTCTGCGGGCTCGATGCCTACGCCTACGAGGCGGAGTCCTGGGCGAGCAAAGACGCACAACCTCTCCCCATGGATTCGACCCGGGTGGTGAGTGGGGTATTCCAAGTGAGCGCCCCTGCTCGTTTCGGCACGATCTACCGCGCGGAGATCAATTCCGCCGCGAACGTTCAGGTGCTCCTGCACGCCACCGTGAAGGAACTGGTGACCACGCCTGAGGGGGACCGACTGGACCATCTGCAAGTGGCCACCCTGGCTGGCAGCACCTTCGATGTGAAGGCACGCGCTACGGTTCTTGCCACGGGGGGCATCGAGAATGCCCGCCTGCTCCTGCTCTCGGACCGGACGCACACCTCGGGCCTGTGCAACGAACACGACCTCGTAGGTCGTTACTTCATGGAGCACCCCCACCTTTACCGGTTCGGAACCGTCTTCGTCACCCCGCCCAAAAACGATCGGGGAGCGTTCTATCGTTTGCGACCGCTGGGCAAGCAGTGCAGCGTCGTCGGGACCTTGATGATCGCCCCCGAAGAGTTGAGGCGGCGCAAACTCCTGAACTTCACGACGACCCTGGAACACTTCACCTCCCACGAGCTGCGGGCCGCAGCGAGTGAGGACGAGGTTTACACGGACATCGTCCAGTCACTGCCTCTTCCCTGGAAGCAGGCCCGTCACGACCCGCCGGGCTACATGGTTCATCTCAACTGCCGTTTCGAACAGGCACCCAACCCGGAGAGCCGTGTTACGCTCGTGGATGCACGGGACGCGCTCGGCCAGCGGAAAGCCCGTCTTCACTGGGCACTGACCGACACCGACTACCGGACGGCCGCCGAAGCCCTGCAGCTTCTTGGCACGGAGCTCGGCTTTACCGATACCGGTCGCCTCCGCCTCCCTGAAAACTACCATCGCCGCGAAACCTGGACCTTTGCGGGCGGGCCCCATCACATGGGCACCACCCGCATGCACAACGATCCGAAGCAGGGCGTGGTGGACAAGAATTGCAGGTCCCATGCGGTGTCCAACCTGTACATCGCCGGCAGCTCTGTTTTTCCCACGGGCGGGTCAGCCAACCCCACCCTGACCATCGTGGCCATGGCCCTCCGCCTTGCTGACCACCTGAAAGGAACCCTCGCGTGATCATGGACGGTCAGCCGCGAAGGTCCTTTCTCCGCGCGTGTCTGCAGTGCGTGGTGGCACTCCCCTTCTTCACCTTCCCGGGGTGCAAAGCACAGACCGACGTTCGTCGGCAGGCCCGCGCCCTCACCGGGTGGATTCCCCCGTCGAAGAGCGTGAAGTCGCTGGGCCGGAGATACCTGGCTCTCGTTCCCAAAGAGGGGAACCTGGCGACGCTGGTGCGATTGATAGCTCACGATATAGAAGAGGAAGCGTTCTTGCAGCTCGTGCAACACGACCGCGACGGACTTCGGCGCCGCCTGCATGAAACGCACCTCGAGGATTTCCGGCGCGGACATACGACCGAAATCGATCGCTGGGTCCTTTCCCGGACCGAGGCGCGGCTGTGCGCGCTGGTAGCCCTGTTACACCAAGCCGGGTGAGGCCCGCTCCGAGCGCGTGGCGCCTTTGACCGCCCGCGCATCCGAGTCCGTCCTTGTGGGACAGAATCGGGACAGATTGAAAATAGTTTCGAGAATCACTGGAACAACGTCCGCGCTAACCCCCGCACATCGCGTCCGCGCGAAGCCCCGTGGACGATGCCCTGCATCATCTTTACCAGGTGCGAGGGACTCTCTTAGCCCATCGGGCTCATGTGAAGCGCCGAATTTCGCGGTACCAGATGTCATGTCGCGTCGCGCGACGCAGGCCGTTGTCTTTGCTACGCCCTAAAAAGCCCACGCACCTCGAACGAAAAGCGCCAACAAAAGCGTATAGGCCATCCCGAAGCTCATGCAGAAGGTCCAGTGCAGTGTCCGCCGTTCACCCCAGACGGCCAGCACGATGAAGATCGGGAACAGGGGCAAGAGATACCGCGTCGTCGAAGCCCAGAAAGAAGTGAACGCAAACGTGGCCCAGGACAAGAGTAGATAGATCGAGTAGGAGCTGCGCATCCTCACGGCGGCATACAGCGCGAACAGCCCCGATGACACACCGGCGATGAGCTCACTCAGACTCACCGTCAAGAATCGTCGTGGGCCGTAGCCCAAGCCGGACCCCCAGGTCGCCTGCGCGCCGACCCACGGTGCCGACACCATCTTGTGATGCTCGCGCCGAGACATCTCCAAGAACGCGAACGGAGTTTCATAGACGGCATAGTTGACCCCAAGATAGGCAAGGAAGCCAAGCGGGATGAGCGCCAGCCAGAGTACATCGGCGCTGACCCGCCGCGGTCGAAACCCCTTTTGCAAGAGGTACTCGAAAAGCAAAGCCGGGAGCAAACCAAACGCGGTGATTCGCGTGAAGCTCGCGAGGCCCGCCAGAACTCCTGTCCAAGCCCACAAGCCTCGCCGCGCGCTCAAGAAGCTCCACACGACGAGTGCCAAGAAAAGTGCTTCTGTGTACGCCGCGTGCAGAAAGTAGGCAGACGGAAAGATCGAGACGTAGATCACCGTTCGGATGCTCACTTCTCGAGAGAAATCGAGACCGACCAACCGGTAGAGGCCGATGACGGCCAGGAGATAGCTGACGAACGAGATGAACAGCCCGGCACCGAGATAGCCCCCCGGAAGCCAATGCAAAGCGCGAATCAGCCAAGGGTAGAGCGGGGGCCAGATGATGAGGATCTCACGTTCGGGGTCGGTCCCGTACCCGTTACGGGCGATGTTCAGATAATGGACCGTATCCCATCGATTCCAGATCTGGAGGGGATCCTCGGGAAAGCGGTTCTCCAAGAGCACGTAGGCCACGTAGGCGAAGATGAAGGTCAGGACGGTCGCTACCGTGGCAAAGCGAAGCAGGCGGCCGAGCGGGTTGGCCGATTCATCGGGTCCGCTGGGTGGCACGTGAAGCGGGATTGGCCCGCTTGCCGCCATGCGAGTCAGCCGCCTTCGAAAGCCGTCGTTGACCACCGCGTCACCATAGCGGCGGTGCTATCCGGAGTCACTACATTTGCGGCGATGGTAGCCCCATCTGATAGCCTGTTGTCAGAAGGACGGCAGTATCTCTTGCGGCGCCTCCACAAAAGACCACATCGGGCCTACGGTTTGGCCGATCCCGCGAACGCTTTTTCGCGCCATTTCGAAGGAGAGCGCGGAAGGTGAGGTTGCTACCGTACTTGAAGCTCCTACGTGCGGACCACTGGTTCAAGAACGTTTTCATGCTGCCGGGGACCGCCATTGCGATCGTGCTTGCCGGCATCCCGCTCGATGTCGTCAAGCTCCTGATCGGAATTGCGAGCGCCTGCCTGATCGCGTCCGCAAACTACGTCCTCAACGAATGGCTGGACGCTGCCTTCGATCGCTTTCATCCCGTCAAGAAGAATCGACCATCTGTCGTCGACGACTTGAATCCCCGGCTGGTTTACGCCGAATATGCCTTGGTCACGGCAGCAGGGTTTTGGCTCGGCTCCTTCATCTCCGTGGAATTCGTCGTGGCCGGCGCTGCGCTGTGGGGAATGGCCATTCTATACAACGTAAAGCCCTTCCGAACCAAAGATCGGATCTATCTCGACGTCCTTTCGGAATCGGTGAACAACCCCATCCGACTCGCACTTGGATGGTTCATCGTCACGAGCGTTCCGCTGCCCCCGTCGAGCCTGACCTTGGGCTATTGGATGCTGGGAGCGTACATGATGGGAATCAAACGTTACGCCGAGCTACGTTCGATCGGGCCACAGACAGCTGCCCTTTATCGGCGCTCGTTCCGATCATACACGGAGGAGAAGCTCCTCATCTCGATCCAGTTCTACGCCAGCTCAGCGTCTTTTTTTCTCGGCGTTTTTTTGATCAAGCATCGGATCGAGCTGCTGGTCACCCTGCCTTTCATCGCCGGGGCATTCGCCTGGTACTTCCACATTGGGATGAAACAAGAATCCGCCGCATCGACGCCTGAACGACTCTATCGAGAAACCGGATTCATCGCGTATCTCACCTTCGTCGTTCTGCTTACGAGCGTCGTCTTTGTCGTAGACCTACCGTGGCTCGATTGGTTTCTGCAGAACGCATTTACCAACAACGAGTGAAGCGACACAGCATTTCTATCGCCAGCTCGAAAACCAAATTCGCGCTTCGAATGCCTCTCGACTGATGGGTAACCCCGCATGAATGGGATAGAAGAAGACGAAGTAGGCGACCAGAGCGGTTAGATAGACAAGCCCAATCGCTCGCCATGCACCACCGCGACGGTAGGATGCGGTGACCGCAGACGCTACGGCGATGGCGCCAAACGGAACCGCCGGCAAGAAGTAATACATAAACGCATTCCGCGGTGAGAACGCCCAGGGCAACCACTGTCCGAAGAATCCGATGAGCAGGATCGGCAGCGCCGGGTTTGACTCCCGCCAATAGCGAAGGCATAGCCACATCACCGCCGGAATGAAAGCCCAGTAGAGTAACGCGTTACCGTTGGCATAGACGTGTGCAACGGTGTCGCCTGTATAAGTAACGGAGTACCAGATCGGTCGCATGGCAAAAGGCCATTGCCACCACCGCGATTGATACGTGTGCGCCTCCTTGAGTTGCGTGTGGTACGCGAAGGTTTGGCGCTTCAGCTCCAAGAACTGCTCCCAGTCGTGACCGGTCGCAAAAAACGGAATGTACGCCGCCAAGTAGATCACGGCTGGGATGATGAGCAGCGAGATTGGGACCCAAATCGCAGCGCAGCGCAGACCGAGCGAAGGCGTGGCGCGGGGAGTGTCACTCGCGCGTCGCACGAGCGTGCTAGAGCGGTACAGGACCAGGGGAGCCGTAAGCACCCAAAGGAACGCGGCGTTCCATTTGGTCGCCAGCGCAAGACCGAGAAACAGTCCGGTAAGAATCAGTGTCCGAATCGCACGCTCGGGCGGACTCGTAAGGAAGCCGTAGAGCGACAGTAGCGTCGCCAGGGAGAACACTGTGGCGAATATCTCCAACATTCCGATCCGCGACTGAACGAACCAAAGCGTGTCCACGAGCACGAGGCCGGCTGCCAGTAACGCGATTCGCCGGTCCCGCGTCGTGGCGATCCCCATCAAGTAGACCAAGAGGATCCCGACTGCACCAAATACAGCGCTCGAGAATCGCCAGCCGAAGGGCTCGTCACCCCAGAGCAGGATGCCGCCGGCGATCATCAAGACGCCGACAGGAGGGTGATTCCACATGTAAGACACGCCGGCTCTCGGCGGCTTTGTGTTCCAGACATACGCATCGGCGTTGCCGGCCACGTACTGCCCCGCGGTGTAGGCATGGTAGACCTCGTCGAACATGTACCGTCGGGGCACCTCGAGACGAGGTGCAAACAGGAGCATGGCAACCAGGACCAGCAGCCCGGGAGCTAGGTCTCGTCGGAGCCAGTCCGATAGACGGTGGTCGGGGGTCGGTAAAACGCTCGAGTTTTCGGGCATGGGATTCGACGAGCACGAGCCGCAAGGCCTGCCTGCGACCGGTCAGAAATTGTGAGCTAAATCACGAACGGCACCGCCACAGCCACCTCGTCTAGATAATCGCACAAACTTAGTGAAAGAGGCGACTAACTGCGATATCCTCGCCGCTTCTCTTGGAAACCCAAACAAGGAGAAAACGAAGAAATGAAGAACTCAAGATTGCGGATCAATCTGGCGCTTTTCGCTATGGCTCTAGCGAGCCTGATCGGGCTCCACGCATGCGGCGAGCCAGCTTCTGAGACCGGGAGTGTCACCGCCAACATTAGGGGCGGAGGAGGCTCAGGCTGCGAAGGGGACGAGAAAATAGAGGGCTCCGGCCCCCGCACCCACGAGAACGACTCTATCGCGGAGGTTTGTCTCAAGGCAGGCCAAAACATCCTAACGTTCTCGTGTGGAGAGAGCATGCCCATGGGCGGTTGGGGTGACACGACGCCGGGTTGCTACATCGTCACCTGGACGGACGCATCTGACGGTTGCTGCCAAGAGGTCGAGATCAGTCGAGATCCCGCACTTGTCGGCCGGGATTGCAAGGAAATCTCGCATACCGCGGCAAGCTGGGATGAGCCCTGCGCGACGCCGACGCCGACGCCGACGCCGACGCCGACGCCGACGCCGACGCCGACGCCGACTCCGACTCCGACTCCGACTCCGACTCCGACTCCGACGCCAACGCCGACTCCGACTCCAACTCCGACGCCAACTCCCCATCCTTGGTAAGCTCCTGTTCGGAGCGAACCCGCGTCTGCGCAAAACCGATCGCGGCATCGCAGCGGCTGTGACAGCCTCACGACCGAGCCCAAGACCGCCTCGGCAACCCGGGGCGTCTGAAGCTCATGCTGGAGCACGCAGAGATCCCAGAGATCCGACTGTGGTTGGCACCGGACCAAGGCCGATCGGAGAATGCTTAGTGCGTCACTCGACGGCGCATGACACTCCGTGAGTTCGAAGGCAGCGCTCCAGTCGGGCGAAGTTACGGGTTTAGACACCGGGCTGGCCTTCGGCCGGTGCCTTTCTCGGCCTCCAAGGCACAACCGGACACCTCCGCTCCCATCGCCCTCGTAGCCCATCGCGCTCATGTGAAGCGCCGAATTTCGCGGCACTAGGCGTTGATGCCGACTTCCTCGGAGACCGAAGAGGGCTCGTAAGCTATCCGTCCCGACACAGTGCCTCTTCTCCTCACCAGCCCCTCTCTAGATCCCAGCCGCTTCGCTCCCGCTCTTGCCGCTGCACAACTGGATTCGCACGGTCGTCGCGCTTCGCTGCGCAACTGGCGACGAAATGACGCCAAGAGCCGGGGTGCGGAGTCTTCTGAACCGCCTTTCGTTGAGCGGCGAGTCTGTGCCTGAGCGTCCGGGCGTCGATCGCTTGGCGGAGCGCGAGCTGCTTGGAGAGGCGTTGTCGGTCGTGCCCAGACACGGGTAGGGCCGCGAGGATTCGCCGCTGTTGGCGAACCTTCTCCTTCAGACCTCGACGCTCGCGCGCAGCGATTTCGCGGTACGCGTTCCAGGCGCGCTCGCGTTCGAGACGGCCCTGTTCAAGCGACTGCGTGTAGTTCTTCCACAACGC
>Ga0316197_10002659_pt1 | contig 12749 bp, 9 predicted proteins | sample OudBiesiAoxic_MG_FD_204939 | JGI IMG/M metagenome (GOLD analysis project Ga0316197, IMG submission 204939) | Coastal sediment microbial communities from Oude Bieten Haven, Netherlands - site A oxic | ecosystem: Environmental > Aquatic > Marine > Coastal > Sediment | place: Netherlands...
GCGATGCAACCAGCGGCGCGACCGATGCGGCCGAAGGCGCTGCGGCCGAAGCAACCGACACGGCAACCGACGACGCCGCCGAAGTCGCCGACACCGCCTCGGGCGCCACCGATGCAGCTGCCGATACCGCAGCAGCGGCAACCGACGACGCCGCGTCCGGGGTCCCCGCAGGCTGGTACGCCGACCCTTCCGGTCGCTTCGAGCTCCGCTACTGGGATGGCAACGCCTGGACCGAGCACGTCAGCCGCGCCGGCCAGCAGTACACCGACCCGCCCGTTGCCTGACCCGCCGGCGGATCCCGCCTGATCGAGAACAGCAGCCGCGCCGTCGGCTGCTGTTCTTCGTTTTCGAGCCGTGTTCCGCGCCTGGATCGACCCCCGGTCGTAGCCTGATCACATGGATGTGACCTCCATCGGACACGCCGGAATGCTGATCGAGGCACAGGGCGGCTCAATCTTGTGCGACCCATGGTTCGAGCCGGCGTTCTTCGGCTCGTGGTTCCCATTTCCGCGCAACGACCGACTCTCCGAGGACCTGCAGGCTCGGATCGAGAACGCCGACTTCCTCTACATCTCGCACCTGCACGGCGACCATCACGACGAGCCGTGGCTGCGCGAGCATCTCCGTCGCGACATTCCGATCCTGCTCCCCGGATTCCCGACGCGTGAGCAACAGCGGACGCTCGCAGCACTCGGCTTCACGGAGTTCATCCGCACCGAGGACACGATCGAGACCGAGATCGCGCCAGGGCTGAAGATCGCGATCCACATCGAATCGTCGATCACCGACGGGCCCGGGGGCGACTCCGCGCTCGTGGTGATGGCGGACGACGCGATCGTGGTCGATCAGAACGACTGCCGCACGACCGACCTGGGTCAGCTCCGCTCTCACGGTCCCGTCGATCTCCATTGGCTGCAGTTCTCGGGAGCGATCTGGTACCCGATGGTCTACGAGATGGACGACGAGGCGAAGAAGGCAGCGTGCGACGCGAAGGTCGACGCCCAGTTCGCTCGGGCGATGCGCTACGTAGAGAAGATCGGCGCCCGAGCGATCGCACCGAGCGCGGGGCCACCCTGCTTCCTCGATCCCGACCTGTACGGGTTGAACGTGATCGACGGGAGCGAGGCCAGCATCTTCCCCGATCAGACCGTGTTCCTCGACATGTTGAAGCGCGGCGGCTACCAGGGGATCATGAACATCCCAGGCACGACGATCACCGTCGACGGATCTCTCGGCGTCACCCACCCGATACCCGATGCCGACGTCGACGCAATCTTCAGTGAGAAGCAGGCCTACCTCGATCGCTATCAGTCCGACTGGATCGGATGGCTCGACGAGATGAAGGCGGGATGGAACCCGCCCTCGACCGACATGCTGCAGACCCTCAAGTCGTGGTGGGAACCGCTGCTCGAGATGGCACCCACGCTCTGCTCGCAGGTCGGGGCCAACGTCGTCATTCGCGCTTTGGCGCCCGCCGACGGCAGCGCCGAACAACTCGACATCGTTGTCGACTTCCCGAACGGCGAGGTACGTGAGCACGTGGACGAACCCTTCGCGTTCCGCTTCGACATCGATCGTCGCCTGGTCGAGACCGTGGTCGCGCAGCGAGCCGTCGACTGGTCGAACTCCCTCCTGTTGTCGTGCCGGTTCGTGGCGTGGCGTGAAGGTGAGTTCAACGAGTACGTCTACAACTTCTTGAAGTCGCTGTCACGGGAGCGGATGAAGCGCGCCGAGGCCGAGGCGGTGCGCAAGGTGGCGCCACCCGACGCCGAGGCGATGGCCGCCGAGCCGGACATCCAGCTCGGCGACTACGTGGTGCAGCGCCGGTGCCCCCACCGCGACGCCGACCTCGAGGCCTTCGGTGAGATCGACGGCGACGAGTTCGTGTGCACGCTCCACGGTTGGCGATTCGACATCGAGTCCGGCACCTGCAAGACCAGCGCCGGCCACCCGCTCCGCATCCGCCGCGCCTGACCGGGGTCAGACACCCGTTGCACCTTGCGTTGCACCTCACGACCCCTCTGATCTGCGATTTCGCCACCCCACGCTTCCAACGGGTGTCAGACACCCGTTGCAGGTGGTCCTGACACTGCTGTCGGGCACGCCGCATCAGGTCGGCGCTTCCGGTCGTTGGCCCGGGCCGGGCATGCGAGGGTGCTGTCACCCATTCGAGACAATTCCGTCACACGATGCCACTACGTTGGGTTCATGGCAGGAGTCCTTGATCTTGGGATCGATCTCGACGTCTGGCCGTGGGTCTGGATCGGCGTCGCCGTGCTCTTCGCATTCATCGAACTCACAGTGCTGGCCGGATCGTTCGTACTTCTCCCCTTCGCGGTCTCCGCGTTCTTCGCCGCGCTCGCCGGTTTCTACGACGCCTCCGTCGAGGTCCAATGGGGGATCTTCTTCTTCGGTGGCGCAGCGCTGTGGGTTGCGTTCTGGAAGTACTCGAAACGCTTCGCCGACGACAACACCATGCCCGCCGGCGTGGGCGCCGATCGCCTGGTCGGGGCGGAGGCGATCGTCACCATCGACATCGACCCCAACGACACCGAACGGCGTGGGCGCGTCAAGGTCATGGGTGAGGAGTGGGGCGCGTTGACTGGCGGCGACCGAGCACTGCGCACCGGTACCAAGGTTCACATCTCGTCCATGAACGGGACGCGCGTGATGGTCGAACCGATCGTTCTGTCGCCGCCAACCGATCCCCCAGTCACACCACCGGTGGCCCCGCCTCCGGCACGGCCAACCGCCCCTTCATCGGAGGATTCATGACCCCTATCGCCATCATCGTCGGCGTCGTCGCGCTCATCGGTATCGCCGTCCTCGTCGGCGCCGTCAAGATCGTGCGCCCGTATCAACGCGGACTTGTCGAACGACTCGGCAAGTACAAGGCCACCGAAGAACCGGGCCTCCGGCTGATCTTTCCGTTCATCGAGACGATGCAGTTGATCGACATGCGTGAACAGGTCGTCGATGTTCCCCCGCAGGAGGTCATCACGGCTGACAACGTGGTCGTGTCGGTCGATGCCGTCGTCTACTACGAGGCCACCGACCCCCAGCGCCTGGTCTACAACGTCGCCGACTTCTTCACGGCGATCACGAAGCTTGCCCAGACCAACCTCCGCAACCTCATCGGTGACATGGAGCTCGACAAGGCGCTCACGTCACGAGACACGATCAACACCCAGTTGCGCGAAGTACTCGACGACGCCACCGACAAGTGGGGCGTCAGGGTCGTCCGCGTCGAGATCCAGCGCATCGATCCGCCGCCGGACATCGTGTCGGCGATGCACGCTCAGATGCGCGCCGAACGCGACCGTCGTGCCACCGTCACCGAGGCGAAGGGCTACCAGGAGGCGGCCATTGCCCGGGCCGACGGCGAGCAGCAGGCGGCGGTGCTGTCCGCGCAGGGTCGCAAAGAAGCAGCGGTGCTCGACGCGCAAGGTGACTCCGAAGCGATCCAACTCCGAGCGGTTGCCAACAAGATGCGGTTGCAGTTGCTCGGCGAAGGCGAAGGGGCCGCAGCCAAAGCCCGACTCACCGGCATCAAGGAGGCCGGCACCGATCACAATGTGCTGACCGTCGAGTACCTCCAGGCGCTCGAACGCATCGGCGACGGCCGTGCGACCAAGCTCGTCATTCCCGCAGAGTTCTCAGGGCTGCTCGGGACGGTGGCCGCGTTCGCCGAGACGATCAGACCTGACGACGCCGACGATCAGGTCCGACCCAAGGATGGTCTCCCGATCCCAGCCGACGACGACCGCGTGGAGCTGCCCGAGCCGGACCGAGACGAATTCCGGAGCCGCTGACCGATGCGCAACGTCGACGCTCCTCCCGCCGGGTGGTACCCCGATCCGGATGGCCGCACGCGCCTGCGGTGGTGGGACGGCCTCGACTGGACCGACATCAGGCGGGCACCGCCGAGCACGGCTGAGCTGGTTGCCGAGGAGAACCGGGAGTTCTTCGAGCAGGCGCTCGTGCCGGCGGCGCGGGCCGCCCGCGAGGCCGGCGTTCCCAGTCAGGATGCGTCGCAGATCATCGCCGAGGTCCGCGCCGTCACTCGACAGGAGGTCGATCGCGCCGCCAACGAGTTCAGCAGGCGAGCCAACGAAGCCGTCCGGAGCGTCTCCCCGCTGATCAGCGAGTACACGAGTCAGTTCAAGACGTGGTTTCGGCGGGCCCTGATCATCGCGACGTTGGCCGTGATCGCCTATTTCATCTTCCAGGTGGTGGCCCAGGCCAGCTTCTTCGACTGGCTCGGCGACCGCATCGACAACCTCAACGAGGAATCGATCGGAACGATGATCGCTCGGCCTCTCACCTAACCCTGACGTCACGTAACGGGTCTGACCCGTCGCGTGACGCGTCACGTGATGGGTCAGACCCGTTACGTGACGCTGAGTCGGTAGGCGAAGTTGTGCTTGCCGGTGGGGATCTCGTATCGCGGCAACACGTCGGGACCGCAGCTCGCGGTGCCCACGCCACGATGGGCGACGTCGACGTGCACCACGAGTGAGCGGCCCGGCTTCAGGTCGGTTTCGTGGGCGGCGTCGTACAACGCAGCGTCGGTGAATCTGGTTGCGGAGACGTGCAGCGCGATGGGTGCGAGCACATCGAGTCGCACCGTCTCGCCGGTCGACGACCGGAGGAACTCGAACCATCGACAGTCGGTGCGGAGTCCGAACTCCTGGGGCACGAGGTACGGCTGGTCGTCGGGCGCTCCCTCCCACGTGCCGAGCACCGACCCGCGGTTGCGGTCGGGGTAGTTCTCGTCGGGTCCATGGCCGAACCAGCGCAATCGATCGAATCCGTTGGGCAACTCGAACATCGCTCCGACGCGACCGAGATCGCTGAACTCGTCGGGGACCACGATCGTGTGCCGGTGGACGACGCTCCCGTCGTCGCCGACGTCGACACGGTGCGTGTGGTCGACGAGATCGCCGGCGGGTCGCCGATCGATGCCCGCCTGCTGCCAGTGTCGCAGCGCCTTGCCACCGATGCCGTGGCGCTCGCCGTAGGCCGGCATCAGCTTGTAGCCGTCGTTGTCGATCGGGGCGCGGAAGATCGACGCCACCGGCGTGATCCCCACAAGGTCGAGCGAGCCGCCCGCCGAGGTCGGCAGGTCCTTCACCCGGACCCGTTTGGGAGCGCGCAGCTCGACCTGATCCCAGGCGACGAGGTGCCCCTTGGGGGCCCAGTCGGTCGCCGAACCCTGTGCCCAGCACACGCTCAGGTGCGCGTCGGGTTCCGTCGGCAGCGCACATGGCAGACCGATGGCGATCGTTTCGTGCGGGCCGACCTCCACCTCGAGCCGCCCGGAATCACGGACCTCGCCGGCGACCGTGAGTTCCCACGTCGCGTCCAAATCGGACACGTCGGTGAAGCTGCGCCGGTTGGTGATCGCCAGCTTCGAACGACCCGCGCCCGACACCGTCACGGGGCGGTAGACCCACTCGACTTCGCGGATTGCCGGATGCGGCTCGAGATCGGCCGACATGATCCCGTCGGCGACGAAGTTGCCGTCGTGGATCGGCTCGTCGAACTGTCCGCCGTACGCGAAGCCACGTTTGCCGTTCGGCAAGGTCGTCGTGATGCCGTGGTCCTTCCACTCCCAGATGAACCCGCCCTGCAACCCGGGCGTCGACGTGATCGCATCCCAGTAGTCCGCGAGCGAGCCGTTCGAGTTGCCCATCGCGTGGCTGTACTCGCACATGATCAGCGGACGGTCGCCGTGTGGGTTGTTGCCGTAAGCCACGATGTCGGCGATCGTCGGATACATCGGGCACACGACATCGGACGATGCGCGGCCGCCGGCGACCCAGCCATCGTGGAAGATCGCGCCCTCGTAGTGGAGCGGGCGGCTCGGGTCCGAGGCACGAATCCATCCCGCCGCAGCGGCATGGTTATCGCCGTGACCCGACTCGTTGCCGAGCGACCACATGACGATCGACGCATGGTTGCGGTCACGCGAGACCATGCGTGCCACCCGTTCGACCCAGGCCGGCCGGTACGCAGTGTCGTCGCAGAGACTCGTGTTGTAGGCGTGGCTCTCGATGTTCGCCTCGTCGATGACATAGAGGCCGATCTCGTCGGCGAGGTCGAGCAGCCGCGGGTCGTTGGGATAGTGCGCGGTGCGGACGGCCGTGATGTTGTGTCGACGCATCGCGAGCAAGTCATCCCGCATGTCGTCCACCGTCACGGCCTTCCCGCGAACCGGGTGGTGGTCGTGACGATTGACGCCGAAGAACCAGACCGGCTGCCCGTTGACCTTGAACTGCCGATCGGCGATCTCGATCGAGCGGAATCCGACGAGTTGGGTGTGGACCTCGGCGACATTCCCCTCGGAGTCGATCAACTCGACGAGGACACGGTGGCGGGTCGGCGACTCGGCTGACCACGGATCGACGTCGGACAGATCGAACCTCGCGTCGACGTGGTGCCCGCTGAAAAGGTACGGCGTGGAGAAGGAGTGGGGCACCATGCCCGTGACCGGCTTCGCGAGGCGCTTCTTGGCCAGCGACTCGATCGTGGTGCGGATCTTCCAACCCGGACCGGGTGGTGCGGAGCCGCCGACCGTCGAGCGCACGGTCAGGGTGCCGCCACCGGAGATGTGGTTGTACGTGGCGTCGCAATCGACAGCGGTGACGCTGGTGGTCGCCCGGGCCTCGATGCGCACCTCGCGGTGCAGGCCGCCCATCCACCACTGGTCTTGATCCTCGACATAGCTGTGGGCGCTCCACTTGACGACGACGATCGCGAGTTCGTTTCGCCCGGCGACGACGTGGTCGGTGATGTCGTACTCGCTCGCGAGCCGGCTGTCGGTTCCGTAGCCGGCGAACTCGCCGTTGACGTAGAGCGCGTGCGCGCTCTCTGCACCACCGATGTGCAACACGATTCGTCGCCCGATCCATCGCTTGGCCACCATGACGTCACGCCGGTAGACGCCGGTCGGGTTGCGGTCGGGCAGGTTCGGCGGTGGCCCGTCGAAGGGCATCTGCACATTGGTGTACTGCGGCAGGTCGGGGTCACTGTTCTGGTCGATCACGTTCTGCATGGTCCAGTTGCCCGGGACCGTGACCTTCGACCACCGGCGGCCGTCGGCGAGTGTGGTGATCGCCGTCGTCGGGACGTTGTCGGGATGGTCGAAAAGCCGGAACTTCCAGCGGCCGTCGAGGGACTTCACCCACGGCATGGGTGAGGTGTCGTACGGGTCGGCGGCGCGGGCGTCAGCGATCGACGCATGAGCGAGCGACGGTGGTGCAATCGGGATCCGACCGATCGAGGTGATCGCCGGATCGGTCCAGGGTCGTACTAGGCCGATGGCGGGAAGCATTCGCCCATCGTGCCAGGCACGAACAGACCCCGACGACTGAGGACCGCCCGTCCGTTGCGCTGAAGTCAGCTCAGACGGAAACCGCTCCGACCACGTGCAACGCAGCGATCGGGCGAGCTGGCCCGGTCAGGCGCCGTCGTGGACCCAGACGGAGGTATCGAGCGGCATGATGCCCGAATCCCAGATCCAGTCCATGGCGGGAACGCTCACCCGAACGCAGCCATGCGACGCGGGGTAGTTCGGGATGCTGCTCGACCCATGGACGGCGACGCCGCCGACGAAGTATTTCGGTCGGTAGATACGGCCGAGGTCGCCTTCCCACCATCCCTCGGCGCGTTGCCGGTTCACCTCGTGCAGCCCACTCGGCGTGAGCGACACACCGGAGATCGTTTCACCGGGCGTGTTCTGGTCGGCCTCGGTGTACTCCTTGCCGTTGCCGGTCGACACGTTGAGCACCCACTCGGTGACACCGTCGATGACGAAGAACAGCACCTGCTTGCTCTTGTCGATCTCGACGAGCGTGCCGGAGTTGGCGCGGGCGTGCGGACGGACGGTCTCGACACTGAGTGCCTGCGCGGTCTGCTCGTCCACTCGACCGCTCGGGTCGTCGAAGCCCATGTACTTCTGGAAGGCCATCACGGCCTGCGTGGTGGTGAGGCCGTAGTCACCGTCGGCCGCCTGCAACCAGAAGCCCAGCTCGAAGAGTCTCATCTGCACGCGGGCCGCTTCGGGTCCACTCGAACCGCCGATCGCCTGCAACGGTTCGTCGAGCGGGGCGACGGTGCGGATCGTGTCGGGGATCGTCGTGGTGGGGGGGCGGGTGGTCGTCGTGGTCGTGGTCGTCGTGGTCGTCGTGGTCGTGGGGGCCGCCGTGGTGGTGGGCGCGATCGTGGTCACCGGCGCCAACGCTTCGGGGGCGGCGGATGCACCGTCGCCGCCGGTGTTGCCGCCGGTCATCGCCGACGAGCAGCCCACGAGCGCCGCGAGTCCGAACACCACTCCGCATCCGATCATCGCCTTTCGGCGCTCGTCCATGGCCACGGTGTGCGATGTTACCGCCACGCGGTGGACGCGGCCGGGCATTCGCACTAAAAAGCCGGAGTTCACCGGGCGTTTCGAAGTGTGAACGCTGCCGCTGCGTCAGGTGTCGGGGAGTACACGACTTCGCCGGGCGTGATCGCAGAGATCGCGAAGCTCGACGCGATGTGCCTGAGCTGGGATGACACATCCAAAGACGCATCGATCTCGCAACCGGACGAACGCAGCAGCGCAGCCATGACCACGCCCGTCGATGCCCCTGCGCCGCGGAGTTCCGCGAGAGTCACCGACCCGTGACGCTTCGAGAGGCGTTCGCCGTCATCGCCCATGATGAGGGGAACGTGAGCGTAGGTCGGCGTCGGCAGCCCGAGCAGCCGCTGCAGGTGGATCTGGCGGGGCGTGGAACTGAGCAGGTCGTCACCGCGAACGACCTGGGTGACGCCCTGCAACGCATCGTCGACCACGACGGCGAGGTTGTAGGCGGGCACGCCGTCGTTGCGTTGAAGCACGACGTCGTCGACGCCGCCGGCCGCATCGCCGGCGACGAGGTCGGTGAACTCGATCAGCGACGGAGCCGCACCCATCGACGCTTCTGCACGCAGGCGGAGCGCCGGTGTCCGACCATCGTCGAGATACTGCTGTCGACGGACGTCGGTGAGGGTTCGGCACGTCCCGGGGTACGAACCGGGTGGGAGATGCGGTGCACTCGGTGCGTTCTCGATCTCGGCCCGGACCTCTCGGCGCGAACAGAAGCACTCGTACACGAGGTCGCGAGAGCGAAGCGCGGCCAGCGCGTCCCGGTACAGGTCGAACCGCTCGCTCTGGCGGACGACCTCACCCGACCAGTCGACGCCGACCGCGGCGAGGTCGGCGAGTTGGCTCGCTTCGTGTTCCGGGGCCGCCTGCACCCGATCGAGGTCCTCCATCCGAACGATGAAATCGAGGCCGGTCGATCGAGCCGCCAGCCACGCGAGGAGCGCGGTGCGCAGGTTGCCGAGATGCAGCGTGCCGGTTGGAGATGGCGCGAAGCGGCCGCTCATGTGAGCATTCTCACCATGTCGTCGAAGTCACGCCAACGACGCACCCCGCCGGGTGGTCGTCGAAAGGTGGTACGCACGACGTCGCCGACCGGGCCGGGGAGTCGATTGGACCGGCGGTCACGCATGGAGGTGATCCTCGCACGGGACGGTGCAACCTGCGTGTGGTGCGGGCGGAAAGTCGGCGTCGGGCTGGTGGAGGCGACGACCGAACACGTGGTGCCACGCATCAAGGGGGGACCGAGCTGGCTGGAGAACGAGGTGGCGGCGTGTCGACGATGCAACGGACGCCGCGGACATCGCACACCGAGTGAGTGGGCCGACGAGTGTGAGGGACTCGGCTGGGCCCCGGATCGGGACCGGCTGGTCTCCGTCCTGACGTCGCTCCAGGCGAAGATCACCGAGCAGGGCGGCCAACGTCGAGCCCGCCCGTACGTGGCTTCCCAGCTGCGCCGTCTCTCGAGAGCGGGACGCCCGTGACGTCGGCGCGAAAGTCGGCGCGAACAGGAACGATCCGCAACCGGGCTTCCCGTCTCGTACAGTCGTGGTGATGCGTTGCCATGTCTGCAACGTCGCGGTGGGCGACGGACAACGGTTCTGTCACGAGTGCGGAGAATCGCTCGACGGTGTGACGAACCCGACCGAACCACTGGAGGTCGTCCCCGAAATCACACCGGCGGCCACTCCGCTCGTTGAGCAACCGACAATCGAGTACGCCAAACCAGATGGTGACGGGGCCGAGGATCTGCCGTCGACCGACGCCGTCGCCCCACCGCCGATCGATGAGCCGGCGGAACCCGGCCCGAGCGATCCCGAGTGGTGGGCGGATGATCCGCCATCGCCGGCCGTCGCCGATGCCGCGCTGACGCCCACCGAGGCGATCGATGCGGTGGGGACCGCCTCCGCTGTCGCCGCTGTCGCCGGAGCAAGCGATCAGCACACCGACCCGATGTACGCGCCGCTTGCCACGCCGACACCCGCGCACGAGCCGACGACGGCGTTGCCGGCAACCGCCGGCCCTCCGGTTCGCGGGCTCGGCGACACCGACGAGTTGCCCGAGCAGTACGCAGGTGCACCGCTGTTCGATGGCGTCGACGACGTCGACGAATACACCGTTCCGCCGTCCGAGGGGTTCCGACTCCGCGCGTCGTTCGTCTTCGGATTCCTCGCGATGGTGGCAACCCTGATGGCGAGCGTCGCCGATGTGATCGACATCCGTACGAGCCGTCCGGTCGACGGGATCAGTGTTGGGATCCGCACGCTCGAAGACTTCGGCACCAACCTCCCGGTCGCCGGATTCGTCGGCGCGGCCGTGTTGCTGATCGGCGGTCTGCTGAGCTGTTTCGGACTTCGTTCCGGCGCGGGCATCGCTGGCGGCGCGGGCCTCGCATTGGCGGGTTGGTCGGCGATGACGATCGGCCTGGTGGAGGTCCCGATCCACAGTGCAGAGGGCATCACGCGGAACACCGGGACCGACATCAACGGCTTCACGCTTGCGATCACCCGCGACCTCGGATGGTTTCTGATCCTCGCCATCGGCGTCCTCGGAATCGGCGTGTTCCTCACCACGCTGCGCATGGCCGGCACGGGTGGACGCCCCGGCCTCAACCCATGGGTCGCCGCGGTCGGCGCGCTCGGTGCGGTGATCCTCGCCGCCGGGCCACTGATCCCATTGGGCGAGGCGACCGTCGATCTCAACCTTGGATTTGTCGGACTCCCGCGAGCGTTCTTTGCGGGGCGCCTCGTGCTGCTCAGCCTGATCGCCTTCACGGGCATCATCGGCTTTCTGTCGGTTCGCACCTACGGGCTCGGCCTCGCGGGCGGTGGCTTGTCGATCGCGACGTGGTTGTGGGCAACGTCGCTCATCGATATCGGCGACGAGCCGGTGAGCGTCGCCGTCGGCAACCTCGGGACATCGGACCCGACCCCCCATGCGGTCACGACCGTCGGGTTGGCGCTGTCACTGGTGATGCTCGTCGCCGCTTCGGCTCTCGCGATCGTCAACCGGCCGCGGCGATAGCCGCTGTCGAGGCCCCGACGCGACAGAACCCCGGCCGAAGCCGAGGTTCATCGTGCGCGAGGGGGACTTGAACGACCGGATGCACGCGCTGTAGGTTGTTCTTGCATCTACCGGCATGCAACGAGGCGAGGCGCTCGGCATGCGATGGAGCGACGTCGACCTCGATGCGGGCCGATTGTGGGTTATCCAGACGATCCGCAAGTTCGAAGCAAGGTGGCGATCGGCGAACCGACAACGGCGAAGGGCCGCCGCTCGATCGCTCTCGACGATGGGACGGTCGCTGTCCTTCGAGCGCACCGCAAATTGATGCTGGAGGAGCGAGTGCTCGTCGGCCCCGACTTCGCAGACGAAGGTCTGGTCTTCCACTATCCCGACGGCTCATGCCTTCGCCCCGACGCGGTGAGCGCGCAGTTCCTGCGGCGAGTCGAGCGCCACGGAGTGACCCGGCTGACCTTGCACGGTCTCCGCCACACCTGGGCAACTCTCGCGCTTGAACAGGGCATCCATCCGCGAGTCGTACAGAAGCGTCTCGGCCACTCAACGATCGCGATCACCCTTGGCACATACAGCCATGTCTCACCGACGCTCCACGACGAAGCTGCGAACGAAGTCGCTGGTCTCTTTCTGACCTAGCAGCTTGGTTTCAAGGGACGTAGGTGGTCATCGGCAAGGAGCAACCGGGGAGGGCCAGGTTGGTTTCTGGTTTCGTTGTCCCAGATGGCGGCGGTGAGCGCTAGAGCCGGTGAGGGCGGAAATTTGGTCGAGGGTCTCGCTGCTGTTTGGCTGTCACCAGGCGACCGGTCGGAAATTTGCTTTCCTGCCGATCACCGACCGAAGTAACGTCGCGTTGCAACGAGGAGGTGACGACATGGCGCCGATGCAGCAGCATCGCCGGTCGGGCCGAACGAGGCCGATCGGACGCAACCCGCTCGATCGGATCGAGATGCGGCGCGAACGCGCCGTCGCCGTCGAGTCGCCGCCGGCGACGAGACTGATGGGTGCCGCGATCGGCGATCGCGGGCGCCCGTTGGCCCCTGACCTGCAGGCGGCGTGGTCACCGCGTCTCGGGCGATCGGTCGACGACGTGAGGGTCCATGCCGACCCGACGTCCGGACGAATGGTGCAGGAGGCCGGCGCCAACGCGATCAGCTTCGGCAACGATCTGTTCTTCGCTCCCGGCCGGTTCGCTCCGGGCACGTCGGCGGGTCGAGCGTTGCTCGGCCACGAGCTCGCGCACAGCCTGCAGACCGACGTGAGCTCCCCCGGCGGAGCGGTCAGTTCGGCACAGTCGCCCGCCCTCGAGCGCCAGGCTGACAGC
>Ga0316197_10002660_pt1 | contig 12749 bp, 8 predicted proteins | sample OudBiesiAoxic_MG_FD_204939 | JGI IMG/M metagenome (GOLD analysis project Ga0316197, IMG submission 204939) | Coastal sediment microbial communities from Oude Bieten Haven, Netherlands - site A oxic | ecosystem: Environmental > Aquatic > Marine > Coastal > Sediment | place: Netherlands...
TCCGCGGCTGGTCACCAAGGAGCAGCTCCGGGTGATGTGGTCGGGCGACACCTCGCCACGGTTGCGGGTCATCGGCGATCTCGGCTGCGATGTCGAAGGGGCCGTTGAGTGCACTCTCAAATGCACCGAACCCTCAGACCCGGTCTACGTTTATGACCCCGTCAAGGAAACCATCAACTCGGGCGTCGACGGGTCCGGACCGGTTGTGCTGGCGGTGGACATCCTCCCCGCCGAGCTGCCGCGCGAGGCCTCCGAGGAGTTTTCATCCGCTCTGGGATCATTCCTGCCAGCGCTTGCTCGAACGAACTTTGACGTCCCATTCAGCGAACTCACCCTCCCGCCTGATCTTCTAGGCGCCGTCATCGCCCACCGCGGCAAGCTCACACCAGATTATCGGTACATCGAAGCACATCTTGCTGCCGCCGACAGGGGTTGATTTGCGATAGCGGACACGATAGGGTCTTTGGCGGCCAGTCGACCCACAGGCTCCCGCGTCATGCGCGGGTGGCTGGTACGGCGGCGGTCAATTTTTAGCAGTCGCTGGAAGCTCCGGCTTCCCACGACCAATCTTCATATCCCTGATCTCTCCGGGTCGCCAGGCCCGGTTTTTTTGTTGTGATCGGCCTTTGGGCCGATCACAACAATCACGGCGTAGCCGAAGGCGAAGCCGGATTCCCCGATCCACCTAAACCTCCACGAGAACTGTCATCCTGAGCGAGCGGAGGCCGCCGGCCGGCGCGAGTCGAAGGACCCCCTGACGCAAGCAGCCCGAATCGGTCACCCTTGTGGTGCGGCCGTCTCGGCCGCACTCCGTCGATGGCGGTGGGATCGTGCGGGCGGGATGCCCGCACCACAAAACCTGCAGGACTGACGGCCGCCTATTTCGACGTCGTGTCGTACTTCTCGAGTAGCTCCTGGAAGCGCGGGTCGTCCTTCAGCGGATCCCAGCGCGGGTCCATCCTGAGGAATGGTGGCGAGAGATAGGAAGGATTGCTGAGCAGATCTTCAAGCCGCTTGAGTGCCGCTTCGTTGTCGCCGAGGATGGTGTAGATATGGGCGAGATCGATAGCGAACGGAATGTAATAGAAACCGTCCTTTGACCGCGGCAGCAACTCGCAGGCGAACTCGCCCTCTCGAACCGCCTCTTCTCTCCGACCCAGCACCGCATAGACAATCCCGAGAGAGCTGTGAAGCCTGGGATCTTCCATTGAGGCCGCCACCTCGGTCTCGAGGAGCCCTCTCGCGATCTCGTAGGCGGCCGACGCCGAGTCGAAGTCGCCGAGTTGTTCGTACGCATACGCTCCGAGCAGGGCGTTGGGACGGGCGAACATCTTGATCCGGATCCATCCGTCGGTCGTCGATTCGAGCCGCCCGAGCGCATCGCGATACCGACCCTCGTACATCTCCTGCCAGTACCAGCTCCACCGTTGCCAGCCGCCGGAAGAGGACGAGAGGGCTTCGAAGATCGACCGTGTCCCGCTGGCATCGCCGTGCCAACCCCAAAGGGCGAGAACCTTGTAGAAGTATGGCCAAAAAGCGTCGGGTGCCAGATTGATGGCCTGGTCACTCGCAGCAACAGCTTCGGGGTACCGGCGCAAGTTTTCCAACGCAAACGCGGCGGAGGAGATCAGGTCCGCGTCTCGTGGGCTGAGTTCGATGGCGCCTTCGAAAGCTGCCAGGGCCTCCTCCCACCGGCCCTGGACGAGGTATAAATCACCCATCGCCTCGGGTACATCGGCGCTGCCTGCAAGTTCGCCACCGGCGCGCTCGAACTCCGCCAACGCTCCCTCGATGTCACGATACGCCAACAACCTGTAGTATCCGAGATCGAGGTGGACTCGGGGGTCGCCGGGCGCCAGCTCGAGCGCCATTTGGGCAGCAGTGTCAGCGGCCTCGAGCCGCTCGGGTGAGAGGTCGTGGCGGAAGTAACGCGCCCGCGCGTGCCCGCGGGCGAGCTCGGCATGGGCGAGAGCGAAATTGGGGTCCAACTCGACCGCTCGCTGGAAGGCTTTCATCCAACGTTCCCAGTTCTCATAGGTGAAGTGCGGCCGGGAGGCCCAGTAACGTCCGCGCAGATATGCCTGATATGCCTCGAGATTATCGGTCGGCCTGGGACCGAACGGACCCTTCTCTCCCCCACCGAGAGTAATTCCAAGTTCTTGGGTGACCTTCTGGGCAATCTCCGACTGGATATCGAAGACGTCTTCCAGCACCCGATCATAGGTTTCGGCCCACAAATGGGTGTCGTCATCTGCGCGAATGAGCTGCGGCGTAATCCGAATCTGACTCGCGCCCCTTTCCGAGCGCGCCCACCGGACGGTGCCTTCAAGCACGAAGCCGACGTTCAGCTCGTCGGCAATTTCCGGGATCGACTTCGGCGTATCAACATATTGCCTTGCGCTGGTTCGGGAGATCACCTGGATACCGCTCACAGACGCCAATCGGGCGGTGATCTCCTCGGTCATGCCGTCGGCGAAGTAGGCGTCCTCAGCAGGCCCGAGATTTTCGAAAGGTAATACGACGATTCGGAGCAGAGGCGGGTCTGCGGGTTCGTCGCCTCGCTTCTCGAAGAGAGTTTCCGGTGGAAGGATTACGAGCAGCCCAATAACGGCCGCAATCAACACAGCGAGAATGTGCGGCCAGCGTTTGGAAAGAACCGATTGACCCGAGACCGGAGGGGCAGTGGCTGCGGTGTCTATCGCTCCGAGCGTGAGTGACAGATCGTGCGCTGAAGAGAACCGATCCTCGGGTCGCTTTTCGAGGCACTTGGAGACCACGCTGGCGAGTGTGGGTGGAACTCCTGGCTTTACTGAGGACATCGGCTCGGGATCCTCTTTGAGGATCGCTGCGGCGGTTTCGACGCTGGTGGATCCACCGAATGGTCTTTGCCCGGTCAGCATTTCGTACAGGACGACACCGAGGGCGAAGATGTCCGAGCGGTGGTCTGCAGGCTGGCCCTGCACCTGTTCGGGGGCCATGTAGGGGATGGTGCCGAGCATGGCACCGGGAGCTGTATCGAGGGTCGCCGTCGGCGCCTCGGCCGTGAGATCCGCCCCGGGCAGCGCGAGCTTGGCGAGGCCGAAGTCTAGGATCTTGATGCGACCGTCTTTGGTGAGGAAGACGTTTTCAGGCTTGAGATCTCGGTGGATGATCCCCTTCTCATGAGCGGCGGCCAGCCCATCGGCAATTGACCTTGCGTACTCCACCGACTTGCCGGTTGTGACACCACCCTTGGTGATCAGCTCCCGAAGTGATTCGCCTTCGAGCAATTCCATTACGAGGATGTGGACCGCCTCTGTCGGTTCGGGTCTTTCTCCCGCTTGTGATGGCGATCGGGCGGGGATAAACCCCGCCCCTACGTTTGACTCACTGAATTCGAAAGACTCGAATCCATGTATCGTTGCGATGTTTGGATGGTTGAAGGCAGCCAACGCCTTCGCTTCGCGCTCGAAACGGTGCAAGCGATCCGGATCGGCGGCCACCGAATCAGGCAAAACCTTGATCGCAACATCCCGATCGAGGCGTTCGTCATGCGCCCGGTAGATTACCCCCATCCCGCCCTCGCCGATCTTTTCGACGATGCGGTAGTGGGTGAGGGTGCGACCGATGAGGCCTTGCATCCGCTGTGGTTCCTGCGGGTATGGTAGCGCAAACTCGCCGCCGGCAGCGATTTGTGGCCGACGGCCGAATAGGTTGGGTTAATTGGGGTTCGGCCATCGGCCACTCGCTGGCGGGGGTGGGTCACCGCGGCCTTAGGCCGCGCACAACTTATTACTAAATTCTTCGTATTTCATTCGGGTACGGGGACGGGCACGGGCACGGGAACGTTTGGTTCACGCTATCACCGCGCCTGTTACCATCAAACTGAGGGGGGCGGAGATGCACTTCATCGAACGGTTCACGCGTTGGGAAGGGATCGTCTTCGGCTTCATCATCGGCGTCGCGGCGACGGTGGTCGGGTCGATGGCTTACAACGAAATCAACGGCATGCTTCGGGTCTCCCACCTCAAGCGGAGCCTCCACAACAACCAACTCGAGGAGATCGCGACGTTCCTGGAGGGTGAGCTGGCGACGGCTTCGACCGCGATGAAGGATGGCCAACCCCTCGAAATCAGCAACTACTTCGCCTTCCACTTCATGCCGAAACTATATGCCCACCACATGAACTACGCCATGACCCTCCTCCAGAACGAGGATGTGACCAAGTTCAACTCGCTGCGCGATACGACCCACTTCCTCACCTTCAACCTCTCGCAGCGAGACTTCTCCGGGCTCGATCTACGATTTGCAAACCTGGCTGCGGCTCAGCTCACGGCGGCGGACTTCTCGAATACCGAGCTCGAGGGCGCCGATTTCCGGTACGCAGAGATGCCTCGCGTGAATATGAGCAACGCCGAGGTCACGCGAACCGCGTTTAACGAGGCGATCCTCTCGAGCGCGATCCTGACCGGGATCCACGGAGAAGAGACTTTCTTCGAGAAGGCAGTCCTGGTCGACGCCTCACTGACCCGCCTCGACGACTTGCGATTCGCCAATTTCTCGGGCGCCGAACTCGCTCAGGCCAACCTTTTCGACTCGAGGTTCTTCGACGCCAGCTTCGACAACGCAGATTTCACCCTCGTCTCCGCGGTTGGGTCCGATTTTGCGGTCGTGAAGAGCATGAACGACGTCAACCTCACCGGCGCCAATCTCACCGGGGCGCGCATCGAGCCCGACCGCGTCGAAAGAGCGTGGTTTGTCAATGTAGATGGGCTCTCGTCGCGAACCGCTCGGGATCTCCGTCGCTACGGCGGCATCGCCAGGCCCGAAGAGGTGCTGGATAAGGTTGACTCCCGCATCATCGCCGGTTTCCGGGCACAAATCGAGGAGGACGATTCGATCCAGCCGAAAGACCGCGAGGCAGTACTTTTGGAAATGCTGCAGGAGTACTACTTAAATTGAATTCTGAATTCTGAATTCTGAATTTTGAATTTTGAATTCCGGACCGCCCGTCCCAGTTCTCCGGGAGGGTGAGCGGCAATTCAAAATTGAGAATTGAGAATTCAAAATTCCTCGTTCGATTCAGCTGCCAATCGCCCTCACCAGATTCACCGTGGTACCTTCTACGCTGATCGTTACAGCGACCCCCAGGGAGGAAGCATGGCGCAGGTATTCAAGACCCAGGTGACCGAAGATTTCGGGATCGAGCACCCGATCATCCAGGGCGGGATGATGTGGGTCTCACAGCCGGAGCTGGTCGCGGCAGTGTCGGAGGCCGGCGGATTCGGAATCCTGACTGCCCTCACCTTCGAAACAGCGGAGGGATTGGCCGACGCCATCGCCCGGACCCGCGCCCTCACCAACCGTCCGTTCGGGGTCAATCTGACCTTCCTGCCGACCCTGATCCCGAAGGACTACGGCAGCCTGATCGACGTCATCGTCGACGAAGGCATCAAGATCGTCGAGACCGCCGGACGCAACCCGGAGCCCTATTTGGAACGCATCAAGGCTGGTGGAGCCAAGGTTGTTCACAAATGCACCTCGGTGCGCTTCGCCAAGAAGGCTGAATCCATCGGATGCGACTACGTCAGCATCGACGGCTGCGAATGTGCGGGCCATCCCGGTGAAGAAGACATCACCTCGCTGGTTCTGATCCCGGCAACGGTCGACGCGATCAATATCCCGGTCATCGCTTCGGGAGGCTTTGCCGATGCCCGCGGGCTGGTCGCCGCGCTAGCCCTGGGCGCGGAAGCCATGAATATGGGCACCCGCTTCGTCGCCACCCAGGAGGCCCCGGCCCACGAAAAGGTCAAACAGTGGTATGTCGACGCCTCAGAGACCGACACCATGTATGTCATGCGCTCGCTCCGCAACACAGAGAGGGTTCTCCGTAACGAGATCGCCGAGAAAGTCGTCGAGCTGGAATTGCAGGGGGCTGGCATCGCCGAGCTGGCGCCGCTGGTGAGCGGCAAGAACGGTCTTCGAGTGCTCAAAGACGGCGACACCGATGTCGGCCTGATGACCGCCGGCCAATCGGTCGGCCTTGTCCGTGACGTACCGACCGTCCGCGAACTCATCGACACCATCATCTCAGAAGCGCAGCAGATCGCCGGAACCCGTCTCGCGGGGATGATGTCCTAGCGCATGACGGAGAAGATCGCCAGCCTCGGATCACGGGTGCCGGACGGCGGCGTCGACAACCCCGATCAGATCCTCGACCTCTTCCTCGGGTGGGCGGTGGATGCCGGCTTCGAGCTCTACCCCGCACAGGAGGAGGCCCTGCTCGAGCTGATGGCCGACCGCCACGTGGTGCTCGACACACCTACCGGATCGGGTAAGTCGCTGGTCGCTCTCGGCCTCCATTTCCGCGGCCTCTGCGAGGGACGGCGAAGCTTCTACACTTCGCCGATCAAGGCGTTGGCGAGTGAGAAGTTCTTCTCCCTGTGCTCCGACTTCGGAGCAGACAATGTGGGCATGCTAACCGGTGACGCCAGCATCAATCCGGATGCTTCCATCATCTGCTGCACGGCCGAGGTGCTGGCAAACCTCGCGCTTCGCAAGGGTGAGGATCTCGATGCCCCATACGTCGTGATGGACGAGTTCCACTATTACGCCGACCGCGACCGGGGTTGGGCTTGGCAGGTACCTCTCATCACCCTCCCCCATACGCGATTCCTGCTCATGTCGGCCACCCTCGGCGATATGAGCGGCATCATGCAACATGTAGAAGATCGGACCGGTATTTCTGCCGCTTTGGTTCAGTCAGACGACCGCCCAGTGCCTCTCGATTTCAGCTATCACGAGACACCCCTCCACGAGACCATCGAGGGTTCGATGGAAGCGGACAAGGCACCGATCTACCTGGTCAACTTCACTCAGCGGGATTGCGCCGAGATGGCGCAAAAGCTGACCAGCATGAAGCTCACTACCAAGGAGGAGAAGGCTGCGATTCGGGAGGCCGTCGGCGACACCCGATTCCTCACTCCCTACGGTAAGGAGTTCAAGCGATTTCTCGGCTTCGGTATCGGCGTCCACCACGCCGGCCTCCTTCCGAAGTACCGGCTGCAGGTCGAGCAGCTCGCCCAGCAGGGTCTTCTCAAGGTGATCTCCGGCACCGATACCCTTGGCGTCGGAATCAACATCCCGCTCCGCACCGTGCTCTTCACCAAACTCGCCAAGTTCGACGGCCGCAAGGTCTCCCGCCTCAAGGTGCGCGAATTCAAACAGATCTCGGGCCGCGCCGGTCGCAAGGGCTTCGACGATCAGGGCTACGTCGCATGCCAGGCCCCCGAAGAGACGATCGAACGTCTGAAGGAACAACGCAAGGCGGCCGCGAACCCCAAGAAGCGCCAGAAGAAGGGACCCGGCAAGGGGCGTCCGGGAGAGGTCTCCTGGTCTGAGGACACCTTCAGAAAACTCGTGGCCGACCCACCCGAAAAGCTCACCTCGCGCTTTCAGATCACTCCGGGGATGCTGATCGATCTTCTGCAACGCGACGCCGCAATCAATGATCCGTCAAGCGGCAACTTCGCCTCGGTGCGGCGACTGATTGCCAACTGCCACGACGATGATGCGGAAAAAGAGCGCCACCTCGAGCGCGCCGCGCAGCTCGCACGGTCGCTCTACCGCGCTGGCATTATTCGCATGGAGCGGGACACCACCGGGAGCTACCTCTGGGTCACCGTCGCTGAGGACCTGCAGGTGGACTTCTCGCTCTTCCACAACCTTTCCCTCTTCTTGATCGAGGCCATTGAAGGCCTCGATGCCGATAATCCCGAACATGCGCTCGATCTTCTGAGCCTCGTCGAGTCAGTGCTCGAAGACCCGACAATCGTCATCCGTCGTCAGGTGGACCGGCGCAAGACCGAGCTCATCAATCGCCTCAAAGCCGAGGGCGTTTCCTACGACGAGCGGATGAACCGCCTCGACGAGGTGACCCATCCGCAGCCGATCGCCGACTACATCTACCCCGCCTTCGAGCGCTTCCGTATCGATCACCCGTGGGTGGGCGGCGACGCCGTGCGGCCCAAATCGGTGGCGCGGGAGATGGTCGAGGACTATCTGGGCTTCACCGACTACGTTCGCCTCTATGGTCTCCAGCGCTCCGAGGGCGTGCTCCTCCGCTACCTCTCCCAGGTCTATAAGACCCTCGATCAAAACGTCCCGGATCAGGTCAAGACCGAATCGGTCCACGACATCGTCGCCTTCCTGCGGGCGATGCTCGAGCGGGTCGACACCTCGCTGATCGAGGAGTGGGAATCAATGCGCCACCCGGAACTGCTTCTCGAAGGCGTGCCCGACGCCAAAACCGCTCACCGCATCTTGGCCGCGCAACAGCTCAGGACCGATCCGGTGGCGTTGGCCTCCCGATTGCGCGCCGAGCTCCATCAGCTGGTAGCTTCGCTTGCCCGTCGCGATTGGGAGGAGGCCTCCACATGCGTCCGGCACGTAGTTGACGAACCATCGGCCCTTGTCGAGCCTGACGATTTTTCGGCAGCAATGGACATGTTCTTTGCCGACCACGAAGAGCTCATCTTCGACCACCGCGCCCGGCTCACCGAACACACCCAGCTCTCCGCCATCGGTGACAACCATTGGCAGGTGGTGCAGGTGCTGCTTGACCCGTCCGACGAAAACCTGTGGTGTATCGAAGGACAGGTTGATCTGTCGGACGAGGCGAATGTCGATGGCCCTCTGGTTGTGGTCACGCGGATTAGTACATAAGTCAAATTCGGAGTTCGGAATTCGGAATTCGGAATTCGAAATAAGGCAAATTTAACCTTTATGATTCTCCCCTGGGCGTAATTTACATCACACAGCCCATGAATCGCCAGTGCTACTGTGGACGGTGGAAGGGCGCCAGTGAGAGCCATTACACGAATTCTTGCGTGCGTGGTGTGCGTGGTGCTGCACGCGTCGGGGACTCCAAACCCTACGATTGCCACCGACGGGCAACCTCGGTGTCTCTCGATCGCAGAGGCCGAGGCACGCGGGATGGACATCACCGGGCTCCGCGAAGACTACACAGCGGCGGTCGAGGCCTTCCCGGACCAGAAACCAGAACTGGCCGAGGCATGGACCAAACTGCAGTCCACGCTATGCGATCTTTTTCTGGAAAATGGCGCGGACGACTTCGGTGGACGCTCGATGTTCAGCATCATGCTCTTTGAGCCGGACGGTCGTATCGCCTGGGTGTTCCATCGTGGTCTCGAACCGGATGAGGCAGCCGTCTTCTGCAAATTGGTGAAGCAACTGTCCGAGGATTACCGCTTTCCGCTCGAATCAGAGACGCGCTTCAGCCAGTGTGGCACCACATATTTCAAAGAAGATTAGGAATTGATAGTTAGGAATTAGGAATGCCGCCCACTCACCCGGGTCGATCCCATAACAGTGGGGGCGGTTGGGAATTCCTAATTCCTCATTCCTAATTCCTCATTTGGGACGGCGTGAGTCATTCCGAACGAAGGTCAGCGCCTCGCGGTCTTTGACGACCCCTGGAAATTTGAGCACACGGTTGTGCATCGCGACGTAGACCCCGGGGTCAAGAAGCCGCGATGCGAGGAGAGCCTCGATCACGTTCTGCGTGGCGTCCGTGTCTCGAAACTCGTATGGCCGCATCGCGCCGGTGAGAATGATCGGAATCTCGAGACCGGTGCAACGCCGAACGAGAAGCTCGCCGGTGTCAGAGAGCGTGTCCGTGCCGTGCAAGATGACAATTGCGTCTACCGTCGGTGCCTCGTCGCAGACCGCTCTGGCGATGATCTCCCGGTCGTCTTCGGTCATGTCGAGAGAGTCCTTGTGCATGACCTCCACATTGTGGATATCGAGGTCCGGAACCCGCAGCGAATCGAGGATGACGTCGATCGCTGTATGCTCGTTCCGCAGGTTGCCCTGGAACTCGTCGTACGTCTTGTCGATCGTTCCACCGGTAGTCAGAATTGTCAGTCTCATGGCTTCGGTTCCCTCTCGGCCAAATTCGGAATTCGGAGTTCGGAATTCGGAATCCCCACCCATCCTTCACTGGGAGCAGGCGGCTGAGATTAGCAGACCATTTCCGAATTCAAAATTCAGAATTCAGAAAAGCCCAACGCCCCACAAGTCGTGAACGTGGAGGACGCCCTTCAGCGGGCCGCTGCCATCGCAGACCATGAGTGAGGTGATTCGCCTTTCTTCGAGCAGCTTGAGGGCCGCAGTTGCCAGCTCGTCGGCGTCGATGCAAACACCGCCTTCATGCATGACCTCGCTCGCAGTGTGGGCGAGCGGATCCGGGTCCCGCTCCATCAACCGTCGCAGATCGCCATCGGTGATAACCCCCAAAAGCCGGCCAGCATCATCTTGGACGGTCGTCATCCCGAGTGCCTTGCGGCTCATCTCGTAAATCACGTCCTTCATGGCGGCGTCCGCGGTCACACGCGGCACCTGGTCGCCGGTATGCATCAGCTCGCACACTTTGAGGAATCTTTTGCCGAGCTTGCCGCCGGGATGGAGGCGCGCAAAGTCTTCTTCTTTGAAACCCTTTTTCACCGATACCGCCATCGCCAGCGCATCGCCGAGGGCGAGGCTGGCGGTGGTCGAGGCAGTCGGCGCCAGGTTCATTGGACACGCTTCACGCCGAACCCCAACATCCAGATGAAGGTCGGCGGCGGTTGCCAGTGGCGACTCCGGGTTTGAAGTGATGGCGATCAGCGAAATTCCAATGCGACGCAGTACAGCCAGCAGCTCGAGGATCTCCTCGGTGGTGCCGGAGTTGGAGACCGCCACCACGAGATCGTTCCCAGTCACCATTCCGAGATCGCCGTGGATGGCCTCCGCAGGGTGCATGAACAGCGCCGGGGTTCCTGTGGACCTCATCGTTGCGGAGATCTTGCGGCAGATGATCCCGGACTTGCCCAGCCCGGTGAACACGACTCGGCCGGTGCAACCGGCGATAAGATGCACCGCGCGATCAAACTCCTCGGGCAGATTCTCCATCAGGTTGCGGATGGCGTTTGCCTCGGTCTCGAGAACCTGGCGTGCGATTTCGCGGCTCAAGGCGCCACCTCCCGGACTGCGGCTGAGACCGCCTCGAGTTGTCCGATCAATCGATCGAAGTCGTCGAATGAGAGCTGCGTCGTGGCATCCGACAACGCCTCCGACGGGTTGGGGTGAACCTCGATGAAGAAGCCGTCGACCCCAGCGCCCGCCGCAGCTCGGGCGAGGTAAGGATGGAACTCTCGCGCTCCGCCGGTGGCATGGCCGAGCCCACCCGGCAGCTGTAGCGAGTGGGTTGCATCGAAGACCACTGGCGCGAAGCCCCGCATGGTCGGCAGTCCACGCATATCAACCACAAGATTGTGATAGCCGAAGGTGGATCCCCGCTCTGTGAGCACCACGCGTTCGTTGCCGGTAGCAGCGATCTTCTGGACTGCGTTGGCCATGTCCTCTGGGGCGAGGAACTGGCCCTTTTTGACGTTGACCGGCAACCCGGTTTGGCCGCAGGCGTGCAACAAATCGGTTTGGCGACAGAGGAAAGCCGGCACCTGCAGCACGTCGACGACCTCGGCCACGCGGACCGCCTGTTCTGGGCGGTGGACATCGGTGATCACCGGCATGCCGGTCGCACGCTTGACCTCCGCCAGGGCCTCGAGCCCCGCCTCTTCACCGGGCCCGCGGAAGCTCGACTCCGAGGAGCGGTTGGCCTTGTCAAAGGACGCCTTGAAGAGCAGCGGTACGCCGTGGCGTTCGGTAATCTCCCGGACCTTACCGGCGACGTCAACCACGAAGTCCTGCGACTCGATGACGCACGGACCGGCGATGTAGACCGGGCGGGCGCCGCCACCAATGGTGATGCCTTCAGCGAGCTCGAATGCTTTGATCGTCATCGGGGACAGTTTAGCAGGAGGCCCATCTTGAATTCGGAATTCGGAGTTCGGAATTCGGAATTCCCGTCCGTCCTCCTCTGAATTTCGGATTTCGGATTTCGGATTTCGGATTTTCCACCCTCACCCCCAAAAGTGGGAAGGATGGGCCGTAACTTAAAACTCAAAACTAAGAACTCAAAACTTGCATGAATAGTTGAACGGCATTCAGAATTCCGAATTCCGAATTCGCCGGTCAAGCCTCCAGCGGCTCCTTCATTGTCTCCTCGACCGCCTCGACGGCCTCTTCGACATCGGCCTTGGTTTCAGCCACGACCTCCACAGCTTCATCATCGGCGGCCTCTTCCGCAAGGCGCTGCCTGCGGTACTCGACTGCGGCACCGATGAACGACTTGAAGATCGGGTGCGGATTGTACGGACGCGACTTGAACTCGGGGTGGAACTGGCACGCCAGGAACCACGGATGATCGGGCAGCTCGATGACCTCGACGAAGATCCGGTCGGGAGACTTGCCGCTCACCACCAGACCCTTTTCTTCGAAGAGTGGCACGTATTCGGGGTTGACCTCGTAGCGGTGGCGGTGGCGTTCCCACACCTCGTCAGATCCATACATATCCCACGCCTTGCTGCCTGGTGTCAGGCGGCACGGGTACTTGCCAAGCCGCATGGTGCCGCCCATCTGGTCGACCCCCACCAATTCGCGCATCTTGTATATGACCTTGTACGGCGGCTGGCTGACGAACTCGGTGGAATGGGCGCCGGCCAAGCCGCATACGTTTCGGGCGAACTCGACGATCGCGGTCTGCAGGCCGAGGCAAATGCCGAAGAAAGGAATCTTGTGGCCGCGGGCAAACTCGATCGCCCGGATCATGCCTTCGATGCCGCGTTTGCCAAAGCCACCGGGTACCAGGA
>Ga0316197_10002661_pt1 | contig 12746 bp, 11 predicted proteins | sample OudBiesiAoxic_MG_FD_204939 | JGI IMG/M metagenome (GOLD analysis project Ga0316197, IMG submission 204939) | Coastal sediment microbial communities from Oude Bieten Haven, Netherlands - site A oxic | ecosystem: Environmental > Aquatic > Marine > Coastal > Sediment | place: Netherlands...
TAGTAAATTTACCGCGGAGATATTGAATACAATTTGACTCGGAGGTCGTATTCCATTGAAAAGTTGCAACACTATTGGGTTGTAGATTGACGGAGCCAAAATCAGACCACATTTCTTTATCACTGGAAATCTGCAGTTTAAACAGTGTTGATGCAGTGCTATTTTTGACCACAAAATCGATAACTTGTGCGTGTCCATAGAGTGGTAAAATGAAAAGAAGAAAAAGAGGCACTTTTAATATATTCATAACGTTATGTCCTATTAAAAAATGTGCTGTTAACAGTTTTATTAAGTAGATAATCAAACTGTTGGAAGGAAACTGGGCTAATACATGAGATCTTTAACTGTTTATTCGCCTACCTGTATCGTTCAATTACTTGGATAATAAATGAAATCAGCATGGTACATATTAAGTTAATCTCTTCGATTAGTAAATAAAGGAGGTGCCGCATGGCAACGTTCGATTATGCAGTCTTACTCGCAGCTTTAGCGGGTTTAGTGATGGTGATAGGAGGGATTGTGCTCATTTACAAAGGCGCTATCGTGTTGGCTTCAACAGACTCGAGTAGCGCATTAAGTATTGAATGGAAGCAAGACTTCAGGCTGAATACACAGGCGCCCGGTATTGCTTTTTTCATCATAGGTTTAATCTTTTCATCAATATCAATTTATGCTTCTAAACCAACAGCAATCGAGCCCATCAAAATAGAAGGAGAGGTCACGCAAATTCCTGAATTAGTAACAATCAGAGCAAGGTCATCAACCTGGATAGTACAAGGTGGGTCAAATGGGGTAATAAAAGGTAGAATTCACCCCCATATCGAAGACATTACCTTAGAAATATCTGCTCCGGGTTATAAGCCTGAAAGTATTACTTTTAGTTTAAGTGAACTTGAAAATCGTACTGTAAAATTTGATGCAGTCAATCTTCAACACCTAGTTACTGCTATTGTGGGCCACCAAGAAAATATTATTGAAGTAGAGGAATCTATTCAACCTATCACTGCACCAGCATCATTTGGAGCGGAACAATGAATAAAATAATAAAAAATGTAGCTATTATATTAGTGTGTGGTTTTTCCTTATACCTCCATGCTCAATCTCCATCGACTATTGTTCAGGGGGGATTCTGTACTGGTAAAAGTGGCGCACCTGTTCCTGGTTTATTAGTCTCTTTGGTGCATTCAAAATTGGGTAGAAGCACGCCTAGCTATACTAATCAATATGGTTACTTTCGTATGGTCAATATCCCCATACACAAGATCCCTTATTATTTAGAAGTCTATTGGGGAAAACGACTTATTTTAAGGTCGAAAATTAGTGTACAAGGACCATTGAATTTACCTATGAAGTGCCTGTAGTTGTACAGTTTCCAATTCGTTTAGTTAAATAAATTGAGTCACTAGGGCTTGTTGTTGTTCAAGTTTCCGTAATAGCTTAGTCGATAGTTGAACTGAGTTTTGGCCTTCTATTTCTGTGTTTTTAGACATGTCAGAAATGGCAACAATGTTGCGATTTATTTCCTCAGAAACTAAAGACTGCTCCTCTATAGCGGTTGCAATTTGTATATTTAAGTTAGATAGTTCATGAACTTGCGACGTTATATCTTCTAATGCTTCGCCTGTTTTTCCATAAAGTTGCACGCAATTATCTGAAAGTAAAACTCCTTTTTTCATTGCCGTATTAGCAAGTTTAGATTCTGATTGTAATTGTCCTAACAATTTATTAATTTCAGATGTTGATTGTTGGGTACGCATTGCAAGTGCTCGCACTTCATCTGCCACCACTGCAAAACCTCGTCCGTGCTCACCAGCTCGAGCTGCTTCAATGGCGGCATTGAGCGCCAACAAATTAGTTTGATCAGCAATGCCACTAATTTCATTCAATACTGTTTCAATCGATTGTGATGCATTAGTTAACCTCGATATTGCTAGCTCTACTTCATTCAACTGCTTCGCTAACAAATCGTTAGCATTAATATTTTCTTCAACTATCTGTTGCCCTTGATGGCTACTTGCTAATCCCTGTTTTGCAGATTGAGCAGAATGGTCTATGACCAAAGCTAGGTCTTGTATCGTTGCAGACATTTCATTCATCGCCGTAGCGACTTGCTCTGTTTCATTATTTTGCTGCGTTAATATTTTTGAAATATTAGCGCCTGATTGTGCTGATTCTTTGGCCGTTTTAGTAATGTCATCTGAAACGTCACAAACTCTTCCTACGATAGCTTTCAGTTCTGCTTCGCGCATGTTTAATGCCAATGTAATTGCACTGATTGCATTATTATTACCTGAATAAATATAGCCCATTAACGGGTTGTCAAAAACACTTTTTGCTTGTTGGATTAACTTTTTGAATTTTTTACGCCAATTATAAAAAAGCGCTGTTAATATGCTTGAAATACATAACATTGGTAGGCTGATAAGTGAACTTATATCAGTTAAAGCTACTATATATAGAGAGTATAGGAAGAACGCGATAAAAAAAACTTGAAACCAAAGTGTAAGGTCAATGGTAAATTTTAAAAGAAGTGGTAACTTACCCTGGTTAATTTTTTTATAGACCTGCTCAGCACGTTCAACAACTTCTCGATCAGGTTTGGTTCTGATAGATTGATATTCGAAAACTTCGTCCTGTTGATTTTTGATTGGAGTAACAAACGCATTGACCCAATAATAATCCCCATTTTTACATTGATTTTTTACCGGCCCCATCCAAGATTTTCCTGATTGGGTATATTGCCATAAATCTGCAAATGCAGCTTTGGGCATATCGGGATGTCGCACTATATTATGTGTTTGCCCTTGTAGCTCGGCTAAAGAGTATCCTGCAATGTCACAAAAATCTTTATTAGCGTAAGTGATATAACTTTTTACATCAGTTGTTGATAGTAATATTTGATTATCTGGGAATAGCTTTTCTTCATTCATTGCAGGTATAGCCTATATATATTGGTTAATATATAGGCTATACCTAAATGGGTAAAAAAGACAAAATTAATGATCAAATATTTCTTTTTTGTAATATTTTATGATTAAAGTCAATGATTTTTAGTGAGTTGGTAAATGGTAGTGGGGTTAAACACTCATTAGATATCGCTTTTAAAACAATAATCCGTATGATCAAAAGGTAACCCATCTCTGCTCGGATAAAAGAAATGAAGACTGCCATTATATTAACAAGTTAAGGTTTTAGCTTTATTTAAACTTTTCAGTGCTGATTTGCTTATACCCAGTTGAGGTCGATTATTGGCTTGAACAAGTCATTTTTTGGAACTAACTATGCTAAATAATATTAATCTTGCTGATCTTCGCTCATTTGTACTTATTGCCCAATTGGGAAACTTTACTAAAGCTGCAGAAGCATTGGGGGTTTCACGCTCTCATGTGTCACGTCAAATAAGTGCTTTGGAGAATAAAATCTCGGTAAAACTACTGACTCGAACTACGCGAACGCTTAAGTTGACCCTTGCCGGTGAGCAACTATTTAAACAATGTGAAAATGCACTGCAAAATATTGATCAGGCACTTATTGCAGCGGTAGACGATACACAACAAACCCGTGGACTTATTCGTATCAATTGTGTCGGCGGCTACATTGGCGAAGAAATTGTTGCTCGCTATATCAGCGAGTTTATGACGCTATATCCGCAAATAAAAGTTGAATTAGATTTTAGCAGTCATCGTGTTGATTTAATCAATGATGAATTTGATATCGCTTTTAGAATGGGGGATATTGAGGATCTGGGGTTTGTTGCAAAAAAACTCATGGATATCAAAATTGTCACGCTTGCTAGCCCTGCATACGTAAAAAATTATGGTAGCCCAAGCCACCCTCAAGACCTTGTGTCGCATCGCTGTTTGACGGGCTCGGTTAAACGTTGGAGTTTTAACCGTGTAGAAAATTCAGAACAACGCTGTGATATCAATGTAACAGGGCAGTTAATTTGTAAAAATGGTCATGCTCTTTTGCAGGGAGCCTTGGCAGGTACTGGTATTATTAGAGTACCTAAAATGTATTGTGAGGCGGAAATAGAAAAGGGCGCCCTTATCGAACTACTGCCAGAGTGGCATGTACCATTGGTGGCATTTTCAGCCATTTACCACAGTGACAAATATCGCCCTAAGCGTTTACGTGAATTTATTGATTTTATAAAAAGCCGTTTCGAGCAACACCATCAGTAATCTAATCTGCGATAGTTTCATCTTTAACAATTCGAGCTTCAGCAAGCCGATCAGCTATATAGCCGTTGCTCTTTCATTTATTTGGCTAGAATTTGTTTTCCACATTGCTTGCTGATTTTTGTATCTTGATATGCATTGCATACAGGATTAAAAGCGAACACTACTTTTCCAGTATATTTCTACATCACGTTCCTCCATTATGTGACTATTGTTGCTGTACAGCAACAGTATTTTAACTTTATCCGTATATATCAACATAGATTCGTTTTTTATAATGCCTTCATTGCAGCAAACTAGCTGTGTAAGTTTAAAAAGTAATGGAGTTGAATATGAAAAAATTAGTAGTGATCACTGGCGCAAGTTCTGGTATTGGTGAAGCGATTGCACGTCGTTTAAGTAACAGTGGTCATCCATTATTATTATTGGCACGTCGTGTTGAGCGTATACAAGCACTTAACTTACCTAATACTCTGTGTGAACAAGTAGATGTTACTGATAAAGCATCATTTACCGCTGCGATTGCTAAAGCAGAAGCTACTTATGGTGCAGCTGATTGTATTGTCAATAATGCTGGCGTAATGTTATTAAGTGAGCTTGATGTACAAGATCCAGAAGAATGGAAAACCATGTTTGATGTTAACGTTATTGGTCTGATGAATGGTATGCAAGCGGTATTAGCACCGATGAAAGCGCGTAAAACTGGAACTATTATTAATATCAGCTCGGTGGCTGGTCGTAAAACTTTCCCAAATCATGCTGCTTATTGCGGATCTAAATTTGCAGTACACGCTATCACTGAAAATGTACGTGAAGAAGTTGCAAGCAGTAATGTACGAGTATCTACTATTGCCCCTGGAGCGGTAGAAACTGAGCTACTTTCACATACAACATCAAAAGATATTGTAAACGGCTATCAAGCATGGAAAGAGGAAATGGGCGGCGTGCTAATGCCTGATGATATTGCGCAGGCGGTTGAGTATGTTTATGCACAACCACAACAAGTCTGCATAAGAGAAGTGGTACTTGCTCCTACCATGCAGCAACCATAGTAATCAGGTGCTGAGATAAATAGAATATATAATAAAAACAAAGCAGGCTATTGAATTGATGGCCTGCTTTAAACTGGCTAAGCTTAATACGTCAAATATCCTCGTGAATTATTAACCTTAGTTCTCAATGCTAGTGCTCAATTTTATCTCCCAATTAAGCTTTAATTAGTTTAAGAACAGTTAACTTTTACATCTAAATGATAACGGATATTATTGGTTTGTTATTCATTACAGACTTGCACAATCACGTCTTTAACTCTTATTAGATATTCAAACATACAATACACGTCTCACTTAACTTGTTAAGTGATTAGTGGCCTCTATAGGTTGCTTTCACATTTTATTAACATTAAAATTAATATTGATTACAGGTTTTATTGTCTCAGGTCATGGCAAATCATTATTTCTCAAATATTACCTGTAATACGAAGTCAAACAGGGAGTGTTAGTTCACTCTCTGCCCCCCCGAAATATTTTTTAAATAAGGCAATGTAATATGCTAAAACGTATTGTTTATGGCGTATCTGGCGCAGTAATTATTGGACTTGGTTTGTTCAGCTTTTATGCTTGGAACCCATCTATTGACCCAATAACCCCACCAGTTAAGAGTGATTATTCCCCACAAGTTATTGAGCAAGGCAAAGTACTTGCTGCTGCCGGTTATTGCAGTACTTGTCATACACCTGCAGGTGGCACACCTTACGCAGGTAACTACGAAATGCACACCGAGTTTGGTACTATTTATTCTAGTAATATCACCCCAGATGTTGAAACAGGTATTGGTAGTTGGTCAGAGGAAGCCTTTAATCGTGCTATGCGCAGTGGTGTAAGCCGTGATGGGCATCATTTATTACCAGCGTTTCCTTTTGAACACTTTAATAAAATGAGCGACGAGGATATTGCTGCTATTTACGCTTATATCATGACCTCAGTGCCAGCAGTCAACCAAGTCAAAAAAGAAAATGGCATTCCTTTCCCGCTTAATATTCGTTGGTTACAAGCAGGTTGGAAGCTGTTATTTGCAGACACACAGTCATTCCAAACTAATGAGAATAAATCTGAGCAATGGAATCGTGGTGCTTATTTAGCTGAAGGTATTGCTCACTGTGGCGCATGCCATACGCCACGTAATGCGCTCGGCGGTGAAAAATACGAACAAATGTATCAAGGTGCAGATATCGATGGCTGGATAGCTCCTTCATTAACTGCAACAAGCACTTCGCCGATCCCTTGGCGTGCGCAGGATTTTTATGAATACTTAACTACGGGTAACTCACCTTATCATGGAAGCGCTGCAGGTCCGATGGCTCCGGTAATGCACAAAGGTTTATCTGCATTACCCGAGCACGACGTACAAGCGATTAGTTTATATTTTGCTGATCATAGCGGTGCTAATGAAAGTGATGACCCTGCTGCTAATGCTAATTTACAAGCGGCGATAAAAGCACAACACACACAAGCAGACCTACGTATTGACGAAGGCGCTAGGTTATATGCAACGGCTTGCCAAGCGTGCCATTACAGTAGTGATGAACTAGTCAAAGGTCGTCCACTATTAACACTAGGTTCCGCAACTCACCTTGAGCAACCAACTAACTTGGTTAATGTAATATTAGATGGTGTGCGCAGCGATCAAGGTATAAGTGGTGTTGTGATGCCAGGGTTCCGTGATGCATTAAGCGATCAAGATATTAGTGCAATCGCAGCCTATTTACGCCAATCGGCAGGTCAAGAGGCTTGGCCTGAATTGCAACAGAAAGTAACTGAAATCCGCAATCAACCCCGATTTGAGCAATAATTCACAGGAGAAGTGACAATGGCAAAATTTATTTTAAACGGTGAAGCAAAAACTGCCGATGTAGAAAGCGATACTCCTTTACTGTGGGTTATTCGTGACGAACTTAATATGACCGGTACTAAATTTGGTTGTGGTATTGGTACTTGTGGTGCTTGTACCGTGCATGTAGGAGGACGTGCGACTCGTTCATGTATCACGCCGGTTTCGTCAGTGGAAGGTGCTGAAATAACAACTATTGAAGGATTGTCAGAAAAAGACGACCATCCATTACAAATTTCATGGAAAAACCTACAAGTGCCACAATGTGGTTACTGTCAATCGGGTCAAATCATGCAGGCCGCAGCATTATTAAAAGATATTCCAAAACCGACTGATAAAGATATTGATGCGGTGATGGGCGGTAACTTATGCCGCTGTATGACTTATGTACGTATTCGCAGTGCCATTCATGAAGCCGCAAATGCCATTGAAATTAAAGGAGTGCAATCATGAGTAGATTACCTAAACGTGGTTCACCGGCCATTACTCGTCGTGGCTTTTTAATTGGGATGACTGCGGTTGGCATCAGCTTTGGTTTTCCTCGTCATTTAATGGCGGCAATGGACCCAGCAAGTGCTGATGGTAAAGTGCTACCGAGTGAAGGCGATATTTATGAACCTTCATTATGGTATTCCATTGATACTGCGGGCAAAATTAAAGTTAATATTATGCGCTCAGAAATGGGTCAACACGTTGGTACTGCGATTGCGCGTATTTTAGCCGATGAGCTAGAAGCCGATTGGGGTGATGTTGAAATTATCCATGTTGATAGTGACCCTCGTTGGGGTTACATGGTAACCGGTGGTAGTTGGTCTATTTCACAAAGTTGGCCTGTATATCGTCAAGCTGGAGCGGCGGGACGTGTTGCTTTAATTGAGGCTGCGGCTAAAAAATGGGGGCTTTCTGCAAAAGATTGTGAAGCTAAAAACGGTAAAATAATATCAAGTAAAGGTGAGCTTTCCTTTGGTGAATTAGTGTCCTTAGGTTTAACCCGCAAATTTACAGAAGAAGAGTTAAAAAAATTACCCCTTAAACCAAATGAAGATCTTAAGCTAGTAGGGCAACAAGTTACGTCACTTGATGTGGCTAACAAAACCAATGGGAAAACTGTCTATGGTATTGACGCTAAAGTCGATGGCATGGTGTATGCGAATCCTATTTTACCCCCAACACGTTATGGCGCTAAAGTCGTTTCATTTGATGATTCAGCGGCAAAAACTGTCAAAGGTTATCAAAAAACAATCGTATTAGAAGATGCTAGCGGCAGCGTACCTGGTTGGTTAATGGTGATCGCTAGCAGTTTCATTGCGGCGCAAAAAGCATCAAAATTAGTCAAAGTGACGTGGGATGCGGGGAAAACGGTTGATGTATCTGAAGCAGATATCATCGCCCATGGTAAAACGTTACTTGATGATGCAAGTAAAGGCGGCATTTTAGATACGGGTAATGTAAAAACTGAACCTGTTTTTGCCAGTGCCAGTAGTTCTATTGCTCATGAATATATCACTAGCACAGTGTTACATGCACAAATGGAACCTCTGAATGCGCTAGTATTTAAAAATCAGGATGGCATATGGGAAATACATTCAGGTTGTCAGTGGCAATCGCTTACTTTGCCTGTATTGGCTACAGCCTTGGGTGAAGATGTCGCTAATATTGTGATCCGTACTTATATGTTAGGTGGTGGTTTTGGCCGAAGACTGAATGGTGATTACACTATCCCAGCTGCGCTAACTTCTAAAGCATTAGGCGGTAAGCCAGTTAAAATGATATTGATGCGTCCGCAAGATATGTTATTTGATAGTGCACGATCTGCTTCTGTTCAACAATTAAGAATGGCCTTCGACGATAACAAAGCGGTAACTGCCATGGAACATCACGCAACTGCTGGTTGGCCAACACAGGTATTAGCACCTGGTTTTATGCCGAAAGGGGTTAATGGCGAGGTTTATGACCCGTTTGCAATTGCAGGCGCAGATCATTGGTATAGCGTTGGCGCACAAAAAGTACGTGCTGTCTCAAATGACTTAGCAATGGCAACTTTTAGACCTGGTTGGTTACGTTCAGTTGGGCCGGGCTGGACTGGTTGGGCTGTGGAAAGTTTTATGGATGAAGCCGCACACCATGCAGGTAAAGATCCGTTGCAATTCCGCTTAGATATGCTCATTGCTGAAGGTCGAAATGCAGGCAATAATGCGGTTTCTGAAGGTGGTGCTGCACGCCAGGCTACGGTACTTAAAAAGGCTGCTGAGATGATTGGTTGGGGAGCTGAACAAGCCCAAGATACAGGGCTTGGTATTGCTTCTACATTTGGCCAAGAGCGTGATATGCCTACGTGGGTTGCCTGTGCAGTTCAGGTCCATGTGGATAAAAGTAATGGTCTTGTCAATGTTCAGAAATTAATGATTGCCATTGATGCCGGTATTATTGTCGATCCAAATGGTGCAGAAGCACAATGTCAGGGGGCTGCATTATGGGGATTATCAATGGCCCTATATGAAGGGACTGAGTTGCTTAATGGTCAGTACAAAGATACAAACTTTGATACTTATACGCCTTTACGCTTAGGCCAAACGCCAGAAGTTAAGATTGAGTTTATTGCAAGTAAAATGCCACCGTCGGGACTAGGTGAGCCAGCTGTAACGCCTGTTGCACCTGCAATCGCTAATGCAATTTATCAAGCAGTGGGAGTGCGATTACGTAAAATCCCAATGCAGCCGAGTGAATTAAAAAGTGCTTTAGCAAAAGCATAATTTATAGATTGAGTATGTTATTTAAAAACCCGATTTTTCGGGTTTTTTGTCTTTAGTCGTTTTTATTTATTTACTAAAATTAGCGACTAATTTAACTTCGATTGTTGCCATTGTAGAAGATCATCTTGAGTGTCTATATCATTAATGGCATTGGGTAAATCTAAACAAGTTAATTGTTTATTGTGTGCTAATTGTTGTAATAAAGGTTTGGCACCTTGGTCGCCATTAAGCAGTGCTAAAGTTGAAAACTGATCGGCAGTGAATAGTGCAGGAACCCCTAACTGGGATTGATATGAGGCACAAATACTGTGGTTTTTTAATATCCAAAGGTCAGCCAACTTTTTATAGTCGCTATAACTCACGCCAATATGGTCAGCAAGAGCTAACATTAAGCCGCTAGCATTAGTTGATAGCGCATTTTTAACACCTACTTTAATAGACGTTGATAAACCCCGTTCACTTTGTTTGTTGATTATAAAAACAGTTGATTTGGGCAGTAATGAGCTTAATTCCTTGTGATGAGAGCCTAATACAACCACCACATGACTTACTACGTTATTGCTGATTAAATAATCTGCCACATAGTTTAATTTATCTAAACTATGTAGCAATAATGGCTGCTCAATTAAGACGCCATTCGCGTTAAAGTCAACAATCGGTTGGGCTAATTTAACCCCCCTGAATCGGCTACTTTTACCCGCCGCCAATAACACTAAGGTTATTGTTTTTTGAGAGCCATTAGTGATCGCTTCTATTATTGTATCCACAACACTCCACTACTGTTTCATGATAAATTTTGGTTTATTGTTACTATTAAAGTGCCCACAATACTTCATTAAGCTTTATTAATGAACTTTGATTGATTACTCTTCTTGAGTTTATTAATAGCATTAGTTTAGTAATTGAGTGCGTTGATGGAACACTGCATGGCACTCAGCTAATATACTTAATGCGATAGACTCTGGCAGTTCACCACCTATATTGAATCCCGCTGGAGCGGAAAAAAAACCTTTGAAGTCATTGATACTAATGTTGGCTTTATTAAAAACTTGGTCGCGTCGATGTAGTGGGCCTAATAAAGCGATATAAGCTTGGTTACTTTGACTAATTAGTTTGAGGGCTAATGCATCCAAGCTTAAATTGTGTTGCATGACTACGACACCATCAATGAGACACAAGCTATCATTATCTAATTCAGATAAAGGCTGTTTAATAATATTGGTGTTAGGAAAGTGATGTTGGTGTGCGTAGCTTGAGCGCTGATCAAACACGGTTACTTTCCAGCCCAACTGGTTTGCCATCATTGCCAAAGGTTGCGCATCTAACCCTCCACCGAAAATAGCAAGGTGGAAACGTGTACGACAAGGGATACAAAGTATTGTTAGCTCATTAGCTTGAGCTGGCTTTGCATAACTGCTTTTACTATAGTCATAGTCTGCTTGATGCTCGATTGCAACAACCTTCGCTGAGATCGATGCGGCTTGAGTTCCTGATTTTACTAAGGGTAAATGGTACTCACAGTTTGTAGATTGTAACTGCTCCATTAATGTCTGTAACTGAAGGTAGTTATTCTCAGCAGTGACGGGGATTAATAATAAATCAACAATACCACCGCAACCCAATTGATAGCTTGCATCTGATTCATCACTTGCATCATAGGTAATATTAATCGCTTGATTTTGCTGGATAGCACGTTGGGCATGTCGCAGTAAATCGCCTTCTAAACAGCCACCGCTGACTAACCCGATACTTTTCCCTAACCAATGAAATAACATCATTGCACCAGTTTTACGATAAGAGGAGCCTTGGATCTTAGTAATAACAGCCAAAACCCATTTATCATTTGGGAATTTACTCCACTGCGCTAATAAATCTTCAATATGATGTGACATTTATTTCCTGTTTTATTTTGCCGTGATCTGATTTATAAATACTTACGGCTAAAAAATCCTGAAGGCAATTTTAAGCTTTAACGGTTTTATATCAAGGTTATTTAGAGGGTAAAGTTGGTATATGGTCGGGTACGTAATAAATAGTGTTTAATGACTTGTTAAGTCATTAAGAGCGCTGCTTATTCGAACTGAAGTTATTAAAAAAGGTTAAACCTGGGTCTATTTAAATTGCAAGGATCCTGACCGCAGCTTTAACCTTTTTAGCTGTTAGCTTTAAGTTATTTACTTTTAGCTGGCTTGTAATTGTTTCTGCAGAGAGCGTTCTTTTACTTCTTTTCTGGCTTCTGAACGTTTTTGCTTACGTTTTAAGGCTGCGGCAAAGCGTTCGCGTTCTCTATCTGTTTCACAAATGATCTGTGGGATTTGACGCGGTTTTCCTTCCGGATCTAAAGAAACAAAGGTCAAATAAGCTGATGCAGTATGGCGGACTTCACCTGTTAATACCGACTCTGCTTCAATGCGAGCGCCAATTTCCATCGATGTTGAGCCAACAAAGTTAACACTGGTTTTAATTCTAAGAATATCACCTACATATACCGGAGAGTGGAAGTCTAGACGGTCCAAAGAGACGGTCACGGCGTTACCGCCTGTATGGCGCATTCCTACCATACAGGCTGTGTTATCTACTAGCTTCATTATTGAGCCACCGTGAACATTGCCTGCAATATTAGCATCAACATCCATCATCTGCTGAACAACAGTTATAGTACTGAATGCAACTGTTTTGGGCTCCATATTATCTTCGATATAAGCATCTGTGGGTCTAACTTGTTTTCTATCAATCGTTTTTACAGCTTTCATTGTTTTTCCTGATTTAAGGCCAGTATTGAAAAATCTTACTAAGGTAATAAAAAGCAATCAACTAGTAAGATCTGCGTCACATTTTTAAGCATTGTTCCAGTATAAATATTTTTCAATAGAATTGTTAATTATTTGTTGCAAAATTTCTTGTGACAGAAAAAAAAGATGAT
>Ga0316197_10002662_pt1 | contig 12742 bp, 13 predicted proteins | sample OudBiesiAoxic_MG_FD_204939 | JGI IMG/M metagenome (GOLD analysis project Ga0316197, IMG submission 204939) | Coastal sediment microbial communities from Oude Bieten Haven, Netherlands - site A oxic | ecosystem: Environmental > Aquatic > Marine > Coastal > Sediment | place: Netherlands...
TGATTCTGAAGTTATTACTAAACTTAAAAGTTATAAAAGAAAGTTAATACCAGGAACAGATGACTATGATCAAATTTATCATAGTTTATATGAAGAAGAATTAATAAAGAGAGGATTGATTTAATATGCAAAAAGTATGGATATATTTAGAAAATGGTACGTTTTTAGAAGCAAAATCATTTGGTGCAACAGGAACATCTGTTGGTGAAATAGTTTTTAATACATCATTAACTGGATACCAAGAAATTATCTCTGATCCATCTTATGCTGGACAATTTGTTACATTTACAATGCCTGAAATTGGTAATGTTGGTGTAAATAGTAATGATATGGAAAGCGCAAGCTGTCACTGTAAAGGTGTATTAGTTAGAAATTATCATAATGATTATTCAAACTTTAGAGCTGAAAATACTTTAGATTCATTATTAAAAGAACATAATGTTTTAGGTATTTGTGAAATTGACACAAGATACGTAACTAAAATGTTAAGAGATGAAGGTGCGATGATGATGATTGCATCTACAGAAATTTCAGATAAAGATGAATTAGCTAAACAATTAGCAGCAGCACCTAGAATTGAAGATATCAACTATATTGAACAAGTATCTACAAAAGAAGCTTATGTTCATAAATTTGGAGCATGGAATCATGCTGAGATGTCTTATAACAAAGCTATGATGAGTGATAAAAAAGTTGTAGTTGTTGATTTTGGTGTTAAAAGAAATATCTTAAATGAATTAGTTCAATCTGGTTTAGAAGTAGAAGTTATTCCATCATCATTTAAAGCAGAAGATTTAATTGCAAGATTTGAAGCTAAAGAAATTGGTGGTATTTTTCTTTCAAATGGTCCAGGTGATCCCTTAACATTAACAGAAGAGAAAAAACAAGTTCAAAAACTAATTGAAGCAAACATTCCAATGTTTGCAATTTGTTTAGGACATCAAATGTTATCAATTGCTCATGGCTTTGATACATACAAATTAAAATTCGGACAACATGGTGGAAATCATCCAGTTGCTAATCCTGAAAATATTGTAGAAATTACTGCTCAAAATCATAATTATAATGTTCCTGATAATATTATAGAAATTGCAGAAATTACTCACCAAAACTTATTTGATAATACTATTGAAGGTGTTAAATATAAGAATAAAGAAATATTCTCAGTACAACATCACCCAGAGGCATCACCAGGTCCTCATGAGTCAAAATATATCTTTAATGAATTTGCTAAAATAGTTAAGTAAATTTAATTAATAAAAATAAAAAAGGGGAAAGAGTTAACTCTTTCCCCTTTTTTTTACTTTTAAATTTATTTTATAAAATAAACATTTTAATAAGTTCATAAGTTCCAGCAGTAGCAATACCAGCAGCAATACCAGCTAAAATATCGTCACCCATAACTCCCCATCCACCTTTTACATCTCTATCAATTTTTCCAATTAATGAAGGTTTCCAAATATCAAAAAGTCTGAAGTAAAGGAATGCTAAAACAGCTATTATAATCATAACACTTGTACTGGCATCTGTAATCCAACAAATTGACAACGTAATCCACATCCCAGCTAATTCATCGATTACGATTTCTTTACTATCATGTTCTCCTACTTCTTTTTCATAAATATCAATTTGTTTTACTGCAAACACACTTATTAAAAATGCAAGTAAAAAAACTGTTGATACATGTAAGTATTGAAGTAAAACTAAACCCATTAATAGTGATACAAAAGAACCTGCTGTCCCTGGAGCTTTAGGAAAAAGTCCTGAGTATCCTACTGTTAAAAAAAATTTTCTTAAATTCAATTCTTGTCCTTACTTTTTCTTTTCAATTCCAAGTTTTTTTCTCTTTTCCCAAAGAGATTTTCTTGAAATTCCTAATTTTTTTGATAACTCAGTATCAGGATATTTTGTTTGATAAGATAAAACCATTAGTTTTACATAATCATTGATTGTCATAATATTTGTATTTGTAATTAATTGATTTTTATTGTTAAACTCGATTTTTCTATATGGAAAATCAACTTCAGTTTCTAAAGAAGAGATGATACAATCTTTATCTTCTATTAGTTTGATTAGGTTTTCTTTTGCATTTCTTTTTAATGTGTGAAAATCAGTAAGATAAATGATTGTTTTAAATTGTACTGCATTAAATTGTTTTAGCCATGTAGTAGAATTTAATGAAATAAAAGTAATTGGCATATCAAGTTTTCTTGATAAATCAAAAACTAGTTTATCTGAACATATTTGTGAGTTTGATTCTATTAATGTAGGGAAAGATGGTGGTAATAATGCATCTTCTGTATTAATATCAGCCATAATAAACTTCACATAATCTCTAAGTGTTTGAAGCTCTCTTTTCATTGATCTACATTCTTTATAATGATAAAGCTTTCTTACGAGTTCATCCATAATAAATGGCTTCATTATGTAATCTTTTGCACCATCTTTAATTGGATTTGTAACTGTTTCATCAGAGATATAAGATACTAATAAAATGATTATAGAAATCTCTTTATATCTTTTGATAATATTCTTACAAAGTGCAGAAGGTAAGGAAGTTGATAGAAGTATAATATCGTATTCTTTAGTTAAGTTATCAATATTAGGTGATTCGATATAGTCACAGCTATGTCCATCATCTAATAATCTTGAAACAATCTTTTGTGCTAAGTAGATTTCATTTTCTATAATTAATATATTCATTTTATTTCCAGTTATAATATTTCAACGTTGCAATACTTTGTACTGCAACACCTTCACTTCTACCAATAAATCCCATTTTTTCTGCTGTTGTAGCTTTGATATTTACAAACTGCTTTTCAATTTGTAATAATTTTGCCATTGAACTTTTTATTTCATTCTTTACAGGATTAATTTTTGGTTTTTGAGCAATAATAGTTAAATCAACATTAACTATTTCATACCCTACATTATAAATAAATGATACTATTTCTTGAAGTAAGATTTTAGAATCAATTCCTTTATATTTTTCATCCGTATCTGGAAAAAATTCTCCAATATCTCCTGCTCCTGCTGCTCCTAGTAAAGCATCAATTACTGAATGAATTAATACATCACCATCACTATGAGCTTTAAACCCAAAATCACAATCTAGTTTAACTCCACCAAGATACATCTCTTTATTATCTTCAAATTGATGGATATCAAAACCTGTTCCTGTAAAGAAGTTATTTGATGCTGCTTGTAAAAAATCCATTTCTTCTAATTCATCGCCAAATGTAAGTTTTTTACTTTTGATACTGCCTTGAACATATTTAACTGTTCCATTATTAGCTTTAATAGCAGAACTGTCATCTGTGTATTCAATATTAGTTAGAAGAGAATTCTTTAAGATTTGTGTATTTGAAAGCTGAGGAGTTTGAATAAGTTTTACATTGTCACGATTAATAGTTTCTTCATTATAAATTACAGTATCTGAAACATTTAATACAGGAACAATACAATCTGAAGATTCTTTATTTTCTAATAAGTTTTTTATTACACTTTGGGGAATGCCTGCTCTTGCTACATCTGTTATCATTACGTATTTACTTGTTACTTTTTGTAATGAATTTTTTATAGATTCTTGTCGTGTGTCTCCACCAACTACAAAACTAAAGTCATCTGTAAAATTTTGCATGTATTTTACTTCATTTTCATGTGAAGTAACAATAATTTTGTCAAAATCAGCAAATTTACTTAGTCTTTTCGTAACATTTAACCATAAAGGTTCGTTATCAATCCTAATCCATTGCTTTTTTGTTTTATGTTCAAACCTCGATGAGTTACCAGCGCATAAAACAATTAATGTAACATCTAACAATAAAATTCCTTTGTGTAAAAAAGTTACATATTATATAGGAATTTTACTTATGCAGAAGTTAAGTATTTATTTTAGTTTTGATTTGATTTGATTGATTGAATTCATTAAAATATCAACATCTAAATCATATTCTTTAGCTTTAATAATAGATTTATCAATTGCTTTTTGATTAAAAGGATTTCTAAGATCTGTTAAAATTTTAATTATCTCTAATATTTGTACATTTTTAATAAATGTATTTGGGCATTCTTTTATTTTTCCAACAAAACCAATTGACAAAATAAGGTTTGGACTAAAAGACCAATATTTAAATATATTTGCAGTTATTCTTGCACATGTATAACCTGTAAATTCTTCTTCACATTGTGAAATAGTTTTATTTGTTGTTAATGCTTTCATAAAACCATCTTCTAAATTATTTTTTAAAATAAAATCAGAAATAATAAATTTACCAATTTCTTGCAAGAAAGCAGGCATCATTAGTTTTACTTTTAAATCTTTATCTATTTGAGATACCCATATATTAACAATTTCAGAAGCCAGTGCACAAATATAAATAAATTGGTCATTACTAATTGTATATGCAGATAAATTTGATTTAATTGCATTTTGAACAACTGAACCAATTGCAATAGAAACAGTGAAGTTTATTCCAAGTAAATTAATAGCTCTACTTAATGTATCTACTTCACTTCTAAATCCATACATACTTGAGTTAGCAATTCTTAAAATAGTTGCAATCATTAAAGGATCTTTTTCAATGATTTTAATTAGTTTCTCAGGAGTTGGATTATCAATATGTCTAAAATCATCTAATTCTAGAATACTTTGTGGTAATGGTGGCAGTGAATCAATTCTTTCGCTTAATAAATTTTTCATAATAATTTGATTCCTAAATCTAAAAGATATATCTACCAATTATATAGAAAAGAAACTTATATAGATGATAAATTTAAAATATTAGTAAAATTTACTTTACTTAGCTTTTAAATTTTCTATTGTTTGTTTCATATTTCTTGATTTTGTGATAGCTGAAATGATAGCAACTCCATTGCAATTACTTTTTAAAATTTCATTTGCATTTAATTCATTTATTCCACCAATAGCAACTAAAGGTTTTGAAATATTTTCACTTCTTATATTTTTGATTAAATCTAAACCAACACTTTGTTTTGCATCACTTTTTGAAGTTGTTTCATATATTGGTCCAACACCAAAATAATCAATACCTTGTATATCTTTTACTTTGATTGCTTGATTTAAAGTATTGACAGATAAACCAATTAAAAGCTTTCCTTTTATCTGTTTTATAACTTCTCTTATTTCTTTATCATCTTGTCCTATATGAATACCTGTGGCATTTAATTTTAAAGCAAGTTCTACATTATCATTTATAAAAAAAGGTATATTATATTTTTTACAAAGTTTTTGAGCTTTTTTTGCTAAATTGAAAATCTCTTCTTTGTTTTGTAAACAGTTTTCACCTTTTTCTCTAAATTGAAAACATGTAATACCATTTTTCAAAGCTTCTTCTAAAATAAAAAGTAGATTTTCTCGATGGTTATTTCCTAAATGAAGACAATCTTGAGTTCCTGCTATAAAATAAACTTGAATCATATTTTTAATATTAGGCATTTTCTTCCTTTAATGAGTATGCCCAATGATTTGTTGGACCATGACCAGAACCAATATTTAAAGGATTACTTATGGCTGCACTTACAAAGTCTTTTGCTAAAATGATACTTTGTTTTATACTATTTCCAATTGCTAGCTGGGCCGTTATACAAGCACTAAAAGTACAACCAGTTCCATGTGTTTGGAGAGTATCAAATTTAGGAGAACTTAAAGTAAATTCTTCATCTTGAGTAAATACCCAATCTTCACAAACTTTACTTGTAATATTATTTGTATAAGTACCTTTTATCACTACTACTTTAGCACCCATTTTTTGTAATTTCAAAGCTGCTTTTTTTGCACTTTGTTTATCTGTTATATCAATATTTGTTAAAGCTTTTGCTTCATGTAAATTTGGAGTGATTACATCACAAAGAGGTATGAGTTCTTCTTTTATAGCATCTATAGCATTTTGTTCTAAAAGTGCTATTCCACCTTTTGTTACCATTACTGGATCTAAAACAAAATATCCAAAATCATAATCTTGAATACTTTTTGCTACACATTTTATTAAATCTGGGCTTCCTAACATACCAACTTTAAAAGCTTTGATATTAAAATCATCTGCAATAGCTTTTATCTGTAATTGTATAGTTTGTAGTGGAATTGGGTGTATGTCAAAAACACCTCTTGTATTTTGAGCTGTAATTGCAGTAATTGCTGTTGTTCCAAAAACACCTCTTTCTTGGAAGGTTTTTAAATCTGCTTGAATTCCTGCACCTCCTCCACTATCAGAACCTGCTATACTTAAAGCTTGTGCTATTTCGCTCATAATTTATCCTTTTATTCAAAACTTACTTTGGCATATTGTTCTACAGTTTCATCATCTATTTTTGCCAAACTATCAAGTAAAGCAATATAAAACTGTCCAGTTTGAGTATCACTTAAGTTTTCTTGTGCAATTTGTCCAGCTATGGCATATGATGTACAAGCACTTACGGTAAGGTCAAAACTATTTTCATCTAAAGTTAAAAATGCTCCACAAACTGCACTTAAAAGACAACCGGAACCTGTGATTTTTGGGAAAAGTTGTGTTCCATTATCTATTTTTGCTACTTTTTTTCCATCACTTATATAATCAATCTCTCCGCTAATAGAGACAATACAATTATATTTTATAGCTACATCTTTTGCTATTTGTGATAAGTTTGCATTTCCACTTCCTGCATCAACACCTTTTGCATTCCAATTTACTTGAGCAAGGTGGGCAATTTCTCCTGCATTTCCTCTAATTAAATCAAATTTTATTTCACTTAGAAGTGTTTTTACACTTTCTTGTCTAAATATAGTAGCGCCAACTCCCACAGGATCTAATACTACGGGAGTATTATTTTTATTTGCACTAATTCCTGCTTTAATCATTGCTTTTACTTGTTCAGCTGTTAGTGTGCCTATATTTATAACTAAAGCTTGACAAATAGCTGGTAGCTCATTCATCTCTTCAATAGCATCGGACATAATAGGTGAAGCTCCAATACTTAATAGTCCATTTGCTACATAGTTAGCTACAACTATATTTGTAATATTATGTATTAGAGGGCTTTGTTCTCTCAAAATTTTTAGATAATTTGATTTCATTTTTTATCTTTACTTTATAATTTCTTGAGCATATTCATTTAAATTTGGTAAAGTCTTAATAAGTTTATTTTGTTTCATAAAATTAGCCATTTGTTTATACACTTCTTTGTCAAAAGTAGCAGGATTTTGTGCTAAATATGGCAAAGTATCAGTCCAAGCAAGACGATTTAACTCATTATTTAATTCTTTTGGTTTATAACTTACAAAAGCTTCCCAAGATTTTTTAGGGTTTTGTTTTAAGTATTTTGTAGCTTCTTGTAAAGCTCTCACAAAGTTTTTATATTTTTCAGAAGATGCATTATCTTTATTTGCTACAACTATAAGTTCATCATATTTAGGAACTCCATACTCTTCAGGAAAAAATGCTTTTCCTTCACTTTTCTCTAATTCTAATTGATTTAATTCAAAGTTTCTAAAAGCACCAATAACTGCATCAACTTGTTTACTCATAAGAGCAGGAGATAGTGACCAGTTTATATTTACAAGTTCAACATCTTTTGCAGATAAATTTACTGATTTTAACATAGAGTCTAATAGTGCTGTTTCAAAGCCACTTACAGAATACCCTACTTTTTTACCTTTTAAATCTTCTATTTTTTCTATACCACCATCTTTTAATACTACTAAACTATTAAGTGGAGAATCAACTAATGTAGCTATTCTAACTAAGGGTAAACCTTGCGATACTTGCATTTGAAGTTGCGGTTGGTAATCAACTGCTAAGTCAGCTTTTTTTGCAGCTACAAGTTTAGGCGGCATTGATGGATCAGCAGGTTCGATAATCTCTACTTCAAGATTATTCTTTTCAAAAAAACCTTTTTGTTGTGCAATTATAATAGCTGCATGGTCTGGATTTACGAACCAGTCTAGAAGTAAGCTTACTTTTTCTTTATCTGCAAAAGCAGTCGAAGTTAAAAGTATTAGACTAAGTGTTATTTTTGATATCATTTTTTTCATAATTTTCCTTTTTGTATGTTCTTTATGATAGGTCTAAACCCATTTGCCAAAAAGATATTTCCATACGAGTTGCTGTTGTAAAAATATCTTGTATTTTTTCCATTTGTTTTTTTGATAAGTCTTTACATAGTTCTTCAAAAAATTGTGTTGCGCTATTTGCAGCTTCTTGATACTCTTTTGAAGAATACATATCTATCCAAGATTGATAAGGATTGTTTTCTACACTTAAATTGTTTTCAGTGATATAATCAGCAACTTTTGCATAACCCACAAAACAAGGTATTAATCCTGCATAAAGTTGAGTTAAATCTCCGCTGTTTCCACAATCAAGTACATATCTAGTGTATGCTATACAAGCAGGTGATTCTTTTTCTTCATAGATTGATTTTTCATCTATTCCAAACTCTTTGCAATAGTTTATGTGTAGTTGAATTTCGTCTAATATAGCATTTAAAGCTTGTCTTGAAAAGTTCATTTGTTCAAAATTCTCACTTTTATACATAGCAAGTGCAAAAGCCCTTGAATAATGAAAGAGATAAATATAATCTTGTCTTAAATAATGTTGAAAATTTTTGAGTTTTAGTGTTCCCTTGGCTAATTCTTGTACGAATTCATGTTTAATATAATTATCCCAATAAGGTTGTGAATTTTTGATAAGTTCTTGTGTAATTGACATACCTCTCCTTTAAATTCTTAAATATAAGAAAGAAGAGTTTATCTTAAATTAAAGATAGACAAAATTTGAAGTATAAAAATACATTTGTAAAAAACAAATCCCTACGCTAGAATTACCTAGATCAGGTCCAATGGTCGAAGTTCAAAACTTCCTCTCAGCCTATTTATAAGCTCCCTATATATTAAGAAATTAAATCTTATCACAAAAAAAAGTTTAAGTCAATTTAATGTAAATGAGAAGCCCAAGGTATAAACTTTTTTGTCAAATAATCAGTTAAAAAATAAATAGCTAAAGTTATTACTACTAGTATAAAAAGTGCAGAAAACATCAAATCTATTTGCATTCTTGCATTTGCATGTAACATAAGATAACCAAGTCCTTTTGAAGAACCAACCCATTCACCTATAACTGCACCAATAGGTGCTATACAAACTGCGATTTTAAGTCCTGATGCAAGTGAAGGTAAACTTGCTTTAAATCGTACTTTAAATAAAATTTGTAAAGGAGATAGCTTATATGTATATGCAAGTTGAAGCCATTGTTTTGGTGTGTTTTTAAGCCCATCATAACATGCTGTTGTAATAGGGAAATATATAATAATTACTGTCATAACTATTTTTGAAGCCATTCCATAACCAAACCATAGAACTAAAAGTGGAGCTATTGCAAATACTGGAATTGCTTGAGAGATTACAAGTATTGGAAGCAAATACTTTTCAAGCTTTTCAAAATAAAGTAAAGCGAATGCTGAACTTAGACCAAAAATACAGCCAATGATTATTCCTATAATTATTTCTAAAAGTGTAGTTTGTGTATGTTCCCAAAGTAAGCTATATTGATTTATTAGTTGAAAGAATACATCTTTTGGTTTTGGAAGTATATAGTGAGGTAAGTCAAAAATTTCAATAACACTTTGCCACAAAATAAATAAAAATATAATAGGAAGTAATACTTTAAAAAACTTTTTCATATTTGACTCTCTAGTAGTTTAGATATTAATTCTTCTTGTAAATTCCATAGTTTTTCATTTGATAGTTGATGAGGTAAAGCTCCTTGTAAAGAAGCCACCTCTTCTACAGTTACTGGTTGGCTTTTTAAAATATAAATATGATTTGAAAGTTTTATAGCTTCTTGTGGATCGTGTGTTACTAGAACAATAGTTTTATCTTTTAGTAACTCACAAGTTAAATCTTGAAGTTGGATTTTTGTAATTGCATCTAAGGCAGAAAAAGGTTCATCCATCAAAATAAGATTTGCATCTTGCATAAGTGTTCTAGCTAATGCTACTCTTTGTTTTTGTCCACCAGAAAGTTCATAAGTTTTTTTGTTTAAGTGCTCAGACATATTTACTTTCTCTATAAGTTCTTTCGCTTTTTGTAAAGTTAGTTTTGTTTTATTTCCTTTTAGGTGATGATATAATTGAACATTATCTAAAATACTAAGCCAAGGATATAGCGAGTTTTCTTGACTAAGCCAAGCTATATTTGTACCTTCTTTTAATACTATTTCTCCATTTGAGATATTTTCTTTTTCTAAATCAGCTATACATCTAAGTAAGGTTGATTTTCCAACTCCTGAAGTTCCAAGTAAGGCGGTGCTTTTATTTTCGAGTATATTAAAGTTTAGATTTTTAAATAGTTTTTTACCTTTGAAATCAAGGTTTAAGTTTTGTATTTGAGCTATAAAATTATTATTCATAGATAAGATAATATAATAAAAGAACTAAAAGCAAAGGATTTGATTAATAACTCCTTTTTAATGTGTCAAATATTAGCATTAATTATTGCAAAAAAAAATATACTCAATAATTAAGCTTCTCTAAATATATTTTGATATAATCAAATTCAATAAAAAATATATATATTAATAGGATTTTTAAAAATGAGAGAATGGTTAGAAAATTATAAAAATGATAGCGTTAGAACTCAAATGTATTATGCAAGACAAGGTATTATCACTGGTGATATGGAATATGTTGCAAAAGTAGAAAAAGTAGATCCTGAAGTAATTCGTTCTGAAATTGCTCGTGGAAGATTAATTATTCCTGCAAATATAAACCATAAACACTTAATTCCTATGTCAATTGGTATTGCATCATCATGTAAAATCAATGCTAATATCGGTTCTTCAGCAGTTGCTTCTGATGTTGATGGGGAAATTGAAAAAGTTGATGTATGTTTAAAATATGGTGCTGATACAATTATGGATTTAAGTACGGGTGGAGATTTAGATGCTATTAGAACAGCAGTTATTGAACACTCTACTGTGCCTATTGGAACAGTTCCAATTTATCAAATTTTACATGATTGTAAAGATAAAATTGAAGATTTATCTATAGAAGTTATGTTAAAAGTTTTAGAAAAACAAGCACAACAAGGTGTTTCTTACTTTACAATTCACGCAGGTTTCTTGCTTGAAAACATGCCAAATGTTGCAAAAAGAAAAATGGGAATTGTTTCAAGAGGTGGTTCTTTAATGGCTGCATGGATGATGCATTACCATAAAGAAAATCCATTCTATGAAGCATTTGATGATATTTTAGCAATTTGTGCTAAATATGATGTTTCTTTATCTTTAGGAGATTCTTTAAGACCAGGTTGTTTAGCTGATGCTTCTGATCCAGCACAATTATCTGAACTTAAAGTTCTTGGAGAATTAACACTTAGAGCTTGGGAAAAAGACGTTCAAGTTATGATTGAAGGACCAGGTCATGTTCCATTAAATCAAATTGAGCGAAATATGAAATTAGAAAAAGAATATTGTCACGAAGCTCCTTTTTATATCTTAGGACCATTAGTAACTGATATTGCTGCTGGTTATGATCATATTTCTTCTGCAATTGGTGCAGCTGTTGGTGGATGGCATGGAGCTTCAATGCTTTGTTATGTTACACCAAAAGAGCATTTAGGTTTACCTAATGCTAAAGATGTAAGAGAAGGTATTATTGCATATAAAATTGCTGCTCATGCTGCTGATATTGCAAGAGGTAGAAAAGGTGCAAGAGATATTGATGATGAAATGTCTGATGCAAGATATGGTTTTGATTGGAATAGACAATTTGAACTTTGTTTAGATCCAGAGAGAGCTAAAGAATATCATGATGAGACTCTTCCTCAAGATGTATTTAAAGAAGCAGAGTTTTGTTCTATGTGTGGACCAAAGTTTTGTTCATACAAAATTACTCAAAAAATTGTTGCTGAACATGGTGAAGCAATGTTAGCAATAGCTAACGACTAAATTTTTTTATGACAGATATACCCTAACTTTAGGGTATATCTTCATAAGTTTTCCTCTTTGTTTTTTAGAACTTACAGCGAATGCTGTTGCTAGAACATCTGCCAATGTTGCATTTTGTGCAAGAACAGTTACTGAATTTATATAATCTACACTTACAGCTTTTTTTGCATTTATTAGATGATGATATTTTTTATTAAATCTTGTTCCATATCCACCTGAACTAGCCATTGCTTGGTTGTTTATAGATATGTGTTTTTTATCTTTTAAATAAGGTGTTGAAATATTCCAATCTCTTTTTGAAGGATGCTGTCCAATAGCATTAATTTCACCTAAGTCTACTAATACATTAGTAAAACCTTCTTTCTTGAGTAAATCACTTATCTTATCGCTTATAAAACCTTGTGCAATACCATTTAAAGTTATAGCCATATTTTTTTCTTTAAATTTTATTTTATTTTTATTAAAAGAAATATTTTTATAAGAAACTAATTTTTTTGTCTCTTTTATTTTTTGTTTTAATACTTCTTCATTATTATGATATTTTGAATAAACTTCCCACAAAGGTTGAATACTGATATCAAAAGCTCCATTTGTTTGTTTTGATATTATATTTGAAATTGTAATTAATTCTAATAATTCTTTTGGAGGATTATTTAGGTGACCATTTGTGTTTAAATGATTGATATATGAATTCTTTTTATATAAAGAAAAAATATTTTCAAGTCTAAAAATTTCTTTCTCACATTTTTTTAAAACACTTTTTGCATAAGGAATATTATGATGAAACAGTGTCATAC
>Ga0316197_10002663_pt1 | contig 12740 bp, 11 predicted proteins | sample OudBiesiAoxic_MG_FD_204939 | JGI IMG/M metagenome (GOLD analysis project Ga0316197, IMG submission 204939) | Coastal sediment microbial communities from Oude Bieten Haven, Netherlands - site A oxic | ecosystem: Environmental > Aquatic > Marine > Coastal > Sediment | place: Netherlands...
TACGAAGAGGCGATGATCAGGCTGATCACCTGGGCCAGCGCGGCCGAGGTCCACAGCAGGCGCTGGCACCACACGGATGAGTCCGGGCGCCGGATGCCGAGGAACAGCAGGGTCAGGACCAGCAGCAGCATCCCACCTGCCAAGGCGAGGGATGGTTGGCCGAGATCTCGCACCCCGTCGAACACCGACTGAATCTCTTCCCTATTCTCTGGCATCGCTTGATCTAATGAGTGTGACGGTCGGCACCGGTCCTCACCGCGAACCACCATCCTGTCAATCATCGGCTCTGATTGGTCGCCTCCGAAAAGCAATCGCACAATGGGGCACAGGCACTTGGTTGCACCACCGTGCGTTTTAGTATTGGACGGCCTCCAATAGGGAAACCCAAGGCTCTCGAAAACCAGTGAGCTGATTCCTCAGCCGGAGGACTGATCCGGGCAGACAGTGTCCGCCACCCGTTCACGGGCGGATGTCCCGCATCTAGTATCTGAGGCTTTCTACAGGTCATCCGCTAGGCGCACTTGAGCTTCCGCTTGGCGTCGCTCGCGAAGTCGGCCTAATGTCGCCTGATGAGCACTCATCTCCTACCCTGTCTCGAAATTGGCGCCGCGCGCGAGGAGGCCGAACTATGCGTGCTCCTAATGCACGGGCTCGGCGCGGACGGACACGATTTCGAAGATGTCGCCTCAGCCCTCAGCCAAGCAGCCCTGCCGCGGCAATGGCGCTTCGTCCTCCCCCATGCGCCCCAGCAGCCGGTGACGATCAACATGGGGATGGTGATGCCCGCCTGGTATGACATCCTCGACATGAGTCAGTCGCGCGAGGTGAACTGGGACACGGTGGCGGAGAGCGGCGCGCGCATCGAGGCGCTGATCGAGAACGAGAAAGCGCAGAAGCTCGTTCTCGCGGGATTCTCCCAAGGCGCGGCGATGGCCCTGCACGTCGGCTTGCGCCGGCAGGATTCGATCGCCGGCATCCTGATGATGTCCGGCTACCTACTGGAAAATGCGGAACACCCGTGCCCTCCAATGTCGACCGATTTCCCGATCGCGATCTACCACGGCAGTGCCGATCCGGTGGTTCCGCTGGCAGCTGCGGAGCAGAGCCTGGCGACGCTCGAAACCCAGGGCTACTCGCCGAGCTTCAAAGTCTACGATGCCATGGAGCACTCGCTCTGCGACGAGGAGATCCGCGATGTCTTCGCCTGGCTCTCGGCACTAGCATGAGCACTTCGATCCGCCAGATCGAGAACGACCCGCACTTCGTCGTCATCGACGAGGCGGATGACTACATCGTCGTCGACAAGCCCGCGCCGCTGCTGGTGCACCCGAGCGTCCCCGGCAACCCCCCCACCCTGCTGGACGGGCTGCAGGGGCTGCTCGCATACGAGATCGCCAACGGGGCTACTCTCTCGATCATCAACCGCCTCGACCGGGAGACCAGCGGGCTGGTCCTGGTCACCAAGAACCCCGCAAGCGCGCGGCGCTTCTCCACCGCGATGCAGGAGCGGCGGGTGAAGAAGGAATACCTCACGCTAGTCCACGGCTGGCCGGAGGCAGACGCGTTCACCATCGATCAGTCGATCTTGCGCAAGGGTGAGATCACCGAGTCACCAATCTGGGTGAAACAGATGATCCATCCGGACGGCAACCCGTCCCTCACCCACTTTGAAGTCGAGGCGCGCTTCGAAGGCGTGGGCGGCAGACGCTTCGCGCGCCTGCGCGCCCGACCAGTCACCGGCCGGCTGCACCAGATCCGTGTCCACCTCGCCCACGCTGGCCACCCGGTCGTCGGCGATAAGATCTATGGCGCCGATGAGACCTGCTACCTCGACTTCATCGAGACGGGTTGGACCGAGGATCTGCACCGGCGCCTGCTGATGCGCCGCCACGCGCTCCACTCGACCGGTCTGCGCTTCGACTTTGCAGATGGCGATGCCAAGCAATGGGAGGCGCCCCACCCGGCTAGCTGGGATCAGTTCTGCGGGCGCTAGGGCCGCCCGCGCCCCCTCCCTTTGCCCTTGTCTCCAATCGAATCCGAACTAGGATGGAAGCTATGAAAAGTAGAGTAATCGCCCTTCTCGCGGCGACGGGATTCGCTTTTAGCGCCGCCACTCCCGCAATCGCTGAACTCCACCGCTTCACCAGCGCGGACGATCCCACCAAGACCTTCATGGCCCAGCTGTTCGAATACGATGCGAAGAAAGACCGCGTCACGGTCCAGCGCAGCAACGGGCGCAAGATCTTCTTCCCCGCCTCGAAACTCTGCGAAGACGACCGCGAATGGGTCAAAGCACAGTACGAGATCATCCTGATCGGCCGCAACGTCAGGATCGATGCCAAGGTGCGACACGGTGACCGGTCGATCACCAAGTCGAGTGGCAAGAAGCAGATCGACTCGAGCAAGTACTTCGATGTCGAGATATCCAACACCAGCCAGCGGGAACTCTCGGATCTGATCGTCCAATACGAGATCCACGTCACGCAGGGCGGCGAGGAAGGCGTCATCCAAGGTGAGCCGGAGTCGATCAGCTCGCTGTTCTCGGGCGTCCCATACCAATTCGAGACGACCAAGGTCGACTTGAAGCAGAAGATTCCACTGTCGACCGCGTCCGGTGGGGCCGGGTGCTCGACATGAGGTAACTCCAGCCCGCTGACGAGTTCGTCAGCAAAAGTTTCCCGCAGCAAAGATCTCGTCCGTGGCATTTCAGTCCGCGTCTTCAAGGGCGAGCAGGAGATCCTCTACTACACCAACTCGGCGGGGAAATAGGGCGCGCACGGATCCTGATGCCCACCGCTTTCAAAGAATGGTCGCTGGTCTGCGACGCCCTCGGACGTGGCGAGCAATCGATCATCCTGCGCAAGGGTGGCATTGCCGAAGGGCGTGATGGCTTCCAGTTCAAGCACCCGGAATTCTTTCTCTTCCCCACCCATTTCCACGAGCAGGCGAAACACTTGCGCGTCCCCCAAAGCACCGAGGTGCCAGACATCGCCGACGGCGAGCGCGAACACATCACCGTCGAATACTTCGCCGAACTGGTGGCGACCCGCGTGCTCACCGACTGGGACGAGGTCGGTGCGCTAGAGCCATTCCACCTGTGGACCGAGGACACCCTGCGCGAACGCTTCGACTACCAGGACTGCCCCGGCATCAGCCTCGCGCTGGTGCGCGTGTCGCGCCTGTCCCGGCCGTGGAATTTCCCCAACGAGAGTCGCTTCGGCGGCTGTCGCTCGTGGGTCGAGATCCCGGAACCACCCCGCGATGCGTTCGCCGAACGCGTCCCGGTGCTCAGCGAAGCTGCGTTTGACGAAGTCAGGCAAGCGCTCAGCGCGAGCTAGGCGCAAAGTCGGGTTGCCCGCTTGCCCAGCACGTCGTTCCAACGGTGCCATGCCGTTCGATCTGAGTCGACTGGCGCTGACTTAGGCGAAAGTGAAGGGAGGACGTCATCGTAGAGCGGTGATCACGTCCGACTCAGAGACAAGGGCTTTTAATTTTCACAAGCGCGAATCTGGCGAATCGGGATTGCTCAAAATATGAAGAGGATGAATAGGACAATTTTGCGCGAGCAATGGCTCAATTGATCAAAAATCGAAAATCGACCGTTTTTTGAGAACGATCAATTAGCCAGATTATCCCCAATGGGGCTCTGCTCCTACCTTTCAGTGTACACAGCGCTTCCGCGCACACAGTCGCGGTTGTAAAACCCGGTGCGCGAGACTCGAGCCGGATCTGGCTCCAGCAGTCTCAAGGCCGTCCGAGTTCGGCCGACATTTCGCTTAAGAGCCTGTCGGACTTACGATCTGAGTCCTTGAACTAGGGGGTCTAAACTGCGATCATTCTGAGCCATGTCTGAGCAAGAGGAGCCATCGCCACTGCAGCATCCGCCTGCCGGCATGACGCGGCGCGCCGCCGTGCAAGCTGGAACGATCGGCTTGCTCGGGCTCGGGATGAACCATGTTGCGATGTTGCGGGCAGCGGGTGCCAAGGCCGGATCCGCGGCGCCGCGGCCGCGCGCGAAGTCCGTCATCTACATCTTCCTCTCCGGTGGGCTGTCGCAGATCGACAGCTTCGACATGAAACCGGACGCACCGCGCGAGATCCGCGGCGAGTTCGATCCGATCCCGACCCGCACCCCAGGTCTGCAGATTTGCGAGCACCTGCCGATGCTCGCCCGGCGCAGCCACCTGTGGGGGCTGTGCCGCTCGATCACCCACCCTTGGAACGAACACTCACAAGGTCACCAGATCATGCTCTCCGGGCGTAGCGAACTGCCTCCGGGATTCGATCCCCGCGGTCCGAAGGACAGTGACTGGCCGTCCATCGCCACGCTCGCGAACCACCTCATCGAGGCCCGCGCCAACCTGCCGCCGGCCATCGTACTGCCCGAGAAACTCGTGCACCGCACCGGCCGTGTCATCCCCGGGCAGTTCGCCGGCCAGATGGGCGAGAGGAACAACCCCTTTCTGGTCGGCTGCGCCAAGTACAACCCGACCAGCTACGGCGCCTTCCCCGAATACACCTTCCACCACCGCGAGGGTGCCAAGCAGCAGGGACTGGAGTTCCAGACACCAAACCTAACATTACCACATGGTCTCGGGCTAGACCGCCTGCACGGGCGGCTCGAGCTGGTCGACCACCTCGACGCACAACAGGCGCACCTCGAGCGGAGCGGCGAAGCCGAAGAGTGGGACCGCTACCGCGAGATGGCGGTGTCCCTACTATCCGACCCCAAGACCAAGCGCGCCTTCGATGTCTCTGCCGCTGACCCGAAGGTCCTCGACCGCTACGGTCGTAACTCCTTCGGCAAGTCGCTGCTGCTCGCCCGCCAGCTGGTCGAGACCGGCGTCAGCCTCGTGCAGGTCAACCTCGGCAACAACGAGACCTGGGACAACCACGAGGCGATCTTCCCCAACCTGAAGGACTTCCTTTTCCCGCCGATGGACCGGGCGGTGTCCGCGCTGCTCGACGACCTCGACGCGAGCGGGCTTCTCGACGACACGCTCGTCGTCATGGCGAGCGAGTTCGGCCGCACGCCGAAGATCTTCACCCTGCCCGGGGCGAAGCTCCCCGGGCGCGACCACTGGGGCGCCGTGCAGACGGTATTCTTCGCCGGAGCCGGGGTACAAGGGGGCGCGGTCGTCGGTTCGAGCGACCCACACGGCGGCCACCCAGACAGCGACCCCAAGAAGCCTGAAGACCTCGCGGCCACCATCTACCATGCGCTCGGTCTGCCGAAGTCGGTTACCTGGCAAGACCTCACTGGCAGACCGCGCTTCGTCTACCACGGGGAAGTGATCGAAGACTTGTTTGGGTAACGAAAGCCCTTCAAAGGCGGCTCGCTCGCAACATGTCGCCAATCTGAACCCGTAAAACAAACTGTGGTTTTTTTCACATTTCCGACTTGACCAATGGGCTTATATGTGGTTTTTTCCACACATGGTCAGTAGGAAATCGGGGAACAAGCGAGCGCATGACCCGTTGTCGCGCCGGGAGCGGCAGGTGATGGACATCATCTATGCGGCGGGCAAAGCCTCCGCCCGCGAAGTGATGGAGAAGATTCCTGACGCCCCGAGCAATGCGACCGTGCGATCGATCCTCAGGGTGCTGGTAGAGAAGGGCGAACTCAGTTACGAGAAGGAGGGTCGCAGCTTCATCTACGCGCCGCGGAAATCACGTGCCAAAGTCGCACGCTCAGCCCTTTCTCGGCTCTTGCAGACTTTCTACGGCGGATCAGTCGGGCAGGCCGTCTCGGGACTGCTCGAGCTCGACAGCGCCGAAATTGACGCCTCGGAACTCGAACGGATCGAGGAACTGATCGCAGCCCACAAAACCAAAAAGCAGAAAGATTCGCAATGACTGACCCCACGATCGAAGCGACTATTATTTCAATGCTAGTCCGCGGCGCCTGCCTGTCGGCGCTGGCGATCGCCATCGGCGCCCTGCTCTACGGGCGCTGTTCCGCCCACACCCTCACCATGCTCTGGCGCGGCACTCTAGCGGCGCTCTGCCTCCTTCCCCTGTTCTCGATCCTATCGCCGCCGATCCCCATTCTCCCGGCGCGTGGCGGACTGCCAGCCGAGCAAGCGATCAGCGTGCCACCCGTCGCCGGAGCGATCCCCACATTATCGATCCCAGCGATCGATCCCGGTGGGCAGGACAGTGCCGTTCCCGAACCAGGGCCGTCGGCGGCTGTCGCAAGCACTAGCAGTGCTCCATGGCTGGTGTTCGCCTGGTGCGCTGGCCTAGCGATGGTTCTTTCGCGCTGGCTGTTTGCGGTCGCCCGCGTCCGCAGGCTCTGGAACAGTGGGCGCCCGGTCGACGCGCAGGGCTGGGGCGCCGGAGCAGGCGTGCGCCTGCGGGTATCCGATCAGGTTTCGCTACCGATGACATGGGGAGTCCGGCGTCCTGCTGTCCTGCTACCAGGTGATGCAGAGGACTGGGATGCGCAGACCCGCCGAGCGGTCATTGACCACGAGCTGGCGCATGCACGCGGTGGTGATTCGCGATTCCTCCTGATCGCCCAGCTGGCGACCGCGATCCACTGGATGAATCCTTTGGTGTGGATCATCGGCCGACGGCTGCGCGACTCCCAGGAACGCGTCGCCGACGACTCCGTCTTGGCCACCGGGCACGACGCCGGAGACTACGCCTCCCTGCTGCTGAGTTTTGCAAAACGCAGTCCGCAGAGGATGCCGCTATCCGCCTCGGCGATGGCACACCCGTCGACGGTCGGCAAGCGCATCGAGCGGGTTCTCGACGAGCAGCAGCATCGCGGGCAACTCGCACGCCTGCCGTGCGTTCTCGGATGTGCGGCGGTCCTCGTCACGACGGCTCTGATTTCCGCCGCTGCGCCGCAGGCGGCTCCTGTACGGGACGCCGGCGATGAGAAATTAGCGGCTCTGGACGCGGTCGGCGAGCGGGGGCAGGCCAAGCAGGAGAAACTGGATTCGATCATCATTCCCAAGATCAGCATGACCGAACTCACCTTGCGCCAAACGATCGATCTCTTTAGTGGACTCGTGAAACAACACGACCCAGAAAAGGCGGGTGTGCCGTTCCGGGTGGTGGATGATGGAGATCCCGGCCAGGTGGCCATCAATGACCTGCAGCTCGCGAACGTTCCCGCGGGGACTGCCTTGAAATTTATTACCCAGCTAGCGGGGGTCGACTACATCATCAAATCGACTGGCGTGGAGGTTGGCAATGGGGTGGCACACGGGCGGGAGACCCGCAGCTTCAGGGTGCCGGAGAAGCTGGCTGCTGAGATCGGCAGAGCGCCGAGCGCTAGTGCCTACTGGTCTAGACTCGGTGTCGATCTTCCCGATGGCTCGAGGATCACGGCGCCCGCTGAGAAAGGCGGCTTCATGAGCGCCGTCATGATTCCCGACACAAGCTTGCAAACCATCGAAAAACGCATTGCACTGGCATTGCGATCGGGTGACAAACCGACGAGGACAGCGATGGAGGAGAGGCTGGATGGCATCATCATCCCCCAGCTCGAGTTCAACGAGGCCACGGTCGAAGAGGCGGTCGATTTCCTCCGCCGCAAATCTCAGGAGCTGGATCCTGAGAAGAATCCTCAACAGCGCGGAGTGAATATTCTCATCAAGTCCCACGGAGGTGGCCAGCGCCAGCCCGATGAAGGACTGATCACCCTGTCGTTGAAGGACGTTTCGTTGAGGAGCGCCATCACAAGGCTTGCAGACTTGGCGGGCATGACGGCGGATTTCACCACCCCGTTTGGGATTACCTTGGAAACGAAGTCCAAAGAGTAGCGGTTTCCCAGTCCGGGTTCGTCTGGCGCAGGCGATGGGCAAAACCCAAAGGCCGGGCGCCTGAATCAACCGTTCGCTCACCACAGGAGCTGATGGGCAATTTTCGCACCGCGTTGCCACCCAGAAGGGATGCCCAGCCCCCGTTCGCTTCGACCTGATCGGCGATCGCGGGACCGCTTCCCCAGCCTCGAAAGTCACCGCGTCGACGGCCCACTTTGAGCCAGCCATTGCAGTGTCCCACGCTGAAGCTGCCCCAAAAGGAAATTTTTTGTATTCGTTTTTCTCGTTGAATTCCAATGGGTTAAGTCTTTGTGGCGAGGACTATAAGCAGAAAAAAAGCGCAAACTGTTTGACGTGCACTAGGTGTCCTAGTATGAATAGGACACCATGTTGCCATTTGCAGTGCAGTTCAAATCCGGCCAACCCGTCTACGAGCAGGTCATCTTCGCCGTCCACAAGGCGCTCGTGACCGGCCAACTGAAGGCTGGAGATGCCTTCCCCTCGGTTCGGGCGCTCAGCAAAGAGCTGAAGATCAACCCCAATACCGCGCTCAAAGTCGTCGCCCATCTGAAGCAGGAAGGCCTGCTGGTGGTGCAGCCAGGACGGGGCACTTTCATCGGCGAGAAGCAGGTGACTTCGGCGGAAGACCGCGAGGCCCTGTTGGAGACCAGCGTCGAGGCGCTGGTCGTCGAAGCGCGCAAGTTGCACCTGACCCTCGAAGAGGTGCTGAGCGCGGTGAACAGCAAATGGGAAGAATTCCGCAGTCACTAACACTAACCTAAAAAGGGAGAACAAACAACCATGAAAACCAATGCCGCCCACCACAGAGAAAATTCGCCACGCGACCAACGCCGCCCGGCTGGCGTCCCCGACATCGAGATCCTGCGCCCGGACGGGAGCTGGAAGCCGATTGGTGCCTGCATTGCCACACCTGAGCAGTTCGAGGGCAAGCTGTCTTCGGATGCGATCGAATGCTTCATCGCTCGGGCCAGGCAGTCGAACCTCGCACTCGAACGAGTAATCGCCGCAATCCGCGGCAGCTGGAGAGACTGAGGAACCCGAACTAGCAGCACCACCAAAGAGGACAGACAGAATGAACACACCCAAATCAGACACGATCATCGAGACGCGCGGACTGACGCGTCGCTTCAGAACACACGACGCCGTCCGGGATCTTGATCTGCGGATTGAGAAGGGGCGCATCTGCGCCTTCCTCGGGCCAAACGGGGCGGGGAAGACGACCACGATCAAGATGCTGATGGGCATCCTGCGACCGAGCAGCGGGGAGGCGCAGGTCTTTGGCAAATCCAGCAGCAAGCTCGGCCAGGCCGAGTTCGAGAGGATCGGCTACGTCTCGGAGAACCAGGAGATGCCCGAGTGGATGTCTGTGAAGCAACTGATGAACTACTGCGCCCCACTCTACCCGAGCTGGGACGAAAAGTTCTGCACTTCCCTGCTCGACCAGTTCTCGCTCCCGCGGGATCAGAAGCTCAAGAACCTCTCGCGGGGGATGCGGATGAAAGCGGCGCTGATCTCATCGCTCGCCTACCGGCCAGAACTGCTGGTCCTCGACGAACCGTTCAGCGGGCTCGATCCGCTGGTGCGGGAGGAGTTTATCAGCGGCATGCTCGAGCTGACCGAACAGGAGAGCTGGACCATACTGGTCTCCTCGCACGACATCGATGAGGTCGAGAGGCTAGCGGACTCCGTGGCGATCATCAACCAGGGGCAGCTCGCCCTCAACGAGACCACCGAGTCGCTGCAAGCACGCTTTCGCAAAGTGGAAGTGACCACCTCGGCCGAAAATCCGGACATACCCCGCCCGGCTCCGGGCGGGTGGCGCCACGCGAGATCGGCGGGTCGCAGCCTACAGTTCGTCGATAGCGCGTTCAGCGGAACCGAGAGCGAGGACGAGATCCGGGAGCTCGTCCGGGGTGTGACGTCGATCGATAGCCACGGGATGAGCCTGCGCGAGATCTATCTAGCGATCGCGCGCGATTTCCGCGGCGACGCAGCGGACAAAACCTCTGACGCCCACGCAGCCTGATGAACCGCATTTTCCACCAGTTCAAAAAGGATCTGAGACATCAGCGCTGGGCGCTGCTCGCGTGGGGGGTGCTGCTGTTAGTACATCTGTCAGTTTCTGGTTTCCAGATCTTGCGCCACGTGCCGAACCCGCAGGCGTCGACCGAACAGTTCGCCGCTCTGGTGGCGGCTTGGGTAGTCTTCTTGCCCATCCTGTTCATCATCTTGGCCGTCCAATCAGACACGCCGGTGGGAACCTCTGCCTTCTGGCTAACCCGGCCGCTGCGGGGCGGGCAGATGCTGGTGGCCAAGGCGCTGTATGTCTTTCTATGCTTTGTTGCCCTCCCGCTCGCAGTCGAGCTCGCCATCCTATTGCTGCGTGGCGCCGGGACCAATGTCTGGCTGCTCTTTCCAGAATTCAGCGTCATCAGACTGCCGGTCGTCCTGGGCGCCTTCGCTCTCGGCGCCACTAGCCAGCGGTTCTCGCAAGCCCTCATGCTCGCCGCCACGGGTGCTATCCTTGGCATCGCTACGATGCTCGCCGGCTACTACTTTCTCAGCAACGATGCGGGTGGTCGCACCCCGGAGCCGTTCTCTGGGTCGCGGGGGATCGTCGCCCTGTGGACCCTCGCCGCGACCTTCGCCACCGTGGTGGCCGTGCAGTTCATCACCCGCCGTGAGCGACGCGGGCGCTGCCTGTTTGTGATTGGCATCGCGGCAGCAATGATCCTGCAACTGGTCTGGCCTTGGAACGTCCTTGGTCGCCCGGATCAGTTGGAACCAGACGCTTCGGATCCGATCTCCCTGCGGATCGATCCAGCTCGGGTAACGATGAGCCCAGTGAAACGTTCCCTCGCCAGTCGGCAGACGCCATCGCGTTTCATCACCTTCCCGGTCGACATCATCGGCGGGCGCCAATCAGCCGGCGAATTTCTTGCACCGAGCTCTAGCCGGGTGGAACTCGCGACCCCCTCCTCATCTGCCCTCACTGAGTCCTCAATCTACTACCCCAAACTCAGCGATGCGCGCTTTCGCGCTGCTGTGGAGTCTCTGCTCGCACCCGATCAGATCCGCCTAGTCGGGCCAACCGGCGACCCCGGGTCGGAAGGTGGAGCCTACGTGGTCTCGCATTCCTTCCGCATGAACGAGGATGAATTCGCCCGATACCAACGCGGGCTCGAGGAGCTACGGGTGGGCTTCGATGTCGGGCTGTTCGGGCTCGAGCACGCTGGTGAACTGCCCTTGCGCGAAGGGGCGGAATGGAATCAGGGAGGCGACCAGCTCGAGATCGTCGGGGAGCGTTGGACGCGCAACATCCTGAAGGTCAAAATCCGGGCGAGCGTGCTGTCGCTCATCTTCGCCAAGCGAGATTCCCGTGGGCGGCAGTCGGGCGATTCCATTGTGTTCGTGCTAGTCAATCGCATCACCAATACCGCCATCGTATTAGAGCCCAGCCAGTCTTACTGGAGATCCCGGACTACCGGCTGGCTCTCGCCATTCGTCCGATCCGAAAAGATGTTCGAGGTCAACTTGCAGTCCCAACTCGGCCAGGACTACACACCCGAGGCGGCAGACGATTGGCGCAAGAACAGCGAGCTCATCCTCTTGCGCAGGCGCCAGCTCGGCCGCCTCTCCGTCGGAGAGGTGGTCCAGATCAATGCAGAGCTCGACAAATCCTGAGCCGGATCACCGCAAACCAACACCTAGCCACCTATGAACTGGAAACATATTCTCCACACCGTGCGCAAAGATCTTTGCGCCCAGCATTTTCATCTGATCCTGTGGGGCTGCCTCTTGCTTCTCTACGTCGCCCTCGTCGGCTTCTGGGATGGAAGTAGGCCCGCCGGTGCTACATTCGCCACCCTCATCGTCCACCTCCTACCGATCGTCGTCATGGTCTACGGGCTTGTCATCGCCGTCGTCCTGATCCACGAGGACCCGGTGGCCGGAACTTCTGCTTTCTGGGTGACCCGGCCTGTCCGCGGTCCCAGCCTGCTCTTTGCCAAAGCGATCGAGATCGCCGCAATGCTTGGGCTCTGGTTCCTGGGTGACCTGCTCGTGCTGGTAGCCAAGGGCGCGCCGAACCATGCCGGATACCTCGGCTTCAGTTTTGCCTCTGGTCTCCTGCCAGTGATACTCGTCGCTCTCGTGATCGCAGCGCTCGTGCCGAATATCTCTCGCTTCCTGCTCACCATCGCCCTCCTCACGGTCGGCTTCGTCGTGATTGCCATGCTGCTGAATCTCGTCGGCGGCTGGTTCCAAGATCCGGGTCAGACGGAACGAGTATCCAGGACTGCTGGGCAGAGGCTCTCGGCCCAGCTTGTCGGCGCCGCGATCGCCTCGCTCGGAGCCCTGGCAGTCCTCGCCTGGCAATTCACTACCCGGCGCACGGGAATCTCGATCGCGGCGGCCCTGATCGCAGGCATCGGTGCCTCTTTTGCCCTCGCGAGCTGGTCGCACGATTTCATCCCGCGGCCTGCAGGTGGCGAAGATGTGGTCGGACACTTTGAGGAGGTCAGGGTGGCGATCGACAGCTCTGATCTACGCTCTGGCATGGCCTACGAGGCGGCTGGCGACGACGACCCGATCGGATACCGGATGGTTAGCGGGTTGGTGTCGGTGCAGGGGCTGCCCGACGGGGTCTTCGCCTGGTGGAAATCCGCTCGCTCCCGGGTCATCACTGCCGACGGTCGCGAGTTCATCCAACAAGCGGAGAGGACCTACGAATACCCATCCAGTGCCGGCATCAGCGCCGTCCTCGACGGCGCCAGGATCGGCGGGGGCGACGGCGGGAAATGGTGGCGCGCGCTCGTCCGCACCGATGAGGGCGAATTCGAACAGTTCGCCGGCCAGCCGTCTACCTTCGAGAGCGAGATCGAACTCGAGCTCTACCGCTATGAGGTCCTTGGAGAACTTCCGCTAAAGGTCGGGGCAGAGCTT
>Ga0316197_10002664_pt1 | contig 12735 bp, 7 predicted proteins | sample OudBiesiAoxic_MG_FD_204939 | JGI IMG/M metagenome (GOLD analysis project Ga0316197, IMG submission 204939) | Coastal sediment microbial communities from Oude Bieten Haven, Netherlands - site A oxic | ecosystem: Environmental > Aquatic > Marine > Coastal > Sediment | place: Netherlands...
GAGGATATTATTGATCGGTGTAATCGTACAGGCATATCGGACACAGCAGTGCTCAATAGTTGTCTTGATCTTTGCGCCGAGCAGGTTCACCGTGACGTCAAAACTCTGGCATCCGGTCGCCGGCCAACCCTTGGCGCCCTCCTCTGGCAGATCGTTGAGGAGGAAAGACAAATCTTTTGTTATAAAATAATTCGGCTGCACGCTTTCGGTTGGTTCTTGTTTTTCGCAGGAAATAGTGATTAGAAGGACCAGAAAGGCGGTTAGTCTTAAAAGATGGTTTCTCATTTTTACAGTGTTTAAAAGATGAATAGATACGAGGATCCCCAAAGCCTGTTTGCAGCCCTAATGACCCCGCTATGAACAGGTCTGACCTTAGTGTTAACAAAGGCGAAACTATGTGCATAGACTGCACAACCCCTTCATACCGTTGGGCTTATTTGAAAAATGCAGGGAGTGATCCTGATAAAAAGGGGGCTTTGAATAAAAGATAAGGGTCGGGACAACTCAAGGAAACAAAAGCTATTGGCCGAGTTGCCGCACCTCTACTTCAGAGACATCCACATCTCCTGAGCGGACAAAAAATTCGATCGGATTGCAGCACACCTCACAGTCCTCTACATAATCTTGCTCAGAAATGGAGGTGTCGATAAGTATGGAAATAGATTCCCAGCAATAGGGGCACTGACAAAAATACTCTACCATCAACGCTTAAAATTCTATATTGAGGAGTTCCCCGCTGACCTGCAAAAGTTGAAGCTCTGCGAGTTTAGCATTGTATTTGGCCTGGCTGCGGTCCAATTCAGCCAAAAGGAGATTCAACTGCGCCTGTCGGAACTCAATAGAGGAAATCTGACCCAGTTCATAACGTTCTTTGGACCTGTTGAAGTTATTCTGGTTGGTCTGAAGGTTTTTTTGCTGCACCCCAAGCACAAATAGCGCATTCTGATAATTTCCCCAGGAATTCTGGATATCCCGATCCACTTCAAGAGCGGTCTGCTTCCTGAACAGATCCTGGTTCTCAAAGTTAATGCGCGCATTCTTACTGTTGGTAATGGTGCGTCCTCCATCGAAGAGGTTCCAGCTCAGGTTAATGCCTCCGCGCAGGGTCGTGGAGGTGTTTTGAAGCAGGAATGCGAGGGGGTTGTTGTTGGTGAGCTCATTCCACCCATATGAGCCTGTAAGCCCGACAGTGGGAAGATACCCGCTACGTGCTGCTTTCATATCATACTCGGAAATCAGAATGTCCTTTTCAGCCAAAAGCATTCGGACATTTTTCTCCTTGGCCCGTTCACGAATCTCTTCCATTCTCAGAGAAGTGATAAACGTTACGGTAGTATCGGCCTCAAAGGTTTCGGTAAGATCCCTGTTCAGGATGAGATTCAGATCGCGTTTGGTATTGCGGAGTAGCTGTCTGGCATTGAGCAGGTTTACACTGTCCGTATTGACATTAACCTCCGCATTGAGCACATCCAGACCTGTGTTCTGTCCGTATTCAAACTGATAGCGCGCCCGCTCAAGCCGATTCCGGGATATATCCAGGGTCTCGCGCAGGCTGGCGTTATTTTCCTCCAGACGCGCTACTTCGTAATACACTGAAAAGAGCTGTAGCAGGGTCGTTTCGATGGTCTGTCTCACCTCCAGTTCCGACTGGGCAGACAATTCCTGAAACGCCTTGTAATTGTAGTATCTGCCAAGGCCGTCGAAGAGGACATAATCCATGTTGATGGATGCGTTATATCTTCGGGTTTCCGCTCCTTCTGCCGTCCGGGTTTCCCCGTTTGCAAGTTGTCCTTCCGTATTCTGGCGGTCAATATTTCCTCCGGCCAGACCGGTTAAAGAAGGAAGGTAGCCCGAATTGAGGACGTTGGCGTTATTCCTGTCGATTTCTCTCAGGTTTTCGGAAACCTGGATGCCCAGGTTATTTTCCAGGGTAATGGAAATTGCCTCCTGTTTGGAAAGCACGGGTTCTGCCGCTTCCGGATTGGATACCTGTCCATAAGTGGCTATCTGGGAAAATGCCCAGCACAAAAGAATTGCACAGCAATGCTTCATCAAGACTGTTCTTCTAATTGGGTTGATTTTTTACGCTTTCTGGTTGCTGGTGGGGAAGATGTCTTTTCTACCCCATTGGCTTCCGCCAGTTTGCCGTCCAGGCTCTCCTGGGTCTTCATCTCCTTGATGACCCGTTCCACTTCTTCCCGGTCGATTTCCTGACCGGACACCAACCATTTAAGCCGGGTTTTTGCATTATTCACTACAGAGAGCAATAGTGGAAGCATTATGAGTGTAAGGACGGTGGCGATCCCAATACCATAAGAAATTGAGATGGCCATAGGTTTGAGAAACTGCGCCTGACGGCTTTTTTCGAGCAACAGAGGGGCCAGTCCCGCAATAGTGGTCAAAGAGGTCAAGAAAATTGCCCGGAACCTGGAACGGCCCGCTTCAAAAAGGGCGTCGTCAAATTTCATCCCCTGCCTGAGATACGAATTAAATTTTCCGATCAGCACCAGGCCGTCATTGACCATAATCCCAATTAGCGCGATAATTCCCAGGGCGGAGAGTACATTGATGGGAAAGCCGTGAATCAGGTGTCCCCAACCCACCCCTATAATACTGAAGGGGATCATCAAAATCAAAAGAATCGGCTGACTGTACGTTCTGAAGGTAAAGGCAATCACAGCAAAAATCAAGAACAGAACTACCGGGAACACTTTGTTCGCCGAACTCGATAGTTTTTGGGCTTCCCGGTTCTGACCTTCATAAGCTACGGTTAGTCCCGGATATCGGGATAGCAGATCCGGCATAAAAATCGTTTGCACATCCAGCAGGATTTCCGTCGCACTTTCATTCGGGTTTTCCAGATCGGCTTCTACCCGGATTTCCCGCTTCCCGTCCAGGTGGCTGATCGACTCATCCCCCCTGGAAATGGAATACGATGCGATTTCAGAAAAAGGTACCCGCTGTCCTGTAGGAGTCAGGATGCGCATGTCGTCCAAATCGGCAATAGAGGAGCGATCCAGGCGATCGTAACGCACCCAGACCCGAATCTCATCCTGTCCGCGTTGAAAACGCTGCGCCTGTGCCCCAAAAAAGCCGGAGCGCACCTGGGCCATTACGGATTGAAGATTTAACCCCAGAGCATAGGCATTTTCCCGGAGTTCGATATCGATTTCCTTTATTCCTTCGGGATCTGTATCTGTGACGTCAGTTAGCTTCGGATTGTTTTCGAGATATGCCCGCAATTCGTCTTTCGCAGCCTCCAATTGTATGTTGTCGTTGCTGAGAAGAGCAATAGAAACGGGGCTGCCCCCAAAATTTCCTCCGGAGCCAAAGGTGAGACGTTCTACACCGTAAACCTCACCGACCTCTTCCCGTATGGCATTGGTGATGACCGGGCTGGGAAAATCACGCTCCTCACCAGGGAGGAGGTTCACACGGAGCGAAGCCTTATTATTTCCGGGGCCCACTCGTTTAATAATATTCTCGACTACAGATTTGCCTGAAGATTGACGGCTGCTGAAGTCCTCATTTACTTTCCATGTTGCCGCCTCTACCCGACTGATAATATCATCGGTAATTTGGGGATTGGTTCCCTCCGGCATAAGCAGGTTGATCGAAACCCGGTCACTGGCTATACTCGGGAAAATGGTCACCCGAATCACACCGGCTCCAATTGAGGCAAAGGTGATTAAAAGCAGGCCCAGAAATATGGAAAAGGTCAAAAAGCGATGTTTGAGTGTAAACCGCAGGGTGGGGCTGTACATCCGATCGCGCAAATACGACATGATGCGATCTCCGATGACATTAAACCCTCTCAGGCGGCCAAACAGTTTGTCAAAAAAGCCTTTTTCCTTCTTTTTATCCTCCTCTGTTTCCCGGACCAGCGCTTTGGAATGGGCGATATGCGCCGGAAGGATAATGAGCGCCTCGATGAGCGACACGACAAGGGTGAGAATCACCACGACAGAAACCTCTCCAAAGAATTCCCCGATACGACTGTCCAGAAAGAGGAAGGTCGAAAAAGCGAGTACCGTGGTAATAATGGCTGAGATAATCGGGGGGATTACCTCCATGGTGCCATCTATGGCCGCCTGAACGGGTGATTTCCCCATTTCATAGTGCTGATAGATGTTCTCCGATATCACGATCCCGTCATCTACCAGAATCCCGATAACAATGATCATCCCAAAGAGGGAAAGCACATTAATAGTTACCCCGAGAGATCCCGCAAAAATAAACATCCCCAAAAAAGCGATTGGCAAGCCAAAGGCCACCCAGAAAGCCAAACGGGTGTTGAGAAAGAATGAGAGAAAGAGCAATACCAGTAAGATTCCCATAGCCCCGTTTTCCATCAACAGCTGGGTACGCTGTTTAAGGGTGATCGAACGATCCGAGTCGACATCCAGACGCACATTGTTTCTCGTGGCGTTGAAGTCGGCGATGTATTCGTTAATTTTATCGGCTGTTGGAATCAGGTCTTCACTATTGGTGTTGCTTACCTCGATATTGACCGCCAGATTTCCATTGAAATAACTCGCATTCGGGGTTTCCGAAAATCGATCCCGTATTTCGGCTACATCCTTCAGGCGGATGGTATTTCCCGAAAGATCAGACCGTACGACCAAATTGCTCAACTCGTCACCGTAGTAAGATCGGTTCTTAGCCCGGATCAGATAATCTTCTTCTTCCGTTTTAATATTACCCCCGGTCGCCAGGATATTGGCCTGTCCCACGGCCTGGGCAACCTCCTGGAAGGTCAACTCATAGGCCAGTATATCTTTTTCCCGAACCGCAATTTCAATCTCTTCTTCCGGGTATCCTGTAATTTCAATTTGGGATATCCCGTCCATAGCCCGCAGATCGTATTCGATCTGACGTGCGATTTGTTTCAGCGTGCTCAGATTAACACCTTCCCCACTAAGGGCAAAACTGATGGTGGGCCGAATCGCTTCCTGCTTTGCCACGACGAGGGGTTCCATCCCCCCGGGGAAATTGGGGACCCGATCCACGGCATTTTTTACCTCCGTCAGAATCACATCGATATCCTCGTCCTGATCGATTTCCACAGTAATACTCCCCCCGTTTTCACGAGATTGGGAGGTTACGCGTTCAATACCGACCAGCCCCTTGAGATTGTCTTCAATCTTCAGAACAATTCCTTCCTCAATTTCCTGGGGGGCAGCCCCGGGGTAGTTGATATTGATTGTAATGATCTGCGAATCGATCAAAGGGAAAAACGAAGAGGTCATGCGGGAAGCCCCTACAATCCCAAAAACCAGGAAGGCGAGGATGATGACGTTAACCGCCACATCGTATCTTATGAAATAACTGATGATTTTCCGCATATCCTTATGGATTCTCGATGTTCTGGCTGATCACTTTCTTAGTTGCTGTATCCCTGTAGGGACGCACAAGCATACCGGGATACGCTCCCGGAACCGATCGCGAAAGGTAAATCGTTCCGTTCCCAAGTCCCTTGAGTATTACGGTTTCGTCTGTATAAAAAACAGCTTCCACGGGTGCCAGATCCAGAATACTGTCGCGGAGCACAAAGAGTTCTCCTTGCTCGGTGAGGAGTTTTCTGGGCACTTCAATAGCATTTTCTTCCTGCCTTCCCTGAATGGTCGCTTCCAGGTACATACCTTCTTTAAGGCTTTCATCTGCCACGTCTATAAAAACGGAAACCGTTTGGGACTGCTGATTCACGGCCGCGTTAATTCTCGAAACTTTACCCTTGTAGGTCTGCGTTCCCTCCAGATTTTTGAGGGTAACTTCTTTGCCGAGCTGAAGAAAATCGCTGTAGCTCTTATTTACGGCCACTTCGAGTTCATAAACCCTCGGGCTGATAAAGACCCCGAGCGATTGTCCGGGCCGCACCAGGGTACCTTCGGTAACCTGAGCCTCGGTCAGTACACCCGAAAAAGGGGCGCGGATAATATATTTAGTCAGGCGTTGTTCCAGATTCCGAACATTGTAATAGGTTGTTACAATATTCCGGCCGTTGATAAAATAACGCTCCTGCTCTGAAATCATCTCAGGGAGGTCGGGAGTTCTGCTGGTGACATCAAACGAATCTAAATACGCCTGCCATTTCGGATAGATGTCCGGGTAGTCCAGCCGAAGATCCGGCATAGCCGCAGTAATGAGGTTATAGAGATTACTTTTAGCACTTTGAACGCTGGCCTGATACTCAGAGGCGTCAATACGCAGCAGTACCTGTCCCTTGCGGAAAGGCTGCCCTGGTTTGAACGGATTTGCACTTCCCTGGAATACACCCTGTACTTCGGCAAAAAGGGCCACCCGCTCTTTCGCCACGAGATTCCCGTTAGCCTCCACTGCAATGGGTACCGCTGTATTGCGCACCGTATCGACAAATACAGTTTTTACCTGTCGTACAGGGGCCGGCCGTTTTACCTTTTCCCTGGAGACCAGCAAATAAGATACCCAGACGGCCAGACCGAGTACCAAAACGCCTAAGATATAGAGTATAATTTTCCGCATAAAGCCTTGATTCAGCTAATTAGAGAATAAGACTGCAAAACTATCCATAAGTTTAGTCGGCCTTCGTTAAATATATCATAAAAGCCCAGTAGGCCACGGATCAGGGCATATTCAGGCGGTGTATTACCCCCTGGCTCAAACCGTCCGTTCAGGTAGACTCACAGGAGGTATCCTTTTGTGGATTGTTTTAAAATGAAGAATTTCAAATGGTAACTACCGCTCTGCCTCCTCCACAGCCCCGGTGAGGGTCTCCCATTGATCCATGAGTGCCTCCAGTTGGTCCTTAAGGCCCTGATACCGGTCGAAAAAACCATCCTCAGCAATGGTTTGATCGTAATTCAGCAGGAGTTGATGATCGATATCCGCAAGCTGGGTCTCGAGTTCCTGAACCTTTTTTTCCACGCCGCTGAGGCGGTTTTTCAGCGATTTTAACTTCTTCTGGGCCTTGTAATCCCCAGCTTTTCCCGAACGGGTGTCCGGTTTTCCATCTGAGGAGGATACTGTTGGGGTATCCTTCTTTTCGACCTCTCGGAAATCGGTGACATTGCGCTGATCCAGATAAAAGTCTATATCGCCCAGATAGGGCTTAATCTTTTGATCCCTGAATTCATAAACCATATTGGTAAGCCCCTGTAAAAAGTCCCGGTCGTGAGATACCAGGATAAGGGTACCTTCAAAGTGCTGCAGGGCTTCTTTTAAGACCTTTTTAGAGGGAATATCCAGGTGGTTGGTGGGTTCGTCCATAACCAGCACGTTGAAGGGTTGTAGCAGCATCCGCGCCAGAGCCAATCGGTTTCGCTCCCCTCCCGAGAGTACTTTCACCGCTTTATCCACTTCATCTCCCCGGAATAAAAAAGTCCCGAGGATATCCCGGATTTTAGGACGTGTGCGCTCTGTAGCCGCATCCATCATGGTGTCCAACACCGTCAGATTCCCATCGAGGTGATCCGCCTGATCCTGCGCAAAGTAGCCGAGCATTACATTGTGCCCGAGTTTGCAATTTCCCTCATGTTCCAGTTCGGAGACCAAAATACGCGCCAGGGTGGTCTTCCCCTGACCATTTTGTCCGACAAAGGCAATTTTACTACCCCGTTCAATGAGCAAATCCACTTCTTTAAGAACCGACTTCTCCCCGTATCGCTTTGAAACTCCATTCAATTCCAGCACTACCTTGCCGGGTTGTACCGAAATGGGGAATCGCACGCGCATCACCTGATTATCTGCCTGGTCTACCTCTATGAGGTCCATGCGATCCAGTTTTTTGATCAGCGACTGTGCCATGGAGGCTTTTGTCGACTTCGCCCTGAATTTTTCAATCAACCGTTCGGCTTGTTGTATTTCCCGCTGCTGATTCTTCTGGGCACTGAGCTGTTGCTGACGTATTTCTTCCCTCAGGGTCAGAAACTCGGAATACGGCTTGGCGTAGTCATATATCCTCCCCAGGGAAATTTCAATCGTGCGGTTGGTGACCTGATCCAGAAACATCCGGTCGTGGGAAACCATAAGTACTGCCCCTGAAAACTGTCTTAAAAATTCCTCCAGCCACAGGATGGAATCGATATCCAGGTGATTGGTGGGTTCATCCAACAGGAGGAGGTCGTTCTTTTGCAATAACAATTTAGCCAGTTCAATTCGCATGCGCCAGCCCCCGGAAAAAGTATCCGTCAGTTTTGTAAAATCCTCCCTCCGAAAACCCAGACCGAGCAGCACTTTTTCCGTTTCCCCTTCGTACTGATAACCTCCTATGAGTTCGTATCGGTGTGTTGCATCGCTCAGGGAGACCATCAATTGGTGGTAACTATCACTTTCGTAATCCTCCCGGGTCGCGAGTTCGGTATTGATACGCTCCAGTTCCTTTTCGAGATCCCGGATTTCCATGAATGCCTGATAGGCTTCTTCCAGTACCGTAATCCCTTTCCGGAATTCCAGGTCCTGTTTCAGGTAACCAATAGACATCCCTTTATCCCTGGAAATGGTGCCGGACTCGGGAGGCATCTCACCGCCCAGAAGTTTGAGCAACGTGGACTTTCCTGCCCCGTTCTTACCGATCAGACCCACCCGGTCTCCCGGATTTAATCGAAAAGAGATGCCTTCAAAGAGGATTTCTCCCCCGAACGACACCGATAAATTATGGACGTTTAACATCGATTTTCTTCCTTTGTAGCACCCGGGCCTTCGGGTTAGCAGTTTGCAAAAGTCTTAAAAATTCCCCGAAAACCCTCAGCCCTCCCTTTCCGAACTTTGAAAGCGATGGGAGAAACGACTGCAATCCAATCCTTCCGGCAGGGTTTCTCCCCTTAAGATAAACCCTGCCAGGCAACGGGCGGCATAAGGCGCAATAAGCACGCCGCGAGAACCCATACCATTGATGACAAACAAGGAGGGATACTCCGGATGTACACCCACCAAAGGGCGTCTGTCCGGCACTGTAGGCCGAATTCCCGCCCGTTGCGCGGTTATTTCAAAATCGCATTGTACGAATTTGCGCAAACCTTTCAGGAGTTTCTCCCGGGCCTCTGCAGTAGGCTCCGGACCTTCATAGTTCCTGTCGTAGGTAGCTCCGGCCAGGTAGTGATCCTCACCTGTAGGTATGATAAAGACCCCGCCCTTAATCACACGGGATTCTTTGAGGTCCGGCGCATAAATCTCCAGCAATTCGCCCTTGTTCCCATCCAGTGGGAGGTAATTGAAGAAAGGATTCGATTGCAGCCCAAAGCCTTCGCTGAAAATCACGCCCTCAGCCTCAAGTCCCCGATATTGTAACCCCTGATTCTCAATTTGAAGATCCGAAAAACAAAAGGCTTCCCTTTGAAGGCTTCCCAGATCCTCGAGGTATTCCCGGTAAACTCTCAGCAGGCGCGCCGTATGAATGCGACCCGTATGAAACACTTCTCCGAAGCCGTGGGGCGCGTGAATGGCCTCGTTGGTGTTGGGAAGAATAGAAGCAGACAGGTATTCGGAGAGTCCTGGCTGATCCGTAGCTTCAAACCATTTGTTCTGTTCTCCCTCAGAGGCAAAAAGGCGCAGAATCGATATTTTTTCATCAAATTCCACCCCGAGTTTCTTTTCAAGCGCTTCGTAAAACGGGAGTGCGCAGTCCATCAGGCGTTTCCCCTCCCAAGTCAGATTAAAACGCTTGAGCACCACAGGATTATAGAGCCCCCCTGCCACCATGGAGGCCTTTTGAGAGCCATCGTCAAAAACAGTGACCTGATGCCCTTCCCTCAGGAGCGTTTCAGCAATTGCAAGGCCCGATAAGCCCGAGCCAACAATAAGGTAGTGTCCCATGAGATCAAAGGTACAGAAGATTTGATCAGGGCGGAACAGCCTAAAAAAAACAACCCCGGAACACGAAGCCCCGGGGTTGTAACTGGTTTGAATTGGAATAGCGTTTAATACGCCCACATATCTTGTTCGCGATCCCGGATGGTCTCCTTGATGCGTTTCGATTCCAATAACTGGAACAAGGCGTTATCGGCGATGTAGTCACGGATCTCCCGATCTCCGTGCACATTGTCCTCTTTAAATATCACCGCATTAAAGCGACGTGCATTTAACAACATGTCAAAAGAGATGGGCATAGCCGAATTTCGTGCGTTAAAAACCTTGGCATCGTGAAGGATTTGACGCGCACTCGGGTACCAGACCCAGAATAGCTCAACAAGGGCATCTTCCGGAGCCATAGACTCATCTTCGATAAAGTTAACATCGGGAGCTACAGGAGCGATTCCGAGCAGTCGGTATTTGAGTTCCCCCATACGCTTATCGAAGTACCAAATTCCTTTGATACGGTACTCCACGATATCTGCGGCATCCAGTGCTCTCCGGTTTACATATTCAGGGGAGAGTTCCTCTCCCGCATTGATTTGTTCGTAACCCAGATCTGTAGTATCCACTTTCTGAAGCGTAGCCGTCAGATCGCTGTACTTCCTTTTTTCAGTAAAATAGGAATCGACATAGACATCTTCGAGTTTCCCATTTTTGATATTCTTCATCAGAACATCGTAGAGGGATCTTCGGTCTGAGCCGATATCCACAGTATCTACAGGATAGTACATCGGGAAGTTTACCCGCTCGTCGAGGTCGATGATTTCCCAGACTGTTTTGGACCAGAGTATATCCCTGTCATCCACATAACCGTAATCTAAGGGCGCATCGTTGTCAATATCCTTCTGCGCCTGAGTACGAATCCCAATCTCGTCGGGCTTCTTGGCGTTCAGAATATTGGCCTGGGCCATTCCGGTTACCGGAAGCAAGGCTGCTGCGCCGATTATAAAAATGTTTTTCCAATTCATTATTTCAGTTTCTTTAAAACCGGTGCAGTTTCCTGTTGGAGTCCTGCACCGGATCTATTGATAAACACAATCTTATTGCGTGATCTCCACAACAACCGGAGCCACTTTCTTCAACTTATAACTTCTGTTATTGGTAATCTCTGCCTGGATATCAAAAATCTGAACGGCATCACCACGCTTCGCACGTTTAAGTGCTCCCTTAGCTCTTGAATCCAGTTTGTTTCCTTTTACATCCACAGTAGGCTGTCCGGGAACTTTGAATTTGAATCCATTCACCTTGAGGTTAAGGTCAAAATCAAAGTCTTCCAATACGGCACTGATGGTAGAAATCTCCAGGTTACGTCGCGGCATACGCACACTTCCCGTTTCTCCCCGGATGGCACCGGTAGGTCGTGGAATATCCTTGATACGGAACTCAGACTTAGTCGAGATTCGCTGTCCGTCAGGCAGGGTACCGGAGGCTGTAATGGTAACCGCTCGGCCAGTGCCCGGGTTCATTACATAGTTGCTTCCTTTACGCTTGGTCAGACCTGAGGCAGATGCACTCACCTTGTTGTCGGGAATTCCAGGGATAGAGATGGTCATCGGGTTGGATACTCCCCGGTAAACCACATTCATCTTATCCGCAGAAATCACAGCCGCATTTGGCTTGGAGATGGTGGAGAAAGAGTTCTTTACAGGAACTTCTTTTTCGTTGCCATCCTGCATATAGTAAAGGTTTCCTGTGATCTCATGATCGCCGGGATTACCAGCTCCGATCAACATTTTAACCCCGCCATTCTGCAGTTCAAAATCCTTGCCTTCTGTGAGCTTACGACCGTCCAGGCTCAGTTCTGCGCGAACTGGCTTAGCCGATTTATCTGTCTTTCCAAGAACGATACTACCGTTGAATTTATCCCCCGAGTAAAAAGCTGATTTCTCAGTTTCCAAAAGCGTGGAGAAATTCGCAAGGGAAATCTGCTCAGTAAGCTCACCTTGAAGCATGGCCTTGAGGGCATCTTCTTCAGTAGCTTTGATATCCGATTGCAAAACACTCAGTTTGGTGAGGGAAGCGATTAGTGGGAAGCCTTCAACATGGTAGTTCAGCCAGTCCACTTTAACTCCGTCCCGACGCGTTACTTTACCGTCCGCATCTCCGGTTTGGAATCGCTGTTCCATCGCACTGGTCACCTCGGGATACTTATCTCCAAGGATAGCAGCTACACTGGTGCGATAGTCTTTAATTCGCCTCATAAATTCAACCCCTTCAGCAGACAATTTGTCTCCCTGGAAGAATTTCTGATCGAGGTAATCCGACTTGTCCATCACCTCGTAATCCGTAGGATCTTCAACCCCTTCTACAAGAGATTTCTTAAGGTTTGCGATGTAATTGTCGTACTCTTCTGAGAGTACCTTGATCTTCTGCGCATCTTCATAGAGGGCGGCGTATTTTGTCTCATCCTCCGATGCTTTGGTTTCCAGACCCTCCAGGAACGCTGTATTGTTCTCTGAGGTTTTGGTATTGGAAGCTTCCACCCGCTCGTTCAATAGACCGAAGGCGGCAAGAACTTCCTTGCTCATATTCAGCGCCAGCATAGCGATGAAGATCAAATACATTAGATTGATCATCTTCTGACGCGGTGACGATTTTCCTGATGCCATTGTTTCTAATTAGTTGTTAGTAGTTAATTTGATTTGGGAATTGCTAAACAAACAACTGAATTAGTTCCTGTTCATCGCGGTCAGCATACCTCCGTACACTCCGTTCAAAGAGGACAGGTTAGTGGCCAGGGATTCCATTTGATCCTTGAGGGCACCCGCGTTCTGAACCACTTCCTCATTGATGGAAGCCTGACGACTGGCACTTTCAAGTTGTACTTTATAAAGACTGTTCAAAGACTCCATTTGAGTTGCAGCTTCAGCCAGCTCATCAGAATACTTCTGAGTAGACTCAATGGCA
>Ga0316197_10002665_pt1 | contig 12734 bp, 9 predicted proteins | sample OudBiesiAoxic_MG_FD_204939 | JGI IMG/M metagenome (GOLD analysis project Ga0316197, IMG submission 204939) | Coastal sediment microbial communities from Oude Bieten Haven, Netherlands - site A oxic | ecosystem: Environmental > Aquatic > Marine > Coastal > Sediment | place: Netherlands...
CAAGCTAATGGCCCATTTGAAGACTGTTACGAAATACCTTATAGCACAGTCCATACAGGGGTCATTAGTGGTGGAAATGCCTTAAATATTGTTCCAAAACACTGTAGCTTTCTTTTTGAAATCCGCAATATTGCAGCAGAAGATCCAAAACATATACTCGCTGAATTTCAAAACTATTGCTCAGAATTAACTGATGAAATGCAAAAAAATGATGTTAATTGCAAGATTGATATTGAAATCACCACCGAATATCCAGGACTAAATACACCTGAAAGTGATCAAGCAGTTACCTTTGTCCGAAAGCTTGCCCAGTCAACTAGGCAAGCCAATATTAATTTTGGAACCGAAGGGGGGTTATTTAGCCACCATTTAGGCATTCCTACCGTTGTTTGTGGGCCTGGCAGTATGAACCAAGGGCACAAACCAGACGAATATATTCATGGAGAACAGTTAATTAAATGTGAAGAATTTATAGATCGCCTAATCCTAGAACTTAGTACAAATCATGACATTAATCTAGATATGTAGAGATGACTGATTCGTAAAAGCTCTTAAAATAAATATTAGAACTCAAAGGGAATTTCAATGATAGATATTCAACAGAATCATCCACAAAGCTCAGGTGAGCATTCAACATCAACATTTAAAAGAACACTTGGCCTTGGTTCGTTACTGGCAGTATCAGTTGGTTTGGTTGTATCACAAGGTGTTATGGTACTAATGTTACAAGGAGCAGGAATCTCTGGCTTAGGCTTTATAGTGCCGCTTATTATCGCTTACCTATTGGCAATAACTTATATTTATTCTTTTTCAGAATTAGCGCTAATGATTCCTAAAGCAGGTGGGCTTGCGAGCTATACCGAAGTCGCTATCGGGCACTTTTCTGCCATACTTGCGGTTTTTTCTGGATATGTTGTGGTAACCATGTTCGCTGTATCTGCAGAGCTTTTATTAGTGGACTACGTTATCAATAAAATTTTCCCAGACATATTCCCCAAATATACTGTTGGTTTTGGATTACTGGCAATATTTACTCTTTTGAATTTAAAAGGTATTGACCTCTTTGCGAAACTACAATCCGTTTTAGCCTTCGTCATGATCACTTTATTACTTGTTATATCTCTAGGTGCGATTTCCGGATCCATGGATGCTAAACCTATCAGCCTTGATCTTCTTACAACCGATTGGAATCCAATGGGCCTAGAGGTGATCACGCTCGCCGCATTGGCTATATGGGGGTTTGTTGGTGCAGAATTCGTTTGTCCATTAGTCGAAAATGCTAAAAATCCTAATAAGAACATTCCTCGCTCAATGATTATTGGTATGACGGTTATTTTTATCACCATCTCTCTGTACTGTTTTGCTGCTTTATTATATGTACCAGCTGAACAGCTAGCGGGTTCTTCTTTACCGCATTATGATTTTGCTCTTGCTGCATTTGGTGATGTTGGGCTCATCCTTATTGCTGTAATTTCAATTACTGCAACATGTAGTACCGTCAATACTTGCCTTGCAGCTATACCTAGAATGCTTTACGGAATGGCCTTGAATGGGCAAGTATTTCCACAGCTTAAAATACTTTCAAAGAAAAATAAAACACCTTGGGTTGCAGTACTATTTGTCTCAATCATTACAGGTATTCCAATGATATTACTCGTTGACCAGCCAGACTCTATCGGTTTGCTTCTTGTTTCAGCAGCCATAGCTTGGTTAATTTCTTACATCATTACACACATCAATGTCATTGTTTTACGCCGTCGATACCCAAACTTAAATAGACCCTATAAAACCCCCTTTTACCCGTTACCACAAATTATCGGCATTATTGGAATGATCTATTCCATTTATTATGCATCGCCAGCACCAGAACTTAGTTTTCAGATATTTAGTTCGGCAGGGATTGTATTAGGTGTTGTCTCCATTATTGGTATTATTTGGGTGAAATTTGTTATGAAAAAAGGTTTATTCACTCCTGAGCCAATTGAAAAGGTTTTAAATGTAGACGAATAAACTCTACCGATTAGTAAGAATATTCAAAAAAATAAGTTTTAAGATTGTAAAAATAAATATGCTTTCCAACTACATAATTCTGTCATTTATGTTGAAAGATGTAGTTAGAAATTCTTGTAATATGATAAAAGGATTACCAACAATGAACTATTTAGATAAAGAAATGCAAAATGTTTGGCAAAAAGACAAAGATCATCACATTCATCCTTGGACTGATTTTTCATCATTCAACGAAACAGGCGCTATGATTTTATCTGGCGGAGACAAAGCACATGTTACTGATGGTGCAGGTAAAAGATATTTGGATGGTATCGGCGGATTGTGGTGTGTCAATATCGGTTATGGTCGTCAAGAGATTGCGCAAGCAATGGCAGATCAGGTAATGAAAATACCTTATTATTCGGCATTTGGTCATCATACAACTCAACCAGCAGCTGAACTGTCCGCTAAACTTGCAGAACTCGCTCCAGGGGATCTAAATCACGTGTTTTATGGCTGTGGAGGCTCTGTCGCAAATGATACTGCAGTTCGTATGGTTCATTTTTATTTTAACCAACTAGGTAAACCATCTAAGAAAAAGATAATTTCACGCATTGATGGGTACCACGGCAGTACCTATATGGCGATGTCTATTACAGGGGTTAAATTTGATCATATTGGTTTTGATATCGAAGAAGAATTAGTACATCACATCTCATGTCCTAACCCTTATCGTCGACCTGTAGAGCAAAGTCTAGAAGACTTCTGCGATGAAAAAATTCAAGAGCTAGAAGATAAGATTCTTGAGCTTGGCCCAGATAATGTAGCTATGTTTTTTGCAGAACCGATAATGGGTGCTGGTGGCGTTATTGTTCCACCTCCTGGTTACCACAAAAGAACATTAGACGTTTGTCATAAATACGACATTCTTTATATTTCAGATGAAGTAGTCACTGCTTTCGGACGATTAGGTCATATGTTTGCTTCAGAAGATGAATTTGGCATCATTCCAGACATCATCACATGTGCTAAAGGGTTGACCTCTGGTTACATTCCTCTTGGTGCGACCATTATTTCTGATAGGATTTATGATGTCATCAATAAACCACAAGCAGAAGGCGCTTTATTTACTCACGGTTACACCTATTCAGGACACCCTGTAAGCTGCGCCGTCGCACTTAAAAACATTGAAATACTAGAAAGAGAAAATATCTGTGATCATGTAAAAGAGATGGGTGGTTACTTTGAAGAACAACTACACACACTCAGCGACTTATCAATCGTTGGTGATGTTCGTGGTAAAAAATTCATGATTTGTATTGAAAATGTAGCGAATAAAGAAACAAAAGAATTAATAGATAATAAAGCAAAAGTAGGTAATAGAATTGCAGATTATTGTGAAGATAAAGGATTATTAGTACGTCCCCTTGCTCATATGAATATCTTGTCTCCTCCACTTATTCTGACAAAAGAAAATATCGACTTTCTCGTTAGCACATTAAGAAATGCTATTGAAAGTACAATCAGTGATCTAAAAGAAGAAGGCTTTCTTTAATCATTAAAGTGCCGTTATAAGGTTCCCTTGGGCCTTATAACGGACTATTTGGCCAGTTAGATTAATCACTTCTAATTTGCTCAAAACACAATTTAAAAATAACATTAACAAACCTACTTTATTAAAAAGTAAGAGCTTTTCCAAACTATAGTAATATTTCGATTTAATTATCCTTAACAAAATATCCGGGATAAAAGTCATTAACTTATTTTTATAACCGTATGAAATCAGGTAACCAGAACCATTCTCTGGCCCCCTTCTCTTACCCTTCCGCCTAAAATCAACTAATTTTAAAGAAATAGTAATAAATTACTTAAAATATAAAATGGCCTTGATGATATATCAGAAAAACATGATATAACTTTACCGAAATGAATAACTGAATATATAAAAATCATAACTAAATATATAAAAGTCATAGCTGAATAGTAGTTATCTATCAAGGATTAAGAATGACACCTGTAAATTTTACATTAAAGCAATTACGTTACTTCGCTGCAGCAGGAGAGCTCAGCAGTGTTACTCAAGCGGCAGAAATGATGTTTGTATCTCAACCATCCATTTCTTCTGCAATTATGCATTTAGAAGATGTTACAGGCCTTAAATTATTTATTAGGCATCATGCTCAAGGCTTAACACTGACTTCTCAAGGCCAGCAATTTTACCGTAAAGCGAGAAAATTACTCGAAGAAGCAAATACATTGGCGAAGTTTGCTGAAAGCCTTGGTAGTGAAGTATCAGGCACCTTAAAATTAGTTGGATTTCCTAGTTTTACTCCTCGTCTAGTACCCGTATTAATGAAGCAATTTTCTGATAAATACCCAAATGTTATTCTCGATTGTGATGAAATGCATCAACGAGATTTAATTCGAGGGATACTTGATTCTCATTATGATATGGGTATCACATACGATATGGAATTACCAAGTACAATCGACTTTTTCCCTTTAGCTTCTTTACCTCCTTATGCTCTACTAAGCAAAGATCATAAGTTCTCGGATCGAGAATCAATCAGCTTAAAAGAGTTAGAACCTTTCCCGTTAATTTTGCTAGATTGGCCCGTTAGCCGACAGTATTTTACTTCTTTATTTTTAAATAATGGTCTTAAACCAAATATCATTCACCGAACACAATCTATTGGTATGACTAAAGGAATGATAGAAAGTGGTTTTGGTTACTCCTTATTAAATGCCCCTATTACTGATGATAAATATATTAATGACTCAGATCTCATCGCTATACCGATTTCAGATTCAGTAACAGCTTTAACAATGGGGATTGCAACACTTCACCAAAATCCACTCACTCCAGCTGGTGAAGCTTTTTTGACCATTATGAAAGATTATACAGTACAAATTACAGCTTCACTTTCTATTAAAAATTAAGAATAGATGGATTTAAAAGGAAATTATTTACGCTTAGATTTGTTTTTCAAAAGCATTACCTCAGCATTTGATATATGCAAAATGTTAAAGATATGTTCCTATAAAGTTAATTAATTATAGATAACAAAGGATAAAATATGTCTGAAACTAACACTCAAGAAAGTTGGCTAAAACTAAAAAATAAATTAGTCTACCAAAATCAAGCTTGGATAGATGGTCAATGGCATACTCCGACGGGCGGTGAAACCTATGCAGTAACTAATCCTGCAACGGGTGAAGTGATAGTGAATATGGCAGCGTGCCAGCAAGATGATGTTGATCTAGCTGTTGCAGCAGCAAAACGTACCTTTGATGCTGGCGTTTGGAGCATGACATCACCGGCTCACCGTAAAGCTGTTTTAAAAAAATTAGCTGATTTAATTAAACAAAACACTAATGAGCTTGCACTTCTTGAGTCATTGAATATGGGAAAGCCAGTTGCCGATGCACTTAGTATTGATATTCCTGGATCAGCAGCCTGTATAGAATGGTATGCAGAAGCTATAGATAAAATTTATGGTGATGTTGCACCCACTGATGCAAATAATATTGCCACAATTACACGAGAGCCAATTGGTGTGATTGGTGCTGTTGTTCCTTGGAATTTTCCACTAGATATTGCCGTATGGAAGATAGCTCCCGCGCTAATAACAGGGAATTCGATTGTTTTAAAACCAGCTGAAGAGTCCCCACATACTGTTCTAAAACTAGCAGAACTGGCTAAAGAAGCAGGTTTACCTGATGGTGTTTTAAATATAGTTACCGGAGTTGGCGCAGTTACAGGTCGTGCGTTAGGGTTGCATAATGATGTTGATTGCCTCGTTTTTACTGGTTCAACAGCAACAGGAAAACGCTTTTTAAAATACTCAGCAGAATCGAATATGAAACAGGTTTGGCCTGAAACAGGTGGAAAAAGCCCTAACTTGATATTTGCAGATTGTGATTTAGAAAAAGCTGTTACAGGTGCCATAAACGGCATCTTCTTTAATCAAGGAGAAGTATGCTCCGCCAATTCAAGAATTTTAGTTGATAATAAAATAAAAGCAGAGTTTATTGATGCTTTCATCAAAGCGGCAGAAAAATTAGTACTCGGTGATCCTTTGGATCCAAAAACTCAAGTTGGTGCAATTATAGATCAAGCTCAAGTAGAGCGTATGCTAGCGATCATTGACCGAGCTAAAAAGCAAGGAGCTAAACTGGTTTTGGGTGGTAATACTGATAAAACGAAAAGATTTTTATATCCTACTATTTTTGATCAGGTCACCCCTTCCATGGAAGTAGCCACAGAAGAAATTTTTGGCCCTGTCGCAGTTGTAATCGGTTTTGATACTGAAGAAGAAGCCATTAAAATTGCTAATGACTCAATATATGGTCTAGCTGCTTCTGTATGGAGTAATAACCTTTCTCTTGTGTATCGTGTATCCCGACGATTACGTGTAGGTACCGTTTCAGTAAATACAGTAGATGCCTTAGATTTTTCAACGCCTTTTGGTGGTTACAAGCAATCTGGCTTCGGGCGTGATTTATCGTTATACGCACTGGATAAGTTTACTCAGCTTAAAACCACTTGGATTAAACTATCCTAGTTATTAAATGTTTTTGTAAATAAATCATCTGAGTAGAAGTCTCAGATGATATTTACTAAGAGAGAATAAAGTAAAAATGACACATAATATAAACACCTGGAAATTAGACGAATTAACCATAGCAAAAAGACAGCAATTATTAGCACGCACAGAATCTGATTTAAGTGACTACCTCGCTAAAGTTCGTCCTATTGTTGATCAAGTAAGAGAACATGGAGATCAAGCTTTAATTGAATTTACAGCTAAATTTGATGATGTGACTTTGCAATTAAATCAGTTAAAAGTAACTGACAATGAATTTAAGGTCGCAGAAGAAAGCATTGATACAGCAACTCTTGAAGCAATTCGTTTTGCTGCAGATAATATTCGCCGCTATCATGAATCTCAAAAGCCAGGCGAAATGACAATGCAAGAGGTTCGCAAAGGCAGCTTTGTAGGAGAGCGTTTCTTACCGATTCCATCTGTTGCTTGTTATGTCCCTAGAGGAAAAGGATCTTTTCCTTCTGTTTTGCTAATGAATACAATCCCAGCTCTCGTTGCCGGTGTTAAAAATACAATTGTAATTACGCCTCCCGGTATAGATGGCTCTGTTGATGCGGCAACATTAGTTGCAGCAAAAGAGATAGGTATAACAAATGTTTATAAGTGTGGCGGTGCACAAGGTGTTGCTGCTGTTGCTTATGGGACAGAAACAATACCCAAATGTAGCAAGATTGTTGGTCCAGGTAGCCCATGGATGGTCACAGCAAAGAAACTCTTATCTAATATTATTGACCCAGGTATCCCTGCAGGCCCTTCTGAATCCATTGTTTTTGCTGATGATTCAATAAATGGGGGATTAGCTGCTCTTGATTTATTAATAGAAGCAGAACATGGCCCAGACTCTTCAGCTTATTTAGTAACGACGAGTAAAAAAGTTGTTGAAGAAGCTTTAGCTTCATTTCCTGATCATTGGGGAAGAATGGGAGAGCTTAGAACGTCCTATGCATCTACCGTTTTATGTGGTGATATGGGTGGCATTATTTTAGCTCCAGACACAAAAAGTGCGTTTGATTTTATAAATGATTATGCGCCAGAGCACTTACAAATATTAAGTTCTGACCCATGGCAATACCTCAACTTAATAGAAAATGCAGGTGAAGTATTACTCGGTAAGCACTCACCGAGTACCTTAGGCAATTATGTATTAGGTTGTAATGCAGTTTTACCAACTTCAGGTGCAGCGACAACTGTTTCACCGCTCGGAGTGATGGACTTCATGAAGTTTATGTCAGTCGCTTACGTCACTGAAAGTGGTTATCCAGAGATGGCAAAACATGCAGAAAAATTAGCAATATATGAAGGATTTGAGGCGCATTCTAATGCAGTGTCTGATATCAGGTCACATTACCTGAAATAATCGTTCCTCTATCTTTAAAAAGAGTGAAGAACTAACTTTTTCACTCTTTTCTTCTTACTCTTTGCGTTAATTTTTCAATTTCATAATCTGTACGTATCAAGATGTAGTAAATAGATGCATATTCGTTAATTTCTCCCCCAACTCTAAAAAACCTCCAAAAGCGTAAATTACGATCTTAGAGTCGAATGATATAGGCTAAATATAGCGACTATTTAATTGCTCTAAAACAATAGGGAATACCAATTTTTTACTTTATCCCTTCCCCTTTAGGGTACTTTTCTATAGTAATAATATCCCATCTAATAGTTAAATGAACATCCCACACAAAAACACAACCACACTTCCAAAGTAAAAATAGTGACATAGATCAGTGAACTTTTACAAATCAAAATTAGAATTTAAATTATTTTTTAAAATTCAAATTGGTGCAAAAATAACAAATAGCCTTTTAATGGTGCAATCTTCCTAAAAAAAAACAACAAAATATTTAAAATCAACATGTTGCACAATTGTAAACGCACTGTTAAAAGGTGATGTAACGCACTGTTTTTGTTCATTGAAATAACTAATACAGAGGATTCAAAAAGTATTATTTATATGAGATAGCTATTCAAGTTAGTCTGATTTTAGACATAAAGTGAATGTTTTTTAGCTTTATCCCATTAATGAAGAACTATATAAATGTGAGTTTTAATATGAGTAAGTCTGTTCAAATTAAAAATATCTCTAAAAACTACGGAACATATCAAGCAGCAAAAAATATTTCATTTGATATTAATGATAATGAATTTTTTACACTATTAGGACCAAGTGGTTGTGGCAAAACAACGTTACTAAGAATGATCGCAGGCTTTGAAACTGCATCCTCAGGAACCATAAAACTGCATGGCCGAGATATCCACCAACTTCCTGCACACAAACGACGCGTCAATACGGTTTTTCAAAACTATGCACTTTTTCCTCACATGACACTAGAGCAAAATATCGATTTTGGTCTCGAAATGTGCAAGTGGGATAAGAAAAAACGTAAAGAAAGAGTTAAAGAAATGCTAGAGCTTGTCCACATGGAAGAGTTTTCTAAGCGTTACCCTTCTCAGTTATCAGGTGGACAACAGCAACGAATTGCACTTGCAAGAGCGCTTGCACCTGAACCAGAAGTACTGTTACTTGATGAACCCCTTTCTGCATTAGATCTTAAATTAAGACAAGCTATGAGAGATGAGTTGCTAACATTACAACGTAAAACAGGTATTACATTTATTTTTGTTACTCACGATCAAGAAGAGGCATTAGCAATGTCTGATCGAATTTGTGTATTAGCTGGAGGTAGTATTCAGCAATTAGATACGCCTATTAATATTTATGAAAACCCAAGTAATAAATTTGTCGCTGATTTTATTGGGGAGACAAATTTTTTCCCTGTTGATGTCATCGATATAAATGAAAAAACCATATCGATACAAACACCTTTAGGTATTGACCTTACTATTCCCAATCTGGCGAAAACAACAATATCTGTTGGTAATAATGTAACCATGTCTCTACGTCCGGAAAAAATCTACATTAATAAACCCGAAAATGGGCCCGAACTTGCAGGCAAAGTAGCGAGTCGTAATTACATGGGGGGTTATACACATTACTCGATAGCACTAGATAATGGGCAAAGTTTAAAAGTATCAAAGCGAAATAGTGTTAGTAATGACGTCAGTTATGAGATTCAGCAACCTGTAAAATTAAGCTTTTCACCAGAATCAGTAAGGGTGTTAAGCGAATGAAAAAAATAAACATACACTTTTGGGGAGTTGTTCCTGCTTACGTGATAATGATGTTTTTAATGATTATTCCACTTTTCATCATTTTATACGTCTCGTTTATGACATCTGATCCTTATGGTGGATATAAATCAATTTATTCTTTGGATTCATATATACAGATATTATATAGCTATGATTGGGATGAAAATTTAGTTTTAAATTTTCATTATCTACAAATTATAGGTAGGACTATTGTTCTATCTTTTTTAGCTGCAACTCTTTGCTTAATAATATCTTTCCCTGTTGCTTTTTATATATCCAAACAAAACAGTCAAGTTAAACAGCTTTTACTCTACCTGGTCACAATCCCTTTTTGGGTAAGCATGGTTGTGCGTGTATATGCTTGGGTGCTAATTCTAAGTGATGGAGGAGTTCTTGAAACAGGACTTAAATTTTTTGGTTTTGTTAATGACATAGATAGCTTGCTCTACAGCAATAATGCGATGTTAGTTGGCATGGTATATACCTACATCCCCTTAATGATACTCCCTATTTACGCAAGTATAGAAAAGCTTGATAAGCGCTTATTAGAGGCAGCAAACGATTTATATTCCTCTCGAATAATGTCATTCAAAAAAATCATCTTTCCTCTATGTAAACCAGGAATTATTGCTGGATTTGTCTTGGTCTTTGTACCTTGTCTTGGAGCAGTACTGGAACCTACATTGTTAGGGGGTGGCAAGACTATGATGATGGGGAATTTAATCCAAAACCAATTCGGTGTTTCACGCAACTGGTCTTTTGGAGCAAGTTTAACAATATTGTTACTCAGTATTACATTGCTATTCATGCTATTTCAAGCATACCGATCTTCGAAACTATCTCATCAAGGAATACAATAATGAAGATGCTATCAAAGATTTTTATGAGTGCCTCTAAAGAAAAAAGTAGCTTAGGTTTAGGCTTTATTACTCTTTTATTCTTTATCTTTCTGTACCTTCCAATAATTATTATTGTTTTATTTTCATTTAATGCCAATAAGATTGCCTCTATATGGGGAGGTTTTTCAACAAAATGGTATGTAAGTGCAATTAACAATTCAGCACTTCTAGATTCATTACAAGTTTCACTCACTGTTGCTTTTCTAGCTACATTATTCGCTACCAGCATTGCGGTTGCAGCTGCTTTAGCCTTAACAAGAAGCGATGAAATTAGATTTAAAAATGTATCTAATACTGTTGTAAACCTTCCTCTTATGCTGCCTGAAATTGTTTTTGCAGTAGCAATTTTGATTCTTTTCTCTCAACTTGGTATTAAAAACGGCATGTTTAAGTTAATTCTTGCCCATACATGTTTCTGTATTCCTTTTGCTTTTCTGCCAATTAGAGCTCGTTTACAGGGAATGAATACCTACCTAGAACAGGCAGCACAAGATCTATATGCATCGCCTTGGGTCACATTTAAACGAATTACTTTACCAATCATTATGCCAGGTGTATTTGCAGGTGGAATGTTGAGTTTTGTTATTTCTATGGATGATTTTATAACAAGTAACATTTTATCCGGAGGAGGAGCAACCACTCTTCCTGTTTATATTTTTTCGTTAGTTAAGCAAGGAGTTTCACCAGAGCTTAACGCTATTTCCACTTTAATCATGCTTGTCCCAATTGTTTTTGCAACACCAATATGGTTGTTAACAAAGCAAAAAATAAAATCTTAAATAACAATAGAGGTATTTTTATGAAAAAATTTAAAATAAAACTGTTTACTACTATTTTAGCTTCGGGTTTATCACTTTCGACTCAAGCCGCTGATTCATTAAATATTTATGCGTGGGCTGAATCCATTAAACCAGAACTGATTTCAGAATTTGAAAAAGAGACTGGAATTGATGTTGTTATTGATAGTTATACTTCCAATGAAGATTTATTAGCTAAATTAAAATCTGGCACAACCAATTATGATCTTGTATCACCTAGCCAACATTTTGTTGACATCATGATTAAAGAAGGATTACTTGAAAATATAAATGCAAATTCAATGCCAGCCTTTGAAGCAGTAGACGCAAAATGGAAAAACCAATGGTGGGACAAAAGTTCTGAATACTCTATTCCATTCGCATATGGTAGCGCAGGGTTTACTGTTAATCGCGATTTATATAAAGGTCCGGCAAACTCTTGGAAAGAATTTTTTGAACCAGGCGAAGCATTAAAAGGAAAAATTGCTGTTTTTGCCACACCTGATGAGGTAATACCTGCGGCTCAATTATATTTAGGTGTTCCTTTTTGTAGTGAAGATAGTAGTGAAATGAAAAAAGTACTCGATTTACTAACAAAACAAAAAGAGTATGTAGCAGTATATAGCTCAGATAATATTGGATCTAGGGTTGGTGGCGGAGAAGTTGCAATACATAGTTGGTGGGATGGTAACTCTCTTAAAGCACGTAAAATTGATAGTGCACCTATCGAATATGCTCAACCTAAAGAAGGATTAGTTGGGTGGATCGATTCTTTAGTTGTTCCCAAAGGTGCCTCTAATGTCAATAATGCAAAGAAATTTATTAACTGGATCAGTGAAAAAGATAATGCAACAGCACAAGCCAACTACTATGGTCACTCGCCAGCCGTTGCTATCGATTTAAGTAAATCAATTTATACACAAGTTAACTCTCCAGAGTTATTCCCAACAGTTCCCGTTGTTATGGCCCGTTCATGCTCACCTAAAGCTCAAAAACTAGTAGATCGTGTTTGGACATCTTTACTCGAATAATAATGAATTTTTTGTAATTTAAAACCGAGTCATTGGCTTAGTTTTTAATTTATTTAAATACAGCATTTTATTAAGGCATTACAGTAATGCAATGCCTTATAAAAGCGAAATTCTTTTGAATAGAGGTACAAAATGACTATTGCAGGCCACAAAAAATACGACTTTATAATTGTTGGCGCAGGATCTTCGGGAAGTGTTCTTGCAAATCGATTAAGTAAAAACCCAAATACTAAGGTTTGCTTAATTGAGTCTGGTGGC
>Ga0316197_10002668_pt1 | contig 12716 bp, 13 predicted proteins | sample OudBiesiAoxic_MG_FD_204939 | JGI IMG/M metagenome (GOLD analysis project Ga0316197, IMG submission 204939) | Coastal sediment microbial communities from Oude Bieten Haven, Netherlands - site A oxic | ecosystem: Environmental > Aquatic > Marine > Coastal > Sediment | place: Netherlands...
GTCTCAATCAGCGATGTCTTTGGCGTCATAAAGTTCCGGTCTCCAATTCTCGTCTAAACAAATACGGCCGGCGCCGTGGGTTTGGGCTCTGCGAGCCACGCGGGCACCGGCAGCCCTTTTTCGCGCAGGAATTCGGGATTAAAAAGCCTGCTTTGATAGCGAGTGCCGTAATCGCAAAGCACCGTGACGATGGTGTGGCCGTGTCCCAGCTCTTTGGCAAGGCGAATGGCGCCGGCGACATTGATGCCGCTCGAGCCCCCTAAGCATAGGCCTTCCTCGCTTAAAAGATTGAAAACGATATCGAGGGCTTCGGCATCGGGAATCTGGTACGCCGCATCGACCATGGCGCCTTCCAGGTTCGCCGTGATGCGCCCCTGGCCGATTCCTTCGGTGATGGAGCTTCCTTCGGACTTCAGCTCGCCGTGCTTGTAAAAATTGTATAGGGCCGCGCCCATCGGATCGGCTATCCCGGTCTTCACGCCCGGGTTGTGCGCCTTCAACCCCATGGACACGCCGGCCAGCGTGCCGCCGGTCCCGACCGCGCAGATGAAGCCGTCGACCTTGCCGTCCGTATCGCGCCAAATCTCTTGGGCTGTGGTCTCGATATGGCCCTGCCGGTTGGCAACGTTGTCAAACTGGTTCGCCCAGATCGCGCCATTTGGTTCGGTCTTTGCGAACGCCTCGGCGAGGCGGCCTGAATATTTCACGTAATTGTTTTCGTTCCGATAGGGCACCGCCGGCACTTCAATCAACTGGGCGCCGGCCAGACGCAACATGTCCTTCTTCTCGCCGGACTGCGTCTCGGGGATCACGATGACGGTCTTCAGCCCGAGCGCATTGCCGACCAAGGTCAGTCCGATGCCGGTATTGCCGGCCGTGCCTTCGACCACCGTGCCGCCCGGCTTGAGGAGGCCCTTGTCTATGGCATCGCGGATGATGAAGAGGGCGGCGCGATCCTTGACCGATTGGCCGGGGTTCATGAACTCGGCCTTGCCGAGAATAGTGCAGCCCGTCTCGTCGGACGCGCGTTTAAGCTTGATGAGCGGCGTGTTGCCGATCGCCTCGAGAATGCCGTTGCGGTAGGTCACGGGAGAGCCTTTGGGAATTCTGTTTGATCTGCAACCTACTGAGGGCCGATCCCTGCTGCAAGTCGCGGAAACCCCATGAATCCCAACCGGTTTGGCATGCGGTTCCAGGCTACCGGTTCGCCGGAGTATAGAAGGGCTGCGCATGACCCCAGATGACTGGAACGGGCCCTTGCGAATCCGCGCGCTTTGGGGCCTAGCAGCCGGCAAGGCCGGTGTGTATATAAACCCGCGAATGGGAGTCGCGCGCTATCATCCGTCGCGCGACGCCTCTTAAGCGGGCGTGGTGGAATTGGTAGACACGCCAGATTTAGGTTCTGGTGGCTTCGGCCGTGGGGGTTCAAGTCCCTCCGCCCGCACCAACCAACGCGTTGACTCACAACTTCGTTGGACAGCATGACAAGGAAGAAGGCGCTGCCCTGGCGCCGTAGGAATGGTGGATTGACGGTATGAACGTCACGGAGACGAATGCAGAAGGCCTGAACCGCGAACTGAAGATCGTGGTCGGCGCCGACGAACTTGAGGAGAAGCTCTCCTCGCGCCTCGACGACCTCAAGGACAAGGCCCAAATCAAGGGCTTCCGGCCCGGCCACGTACCCAAGGAGCATTTGCGCAAGGTCTATGGTCGCTCGGTCATGGCCGAGGTCGTACAACAGGCCGTTCAGGAGACCAGCCAGCAGGCTATTTCGGACCGCGAGGAGCGCCCGGCCTTCCAGCCCAAAGTCTCCCTTCCCGAGGATGAAGCGGAGATCAATCAGATCTTCGACGGCACGTGCGATCTGTCCTACACGATGACATTCGAGGTGCTGCCGACGGTCGAGGTGATGGACCTCAGCACGCTCGAACTCGAGCGCCCCACTACGCCGGTCGCCGACAAGGACATCGAGGAGGCGGTCGAACGCATCCTGGCGACAAATCCGAACTTTAAGCCGAAAGACGGGCCCGCGCAGACGGGCGATCGTGTGACCATCGATTTCGTCGGCAAGCTCAACGGCGAGGACTTCGACGGCGGCACCGCCACGGACGCGACGATCACGCTAGGCGCCGGCGGCTTCATTCCGGGCTTCGAAGAGGGCCTGGAAGGCGTCACGGCTGGCGATGACAAGATCATCGAGGCAACGTTCCCCGAGGCCTATGGCGAACCGAAGCTGGCCGGCAAGACCGCCACGTTTGAGGTGAAGGTGAAGGAAGTCGCCGGGTCGGAAGCCCCGACTCTTGACGATGAGTTCGCCAAGAGCCTCGGCGCCGAATCCGTCGCGCAGATGCGCGAGACGGTGAAGGGCCGTTTGGAATTTGATCGCAACATGGCGTCGCGCCTCAAGGTGAAGCGGGCGCTGCTCGACGGGCTCAACGAGGGGCACACATTCGAGCTCCCGCCGACGCTCGTCGACACCGAGTTCAAGGCCATTTGGGATAAGGTGCTCCACGATCAGGAGCATTCGAAGAAGACCTTCGAGGACGAGGGCACGACCGCAGAGGATGCCAAGAAAGAATATCGCGACATCGCCGAAAGGCGGGTCCGGCTCGGCCTGCTGCTCTCGGAGATCGGCTCACGCAACGAGATCACGGTCTCGGACGACGAGGTCAACAAGGCGCTAATCGAGCGCATCCGTCAGTTCCCCGGACAAGAGCGGCAGGTCTACGACTTCTACCGCAATACGCCAGAGGCGCTGGCGGAACTCCGGGCCCCGATCTTCGAAGACAAGGTCGTGGACTACATTCTCGAACTCGCCAAGGTTTCCGACAAGGATGTAAGCCTTGAGGAGCTCTACAAGGATCTGGACGACGGTCAGGGCCAAGAACACGATCATGATCACGACCACTAACCCTCGGGCCGACTGACACGGGCCTTAACGACGCGGAGCCCGGCCTCTTCCGTTTCGTGCCCTGAGCACATATTTTTGGGACTCTGCCAATGGGCGAATCAGGGACCGGCGCCTTTTTCCTCTAACAGCCCCGACAAACAGGACATCCATGAAAAATCCGGTCGAAACTTATATGAGCACACTCGTTCCCATGGTGGTCGAGCAGACCAATCGAGGCGAGCGCGCCTACGACATCTACTCGCGCCTGCTCAAAGAGCGGATCATCTTCGTGACGGGTGTGATCGAAGACCACATGGCCTCGCTCATTACCGCGCAGCTTCTCTTCTTGGAGGCCGAGAACCCCAAGAAGGAAATCTCGATGTACATCAACTCGCCGGGCGGCGTGGTGACCTCGGGGATGGCGATTTACGACACGATGCAGTTTGTGAGACCGCCGGTTTCGACGCTTTGCATCGGCCAGGCCGCGTCTATGGGGTCATTGCTCCTATGCGCGGGCGAGAAAGGCATGCGCTACGCGGTGCCGAACGCACGGGTTATGCTGCATCAGCCATCCGGCGGCTTCCAAGGCCAGGCCAGCGACATCGAGCGTCACGCCGAGGACATAATCAAAATGAAGCGCCGTTTAACCGAGATCTACGTCAATCATACCGGTCAGGACTACAAGACCGTCGAGCAGACGCTGGATCGCGATTTCTTCTTTTCAGCCGAGGAAGCGCGGGAATTTGGGCTCGTCGACGAGGTTGTCAGTAAGCGTCACGGCGACGCACCGAAGGAAGACGAACCGGCGCCGGCTTCCTGATATTCGTGCAAAACAGGCCCACGGCCCGGTTAGCGTTAAAGGGCCTGTTTCCGGCTCCTGGCCTTGGCGGCACGGCGTAGTTCGTGGCAACATAGCGATTCCCGGCAACCGAATGGCCCGTCCAACATTGCCGCCAGAGAGACGATTTGCAGGATTAATCAATCCTTGATCAGTGCCCCCTCAACATGGTCAGATTGTCAATGCGACGACTTGTTAAAAGGAGTCGGTGAGACTTTGCAGAGCGGACAACGGCCATTTCTGAGAGCGCGCGGACAGCCGCACGTACGCAGCAGCAACCAAGAACAATTGGATATTTGAGGAATGAGCAAGGTGAGCGGAGCAGATTCCAAAAATACCCTCTACTGCTCTTTCTGCGGCAAGAGCCAGCACGAGGTCCGCAAACTAATCGCGGGGCCGACCGTATTCATCTGCGATGAATGCGTTGAGCTTTGCATGGACATCATTCGCGAGGAGAACAAGAGCTCCCTCGTGAAGTCTCGCGATGGCGTCCCCACGCCCCAGGAAATCTGTCAGGTCCTCGACGATTACGTCATAGGCCAGGAGTACGCCAAGCGCGTGTTGTCCGTGGCAGTTCACAACCACTACAAACGCCTGAACCACTCTGGAAAGAACTCCGATGTGGAACTGGCCAAGTCCAACATTCTCTTAATTGGACCCACGGGGTGCGGCAAGACCCTGCTGGCGCAGACGCTCGCCCGCATTCTGGACGTGCCCTTCACTATGGCCGACGCGACCACCCTGACCGAGGCCGGCTATGTCGGCGAGGATGTGGAAAACATCATCCTGAAGCTGCTGCAGGCCGCCGACTACAATGTGGAGCGGGCCCAGCGCGGCATCGTCTATATCGACGAGGTCGATAAGATCAGCCGGAAGTCCGACAACCCGTCCATCACCCGCGACGTGTCGGGCGAGGGCGTGCAGCAGGCGCTGCTGAAGATCATGGAAGGGACCGTGGCTTCGGTTCCCCCGCAAGGCGGGCGGAAGCATCCGCAGCAGGAATTCCTCCAGGTTGACACGACGAACATCCTGTTCGTGTGCGGCGGTGCCTTTGCCGGTCTTGAGAAGATCATTTCGGCTCGCGGCCGGTCCACATCGATTGGCTTCGGCGCCAAGGTGGAAGCGGGCGACGAGCGCCGCACCGGCGATATCTTGCGCGGCATCGAGCCCGAAGATCTGCTGCGATTTGGCCTCATCCCCGAATTCATCGGCCGCGTGCCGGTGATTGCCACGCTTGACGATCTCGACGAGAGCGCGCTGATCCGCATCCTGACGGAGCCGAAGAACGCGCTCGTGCGCCAGTATCAGCGGCTGTTCGAGATGGAAGACGTCCAGCTTTCGTTCGCCGAAGAGGCCTTGCTTGCCATTTCCAAGAAGGCCATCGACCGGAAGACAGGTGCGCGCGGCCTCCGCTCGATCATGGAAGGGATTCTTCTCGACACCATGTTCGAACTGCCCAGCATGCGCGGGGTGGAAGAGGTCGTGATCAGCGCCGAAGTGGTTGACGGCGAGGCAAGGCCCTTACGGATCTACTCCGACCGCCAGGACGAGGTCAGCACCAGCGCCTGACCTTTTTCCACATGATTGTAGGCTTGAAGGGGCCTGCGAATCCCACTTTCATCGTGGCGGGCCGCGTTTGATCTGCCCCGTCGGGCCCGGCCCTTGACTGCGGGTCCGCCGACCGCCACTTACCGGGGTGGACGAGCTTAAATGACGCAGTGCCCCCAAGTGAACGCCAGGAGGTTATACTCCGGAAGGCGAAGTGGACGGAACTGGGGTGGAGAGACCGTTATATCGCGAAGCGGTTAGTGGCCAGGCGCCGACCTGGCCCCGCGTACAAAGGAAGGCGACGGAAAGAATATGACTGAAACAACCCCGTCCATAACCATGGAAGCCGGCCCGGAACTCTACCCGGTGCTGCCACTTCGCGACATTGTGGTCTTTCCCTACATGATCGTGCCGCTCTTCGTCGGCCGCGAGAAGTCCATCGCCGCGCTCGAAGAGGTCATGCGGACCGATAAGCAAATTCTGCTGGTCGCCCAGAAAAATGCCTCCGAAGACGAGCCGACGGCCGAGGGCATTTACGAGATGGGCACGCTCGCCTCCGTCTTGCAGCTCCTCAAACTGCCGGACGGCACAGTTAAGGTGCTCGTAGAGGGTACACGCCGCGCCGTCATCAAGAGCTATACTGACAACGAGAATTACTTTGAAGCCGAGATCAAGCCCGTCGAAGAGTCGACAGGTACCGAGAACGAGATCGAGGCGTTGGCGCGCTCGGTCGTGTCTCAGTTCGAAAGCTATGTGAAGCTCAACAAGAAGATCTCGCCCGAAGTGCTCGGCACGACGAGCCATATCGAGGATTACTCGAAGCTCGCGGACACGATTGCCTCGCATCTCGCCATCAAGATTGGCGAGAAGCAGCAGATCCTCGAGATCACCACCATCTCCGAGCGGCTGGAGCGTGTGTTCACGCTGATGGAAAGCGAGATTTCCGTCCTCCAGGTCGAGCGGAAGATCAGGAGCCGCGTGAAGCGTCAAATGGAGAAGACGCAGCGCGAGTACTACCTGAACGAACAGATGAAGGCGATCCAGAAGGAGCTCGGCGACAGCGAAGAAGGTCGGGACGATCTGGCCGAGCTCGAACAGAAAATCGAGAAGACCAAGCTGACCCGCGAGGCCCGCGAAAAGGCCATGGGCGAGCTCAAGAAGCTACGCCAGATGAGTCCAATGTCAGCGGAAGCCACCGTCGTCCGGAACTACCTGGACTGGCTGCTGTCGATCCCGTGGGGCTCGAAGGGCAAGGTCAAGCGCGACCTGGACGATGCGCAGAAGGTCCTCGACCACGACCATTACGGACTCGAAAAGGTCAAGGACCGGATCGTCGAGTATCTTGCGGTTCAAAACCGCACCAACATGCTGAAGGGGCCGATCCTGTGCCTCGTCGGACCGCCTGGGGTCGGCAAGACTTCACTCGGCAGGTCGATCGCCAGGTCGACGGGCCGCGAGTTCGTGCGGATGAGCCTCGGCGGTGTGCGGGATGAGGCGGAGATCCGCGGCCACCGCCGGACCTATATAGGCTCCATGCCGGGTAAGGTCATCCAGTCCATGCGGAAGGCCAAAAAGGTCAATCCGCTCTTCCTGCTGGACGAGATCGACAAGATGGGCGCTGACTTCCGCGGCGATCCGGCCTCGGCCTTACTCGAAGTTCTGGACCCCGAGCAGAACAATACGTTCAACGACCACTACCTCGAGGTCGACTACGATCTGTCGAACGTCATGTTCGTCACGACCGCCAACACGCTGAACATTCCGCCGGCCCTGATGGACCGGATGGAAATCATCCGTATTGCCGGCTACACCGAGGACGAGAAGGCCGAGATCGCACGGCGCCATCTCATTCCCGCACAGGTCAAGAACCACGGGCTTGAGGCGGAGGAGTTCGCACTCGACGACGACTCCCTGCAGGAGCTCATCCGCCGCTATACCCGCGAGGCCGGTGTCCGTAGCCTGGAGCGTGAACTGGCGAAGCTCGCACGCAAGTCGGTCAAGGAACTGCTGACCACCGACCATACGAAGGTGGAAATCACGCTCGACAACCTCGCCGACTATCTCGGCGTGCCGAAATACCGCTACGGCGAGGCCGAGCTGGAAGACCAGGTGGGTGTCGTGACAGGTCTGGCCTGGACCGAAGTGGGCGGCGAGATCCTCACCGTGGAAGGCGTCATGATGCCCGGTAAGGGCAAGATGACGGTCACCGGCAATCTGCGCGATGTCATGAAAGAATCAATACAGGCCGCGAACGCCTATGTGCGCTCCCGGGCGGTCGATTTCGGAATCGAGCCGCCGCTGTTCGAACAGCGGGATATCCACGTGCACGTGCCCGAGGGCGCGACACCCAAGGATGGGCCGTCCGCGGGCGTTGCCATGGCGACGGCGATCATCTCGCTCATGACCGGCATCCCGGTGCGGCGCGACGTGGCCATGACCGGTGAAATCACCCTGCGTGGCCGGGTGCTGCCCATTGGCGGCCTCAAGGAAAAGATGCTGGCGGCTTTGCGTGCGGGAATTAAGACCGTGATTATCCCTGAGGAAAATGTCAAGGACCTCGCAGATATACCGGATAAACTTAAGAATATGCTTGAGATTATGCCGGTCTCGCGTGTGGACGAAGTCTTGAAAATCGCCTTCACGCGAACGCCTCAGCCCATCGTCTGGGAAGAGGAAGGCGAGGGAGCCTCGCAGGTCGTTCGCAACAAGGACGAGTCCGGAACGGGCGTCACCGCCCACTGATCCGGCGCGCGCTCGACAGCACTGCCGTCAAAACGCCCTAATCTCGTAGGTGCGCGTTATGCACCGATTCGGCCAATATTGTTGATTTTCTGCGCTTTTTGCGCGAGTCATACACTACTTGTTTGTGAATCGGAGCGTACCCAAACCGGTCCCACGAGTTCATAACAAGCGCCCCCAACCATAGGGCTGAGCGAAAGGATAACATCGTGAACAAAGCAGAGCTAGTTGCCCAAGTGGCGAAGGAATCTGAATTGTCGAAGGATGCTGCCGAGAAGGCCGTGGACGCGACGTTCAAGAATATTGAGAAGGCTTTGAGCGACGGTGACACGGTGCGCATCGTCGGGTTTGGTAATTTTCAAGTGGCGCAACGGAAGGCCTCCGTGGGCCGCAACCCACGCACGGGTGCCGAGGTCCAGATTCCGGCCTCGCGCGTTCCCAAGTTCCGTGCCGGTAAGGCTCTGAAGGAGGCGGTCAACGCGTAAGGCGTTGCCGACAGACCTTCAGGGAGATTTGGGCGAGGCCTCGCGTGAGCGGGGCTTCGCCTTTTCAATTGAAAATGGCAATTCGGTCCGATCGTGCCCTTGGCAGGACACCTGTCTTGCTCTAACGCTTCGGACTTCACGTTTCCGATCTGGCGGGCGGTTAGCTCAGTTGGTAGAGCGCCACGTTTACACCGTGGATGTCGGCAGTTCGAGCCTGTCACCGCCCACCACTCCACGACGAATCCTGTTTGCGATCGCTTCCGGACAGAGGAGGAAAAGGGGCCACTTTTCATGGCCGCCGTGCGGTGAGAACCGCTTAGCGGCATCTCGCCGCAATTCATCTTACAGCCCGTTACCCAGGCCGCCTTGACACCCAAAATCCAAGGCCGTACATGCTGGGGATCGCCTCCGGCCGTGGTTACGGCCCGGTAGGGGGTGTAGCTCAGTTGGTTAGAGCGCCGGCCTGTCACGCCGGAGGCCGCGGGTTCGAGTCCCGTCACTCCCGCCACTTTGGCCTCGTCGATGCGCAGCAGACGTTTGAAGAAGGCTTCTAAGAGCCATGGGCCAGTTGCTTATCGACTATCTGCCTCTCGTCATTTTCATCGCGATCGCCTTTGTGATCTGCACCGTGCTGCTGGTGGTGCCGATGGTCATCGCCGTACGCAATCCCGACCCGGAGAAGGTCTCGGCCTATGAGTGCGGATTCGACGCGTTCGACGATTCGCGCATGAAATTCGACGTGCGCTTCTATCTCGTGTCGCTTCTCTTCATTATCTTCGATCTGGAAGTGGCGTTCCTGTTTCCCTGGGCTGTCGCGTTCGATGGACTTCCCGCTTTGGGTTTTTGGGCCATGATCGTGTTCCTCGGCGTGCTGACCGTCGGGTTCGTCTATGAGTGGCGGAAAGGCGCGCTCGAATGGAACTAGCACCAAAAGTCACATTCGAGACCGAGGGGAAGGGCGGCGGCCTCGTCACCGCTGGGGCCACCTCGTTCGGGACATTCTCAGACGAGCTTGCCGACAAGGGTTTCCTTCTTACGACGGCCGACGATCTCATCAACTGGTCCCGCACCGGGTCGCTGATGTGGATGACCTTCGGGCTCGCCTGCTGCGCCGTCGAGATGATGCAGGCGTCCATGCCCCGCTACGATCTAGAGCGCTTCGGCTTTGCCCCGCGTGGCAGCCCGCGCCAGTCCGACGTGATGATCGTCGCCGGCACGCTGTGCAACAAGATGGCGCCCGCTCTGCGCAAGGTCTACGACCAGATGCCCGAGCCCCGCTATGTTATCTCCATGGGCTCCTGTGCCAATGGCGGGGGCTACTATCACTATTCCTATTCCGTTGTCCGTGGGTGCGACCGCATCGTGCCCGTGGACATCTACGTACCTGGTTGCCCGCCTACGGCTGAAGCACTGGTCTATGGCGTGCTCCTCCTTCAAAAGAAAATACGACGGACAGGCACGATCACGCGCTGAACCGCACGAGTCCTCGGGGGCTTGATGGACGACATACTGAACAAGCTGGGCAGCTACCTTTCGGGTAAGCTAGGTCCGAAGCTCGCCGGTTATGATGTGACCCGAGGCGAGCTGACGATCGCGGTCGCGCGCGACGACATCCGCGACGTCATCACGCTCCTCAAGGACGACGAGAAGTGCCGCTTCGGTTGCTTGGTCGACCTTTGCGGGGTCGACTATCCGGAGCGCGAAGAGCGTTTCGATATCGTCTACCACCTCCTGAGCCCCTGGCAGAACACGCGCATCCGCGTGCGGATCAAGACCGATGCGGACACGCCCGTTCCGAGCATTGTCGGCATATTTCCGGCGGCCAACTGGTTCGAGCGCGAAGCTTTCGATCTTTACGGCGTCGTGTTCACCGATCATCCGGACTTGCGCCGGATTCTCACCGACTACGAGTTCGAGGGGCATCCGCTGCGCAAGGACTTCCCCCTGACCGGCTTCGTGGAGCTCCGCTACGACGACGAGCAAAAGCGTGTCGTATACGAGCCTGTGCAGCTGATGCAGGATTATCGCGACTTCGACTATCTCAGCCCTTGGGAGGCCATGGAGACAGCCATCCCGGGCGACGAAAAAGCCAGTGTCGTCGAAGACGGGGAGGAGAATTCGTGAAAGACACGCTGAGCCCCGGTCTGAAGCACAGCTTCGCCTACAAGGTGCCTGTCACTAAGACGGTACCGCATCTGTACAAAGAGTCGCCTGAGCTCCAGGCCATGCCGGAGGTTTTCGCCACGGCCTTCATGATCGGATTGATGGAGTGGACCTGCGTTCAGCTGCTGGGACCGCATTTGGACGAGGGCGAGGGCAGTGTCGGGGTGCATGTGGACGTGTCCCATACGGCGGCCACGCCCCCCGGTCTCACAGTGACCGTCGAGGCTGAATGCATCGAAGTCAGAGGCCCGCGTGCGAAGTTCAGACTGCGGGCTCATGACGGCGTCGACGAGATCAGCGCTGGCACCCACGACCGCTTCATCGTCGCGTGGAACCGCTTCGAGCGCGGCCTCGCACCCAAGCGGGAGAAGAACTTCGAGGAGGCGCCTGCGTAATGGCCGACACCGACCTCGATAGCCACAAGGAAATCGTGCCCGACTTCGAGAGTAAGCCTCCGGGCGGCCATCCGGATGCGGGCATTCCGCAGGACGGCGACCGCACCTTCACCATAAATTTTGGCCCGCAACATCCCGCGGCCCATGGTGTTCTGCGTCTCGTTCTCGAGCTGGACGGCGAGGTAGTTGAACGTGTCGACCCGCATATCGGTCTGCTCCATCGCGGCACCGAGAAGCTGATCGAACACAAGACCTACCTCCAGGCCGTGCCGTATTTCGACCGGCTCGACTATGTCGCACCCATGAACCAGGAGCACGCGTTCGCGCTCACGGTTGAAAAGCTGCTCGGCCTGACCGTGCCCAAGCGGGGCCAACTCATCCGCGTCCTTTACTCGGAAATCGGGAGGCTCTTGTCGCACCTGCTAAACGTCACTACGCAGGCGCTCGATGTCGGCGCGCTAACCCCGCCGCTCTGGGGCTTTGAAGAACGCGAAAAGCTCATGGTGTTCTACGAGCGCGCCAGCGGCAGCCGCATGCATGCGGCCTATGTACGGCCGGGTGGCGTTCATCAGGACCTCCCGCCAAAGCTCGTCGACGACATCTACGCGTTCTGCGATCCCTTCCTCAAAGTCTGCGACGACATTGAGAGCCTGCTCACGGACAACCGCATCTTCAAGCAGCGCAATGTTGACATCGGCGCCATCAGCCAGAAAGACGCGTGGGATTTGGGCTTCACCGGCGTGATGATCCGCAGCACCGGCGCGGCCTGGGACCTGCGCAAAAGCCAGCCTTACGAGTGCTACGACGAGCTCGACTTCGAGGTGCCTATCGGGAAGCACGGAGACTGCTACGACCGCTATCTGATCCGCATGGAAGAGATGCGCCAGTCCATCCGTCTGATGAAGCAGTGCTGCGAGATTCTGACCGAAACACCGGGCCCGGTCACGGTGGACAATCACAAGATGGTGCCGCCGAATCGCTCTCAGATGAAGGGTTCGATGGAGGCTCTCATTCATCACTTCAAACTCTATACCGAGGGCTATCACGTGCCGGCCGGTGAGGCTTATGCCGCGGTCGAAGCGCCTAAGGGTGAATTCGGGGTCTATCTCGTCTCTGACGGCACCAACAAGCCTTATCGCTGCAAGATTCGCGCGCCCAGTTTCGTCCATCTGGCGGCGCTCGAATTCCTGACCCGCGGGCACATGCTGGCCGATGTGTCGGCCGTGCTGGGTTCGATCGATGTTGTCTTTGGAGAGGTCGACCGGTGACGCATTGTGCAGTTGCGAAATGCGCTTAGATCGGCAAGACTCTGAGTGCTGGGGAAGTCAATTCGACACGGTAGGTTGCTGGCCTAGGCAAGGCCTTCACATCCGTAAAAGAAGATTGAAATGAGCGTCCGACGCCTTGCTGTGGAACAGCCTGAAGGCTTTGCCTTCACGCCCGAAAATCTCGCGTGGGCTCAGGCCGTGATCAAGAGATATCCGGAGGGCCGTCAGGCCTCCGCCGTGATCTCGCTGCTCTGGCGCGCGCAGGAGCAGAATGGCGGCTGGGTGTCCGAACCCGCACTTCGCTATATCGCCGACATGCTCGGCATGGCCTTCATCCGTGTCTACGAGGTCGTCACCTTCTACACGATGTTCAACCTGCAGCCCGTGGGC
>Ga0316197_10002669_pt1 | contig 12714 bp, 10 predicted proteins | sample OudBiesiAoxic_MG_FD_204939 | JGI IMG/M metagenome (GOLD analysis project Ga0316197, IMG submission 204939) | Coastal sediment microbial communities from Oude Bieten Haven, Netherlands - site A oxic | ecosystem: Environmental > Aquatic > Marine > Coastal > Sediment | place: Netherlands...
TAATTAAGTAACGTTTCATAAGCGAAAGCGCCACGACAATTAGGTGAATATAACGAAACGGGAAGATGCTTTATACTTGCATCTCGAAATTTAGTATCGATAGGTATCACTCCACTCCACACTTTATCTCTATACGTTGCTTTTAATTGATCCAACGTATTAAGCGATGCACGTGTTCGCCTGTCAAACATAGTTGGAATAATACAGTAGTTAAAGTTTGAGTCGCGTGATTTCTGCATTATCTGCAATGTTTTCACCATACGCTCTAACCCTTTTGATGCCAAAAACTCGGTTTGAACAGGTACTAAAATTTTACTACATGCAGCGAGCGCATTCACCATCATAACACCTAAAACAGGCGGGCAATCGATCAGGACAACATCGTAATCATGCTCCACTAATTTGAGCTGTTTCTTTAAAAAAAGCCCCATCCCCTCTTTATTGCCAAGCACACGATCTAATGTTGCTAATGCCATCGACGCAGGTATGAGAGACATATTATGAATCTCTGTTGGTAAAATAACTTGATCTAACTGCGCTTTATTTTGCGCAGGCTGCTGAAAAAGATCATACAAACTAACGGGTAGTTGGTCTGAATCATACTGCATATAACTAGTGAGTGACGCGTGTGGGTCTGTATCGATTAAAAGTACTCGAAACCCTCTCTCCACTAATAAGCCTGCTAACGAAATGACGGTGGTTGTTTTTCCAACGCCACCTTTTTGATTTGCTACAGTCCAAACTAACAACGCTATTCCTGCCTTGTGGTTATAATTAATCGATTATTAGGTAAGTAAACTTCACGCATCTCTTTACTGTCTTCTTTAGACAAAGTTGATTGAGCAGCACTGATATTTTTAATTAATTTATCTTCCGTTAATTCACTATTTTTCTCAACAGTTACCACTGCATATTTTGAGATCGCGATAACAACCCGTCGACTTTTAAGCGGCTCAACTCGATTATTTTCATTTATAACAGGAGAGAAGCGCCCATAAGCTTCAACAACTAACCTGTTTTCAGATACCCCAGCATCACTCAATGCATGTAAAACACTAAATGCGCGCATTCCGGATAGCTCCCAATTAGAGAGATATATCTCGTTAGAAATTAACTCTTGGTCACTATATCCTCGAATACGAATTAAATTATTAACAGAGGTTAAGGTTGCAGCTATTTTGTTTACAATATTATTAGAAGAGATCAATAAAGTGTGGCTTCCACCGGCAAAAAGAATATCGCCTCCCATTTCAATCGTTAACCAATCGCCATTGAGATCCAATGCAATATTTTGCTCATCTAACTCAGAAATAAATTGTTTTTCTAACGCTAATTTAATTTCGCTTAAAGCCCGCCCTGCTTTTAGTGTTTCAATCTCCGAGAGCTCATTACTTGCTTGATTAGGCATGTTATCTGAAAGTAGTGCAGGCCCAACATTTTCAATAATACTATTACTATTGTGCGTTAAAATACCTTCTTGGTTCGAACTAAACACAGATTGATTAAGCAGTTTACTGGCATTTTGAATGCTCAACATCACCTCTTTATATTGCTCTTTATCATTTGCAGAGACCGCATATAGCATCACAAAAACAGCAAACATGAGGGTCATAAAGTCAGCAAAAGAGACTGTCCAACGGTGCACATCATTACCCTTGTGCATCTGTATTCTAGAGCGAGGACGAAGACGCATTAATAAGAGGCTCTATCAATATAACCGTTTAAACGTCGTTCCAGTAATAGACTATTATCCCCTTGTGCAATCGCTAATAGACCAATTAGGGTCATCTCTTTATAGAGAGCGATAAATTGATAATGTAGACGAATTTTATTGGCAATAGGTAGATAGATAAAATTAGCAAAACCAACACCATAAATAGTTGCGACAAAAGCCACGGCAATCCCAGCCCCGAGTTTTTCAGGTTGGTCTAAATAATTCATTGCTTGTATTAGACCGAGTACAGCTCCAATAATCCCAATAGTCGGACTATAGCCGCCCATTGACTCATAAACCTGAGCACTACGCTCGTAATGCTCTGTATCAAGATCAATATCTTGTTGTAAAACATCCTGTAAGACCATTTGGTCACAACCGTCTATCAACATTGCTAACCCTTTTTCTGTAAAGGGATCTAGCAACTCATCCTCGTTCTGTTCTAAACTTAATAATCCATGTTGCCTAGATTTCTGTGACCAAGATTGAATTTTTAAAGATTGCTCAAGTAATGATAAATTGGGAGAGTTAAATATCTGTGGTAATAAAGCAAGTGCATGGCGCAACTGTTTAGCTGATGTTTGAACTAAAATAGCGCCAAGGGTACCGCCAAAAACGATTAAAAATGCGGGTAAATCAAATAAACCAGCTATCGATGAACCATGATAACTTTGTGCAAATAATATACTTGTAACAATAATAGCAAAGCCTAAAAGGCCGAGTTTATTCATGCTTCAATTCCACTAAAATTCGCTTAGCAACCTGATCAAGTGGTAAAGATTCAGTCGCAATTCCAGCTTTAGCGACAGCTTGAGGCATACCGTATACAACACAACTTTCCTCATCTTGAGCCCATATTTCAGCACCTTTCTCTTTTAACATACGCGCACCATCGCGGCCATCAGCCCCCATGCCGGTTAAAACTAATGCAAGAACTTTTTTACCGTACAGCTTAGATAGTGAAGCAAAGGTAATATCGACACTGGGTTTATAGTTAAGTTTTTCACTGCCTTCATGAATACGAATTTTCCCATGCCCGGCACGCCCATCAACAAGCATCTGTTTACCTCCGGGCGCAAGGTAGGCACATCCGGGTTTCAAAATATCACCATCACTCGCTTCTTTGACAGTTATCTGGCACAAACCATTAAGCCTATCGGCAAAGGCTTTAGTGAATGTTCCCGGCATATGCTGAATTAATAAAATAGGTAATTTGAAATTTTGAGGTAGCGCCGATAATACCGCTTGAAGTGCAACCGGTCCGCCGGTTGATGTACCAATAGCTAAGATGTCATAACTCTTTCCTGAGGCTTTAAAAAATTTATTCGCTACAGGTGGAGTCGGCACTTTTTTTGCAGTTAACCGCGAAGAAATGGGATCTCTACTAATACTCTTGGAGCCTGCAAAATTATTTTCATTGAGTTTTTTTAATGCAGAAAGACCAGGTTTAGGCGTTGAAGTTGTGTCTCTATTACTGATTGTTGTTGAAACACGCAAAACACGGCGTGAAGCAATCGCTTGTATACGTTGTTGTAAGAGTTTAATCGCTTCATCTTTATCGCGAGCAATATCCTCAAACTTTTTAGGCAAAAAGTCGCTTGCTCCAGCTTCTAAAGCATCTAAGGTCGCACTTGCTCCTTGGTGCGTTAACGACGAGAACATTAAAATAGGTAATGGATTAGTGGCCATGATCTTTTTCACAGCTGTAATGCCATCCATCACCGGCATTTCGATATCCATCGTCACAACATCAGGTTTAAGTTTAGCAACCATTTCAATTGCTTCTTGACCATTATTTGCAGTTCCAATCACTTCTAATGCTGGCGATTTATTGATAATTTCACTAACGCGACGTCTGAAAAAGCTAGAATCATCAACAACTAACACTTTTATCGCCATATTATTCCCTATTTTATATACGTAATTTTATGTGTAATGTTTTAATAAACTTGGTAAATCCAGAATCAACGCAATACCACCATCACTGGTTATTGTCGCACCAGCCATTCCCGGTGTGCCTGAAAGTAACTTATCAAGTGCTTTGATAACAACCTCCTCTTGCCCAAGTAGTGCATCAACTACAAATGCTATCTGTTGAACTCCAAGCTGGACTATCACAACATGTCCAACACCTGTCCCTTTTTCAACACTCGGTTTATTTGGTGCTAACCAATCACTTAAATAGAATAGAGGTATCGCTTTATCACGAATCACAATCGTAAGCTGATTATTAACCATGTTAGTTTTGCTGAGATCAAGGTGGAAAATCTCATTAACATTAGTTAAAGGTAAAGCAAATGTTTGCTCAGAAACGACAATCATTAAAGTAGGTAAAATTGCTAACGTTAATGGTACTTTGATTTCTAAGCGAGTCCCTTTACCAAGTGCAGAATCTATCGAAATAGTCCCATTTAACTTAGTAATGCCAGTTTTAACAACATCCATTCCGACACCACGGCCGGATATGTCGGATATTTCAACTTTAGTTGAAAAACCTGGTGCAAAAATAAGTGAATAAGCATCTCTATCAGACATGCGATCGGCACCTTCCTGATCTAAAATACCTTTATCAATAGCAATCTGCTTAAGTTTTTCGGCATCCATCCCTGCGCCATCATCTTCGATGACTAAAAGAATGTGATCCCCCTCTTGTGAAGCGGAAAGTAATACCCTTCCCTCTTTGTCTTTACCTGACTGCATACGTACATTTGGCATTTCAATGCCATGATCGACAGAGTTTCTGACTAAATGGACGAGAGGATCTGCAAGTGCTTCTACTAAATTTTTATCTAAGTCTGTCTCTTCACCAACCAAATCAAGACGAATATCTTTACCTAATGTTCTTGCTAAATCTCGAACCACGCGCGGAAATTTACCAAATACTTTTTTGATCGGCTGCATACGTGTTTTCATTACCGACCCTTGTAGGTCACCGGTAACAATATCAAGGTTAGCAACCGCTCGTGAGATCTCTTCGTCTTCAGAGGTTGTTTCAAGACTAACTAGGCGATTACGAACTAATACTAGCTCACCAACCATATTCATTATTTCATCAAGAATAGCTGTATCAACACGTACCGTGGGCTCTGCTTTTGCGACTGGTGCTTTTACTGGCGCTTTAGTCGCAGGTTTAGGGTCTGGTTTAGCTTTGGGTGCCGGTGCCAACACTTCAGAAGAAACAGATTTAACAGGTGTTTTCTCTATTTGTGGTTCAGGTTTCGGTACTTCAGGAACCGTTACAGCTTTAGGGGTGACACTTTGTATACTTTTTCCTGCACCATGCAGTTCATCTAATAATGATTCAAACTCATCATCAGTAATTTCATCACCGCTTACCGCGAAGCCGTTATCTGCACTTACTTTAGGTACTCCTGCATGGGCTCCCTTACCATGTAACTCATCGAGTAAGGATTCAAATTCATCATCATTAATTTCATCAATTGATGATGAACTAGAGGCTTCTTTTGCTATAGTGTGCTTACCTGCGCCATGTAATTCATCCAATAATGACTCAAACTCATCTTCGCTTATCTCGGCATTTTCTGGTTTTGCTGGCTGTGCTTCTACGGTTGAACCCGATTGAGCATGAAGCTCATCTAATAATGCATCAAATTCAAATTCATCTATCTCATCATTATTACTAGCTTCTACAACACTTTCTTCAATAACGGGTTCAACAGAAACTTCGGGAGGAACGCTTATTTCATCGGCAGATTCAGGCTTACTTAAGCGATGTAGTTCGGTTAAAATGTGCTCCGGTGCTGCAACAACATCATCTCCATTTTGCACCGCTTCAAACTGTTCATTGATAACATCAAGTGCGCCTAGAATGGTATCCATTAGTGATGAACTTACTGTGCGGTTTTTTTGACGCAAACAGTCAAATACATTTTCAGCACCATGACATGTTTCTACCAATTCAGTTAGAGAAAGAAATCCGGCTCCGCCCTTTACGGTATGGAATCCACGGAAAATGGCATTGAGTAACTCTGCATCGTTAGGATTGTTTTCCAGTTCAACCAGTTGTTCTGATAACAATTCTAAAATTTCTCCTGCTTCGACTAAAAAATCTTGCAGAATCTCTTCATCTACTTCAAATGTCATTTTCCATTTCCTTAAAATCCTAGACTAGAAAGTAAATCATCAACATCGTCCTGCCCATTTACAACATCATCGCGCGATTCAGCATGCATGATTGGACCTTCTGCTTTAATATCTTTCTGTGAGCTCTCTGTCTCTTTTTTCCATTCAACGTTTTCGTCGCCAGCGCTACAAACTTTTAAAATGCCGACCAGTTTTGATTCAATTTCTTGAACAAGTTCGATGACACGTCTAATCATCTGCCCTGTTAAATCTTGAAAGTCTTGAGCCATTAAAATATCTGTTAATGACGCACGAAGATTTTCTGCACTTATAGAAGAGTCTTCTATCAATCCATCAATTTGATGACATAATACTTTAAAATCACCAACAGCAAGATCACGGTTCATCAAGCCTTGCCAGCTTGGCTTAACCGCTTCAAGATCAGCAAGTAGTTTATCAGCAATAGGCAAGCAGTTATCTACAGCATCCATGGTTTTATTGGCAGCTTTATCAGTCATTTCAATGACATAATTTAACCGTTCTTTAGCATCTGGGATATCATGACCAGCCATATCAATTAGACGAGTATCATTTTGAAAGCTTACTAAAGCATCATGTAGTTCACGCGTTAGTTCACCGACTTTATCAAAAACTTTACCATCACTTATTGATATATTATTTGCTTTTTCGATAATCTCATTGGCTTGAGCTATCTCTTCTGCTTCTAAGTGAGCAACTAACGCTTTGGCTTCTGATAGCGAGAGAAGTGGCACTATTTGATCGGCCATACATTACCCCTTAACCTAAGCGTTCAAATACTTTATCTAATTTTTCTTTTAAAGTGCCAGCTGTGAAAGGTTTCACAATATACCCATTAACACCCGCTTGTGCTGCTTCGATAATCTGCTCTCGTTTAGCTTCAGCAGTTACCATTAAAACTGGTAGATGTTTTAATTTAGGGTCTTTTCTAATCTCTTTTAAGAGATCAATTCCTTGCATTATTGGCATATTCCAATCTGTTACAACGAAATCAAAATCCCCTTCTTTAAGCATCGGCAAAGCGGTATTACCATCATCAGCTTCAAAGGTATTTGTAAAACCAAGATCTCTCAATAAATTCTTGATTATTCTTCTCATTGTTGAAAAATCATCAACAATGAGTACTTTCATATTTCTGTCCAAAACATTCCCCTAAGTAAAAACTAAATTTTGTTTTTATCTACTTGAAATAAATATAAGTAAATATTTGAAAAAGACACAATTAAAAACTGTAATTTTTGTTCTTCTTGAGTCAACTGTGACTCATCTCTTGTGAAAACAGCTTTACTGGTTATTATCTATGCAGCTTGCGCTTTTGCTTTCAACCGATGCAATGCCTGAGAATGGATTTGACTCACTCTCGATTCACTCACATCTAACACTAACCCTATCTCTTTAAGGTTCAATTCTTCATCGTAATAGAGCGATAAAACTAAGGCTTCGCGCTCTGGTAACTCTTTTATCATTGCCACTAGCTTACTTGCAAATTGTGCTTCGCTAACTTCATTAAAAACACCGTCATTACTGACTGGCTCAAGGCATAATCCCTCTTCTGAAGTAGCTAAATCCTCATAAGCCACTAATTTAGCACAATTTACGTCACGTAACATATGCTGGTATTCAACTAAACTTAACGATAGTTGCTCGGCAATTTCCGATTCTTTGGCATCTGTTCCGGTGCGTTTTTCTACTTCAGATATCGCATTTGCGATACTCCTACTATTTTTGTGCACCGAGCGAGGGACCCAATCACCTCGGCGCATCTCATCAAGCATTGCACCTCGGATTCTAATACCCGCAAAGGTCTCAAAACTTGCTCCCTTGGTCGCATCAAAATTTCTTGCCGCCTCAAGAAGCCCAATCATACCGGACTGAATAAGGTCATCAACAAGCACGCTTGCAGGTAACCTTGCAATCAAATGATAAGCTATTTTTTGAACAAGCTCAGTGTGCCGCTCAATGAGATCAGAAGTATTGTTATAATAACCCTTTGCTTTGATCACCTATAATCGCTCATCTACATTATTTAGTAATAATTTCTCAATAAAAAATTCTAGGTGTCCTCCTGGCTGGTGAGGTATTGGCCAATCACACGCCCTATTAGCTAATGCTTTAAACGCTAATGAAGCAGGTGTTTTAGGAAATGCTTGCACCACAACTTTCTGCTTACGCACTGCTTGTCGCACATTACCATCAAAAGGAATACAGGCAACTAGCTCCAATGAGGCGTCCAAAAAACGATCCGTTACACGAGTCAGTTTAGTAAACAGATCCTGCCCTTCACGCAAACTGCGCACCATATTAGCCACAATTTTAAACTTGTAAACACCATTTTGCTTACTTAATATTTTAATCAATGCATATGCATCGGTAATCGAAGTTGGCTCATCGCAAACAACCATGACAACATCTTGAGCTGCCTGTGCAAAGCTTACCACCATATTAGAGATACCAGCAGCAGTATCGATAAGTAGCATATCAATAGGTGTTTGTAATGAACTAAATGCTTGAATAAGTCCGGCATGCTCAATGTCGGAGAGCTCAACCATGGACTGAGTTCCTGATGTAGCAGGAATAATCATCACACCTTCAGGGCCTTCAACAATGACTTCATCTAAGGTACATTCACCAGACAATACATGTGAAAGGTTTTTGGTTACTCGAATACCTAAAAGAACATCAACGTTAGCAAGGCCTAAATCGGCATCTAGTACGAGCACGCGCTTACCCCGTTGTGCAAGAGAAACAGCCATATTAAGAGTGACATTCGTTTTACCGACACCGCCTTTACCGCCGGTAATAGCAACAACCTTCACTTGGTTATTTTTCATTCTTCTTAGCCCACTTGCTTGGTCTGAAATCATATTATACTCATCTAAATTATTTATTTTGAATTCTATTCATTGTCAAAGTTACTAAACCATTGATGTTGCTCTTGCTCAAATATCTCATTCATCGTCGTTAATGTCCCTGAGATTAAGTTTTCAATACTCGCAATTTCAATATCTTCAGGGACGCGTTGCCCCGTTGTAACATAACTTATAGGCAGCGCATGCTGCATAGTAACACTTAATAACTCCGCTAGACCGATGCTCTCATCAACCTTCGTTAAAATACAACCAGAAAGAGGTATGCGTTTAAAATGATCCATCGCTTCTTCAACAACACGACGTTGTGCTGTTGATGACACAACCAAATAGCTTTGGATATTAACACGGCTATTACGCATCAATGTATCGAGTTGTTCAGATAAACGAATGTCACGTTGGCCCATACCAGCAGTATCAATTAACACCAATCGCTTTTCTCTAAATTGGTACAATATTTCTGAAAGTTCATCTGCATCTTTTGCGACACGAACACTACAGCCCATTATTTTACCGTAGGTTGCAAGTTGCTCATGGGCACCAATTCGATAAGTATCAGTAGTAATCAATGCGACTTGATCTGCCCCATACTTCATCGCAAATTGAGCCGCAAGTTTTGCAATTGTTGTGGTTTTCCCAACCCCGGTTGGCCCAAGTAATGCTATCGCACCACCCTGTGATAATATCTCGTTTTTGCCAATATAGATCTTATCTTGCAATAATGCCTGAATATATTGCTGAACTTCAGTTGAAGACGCATCTTCTGGGATATAACTCGCAAGTTGGTCTGCAATATCGTCTGAAAATCCCGCTTTAGTCAGCCATTTAATAATCATCGCACGAATCGGCTCTTTGCGTTCCATCTCTTGCCACATCAAACCAGAAACTTGATGCTCTAATAACTTACGAAGTGACGCAACCTCTGCACCAATTTTTGCTATCTCTTGGTTTTCATTGCGAGAAGCTGAAGGGGCAGTTCGGCGAATGCCGGCATTCACTCGTACTGGCTGCTCACTGCTTGTCCAGTTTTGCTGCTCAGCTAACGTTTTTGGTTGATTCGATTTTTGTACCTGTTCTGACACTGCAGAAAAAGCAGGCAGCTCATCTCTCGCTTTGAAATTATTTTTAGCGCTTTTCATGCTTCTGTTTTTAGCTTGCTGGTTTTTTGCCTGTTGGCTTTCCACTTTACCAAAAAAAGAGTTCAATGATTTGGCAAAATCTTCGCCACTCTCTTTAGCACCATTTCGGGTACTTTTTTGCAGCTTAATCGGTGCCTTTGCTGGACGCGATGATAGTTGTACATTGTCATCTTGTAGCGCACTTAACGGATCTTCTTTTTTATTTATTTCTGCTTGTTGCGCCTGGTAATCAACAGCAGCAACAATCTCAATACCACCAACGACCTTTTTATTAGACATAATAACAGCATCAGGACCTAACACCTCCTTCACCTCAACCATTGCTGTACGCATGTCTTTTGCAAAAAAACGTTTAATTTTCATCTGTTATACCCGGCTATTGCCCTATAGAGCTAATTATTTTTATCTGTTTATCATCAGGAATTTCCTGATATGAGAGTACATGCAAACTTGGAATTGTATGCTTAACAAACTTAGAAAGTGTTCCTCTTAAAATACCAGAGGTGATTAGTACAGAAGGCTGCCCTATCAACTCTTGTTGTTGAGATGCTTCAATCAATGATGTTTGTATACGCTCAGCTAACCCAGGTTCAATGCCAGCCCCATCATTCCCGCCCGCCTGCATTGACTGATGCAATATTTGTTCCAAATCAGTAGACAAGGTAATGACTGGCAGCTCGTTCTCATTACCTATTATCTCCTGTACTATCATCCGTTTCAGAGATATACGGCAAGCAGCCGTTAATACTTCAGGATCTTGACTACGCGGCCCATAATCAACCAAAGTTTGCACAATAGTACGAATATCACGTACCGCTACATTTTCATTTAACAAGCTTTGTAAAACCTTAACAACCGTGCTTAAAGACAAAACTTCAGGTACCAGCCCTTCGACAAGTTTAGGGTGTTTCTTGGAAAGCAGATCTAATAAACTTTGTGCTTCTTCATGCCCTAACAACTGCGCCGCGTTATTGCTCAATATTTGACTTAAGTGTGTCGCAACCACTGTTGCGGTATCAACAACGGTATACCCTAATGCCTGTGCTTGCTCACGCTGTTGTTCATCAATCCAGGTAGCTTCTAAACCAAATGCCGGATCAATCCCTACAACGCCTTCAATGGGCCCAAAAACTTGACCTGGATTAATCGCCATATCCTTATCATGATAGATATCAGCACTGCCACAGCCGACCCCCATTAAAGAGATAGTGTAATTATTTGGAGAGAGATCCAAGTTATCACGTATGTGCACAGGTGGAATTAAAAAACCCATCTCTTGTGATAATTTTTTACGCACCCCTTTAATACGGTCTAATAACTCTCCACCTTGGCTTTTATCAACTAAAGGTATTAAACGATACCCGACTTCAAGACCAATGGTATCGACACTGCGCACATCGTCCCAGCCAAGTTCTTTTGCAGAGGCTTGCTCACCTGCTTGTGCAACTGCAGTCCCCTGCTGGTCAGACTCTGCCTGCTCCGCTTTCTTTTTAGTACGACTCAATTGCCAATATGCACCACCTGCTGCAATCGCACCTAATGTTAAAAATGCAAGGTGAGGCATACCCGGTACAATACCCATAATTAACAAGATACCGGCGGTAATCGTCAACGCTTTTGGATCGTCAAACATTTGACCCAACATACGCCCGCCCATATCCGCTTCTGTATTTTCACGCGTTACCGTAATGGCGGCGGCTATCGATAATAATAATGAGGGTATTTGCGCAACAAGCCCATCACCAATAGTCAATATAGTATATATTTCAGCGGCTTCAGCTAATGGTAAATCATACTGCACCATGCCAATAATAAAGCCTCCAATGATATTAATAAAAAGGATCATAATGCCAGCAATTGCATCACCTTTTACAAACTTACTCGCACCATCCATAGAGCCGTAAAAGTCAGCCTCCATAGTGACCTCTTCACGTCTGGAACGCGCTTGCTCTTGATCGATCAGACCGGCATTAAGATCCGCATCAATCGCCATCTGTTTACCGGGCATTGCATCCAAAGTAAAACGCGCACTTACTTCTGATATACGCCCAGCACCTTTTGTTACAACCACAAAGTTAATAATCATCAAAATCAAAAATACGATTAAACCAACCGCTAAATTTCCACCGATAACGACTGAACCAAATGCTTCGATAACATTACCAGCCGCAGCGCCTCCCTGGTGGCCTTCAAGTAATACAATACGTGTAGAAGCAACATTCAAGGCCAAGCGCATCAATGTCGCAATTAATAAAACCGTTGGGAAAGCAGCAAAATCTAATGGTTTTTTAGTGTAGATAGAGACTAATAAGACAACTAATGCGAGGGCAATATTAAAGGTGAAAAGCATATCCAATAAAATGGTCGGCATTGGAAGCACAACCATGCCTAGCGCAGCTAAGACCATAATCGGGGTACCGATACCCGTCACTATTTTTGCTTTATTAGCCCAAAAGGAGGTAAATAATGTATTAATGTGGATAACCCATAATTTTGTGATAGATCTCTATTATGAAGCAAGCATTAGGCCATGTGCTGAAAATTTTATAAGAATATGAAGTTAATCGTTATATTGGAAACCTTTGGGTATTTTCAAATCATCAGGTAATGGTTTAGGACGGCCCGATTTTCCTTTACGAAACTGCTCAAGTTGGTAAATATAAGCGAGAACTTGAGCGATTGCGACAAATAATTCTTCCGGCACCTCTTCGCCAATATCAGTGGTATGGTAAATAGCACGACATAATGGAGGAGATTGCATGATAGGCACTTCATATTCACGTGCCACTTCTCGTATTTTAAGCGCCATGAAATCCACGCCTTTGGCGACAATAAAAGGTGCTCTAGCGCCATTTTGTTCATATTTAATGGC
>Ga0316197_10002670_pt1 | contig 12711 bp, 7 predicted proteins | sample OudBiesiAoxic_MG_FD_204939 | JGI IMG/M metagenome (GOLD analysis project Ga0316197, IMG submission 204939) | Coastal sediment microbial communities from Oude Bieten Haven, Netherlands - site A oxic | ecosystem: Environmental > Aquatic > Marine > Coastal > Sediment | place: Netherlands...
CCCGCTCCGGCTCTACCGCTATGGGGTGTATGACAAGATGACCGGCGCCATCGATCTCATGAAGCGCCACGGGTATGAGATTGCCCGGTACTTCACCGACAACCTTCGCGACCTCTCGCTCCCGATCGACGACTGCCCACTCGATCCGACACTCGTTGCCAGACCGTGGTCGCCGGAAGTCGAGGCTGACGCACTCATCGTCCACAATGAAGCCTTCGCCGACCATTGGGGTTCCCAGCCGATCGAGCCCCACATTTGGGCATCGTTCAACGCAGGTGAGTTCTTCGAGCCCGACACCTCGTGGGTCGCCTACGACGGGGCAATACCGGTGTCGTATGTGATGTCGGCCAAGTATCCACACGACTTCGCTGACCGAGGACGAACGGAGGCTTGGATCGAGGGGGTTGGGACATTGAGGAGCCATCGCGGGCGAGGCATCGCGTCGGGGCTCATCACGATGGCCATTCGCGGGTTCCGCGACGAGGGTCTGCAGTTCGCCCGCCTCGGCGTCGACTCCGAGAACCCGACCGGTGCCAACGACATCTACGAACGCCTCGGCTTCTTCCCCGAAGAACGAACGATGACGTTCACGAAGCCGGTCGACTGAAGTTCCTCGGTTGCCGACCGGGCGCCCGATAGCTGGCCTCATTGTCGTGATTCTGGCTCCCAGGCCGCCCCCTCTGCGCCCGGACTTCCGTCCGGCCGCGTCTCCAAGACTACGTGGTGGAGACGAAGGCTCAGGACGCCCCTCCCTCCCTCGCTGATGCTCGGGCACCCTCCCCCACTGCGTGGTGGAGGGGAGTTGTGCGCTGCTGAGGCTCGCACCGCGCTCAACTGACCCTCGACTCCACCTGTCTTTCTTGCCGGTACCCTGTGGCCGCGCGACTTCCCGGGAGACCACGTGGCTGAATACCCAAGCGAATTCGAGTTCGACGTCCTGCTCCGCGACGGACGGGCGATCCATCTCCGACCGATCAAGCCGGAGGATGCTCCCAGAGAGCACGCCTTCTTCCAGCGTGTCGGCCCGGAGAGTGTCTACCGACGGTTCTTCCAGGTGAAGACCGACCTCACGCCTGACGAGCTGCGCCATTTCACGAACGTCGACTACGTCGACCGGATGGCGTTCGTTGCGATGCGAGACGATGACATGGTCGCCGTCGGCCGCTATGACGTCCTACTGGACAAGAGTGATGACGAGAAGCGTGTCGCCGAGGTCGCATTCCTCGTGGAGGACGACTTCCAGGGCCGCGGGGTCGGTTCACTCCTGCTTCAGCACCTCACGGTGTATGCGCGCCTCCAGGGCATCACCGAGTTCGAGGCGTTTGTCCTTGATGAGAACCGCGGCATGATGCGCATCTTCCGAAATTCCGGATACAAACTCGTTCGGCAGCTTGGCGAAGGTGTGTATCGCGTCGAGTATCCGATCGAATACTCACTCGAGGCCCGCGAAGCCGAGTGGGAGCACGAGAAACGGTCGGTGACGGCCTCGCTGTTGCCGATTCTCGGTCCGAAGTCGATTGCCGTGATTGGCGCGAGCCGGAACGATCGGTCAATCGGCGGCCGCCTCTTCGGAAATCTCCTCGCCGGCGGCTTCACCGGACCGGTGTTCCCGGTGAACCCGAACGCCGCTTTCGTGCATGCCGTGAAGGCGTACCCGTCGGTGCTGGACATCGAGGAATCGGTCGATCTGGCAATCATCACGGTCCCCGCACCGCTCGTCCACAACGCGATCGACGAGTGCGGGCGCAAAGGTGTGCGGGGTGTCGTCATCATCACTGCCGGCTTCGGCGAGGTGAGCGACAGTGGCGATTCCGCCGAGCGCGAGCTCGTCCAGACGGCGAGGCGATATGGGATGCGCCTTATCGGTCCGAACTGCATGGGCATCGTCAACACCGATGAGGCCGTTCGTCTCGACGGTCAGTTTGGGCCGACGTTTCCTCCGCACGGCAACGTCGCGATGGCCAGCCAGAGCGGTGCGCTTGGGCTCGCCATTCTGAAGCAGGCGACGCAACTGAAGATCGGCCTCTCATCGTTCGTCTCCCTCGGCAATCAGGCGGATGTCAGCAACAACGACCTGATGCTGTATTGGGAGGACGATCCGGATACGGACGTGATCGTCATGTACACCGAGTCGTTCGGAAATCCGCGCCGGTTCGGCCGGATCGCCCGCCGTGTCGGCCGCGACAAACCGATCGTGGTGGTCAAATCCGGGCGTTCGCGGTCGGGTGCTCGAGCTGCCAGCAGCCACACCGGATCGATGGCGAGCCTGGACGTCGCGGTCGACGCTCTGTTTGAGCAGTCGGGCACCATCCGCACCGACACCATGGTCGAACTGTTCAATGTCACGGCGTTGCTCGCGAACCAACCGTTGCCCACGGGCCCCCGGGTTGCCGTGATGACCAACGCCGGCGGTCCGGCGATCCTCGCTGCCGATGCACTCGAGGCGAACGGGCTCGAACTCCCGGAGTTCTCAAAGGAACTCAAGGCAGCACTTCGTGAGCATCTGCCGGCTGAGGCAGCCGTTCAGAACCCGGTCGACATGATCGCGGCAGCGCAACCGGAGAACTACGCGCAGACGATCGAGACCATCCTGAGTTTCAACGAGATTGATGCGCTGATGGTGATCCAGATCCCAACCGGACCCGAAACATCAGAGGATGTCGCCGTGGCCGTCCATACGGCCGTGGCATCGAGCGATCAGTCGGTTCCCGTCGTAGCGGTGTTCATGGCTGCGGAGGAGGCATCGACGGCCCCGCTTGCCACCGATGACCTCAAGATCCCGCTCTACGCATACCCCGAGTCGGCGGCGCGCGCCCTCGGTGCAGCGTACGGGTACACCGAGTGGCGCGATCAACCACCGGGTGAATACCCGAAGTTCGACGATGTCGATCGACCAAACGCCGAGCAGGTCATTCGACGCGCGGTGGCTCGGTTCGGTCCCGATGGCGGATGGCTCGAACCCGAGGAGATCGGCGAGGTCCTGTCGGCCTATGGGATCAGAAGCGCACGGATGGCGGTCGCGGCAACCGAAGACGAAGCAGCTTCGATTGCAGGCGACTTTGCCGGACCGATTGCAATGAAGGTGATTGCCCCCTCCGTGCTCCACAAGAGTGATGTTGGCGGTGTTGCCCTCGACCTCTCCGGTGAGCAAGCCGTTCGTGAGGCCTATCGCAGTGTGATGGGCGTGAGCGATGACGCTGAGGGTGTTCTCATCCAGGATTTCGTCGGTGGTGGGCGAGAGGTACTCGTGGGTATGGTCGAAGATCCACTCTTCGGACCGCTTGTTGTGTTCGGTCTCGGCGGTGTCTACGTGGAGTTGATGCAGGACGTCGCGTTCCGGATCAACCCGCTCACGGACGTCGATGTGAATTCGATGATCGCCGACGTGAAGACGGCGAGGCTGCTCGAGGGCTACCGGGGTTCCGAACCGGGGGACATCCCCGCGCTCAAGGATCTGCTGTTGCGGCTGTCCGTGCTCATCGACAACATCCCGGAGATCGCGGAAATGGATCTCAATCCGGTCAAGGTTCTCGAACCGGGGGATGGCGCGATCGTCGTGGACTCCCGCATACGGGTACGCAAGGTCGAGGGAGCCATGCTCCCGAGCCGTAAGGACGTCCCAGGGCGACTGCTGTAGAAGCTCTGTGGTGCTCGCCGGAATAGCTAGCGCTCAGTCGGCTGTTTTATTGTGCCGTTCCGATCGATGAGCCGAGCGGTAGCGCCCCGAAACACATGAGATAGAGGAGTGGGATGAAGAAGTCAGTTGTGTTCCTCGAAGTCGAGGGTGGGAACGACAAAGGGCCGGACGGGCACCGCAATGACACGATGCCGATGATCGAAGCCCTGCGCGCGACAGGTTGGAATGCCGACGCGGTGTTCTACGACGACGCCGAGTTCGATGCCCTTCTCGAGCAAATCCCACAGCAGTACGACGCCTACGTCTCCCGGATCAATCCCGGCCACATCCCGGGCGGCGAGGCGAAGTACTTCGACCTGCTCGATCAACTCACGAAGAGAGGTGTCGTCGGGATGCCGCATCCCGATGCAATGGTCGCCTATGGCGCGAAGGACGCCCTGGTCAAACTTCGAGATACCCACATGGTGCCGACCGACACGTATGCCTACTACGACGCTTCGTCATTTCGAGCAGAGTTTCCGAAGGTGTTGTCAACCGGCATCCGGGTCCTGAAGCAGAACCGTGGATCGACGGGTTCGGGTATCTGGCGGGTGGAGTTGATCGACGAACGACCCCTGCAACCGGGCCAGGCAGTCCCTGAGGACGCCATGGTTCTCTGCACCGAGGCGCTCGACAACCACGTCGAGGAGCAGACGCTCGGCGAGTTCATCACCTTCTGCGACCAGTACCTCGAGGGTGACGGCGGGATGATCGTCGACATGCCGTATCTGCCAAGGATCGTCGAGGGAGAGGTTCGGATCCTCTTCGTTGGAGAGTCGCCGATCTTCGTCGTCCACAAGAAGCCGGCGGAAGGAGGGTTCTCCGCAACACTCTTCTCCGGTGCGTCGTACAGCTACGACGATCCGTCGAAATGGCAGGGGCTCGTCGACGAGTTCCTGGGGGACTTTCCGCTGATCCAGGACCGCTTGGGCGGGCACGACACGCCGCTCATCTGGACGGCAGACTTCATGCTTGACACCAGCGCAGATGGTTCGGACAAGTACGTCCTGGGTGAGATCAACTGCTCGTGTGTCGGCTTCACCAGCCACCTCGACTCCGGGATTCAGGAGACGGTCGCCGATGAGATCATCCGTGTGACATCGGCCGCTATGAAGTAGCTCTCGTCATCCCGGAAGAGGTGTGCGGTGAGCCCGGTTCTCCGGCGTCGGTACACTCGGGGCATGATCTCCTGGTTCCGTGCGCACGGCACTATCGCCGGCGCGGTCCTCATCGCGTCCGGTCTGACGCTGGCGTTCGGGTACGTCGCGGTGGACTCGTTGCTCGGCGCCTTCGACCCGGGGCGTCTTGACAGCGATTTCACGAGAAGTGCGCTGGGTATGGGCGGTTCCGGCAGCTCCCAGGGTGTGGGCGGGGCAGCCTCGAACGCTTCCGCGATCATCGGAATCGTCATCGGTGCGGTTGTCGTCCTCAGCCTCATCATCATCATCGGGTTGGCCTTTCGACGCGACTGGGCGCGCGAGGCAGGCGTTGTGATCTACGGGCTGCTTGGGCTGATGTCGATCGCCGTTTCGCTGGGCGGTCTCAGTGCCGATCCGCCGGCACCGTCGGCATGGGTCGGCATGCTCACCGGCCTCGCCAACGTTGCGATTGTTGGCCTCCTGCTCGTGCCGCCAACTTCGCGAGACTTCCGCAACAGCGGGAGAAGACGTCCGGCGCAGGTGGCGTAGCTGGCTGATACCGATGACCGCTTCTGCCTGTCCGGACACGGTCCGCCGGGCGCACTACGGTTGATCGCGTGAGTGCAGCCAAACCCGACGTTCGTTTTACCGAAGTGGACGCGACAAACTGGTCGGTCCTCGCCGAGGTAGAGCCGAGACCGGACCAGTTGGACTTCGTTGCCCCGATCACGCGTTACCTCAGTCTCGCGCACTACGGCGGCGAATGGCACCCGCTTGCCATCGAGACAGATGGGTCTGTTGTCGGGCATGTGATGTGGGCCGTTGACGAGGACGATGGATCAACCTGGCTCGGAGGCCTGGTCATCGACGCCGCTCATCAGGGCCGTGGACTCGGTAGGGCGACCGTCGCAGCGTTCCTCGATCGTTTCACCGAGAATGGGGAGACAAACGTGGCCCTCTCATACTCACCGGAGAACACGGCGGCACGCGCGCTGTACCTGTCGATCGGATTTGCTGAGACGGGTGAGATGGAGGACGACGAGATCGTCGCCCGATACCGGCGGGGCTGACAGCGCGGCTTCGGGTTGTCGACGGACACGGGACCGCCTGGAGCCAACAGGCGACCGCCGGCGGCTCCGTTGTCCGCGCGGCAGGCACAACCGAGAGTTCGCGGCGCCCGGCGCTCCAGCTAGTCCGTCGGGTCGTCGCCCTCTGCGTCGCCGCGATCGGCACTCGGCGCCGGTGCCGCTGCGTCAGCACGGGGCTGCCTCATTGCCGTATTCCGATCGTGAGGCTCGTAGTCGAACTCACCGCCGCGAGTAACGTCCTCGATCATGTCTTCCCGTTCGTCGCCCTTGCGCGACGGCGTGACGAGCAACAGGAGACTTGGCAGCACCAGGAGTGTCACAACAAGCGAGCAACCGATCATCACGGCTGTGAGGACACCAAACGTCACGAACATCGGCATCGGTGCAGCGGCCATGATGAGGAATCCGGTCATCGACGTCACGGCTGAGATCGTCAAGGCACCACCGGTACCCTCGCCGGTCCGGCGCAGAGCAGGGAATCGACTCGGTTCGTGCTCGAACTCCTCGATGAACCGCACCGTGAAGTGGGTCGCGTAGTCGACACCGACACCGATCGAGATCGCGGCGATCATCGCCGTGATCAGGTTGAGGCGGTATCCGACGAGATACATAAACCCGTAGACCAGGGCCACGACCAGAAGGATCGGAACCATGGAGATCACGGCATACCGACCCGACCGCTTCAAGATCGATGCCATCCGCCGTCCGAAGTGCCGGAAGATGAAGAACAGGGTGATGAACACGATCAACGACGTCAGAAGCACTGCGATCGGGAGCGAAAGCAGCATCGATTGCAGGAACGAATCCATGGAATCCTGGCCCGTGATGGCGCCTCCGGATACCGCGACGGTCGCGGTGCCGTCGGTGAGATTGGCCCTGAGTCCAACGGCCGCGTCCTCGAGTACCGCACGTCCGGCGAGGATGATCTCATCGTCGGTGAATGTGGCAATGCCGGTCTCTACCTTCGTCCCTTGGACCCCGTCGCCGACGTAGAGGATCGTCTCGGTCTGGTTGACGGGGAAGATCTCAACACCACTACCGTCGACGACGCTGTTGGTCTTGACGTATCTGAAGATCGCGGCGATCTGCTCGGGGGTGTCAGCGATACCGTCGCCATTGTTGTCCGTGATCTCAACGCCCTGTTCGGCGGCGATGGCGGCGCGCATCGGCGCTGACATCGTCGCAATCCGCACCACCGTGACAGCGTTTGGCGCGAATTCGACTTCACCGTTGAAGTCACGGATGAATTCCGCATCAGAAGCCGCGACTTCCGCTTGGGCGGTCTCCACCGCGACGAGCGTGGTGGGATCGGTGAGGTCGCCTTCGATGAATATGTAGTCGCTGGTGCCTCCGCCGCTTCCCCAGTACTGCTCGAGCTTGTCGAGGCTCATGACGAAGTCGGTCTTGGAGGAGAAGAAGTCTTTGACCTCGAAACCTCGCTCGACTCTTGATGCACCGACGAGGGCGACCACGGCAAGAGCCGCAACGAGGGGGATTGCGAATACCCGCCACCGTGCGACGAAGTGCACGGTCGTCCCTGCGGCGCTGAAGCCGTGACCGGCACCCTTCACCTCGTCGGTCAACGGCCTGCCCGACTCCGCGGCCCGACGGTTGCGGCGACCCGTGAGCCAATACGGAAGGTAGAAGAACAGGGCCAGGAAGACGAGGTAGAGGATCCATCCGATCCCCGGCATCACGATCGTCATGGTCACGGCGATCGCGGCGATGAATGCTGCCACAACAAACCCAACCTTCTGAGCGGCCGTCCGCAGGTGGCTGAGGTCGGCGGGTCGCGGTCCGAGCCGTTCTTCAGTCGAGAGCAGAATCTTCGGTGCGATCCAACCGAGGATCATGTACGAGAGCAGCAATCCAACCGCAGCCGCGACTCCGAATTCGATGATGCCTTGGATCCCGGAGACCGCGTTGGAGAGGAACGCAGCCGCCGACGACAGCGCCGCGAGCAAGAGGGCAGCCGACACCGCCGTCAGTCCGAGCGGGTAGGCGCGGTCTCTCCCGAAGCCCAGGACCTGCATCTCGCGCGTCCGGCCGCTCGCGTGGATGAAGAAGTCAACGCCGAAGCTGATCAGCGCGATCGGCACGATCATGATCAGCAGGGGCGAGTTCATCTTCAACCCGAGCAATGCGTTGATGCCGCCGTACAACATCATGGTGACGCCGAGGCCAGCGCCCACGGTCATCGCTGCCCAGTAGGACCGGAGCAGCGCACCGACCAGGATCACGATGAACGCCACCGCTGCGAGGAGATATGGGGCGGCGGCTGTGGTCTGTTCCTCGGCTACGAGTCCCGTGTCCATGGCGACGCCGATGGCCGTGACGGACGTTTGATCCCCACGCAGCGTGACCTGCACTGTGCGCAGCCATCGTTCGGTTTCGAGGCTGGTTTCCTCGCCGAACGCCTCCAAAAGCTGGTCTTGGTCAAAGGTGTCGAAGTCGTACACCACGCGGGCGAAGAACGCCGGTGACTTCCATACAACGACCGATTCGCCGTCAACCGTCGTCAGGTCTTGTGTTGTTCCTATCGGGGCGAGCAGGAAGCGCAGCGTGCTTGTCGGAGCATCATCGGCGAATAGGGCGGCGAGTGCGATTTTCACGTCGGCGTCGGACGCTGCCTCGAGACCTCCGGGAAGGGCATCGTCAACGGCGTTCGCGATTGAGTAGACGCCTTCGACTGTGACACCGAGATCCCGTGCGAACGAGGTCGCCAGGTGCTTCTGGGCCTCGGGGTCTGCGAGCACCGCGTCCTGGTTCTGCTTGAGTTCGAGGAGGGCGTCGCGGGTCAGCACGTCACCGCCGCCAGGATTCTCGACAATGAACAGGACTTCGCGGATGGAGGAACTCGACGCGAAGACTTCGTCGACGTGGTCTCTCGTGTCGTAGATGGGGCCCTTCGGATCGAAGGATGGTTCGCTCTGATCGGCAATGACCGGGTAGAGGGCGGCGAATGCCACAGCCAGAACAACCAGAACTGCGGCAATTGACCACGGGTGGCGGTTGATCCATTCGTAGAAGCCATAGCTCTTGACAGGGACGAACTCAGGTTCGTCCTTGCGATCGACTTCGTCCTTGCGATCGACGTCCGAATCTGACATGACGTTCCTCTCCCAGCCAGGGGGCGAACACCCCTGGGTCCTCTTCAGACGACGCCCGGTCCGAAACGCGCCAGCTGTTCTTTGCACGAGGCGGCAAACGACGTCGGCATGTCTTTGCCTGAACGCATTAGGCACGGGAGTCGGCTTTGCCTGGTAGTGCCGTTCGACCCGTTCTCGTAGACCAGATCCCCGTGGGTGGTCGGTTTCGAGCGCGCTCTCGGCCGGTAGCCATTCCGGAAGCGCCAGGGCAATGAGCCCCTACCGGTTACCAACCCGGGTGGGTGAGAATGCGAGCCGCGCTCGACCCAGCCGTTGCGCTGTTCTATGTTCGGAGGCTTCGGATCAGACGGATCATTCCGCTCGCGTTGTCGATCACGTTCCTGCTCGCTGGGTGTGGCGGCGGGGAGATGTCCCTAACCGAGTACGTCCAGGAGATCAATGCCATCTTCGACCGAGGTATCGAGCAATACGAGCCGCTCGCCACAAGCCCGGAAGGGTTGGTGCTCATCGTGGGTCAGGGATCGCATCTCGGGATCGCCGATCAGGGGGTGCAGCTCACCGACTTCACCCCGCAAGACCTGCGCGTCGCTCTTGAACGAGTCGCGGAGATACAGGCCGAGGCATTGGAGGCCGCCGCAGCCATCGAGCCTCCAGAGCAGATTGCCGATCTCCACCGGCTCTACTTCAGAGAACTCCCAATCGCGGAGCTTGCCGTCCGAGCCGGCACCGCTGCGGATTGGTACGAACTTTCGGCGAGCGCCGAGATGGCTGCCTACCGGGCAGCGCTCGCCGCAGACAACGAAGTGTGTGCAGAATTCCAGGCCAAGCTCGACGCCACGGCCGACCGCGGAGTCTTTGCCGACACGCCTTGGATTCCCGGCGAATTGAAAGAGACCGTCAACTATGCACTCGGGTGCGACTCGCTCCCCGCGAATCCCGAGGACGTCTATCGGCCGCCACCAACGACCAGTCCCTGAAGCACCACCCCTGAGATGACTCGGATATGCTCCGACGGCAGGGAACAGCATCCCGATCCGAGCGGATCCATGTGAACGAACCGACTCCGCCTCAATCAATGAGTCAGCAGCTTCAGGCGGCGCTGCGCGACACGCTGGCCGCACCTGAATCCCGCACTGATACCACCGAGCCCAGGCCGCCCTTGGTGCGGTCGACCGTCTACGTGCTTCGCGCCCTGGTCGGTCTGGTCCTGGTGCTGTTCGGAATGCTGCTGCTGCTGGTCTTCGACAACGCTTTGCTTGGGGTCAGGGAGGACTTCGCGACCATCCAGCAAGCGTGGCCCGACTGGCTGGCGACCGGCATTGAGTCGGTGATCGTCCTCTTCATCTTCATTGCGATCATTGGCACCAACGTCTTTCTGCTGTACCGGAGGAAGTTCCGGCGGTGGATCATGATCAACCTCGCGGCGCTGTCGGCGTTGGCGCTCGGGGCGCTGGGGAGCCGGACCGTGCTGGCTTTTGCGACGTCCGACGCACTCGAGAATGCCATCGAAAGCACGGCGAGCGACGGGCTTGGCAACGATGGTTTGGCGGCGGTGGTTGCAGTGCTGACGGTGGGCAGCGTTTGGATCGGCTCGCGGCTCCGGCCGTGGGCGGTCGGATTGGTTGCGGCCGCGGCATCGCTCGCATTCGTGGGCGCATCGACGTCAGTTCTGACGCTGCCGTTCGACGTTGGAATCGGAGTCCTCGCCGGCGCCTCGGTGGCCCTCATCCTGAAGACCCGAGACAGGGCCGCGACCGCGACCGAAGTAGGTCGTGCCCTCGAGCAGGATCGCCTCCCTGTTGCTGAAGTGGAACGAGCCCCTGTTGCGGCGCGTGGGTCGATTCCCTGGTATGTCACGATGTCCGACGGGGACATGCTCTTCGTCAAGACGCTCGACTCGGACAACCGGGCCGCCGACTTGATGTCTCGGGCATACCGCATGCTTCGGCTCAGAAGGGCCGGCGACCGGCGGCCCTTCCCGTCGCTACGGCGCTCCGTGGAACACGAAGCGTTCCTCTCCCTCGCTTCGACCGCACGCGGGATCCGGACACCACAGCTCGTAACGGTCGCCGAGGTTGGCAGCGACGGGATGCTCCTCGCCTACCGCAAGCTCGAGGGCCGGTCGCTCGACGCCGTGGACCCGGAGGAGATGACCGACGGAATGCTCGCCGATGTTTGGCGGCTCGTGGTCACGCTGCACGATGCTGCCATTGCACACAGGGACTTGCGACTGGCGAATGTGTTCATCGCCGAGGACGGTGTTCCGTGGATCATCGGCCTTGGATCGGCGGAGCTTGTCGCCAGTGAGTCGCTGTTGGCGCGTGACTATGCGCAACTCCTCGCATCCACCACGGTTGCGGTTGGCGCCGATCGGGCCGTCGCCGCGGCAGCGAGCGTGGTGGGGAACGAGGGTATTGCGGAGGCGCTGCCCTGGATCCAGCCACTTGCGCTCAGCTCGTCGACTCGGGCCCAACTCGGCAAGTCCGGCGGGTATGCAAAGCTCCGTTCGGTCGCGGCAGCTGCCGCGGGCGTCGAGGTCACGTACGAGCGAATCGAGCGGGTGAAACCTCGGACGCTGTTCGTACTGGCGAGCGTGGCGATCGCTCTCTACGTATTGATTCCACAACTCACGGCCGCAACGAGATTCCTCGACGAACTTCGCACCGCCCATCTCGGTTGGGTCGTGGTTGTTGCTGTGATGTCGGCGGTGACGTATCTCGGAGCGGGCCTTGGCATGGTGGGTGCGGTTCCCGTCCGACTCCCGTACTGGTCCGTCACGATGGCGCAGCTCGCATCGTCGTTCTCCAACCGCGTTACTCCTGCCAAGGTGGGAGGAATGGCTACCAACGTGCGGTTCCTGCAGAAGCAGGATCTCACGCTGCCGATGGCCGCTTCGGCGGTTGGGCTGAACACAGTCGCCGGCCTGTTGGTGCATGTCTCGCTTCTCGTGCTGGCCGGTCTCGTAGCATCCCAAGACGTGGCCCTGCCGGTCCCTGACGTGGAGACCACAGCGGTCGTGGTCACAGCTCTCATCCTGGTGTCCGGACTCATCATGATCCTGCCCGCCGGGCGGAAGCTCTTGACGAAGTACCTTCTGCCCGCTGTGCGCGCCGGAGCTTCCGCGGTCGCGGCGATTGCCAAGACCCCCACAAAGCTCATGGCATTGTTCGCCGGATCGGCGATCATCACCGTGAGCTACATGATCGCGATGATCGCCTCGCTGAACGCGTTCGGGGCCGATGTGTCGGTGGCGACAGCCGCTGTCGTCTATCTCGCGGGGGCCGCCGTCGCGACCGCGGCCCCGACACCCGGTGGCGTGGGCGCTACCGAGGCGGCGCTCATCGCCGGGTACACGGTCGTTGGCGTTGATGCATCAACAGCATTCGCAGCCGTACTGCTGTTCAGGCTCATGACGTTCTGGCTACCGATCCTTCCCGGGTGGCTTGCCCTGGTCTGGCTCAATCGCAGCGGTCGCCTCTGATCGACTGCCGAGCCACCTGGCCCCATGTTGATTTCCGTATCCTCTTTGAGGCGACGGCACGCCGCGTTTCGTGCGGCACAATTTCGAGCCGCTGTGGGTTGTGAATGTAGGATCACGCAGAGGAGGGAAGATCTCACTCGACGCTGATTCACCCGATGTGATCGACGACCCCGCGAGCGGTTCGGCCGGTCCGAGTTCTGATCTTGGTCAGATCGGA
>Ga0316197_10002671_pt1 | contig 12710 bp, 9 predicted proteins | sample OudBiesiAoxic_MG_FD_204939 | JGI IMG/M metagenome (GOLD analysis project Ga0316197, IMG submission 204939) | Coastal sediment microbial communities from Oude Bieten Haven, Netherlands - site A oxic | ecosystem: Environmental > Aquatic > Marine > Coastal > Sediment | place: Netherlands...
ATCGCCCACCCCTCGCCGATGGTGAGCGGCTGGACGCGCTGGTAGGCCCGAACAAACTGCTGCAGCGTCCCCAGCTGGAACCGGCTGTCGGTATGGGCAACGTAGGCCCAGGCCAGCCCATAGACGCGCGGGTGTCCCACGAGGTGGCCCTCCGCGATCTTTGGTAGCCGACGGTAGTAGCCCTTCGGGAGGTGGTCCCGGATGTCCCGGATCTGCTCGTCAACGATATGGAAGTTATCGAGGAGCCACTCCGCGGCCGGTGTGATCTCCCTCCTCTCCTGCACCGTCTCGGCAATATCCCGGTATGCGGCCAGAAGGACCCTTGCGTCCTCGTCGATCCGGGCGAGGAGATTTTTTCCTTTGGAGGGCTTCTCAGTCGTGCGTTGGGCGGCGGCCAGGCTCTCGGCGTGTTGCTCCAGGCGCTCCATGCCGAAGATCTCGGCGCGGATTGGTTCGTCCACCTGAGGGGGAGCCGCCATGACGGCGTCTGTGCCTCGCACCTTCAGCTTTCGATCCGGCTATACCTCACGGGAATCTACCTCCCGCTGATTCTACTCGATTCACTGTAACTCGACTCGGTTCCACGATGTGTCAGGCTCGAGCTCGCAAATCTCACCAGCTTTCTGCTGCGGCCGGCGATGAATCGCGCCCATGTGGAGTGAGACCCAGGAGACTCAACCCCGATATGGAAACTTCTTGGCCAGCTTCTCGGTGAATCCGGCGATCACCTGGTTGGCCGGGTACTGCCAGTCAGTGGACTGTGTGAAATCCGTCTGCCAGATCACGGCTCCGTCAAGGCTGTCGATCAGCTCGCAGTTGCCCCAGATGTCATGGGTTTTGATCAGGCCCCACGGGAGTATCGGAGCGAGCCTCCCTTCCGTGACCTCGTTGACGACCTGGAGACCTAGATCGACACCAAACGACTCGCCATCGGACAGATATCGGGTCTTTTGCACTGAAGTGCTGATCACAGCATCCACCCTGAGTACGCTGGCCAGGGACTTGGCGGACATACCCCACGACTCGCGGACCCCAATGCTGGCCCCCGCCAGAAGGCGGTTGGTGGTCTCGACCGGTTGGATGTCGATCGTGATCGGGTGCTTCCGGTGCACGCTCGCCTGGTGCAGAAGGTGGTAGTAGTAAGCCTCCTGAAAGGCGACGCTCTCCGCCTCTTCGATCAGCGCGATCTGTTTGGCTGAGAGATCGCCGGGCGGTTCCCCGGCGAGGATCATCTCGAACGGCAACACCGCAATGACCTGGTGGTGTTGGGCCCGCTCTGCGAACTGCGGGGATTCATAGTTGACCGTTGAACACGCGGTGGCAACCATGAGCGCCGCGACCAAAGGGATTCTCCGGGATTCCATTGCTGCCCCTCCCGTTCTCGGTGATCACTCGAGGCGATCACCAACCTTGGTAGCGCAAGTCCCGTGCCAGCAATAGGGGTACGGTTTGGGCTCCGCCGGAGGTCGAGAGTCCACCCGGGAGGACACGGTGTCCCGGTGGCGGGGCGGCAGCGTAGCGATGGCGCCATCCACCCTCTTCTTTTACATCCTTTGACACGCATTCATACGCCTTCCCTGTAAACTTGCTCGAGACAATTGAAGAGCATTGATCGCAGCGACCGCAAACTGAGAGGGAGGCAGCAGGATGAAGAAAACGGGAGTCAGTAGACGTTGGTTCATCGGTGGCGCGGCGACCGGTGTAGTGGGGGCCGGACTCCAGCTTTCAGGTTGCTCACGGGCAACTTCACAGGAAGCGGAAGCAGCCGAGCAAGCGGCGCCTGTGTCGGAAATTTCGTACAGAGTCCTAGGGCGCACTGGTCTCAAGATTCCGCTGATCAGCTTCGGGGTGATGAATTCCGACAACCCGGACTTGCTACGCCGGGCCTTCGACCTTGGTCTCAACCACCTCGACACCGCCCACCTGTATCTGCGCGGCAACAGCGAGCGGGTGATCGGGGAAGTCATCGAGGGGCGGGGAAACCGCGATTCGGTTTACATCGCCACCAAGATGCGTTTCGCCAGAGATCGCGAGCGTCTTGTATTCACCAGCGAGGGAACTGCGCGGGAGCCGGCACCGACCGAGGAGAACCTCTTTCAACAGCTCGAAACCAGCCTCGAAAGGCTTCGCACCGACTACATCGACATCCTCTACCTCCACAGCTGCTACAGCCCCGCGATGGCCACCTACGAACCCCTGATGTCGGCGTTGGTGAAGGCGAAGGAGCAGGGCAAGGCACGTTTTATCGGTGTCTCGACCCATAGCGATGAGCCGAACGTGATTCGCGCGGCCGTGGATGCCGGGGTCTACGATGTCGTTCTGACGTCCTACAACTACCTGCAAGACCACAAGGACGCAGTCGCGGAGGCAATCGCCTACGCGGCCGCCAAGGACGTCGGGGTGGTCGCCATGAAAACCCAGGGCGGCAAGCGCCTCAACCAGAAAGAGGGGGTCGAGATCAACCACCAGGCAGCCCTCAAGTGGGTCTTCGCCAATCCTCATGTCTGCACCGCGATTCCGGGCATGACAACCTTCGATCAGATGGATTCGAACTTCTCGGTGATGAGCGATCTCGAGCTCAGCGAAGCCGAAGAGCGCGAGCTCAAGCTGGCCTCTCTGTTGCCTGGGACCTACTTCTGCCAGAGCTGCCGGGAGTGCGTGCCCACCTGTCCCGAGCGGGTCGAGATCCCCTCGCTGATGCGGGCTTATATGTACGCCGAGGCCTACGGCAATACCATTCAGGCGGAAGAAACGATCGGCAACCTGCCGCAAGACCGCGGCTTGAGCGTCTGTGCCGATTGCAGCTCGTGTCAAGCGCGGTGCCGTCGCGAATTGCCGATCGCCGACAGGGTGCGGGAGCTGGCCGGCGCCCGTTGGTCGTTGGCCTAGAGAAAACCGAAAATGACGTTTTCGACTGATCAAACGACCCGCCTCGCTGCAATCAGCTTGATGGTGGTCGCCTGTGCGGCCTGCGGCGACGGCAACCCATCGAGGGTCGAACACGGCTCGACAGCCATTCCAGCCTTCGGTCTGCCCGCCGACGGCGAAATGTCCGGCTGGGCCCGGGCGACCAATCCGGAGCACTACGAGGCTGACAACCTGTGGGAGTACATCAACGGCCAGGCCGACTTTTTCATCGACTACGGCTTCGTGCGGGTGGATACCGCGGAGTATCAAAACGACCAGGAGTCGAGTTCGGTGGTGTTGGAGGTCTATCAGATGGGCCGGCCACAGGAGGCGTTCGGCATATTCGCTGCCGAACGCACCCGGGACGACCGGCCGCTCGAGATTGGTGCACAGGCGTACCTGGGCACCAACGTCCTGGGCTTCTGGCAGGCTGAGCGGTATGTCAAACTCACGAGCTTTGATGAAGGACCAGAAGTCGAGCGGTCCCTGATCAGTCTTGCAGAGGAGATCTCCTCGCGCATTCCGGGTCAAGGACGCGAACTGGAGACGTTGCTCCTCTTCCCCGAAGACGGCCGCATCGAGGCGAGCGAGCGATTCATCCCCAAGAACTTCCTCGGCCAGCCGTATCTGACAAACGCCTACCGGGTCGATTACACCCACGACGTCCAACTCTTCCTCGTGGAGACCGGATCATCTGAAGAGGCAGAGTCTCACTTCAAACGCCTCGAGGATTTTTATCGCGGGCGGGATCAGGTGATCGTAACGCTCGAAACTACCCAAAATCCCGCAATGATGATTGTCGACGGTCCATCAATGTTGGTGGTCTTTCAGCTTGATCATCACCTCGGTGGCGCCATCGGCATGCAGGATCTGGACGCCGGCAGAACAGCCGCCGCGGCACTGGCTGATAAGATCGGTCGCTGATCAGCGAACCGGTAGCTCTCTCGACATTTACCTCTCGTCGACCGCGTAGGGCGATCCAGCGTATCCCCTGGTTACCTTGACAACCGGAGACGCTTACGAGATAACCGTTACCAGAGTTTGCTCCAAAATGAACACGGATCACCCAGCGATAGCTCCGAAAGGGGACGACATGAAAATGTTCCGGAAGATTGCGGTATCCGCTTTAACTGTCGTGCTTTTCGGTTTTTTGCCGACCAACTCAGAAGCACAGGATGTGGAGGGAGCCAAGGACCACCCGCTGTTCAGTCGCCTGCCCGACTACCACATCGACAAGTACAAAGAGTCCGAGTTCGATACCTACGACCGGTTTGTCGGAGAAGACGGCGGCTACAAGACGGTCGAGGGCTACAAGTACTACATCAACTATTACTTCGACGAAGGCACCGAGTACCAGACCGAAGCGTTCATCATCAGGAACTACAAAAACGCGCTCGCCGAGATCGGCGGCGTTGTACTCTACGAGGACCGCTACAACGTCTACATGAGACTGGAGAAGGGCGGGAAGGTGACCTGGGTCCACGTCGGCCCGTGGAACGGGGGGCAGGGCATCGGGCTGTACATCGTCGAGGAATCGAAAATGGACCAGGTCATCGTCGCTGACGCCGAAGCCCTGGCAAAGGAGATCAACCTGACTGGCAAGGTCGCTGTCTACGGAATCTACTTCGATACGGGAAAGGCCGTGGTCAAACCCGAGTCCGGTCCGGCGCTCGCCGAGATCGTCAAGCTCCTGGAAAAAATCCCTGACATGAAGATCTACGTCGTCGGGCACACCGACAGCGTTGGAGAACTGGATTACAACATGGGCTTGTCCCAGAGAAGGGCCACAGCGGTCGTGGAGGTCCTCGTATCCAAGCACGGCATCGATCAAGGCAGGCTCGAGCCCCACGGAGTGGGCCCGCTGGTGCCGGCCTCCACCAACAAATCTGAGGACGGGCGATCCATGAACCGCCGTGTCGAGCTCGTCGAGCGATAAGAGTCATTGCCGAGGCATGCAGATAGCGGTGTCGGGAGGGGATAAACCCCTCCCCTACGATTCCCATCCCATTCGTATCTGCTCATCGACATCACAGCCCGTATACTCTCGCCTGCATGGCGTCACTCATCACTGCTCGCAACCTGTCCCAGTCGTTCGGTCACCGGACCCTGTTCGATGGGCTGAGTCTGACCGTTGCAGAGGGTGACCGCATTGGCGTCATCGGACCCAACGGCGCGGGCAAGACCACCATGCTGCGCATCCTGTCCGGTGCCGAGGATCCTGACGATGGCGAGATCCACCGCCGCCGCCTGTTGCGGGTCGCGATGGTTACCCAGGAGGACGTCTTCGAATCAGGGGCCACGGTCGCCGAGGTGGTGACGCGCGCCACGGTGCGCGACTCGAAGAGGATCGAGGACGAGACCGAACGACAGGTTCGCGTCGCCATCACTCTCGAACAGCTGGGCTTCCAGTCGCCCGAGCAGCCAGTCTCTGAGCTGTCCGGCGGGTGGCGCAAGCGGCTGGCGATCGCCGCCGCACTCGCCACCGACCCCGAGGTGCTGTTCCTCGACGAGCCCACCAACCATCTCGATCTGGACGGCATCCTCTGGCTCGAGAAGTTGCTCTGCTCGAAGCGGCTGCTTGCCTACGTGGTCATCAGCCACGACCGCACATTCCTCGAACGCGTTGCAAATCGGGTGCTCGAGGTGGCGCCTCAATATCCTGGCGGAACGTTCATAGCCGCCGGAAACTACACAGCATTTCTGGACCGGCGTGCCCAGTACCTGCAGGCCCGGGCCCAATATCGCGACAGCCTGGCCAACAGGGTGCGGCGGGAGCTCGAATGGCTGGCACGCGGGCCCAAAGCACGAACGACAAAGGCCCAGGCGCGAATTGACGAAGCTGAACGCCTGGCAACTGACCTCGCCCAGGTGCAGGCCGAATTGACGACCTCGAAGGCGGGCATCGAAATGACCGGCTCGGGTCGCCACACCAAGCGGCTGTTGGTGGTGTCCGGGGTCGACAAGACTCTCGGCGATCATCAGCTGCTGCAGGGTCTCGACCTCATCCTCCAGCCTCGCCAGCGCCTTGGCGTCGTCGGCGCCAACGGCAGCGGCAAGAGCACCCTGCTCAAGCTGCTTGCCGGTGAGCTCGAGCCGGATAGCGGCGCCATTCGCCGCGCTGAGCACCTGAAGGTCGTGTACTTCGATCAGGCTCGACAGCATCTCGACCAGACCTTGTCGTTGCGCAGGGCGTTGGCTCCAGATGGAGACTCCGTGCTCTACAGAAATCGTGAAGTCCACGTCGTGACCTGGGCCCGCCGCTTCCAATTTCGCGACGACCAGCTCGACCAACCGGTGAGTGAGCTCTCTGGCGGTGAACAGGCGCGCGTCCACATCGCCCGGCTCATGCTGCGACCGGCAGACCTCCTGCTGCTCGACGAGCCGACCAACGACCTCGACATTTCAACGCTCGAAGTGCTCGAAGAGAGCCTGCTCGACTTTCCTGGAGCCCTGGTGATGGTCTCCCATGATCGCTACCTGCTCGATCGCGTGAGTACAGTTCTGCTCGGTCTTGACGGCAACGGCAGCGCCACCCCCTTCGCCGACATCGATCAGTGGCTCGCACATCGCAAACCCGAATCAACAGAGTCACGCCCGGCGCGGGCTGATCGCCACCGCAAGCAGCCCAAGCGCGGCGGGCTCAAGTACCTCGAGAAACGCGAGTACGAAGCCATGGAGACCAAGATCCTTGAAGCCGAGGCTGAGCTCGAGACGGCCGAGGAGCACCTCGCCGACCCACAGGTGGCGTCAGACGGCGATGCAGCCCATCGCGCCTTCCTCGAGGCCGAGAAAGCGCGCGAGAAGGTTGCCGATCTCTACCGCCGCTGGGCCGAACTCGAGGAAAAGTCTTAACCAGAATTCACGATCAAACGACCCAGCGGTAAAGTCTGTTCAGGGTTGATGAACCCCGGTGGCGGAATCAGGAATCTCGTCAGTCCACCAGGCGGCATGACCCAGAAACCGCGGTTCCAGGTCGGCAGCAAGAATGCTCCCTGATTGACCAAGGCCTCGGTGTCCGACCCACCATCCCGTTTGATTTCCGAAATCCCGGGCCGCTCTTCGCTGATGTCTCCTGGCACCCTACCGCGAGCCTCGATCGTCGGAACCATTTTCCCTGGTCTTGCGGAGATTGGCGGAATGCCGGGTGCCCTGGCTGTCCACACCACCGTGCTCGGCGCCCTCGCAGCGGCCGCGGTCCTGCCCGGCGGTTGCTCCGCAAAGCCGTACTTCGGAGACAACAACGTCACCACAGAAAGCAGAGTGACAAATCTGATGAGCCTTCTCATGTCTCCCCCCGGCGTGGCCGTGAGCCGAAATTTCGGATCACCCACATTGAAGCAAGTTAAATGCCAGGAAATGCCTCGGTTCGACACGTCATCCGAGCCGCCCGGTGTACTGATCAGGTGTCACAAAGAGCTCGCCAGGTGGCACCGGAGCCAATCTGAATTCATCAACGCGAAGGGTGGTGACCATCTTCGCGATCGGTTACCCCATCCGAAATCAACGAGCCAGTTTTCGAATTGGAAAATAGAGAGGAGAGGAAGAATGTCGCGGGCGGCAAATCCGTCGCCCATACAGCCGCCTTTGTGGTGCGGCCGTCCCGGCTGCACTTCATCGGTGACTGTGACACCGTGCGGGCGGGACGCCCGCACAGCAACAATCAAACTGGTGGAGGTGCGTCCTGCACGCAAACAAAGCGCCTCCGATTCCGTCGCTTAAAACGGTCCCAGGCCCCAGAACATCAAGAATACGCTCATGCTGATCGCGGCCAGTCCTGTGAGCAAGAACCCGAGGAGGCTTCCGACGGGGAGTTTGTCTCTCCTGTGCGCGCGCACTGTCAACACAACCGCGCCGATGCCGGCAATCCCGGCGAGCAGGCCGGCGAGGGCACCGTATTTCGCCCATGGCACGAGCCCGAACAGCAACAGGACCTCTGATGCCTTGTAGGTCAATCCGATAGCGCTGCCAAGGATCGAGAGCGAAAGAACGACGAGGAATGCGGCCAGCCACGTCGTGAGGCGAGCCCACCCGGCGGGAGCGGGGCGTCGTTGATCGATGCGGCGGCCGATCGGTGCGACAGTCAGTACCAGGAAACCGATGACAGGAATCAGAATGCCGGTGCCCGCCCAGATCCCGGGACCGATCAGGCTCTTTTTGTTCTCCGTCGCCTTGGCCACCAACCGTGGACCGATCGAGGTCGTGAACAGGGGTGCGTAGATCTTCGGCATCTCCATCTCGTCGACGCAACTCAGATCCGGATCGGCGGTGGGATTGTCGAAGAAGGCGTTGAGCATGTCTCCCGCGCACTCGACCGAGCGGGAGGGTCCGTGTCCGGCGTAGGGGAACTCCACATAGGTGCCGTTGGAAAACCCGGGGAGGATGGCCTTGGCCAGCGGCGGAGGAGTGATCGGGTCCATGTCGCCTTCGATGATCAGGGCCGGAAGATCAGTTTCAACCGGGGTGTACTCAGCTTCGTCTCTTGGGGCCATGTTGTGCTCGAGGCACATCTCGGCCTGCCGTTCGTACGATTCGACCGTGCCGATCGCCCCGCCAAGCACTGGGAACCCTTCTATGTCTGCTTTTCCGGCGATGACTTGGACTTCGGCGTCGGCATCACCACACAGGATTGCGTTGGTCATGCCCTGGCTGCCGTCCATGAACGACCCAGCGACGCCGGCGATCGCCTTGAAAAGGTCTTCGTCTCGGCGCTCCACGGCGTCGGCCCAGGCGTATATCAGCCCCGGCAGACCGGGGTATTCCTTCTGTTCGTACATGAAGGCAAATGGCAGAAACGCGACGACATCGGTGAAGAAAAAGGCTTTGCCTGTCGGGTAATTCTCGGTGTCCTTGACCTCCACAACGATGGGATTGTCCTTGACCGACAGGGTGGCTTCACGGATGCGTTGGCCAAGGTCCGGGTAACGCTTGGCGCAGCCGGGCTGAGCCTGGCAGATCTCATCGAGCTTTTTCAGATTTCGGTCGTACCACTGCACCGTTTGCCAGGCCCAGGTGTTATTGCGAATATCGAGCGGCACGTTGGCATCGAGGGCGACCGCCAGGATGCCCTCGGGGTCGACCTTGATGTAAGCCTGCCCGAGAATCGTCCCGTAGGAGATGCCCCACACATTCCACTTCTCGTATCCGAGCGCAATCCTCAGGGCTTTGACGTCACGAGCGTCCTCGAATGTGTTGTAGCCGCTGAGGTCGACGCCATGCGCCGCCGCGTTGGCCGCACAGTCGACCGCCGCGCTGAGCCCCGCCGCAAGGTGCTCTTCAAAGGTCGAGACGTTGCCGATTTCCGGTTTGCGGATGCTGTAGTAGGGGCAGAAATCGTCAGAGTATCCGATGCCTCTCTGCTCGAGGATGTACATGTCGCGGTGCTTGCGGATGCCGTGGTCCTTGAAGCGCTTGATGTAGTAGGTCGCCCGCGCTCCCGGTCCACCCGTGAGGTAGACGATTGGATCGTCCCGTTTCCCGGGCGCCAATCCCGAATCGTCCTCGTCTTCGTTTTCGGCCTCCTCGTCATCCCATGTGGAATTGAGCTTGACGACGTGCAGCTCGATGAAGCGCGAGTCCGGTTTCTCGCGATTCTCGGGAACCTGCAGGAGGGAACACTCGATCTCACCGGGCTCGTAATCGATCTTGCCCTTGAACGGGCACACCACCGAGTCGAGGCGGAAGGTATCCCTGGCAAAGAGCTCGCCGTGGGTCTCGGCCGCATCGACCACGGCCTCGGTGCTGTTGCCCTGAGCGATCGCAACGCTAGGGAGAATGATGAGGGCGAGTGCAACACCGAGAACCTTTCGTTTCATGGTACGTCCCTTCGTTTTCGCCGCAGACAACCTACCACGGGTAATCTTCGCAGAATCAGCCGACACCAGATGGCCGCAAGGGGACCGCGGACCACGAGATCCCAACAACCGCCTTGCTCATCACTTTGTGAGCTTCGGCCGCGCCGTATTCCCACAGGAATTCCTAAACCTCCAATCCTGATGAGCCTGTGATTTCCTCATTCGATTGACCTGAAGGGTCCGAACCCAATCGCAGTAGCAATTCCAGGTGAGTACATAGGTACAACCATTCGACCCGGAGACGCCCTGTGACGGTCCTCACCTCCAAGGACAGATAGCGATGCGACTATGATGTGGACCAGAGAGTCGCGGAGGTGCCTGTATGAGCCCCAACGACGATTCGGCCAAAGGAAGACGCTGCCGGGCATCGCGAGGTCGGTTGCCGATGCACGGATTCCTGCATCGGTTTTTCCTCACAAACACCTTTCTGGCGGGTCTGTTTGCGATTGCTTGGCTCGTTCTTCGCAGCGGGCCAAAGCCGAGCCGTTTTGCCTACCCCTGCCAGCAAGCCGCTTTCTCCGCTGCATCGCTGGCCTTTGGCGTGCCGGTCGTTTCCTCGCTCATCGCCGCCCGCCACTACATCGCCGCAGGCTTGCGAACACCAGTTGGCGTCGCGATTGTCCTTGGCGTCGTGCTGGGCGGCCTTGGGGTTTCCGGCGTGCTCGTGGGTGTCGACGCGAAACAGGCTCCGCTGATCAGCCCCTCCTCCACCTATAGCGCACAGCTCTTCCACGTCGAAGGCTGTCCACAGGACCCTGTTGGGGACCGCTTTCCGGGGCTCGATACTCTGGTCGACCTGATGGGCCGCCGGGGCCTCAAGTTCCACAGATCTTCAGTGCCTTCTCCAATCTCGGGCCCAGGCGGAATCATCGGCGCCAACGACGTGGTACTGATCAAGATCAACTACCAATGGGCCGAACGTGGAGGGACGAACACAGATCTGCTGCGTGGTCTGATCCGGCTCATTGTCGACCATCGGGACGGTTTCACGGGAGAAATCGTGATCGCCGAAAACACCCAGTTTGCGGGCGCCGAGAACTTCGATAGGACTCACAACAACGCCCAGGACACCGGGCTCTCACCGCGGGACGTTGCAGGTCATTTTTCGGCCCTGGGATATGCCGTTTCTCTTGCCGACTGGACCGCGATACGATATTCCTCGGTGACGGAATACTCGTCCGGAAATTTCATCAACGGGTACGTTGTGTATGACTACGATTCCGAGCTTCAAGGCCGGGTTTCATACCCCAAGTTTCAGACTGACGACGGGACATACATCAGCCTGAGAGACGGGATCTGGGATCCCGGCCAAAGCACCTATGACCGCGATCGGCTCAAGGTCATCAACCTCCCGGTGCTCAAATCTCACCATGCCACGTACGGTGTGACTGCGTGCGTCAAGAACTTCATGGGACTGGTAACGAGAGAGCTCAGCACGAACTCCCACAGCGCCATTCGAAACGGGCTGCTTGGCGCCGTGATGGGCGAGATCAGACCACCCGACCTCAATATTCTGGATTGCATATGGATTAACGCCGACCCCAACACCGGCCCAGGAACCACGTACGCAGGAGCCACACGTCGAGACGAACTCGTGGCGAGCACCGACCCGGTTGCCACCGATATATGGGCGGTCACCAACATCCTGATCCCGGCCTTCCTCGATAACGGCTACACACCACCATGGCCTTCACCCGATGCCACCCCTGACGACCCGAGTAGTGATTTTCGAACATACCTCGACCGGTCGATGAGCGCGATCCTGGCGGCTGGATACGACGCCACCAATGATCTCGGCCAGATCAATGTCACCTCGGCGGACGTGTCGTCACTTGTGTTCTTCGACGGCTTCGAATGGGGCAACACCTCGGGTTGGTCAGACGAAGCTCCCTGATGAGATTCGGTCGACACCAGCTAATTCCACCGTTTTCGCGGTGCAACAGGCAGTCACAAATCCAACAGGGAACGGCTTTCTATGATGACGACGATCACTGCGCCACCACGGACCACTCCGCGGTATCGCCAGAATCAAAGCCGTCGGCAAAAATCTGATCACCCACCAGACCGATGGGAACAGTGGCAATGACAAGATTGTCAAACCAGATCCCGTAACTTGTGGTCGCTTCGGGAAAGTAGTTCCAGACGATGAAATGGTTGAGGTGGAGATCGTTGGTGTGCCTCCACAACATACCGGTGTGGTGAGCAACGAGAATCCCGTCGATCCAAAGGGCCATTTCCCCGTCGTGTTGCCCGAGGGTGCCAACGACCGTGTTCGCCCGCACCATTGTTTCCACCGCATACCATCGATCCTGGTTCATCGAAACGGGAATCCCCTGATTCAGATTGAAGTGATTCCCCCAACAGCACTCCGAGCCGCCGGTACACGGCAATCCGCGAACGGCGCACTGGCTGCAGATAGCATCCGGGTCGGCATATCTCGCGCACGTTTCGCCGGGGTCGCAGCTCATGTCTGGGGTGTAGGTGTAGAAGAACGGCTCGCCGGGGACCTCACCATCCTCAACCTCGCGACTGTCGACAGTTGTCCCGTTGAGACACAACAGGCCATTTGGACGGCAGCCCGCGGTTCCGTGGCACGACCATGGGTCGTCGTTCTTGTCACCGTGGATCGCAAAAAAGTGGTGCATCACCCGGTCCCAGCTACCATCGAAACGCATGTAGAAACGGACGTAGACGAGGTCCTGATCTGGGAATCGGTAACCAAAGCTCGCGCCAACTCCATCCGTATCGAGGATCGCCTCGACCGCGCCGTCCCCCCGGAAAACGTGTTGCCCCGGCTGGCCGGCGGTGACGAGGTTGGCGTCGCCTTCGTGCTCCATGCCATCCCACGACCCGAGGTCGAAGTCGTTACAAAAGACCACCGGATTGCGCAGGCAGAAAGGCTCTGTAGCGTAGGCGATGCCAGCCATGAGAATGAAGATCACAGGGATCATT
>Ga0316197_10002672_pt1 | contig 12705 bp, 13 predicted proteins | sample OudBiesiAoxic_MG_FD_204939 | JGI IMG/M metagenome (GOLD analysis project Ga0316197, IMG submission 204939) | Coastal sediment microbial communities from Oude Bieten Haven, Netherlands - site A oxic | ecosystem: Environmental > Aquatic > Marine > Coastal > Sediment | place: Netherlands...
TCCTACAAGAGCGGCGGCTTCGAGGCCTGGGCAGGGCGCAACGAGTTGTCCTTCTGGCACCAGGACGATCTGTTTCTCATCGACAACGTCACCTTTGCCGGCATCGGCGGCTCCTACCGCCACAGCCTGGGGAAGGGCGCACTGACCTGGATGGCCAACTTCGTCGCGCTGCCGGTGGGCATGCGTCACTTCTCCGGCACCAGTTTCATCGGGCAGGCGGCCTACGAGCGCAAATTCAAGTCGACGGGTCTGACCGCCGCGGTCGGTGTATTCGCCAGCCGGGCTGACCCCGATGACCCGAACGGTGAGTTGTTGCTGACCGAAAACAACACGCGCGACTACGACCTGTTGAATCTGCAGTTCCAGCACCACTCGAACGTCCTGGGGCGCCCTCTGCGAGTGGGGGCGGACTACAGTCAGAACTTCAAGGACTACAGCGAGGCGCCGGTCGACAGCTTCAGCGAGTTTCACCAGGATCACCTGTACGCCTACGTGCTGGAGGTCCTGTGGGGTCGCGCAGGTCGCAAGGGAGACTGGCAGGTCGGCTATTACTACTCTCACGTGGATGCGCTCGCGGCCAACAGTTCCTACATCGAGGACGACTGGGCTCGCTGGGGCACCGCGACGCAGGCACGCTTGACCAACATGAAGGGCAGTGAGTTCCGGGCCCTCTATACCATCTCTCCCAAGCAGAAAGTCTTCGCCCGCTTGTTCTTCGTCGACGCCATCGATCTGCTGGAACCGGGCGATACCGCCCTCGAAGACGGCAAACGCTTCCGCATCGAGTACAACATCGCCTTCTGATCAATCGCCTTTCAGCAACGTCACCAGTTCGGCTTCGCTCGGAATGCGACCGGACACGACGACCTTCCCGTCGATGGCCAGCGCCGGTGGAGCCATGACCCCGCGTGCGACGATCGCGGTGATGTCGTGCACGTGAGTGAGTTCGTACGGAACGCCGAGTGTGTCCGCCGCGGCCTTCACCATGGCCTCGAGCTTGTTGCATTTCGCGCAGCCGGTTCCGAGAACTTCGATCACCATCTTCTTACCTCTGCCCGGGTCAGATCTGAACGCCCAGGGTGTAGATCAGCGTCATGTAGATCCCTACCGCCACGAACACGAGGCCCGTCAGACGACGAAACCAGCGTTCCACGACGGCAAGTCTGTTGAAGGCCTTCGCCACAAAACGAGCGCCGAAGGCGATCAGAATCGCAAAAGCCACGACGGGCAGGGCCGTGCCCGCGCCGTACAAGCTCGGGAACAGCACCGGCGAGTCGAAGCGGACTGCGAGGGGCACGAGACTACCGAAGAACAGCGCCGCCGATACGGGGCAGAACGACAGAGCGAAGAGCGCACCGAGCGGGAACGCGCCCCAGACACCTTTCGTCTCCAGCCGCTCGCGGATTCGCTCGCCTGTCCGACCCAGGCCCGGCAGGACCGGGCGGAACACTTCAAGCAACAGTGCTCCCGCGACGATCAGCACCGGTCCGAGAATACGATTCATGTGCCGCTGCAGGAACTGCGAGACTTCGGGCATCGACAGCAGCCCCAGCACCAGCACGGACCCCAGCGCGACGTAGGCGGCGGCCCGCCCCAGCGTGTAGAGCAAACCCCCGCCGAGCACGTGCCGTGGACTGTCGACGCGCTGACCGATAAAGGAGATCGCCGCGATGTTCGTCGCCAGCGGACAAGGACTGATGGAGGTCAGCACCCCCAGCCAGACGGCCGACCCGGCGCTGAGGACCGCTTCGGGGAGTCCGGTCACTCCAGGTACTCTCCGACCGACTTCTGGACGTACTCGATGAAGCCGGGCTTGTCCCGAACGAGAGTCCAGACTTCTTGCAGGACCTGATGTCGTACCACCTCTCCGCCGTCGACCTCTACCACGACGAGAGAACTGCTGACCAGTTCGAAGTCCTTGACGAAGTGAGCATTCTCGGACTCTTCCGTGTTGAGGGGCGACCAGGTCAACGTGCCCGCCTGCAATGCGTCCTTGAACTTGCCCTCGACGGCCTCCTGGGTATACGACTCGATCGTCTGGCAAGTGTTGCAGCGGCGAGTTCCATGGAAGTAGTACAGGACCACCTCGGGTTTCGTGCCTGCAGAGTCGTTCCCGACGGCGTTCTCGGAACCCGCCTTGCCAGTCTCGGCGGAGACTCCGAGGGCCAGGCTCGTCACGATGGTGATCGCGAGGACTGCGACCGAGGTCATTCGGAGTGGCTTGAGTATCGTGCGCATGTTTCCTCCAATGAAACGATCGAATGTGAATTCAAAGAACCTTGTTGCATCAGCCGAAACGCCCGTAGAGCAGCCCCGTGATCGTGGCCGCGATCACGATGATCACGGAGAACGCCGCGGTTTTCTTGACTCCCATGACTTTGATCAAAACGAGCATGTTCGGAAGGGAAAGGGCAGGCCCCGCCAGCAACAGTGCGAGGGCCGGCCCCGGCGCCATGCCGTGCTCGATCAATGCTTGCGTGATCGGCACCTCGGTCAGCGTGGCAAAGTAGAACAGCGCTCCGACGACCGAGCCGATCAGTGTCGCCGTCAGGCTGTTGTCGCCGACGAGCATCGCGATCTGTTCGTCGGGCAGCAATGCCGAGATGAAGCCCACGACGAACACACCGCCGAACAGGAGTGGCACGAGCAATTTGGCGAAGTCCCAGGTATTGCCCATCCAGGTGCCGAACTCGTCACGACCGATCCAGCGCCAGGTCATCAGCACGACCGCGAGACCCATCAGGCCCGCGAGATACCACCGCACGTGGTGGATGTCCATGACCCAACTCTTGGCTTCGACGATCTCGGCGATGTCGTCCTTGGAAATCGTGATGCGGTCGCCGGCGCGGACGCCATGTCCGCTCTCCTGAACTTGAATCATCACCTCGTCGTGCATCTCCTGAAGCACGACCCCGCGGACCTGGCTTCCGTCCGTGCGGTGGACCACTGCGTCCCCGGGATTGAACCAGTCGCTGAAGACCAGGAAGGCGATCATGGCCGCGAGCAGCAGTGCGTTTTGCCAGACCGGTCTCGAGGCCGGAGGCGGATCGGGCATCTGGGCCGCAGCAGCCACCTTGTCTCGCTCCTCTCCCCGGAACAGCGCGTGCATTCCAAGGCCGACGAGAACGGCAAAGACGATCGCACCGATTGCGCGCCAGATTCCGAGTTCGAGACCGAGGACACGTGCCGTGAGAAAGATCGCGAGTACGTTGATCGCAGGGCCCGAGTAAAGGAACGCGGAAGCGGGACCGAGTCCGGCCCCCAGGTGGTAGATTCCGGCAAACATCGGCAACACGCTGCAGGAACAGACGGCCAGCACGACGCCCGCCACCGATGCCACCGAGTAGGCCGCGAACTTGTTCGAGCCGGGTCCCAGATAGCGCATCACGGCGGCTTGCGAAAGAAAAGTCGTGATGCCACCGGCGATGAACAGCGCGGGCACCACGCAGGCCAGGGTGTGATTCCTGGCGTACCACTGGAGTAATTTGAACGCTTCGAGGACCGCGTCGATCACCCTGGGATTGGCCAGGGGCAGGAAGTAGGCCAGACCGAAGACTGCGGCCATCGCCCCGAAGATCTTCCACTCACGCTTGGAGTCCACTGTTCTGTTCCCCTACTCGGCGACTTCGCCAAGTAGTGATCACCAGGAATCTAGCCGACGCACCGCGTTCGCCTGGAGGGCATGGCGGCCTCCTGAACTTGCTCGACGCAATCGAAGAAGCCGAGCACGCAGGGCGTCTTGAGCCGGTAGAACACCTTCAGTCCTCGCTTGTCGTCGGCGACGATCCCTGCCGCCTTCAGTAGTGCCAGGTGCTTCGAGACGGTCGAGATATCCGCGCCGACCATGTCGCGCAACTCGCAGACGCAGCGCTCACCCTTCGCGAGTTCTTCGACCATGAACAGCCTCGTCGGATGGGCCAGAGCCTTCATCATCCGAGCCTTGGCCTCGTAACGCCTGCGTGTCGCTCCGGTGAGTTTCATCACTCCCCTTTCGATACTTGGCAATTTAGCCAAATACTTCCGAACGACCAAGGCTCATTCGCGACCGATTCGATCCTTTTTCTTTCGGCCTACTCGAGGAGCTGGGTGCCTGGGTAGAACGCGATCCAGGCGAACCAATAGGCCCGTGTCACGGGGATCTCGTTCTTGGACTCGGCCTCGAAGGCGCGGACCGCACCGTCGGCAGATCGACGGAAGAGGATCTTGCGACCGGAGACCGTCGTCTCGCGTTGCTCCGCCTTCTGCATCGTCTGGTCCGTCACGGCGACGGCTTGACCGCCGACGACTGCGCCGTGGACGACCGCCTTACCGGGCAACTTTTCGATGACCCGTTTCGCCCGGGTGATGCCGAATCGCTCGGGGTCATTCTGGTAGCCCTCGTACGGCGAACCGTCGACCGCCTCTTCCTTCGTCAGCACGAGCGTGTCGGGGTGCTCGGCCTTCCATTTTCCCCAGGTCGTGTAGGCCACCGGCATCGACTCGAGCCGCGCGCCCTTCAACTCGCCGCGGATCGCCTCACCGGTGACGTGGCTCCACAGCGTCTCGGTCTCGCGGTCCATCATGATCAGGCTGTCTCGCCACAGCTTCCCGGAAACGATGAAGGTCAGTGTCCGATCGCCGACGCGTCGGGCGTAGACCACGCCCGTCGAGCAGAGGGGTCACCAGGTGGCCGCGAGCGCGACTCCTCCGATCTCGTCGTTGACGATTTCGTGCCGGTCCAGTTGCCACAGCGAGTAGGCCCGCGCCTCGCGGCCGATCTTCAACCCGAAGACCGGCTCCTCGGCAGCCATCTGCGCGTCGGCCGCCTCACCGCTGACGAACTCGGGATCCTCGATCGCCGGAATCGCCCCCGGAGGCAGAACCCGGTAGACGGGATCGCCATCGTGCTCGAACTCGACCACCATCTCCTTCGCCGCCGTGGGTCCGGCCGAAAGACCCGCGAGGGCGACCGCCACCAGCACGAAGAGTCGGGCCGAGGTACGGGTCGGTCCCGTGGTGGTCCATTCCGTCATGTCCGCTCCTTCGAATCGTTTCCGGTCCGCCCGGTAAGGAATGATGCCACGGTTTCCTCCTGCCTTGATGCCGACCGTGTCCTTTCCGCGCGATAACGACGAGAGGTCGGAGTGTCCCAGCGGGCGATCAATACACTTCTCGCTCCGTCCCAGGAATCTCCCGCCGAATTCGAATCGACCGGACGTATAGTGGACGCACGGGGGTGGGGGATGTCATTCCTGACCAAGGTCGCAATCGCCGTCTCGCTGGTCGTCGTGTCCTCCGCGTTCGCCGCTCCGGTCGAGCAAGTCCAGGTCCTGGGCTTCGAGTTGTCGGACAACGGCGACGCCGACGGATTCGCCGACAGCAACGAGACCGTCGAGGTCCGACTCGTCGTGAAGAACGTCGGTGGCTACGATCTGACCGGGGTCGTGGCGCGCCTGGCCAGTGACTCGCCGCCGCTGGCGTGTGTCACGCGTCCCCTGATCCTGATTCCGTCGCTGGCGGCCGGCGAGACTCGCGTCACGGACGGCACTTTCGAGTTCAGACTGGATGACAGACAGCGCAGCGGCACCTGCTCGATCAGCGGTGTGAACTGCACGACGGACCTTCCGTGCACCGGGGGCGCGGACGACGTGTGCCACGCGCCGTTCGAGGAGTTCACGGCACAGTTCCAGGTCATCTTCTCGTCGGACCAGGTGCCTGCACTGTCCGTCCCGCAACCGTTGACGCTGGATCTCGATCTGGATCTCAGCGGCGGCGCGGGCCCCACGACCTTCTTCGAGAGTTTCGAGGGTAGTGGTCCCGACATCTTCACGACGATGAACCTGGATCAAGGACGTAACAACTTCGACGGATCGGACGGGTTTCGCTGCCAGTACCACGACCCGAGCTGGACGAACTCCAACTCGTATGGCCAGGCCACCGATTGCTTCCTCGGGGCGACGCAAGCCCAGGTCGACGCCTACTACTGGCAGGTCGTCGGGCCGGAATCGCCTGACGGTGGGCGGGCCTTCACTGGCACCCACTCGCTGTACATGGGGATATTTCTGCCGAGCGGCATGGGTTATACGACGCCCCTTGCCGGGCTCGAAGCGGCCGGCGTGCCCGGTCTGATCCACCTGGGATGGAACAACGTCTGCTCGGAAACCCGCTCGATCCTGTGCGACAGCGTGCTCGATTGTCCGGACGGTGAGAACTGTGTCGGCGTCACGCCGAGCCTATCGATCAAGCACCAGGTCAGTCTGCTGGACTATCGGACGATCACCGCTCAGATCGGGCGCGCCACGGATCGTGGCGTCGTCCACGTACAACTGGCGGATACTGCCGGCAATCCCGTCGGCGATTGGATCAAGCTGCAACCCTACCTCAACGTCTATGACGTTCAGGGCGAGGACAATTACTTCAACTGCATGTTCGACCCGATCGACGATGGCAACACCGAGGATGACTACTTCGACCCGACCGACCCGTTCCGCCGGCTCGGCCCTTCCTCCACTTGCTTCCCTGCTTACTCGTTCGCCTATCTGGGCGATACTGATGAACCGTTCGACATCAACCGAATCGGCAGAGCGAGCCATGGACCGGGTCTGCAGGGTTCCGTCGGGCCGGGCACCTGGGTCGAGTCGCGTTTCAATCTGTCCAGGTTCCACGGGCGAAGTCTCCGGCTGAGGTTTCTCAACGCCTCGCTGAAAGTAGGTTCGTGGGAAACGTGGGAAGAGATTTTCACCTTCAATCCCGACCCCGGGGACGACGGGTGGTGGATCGACGACGTGAGCGTCTCGGACGCCCTCACCAGTCCGGCCACCGCCGTGGCCGACGTCAAAGACAACAGCGGTTTCCCGGCCCTTCCCGACGATGACGCGGACGGAGCCGCCGATGCTTGCGACAACTGCCCGGTCGACGCCAACTCGGGGCAGGACGATTCCGACGGCGACCTGATCGGGGATCTTTGCGACGTTTGCCCGCTCGACCCGAATGACGATCGCGACGCCGACGGACTGTGCTGCGACGTGGACAACTGCTGTGATCTCTTCAACCCGGATCAGGAAGACCGGGACGGGGACGGCGCGGGCGATCTGTGCGACGTCGATCCCGTGATCAGGGTTTCCACCGATCCGACCGACGAGCCCGATTTCTCTTCGATCCAGGCCGCTGTCGACCTGGCCGTCCAGTCGGGTACCCGGATCGAAGTCATGCCGGGCACCTACATCGAGCAGGTGGATCTCGACCGCAACATGGTCTTCTTCATCGTGGGTGTTGACGACGGCACGGGCACACCTGTCATCATCGACGGCACCTGGGAGACCGCCCTCGAGTTCAAGTCCACCTCAGGTCACGTGAACTCGACCCTTCGCAATTTGACCGTCCGCGGCAGCACCGGGGTGCGTTCCCTTGTGCCGCTGACTGTTTCAGACTGCGTGTTTGATCGGAATGCCGTGACGGCGATCGATCTTCACGCTCCGGGAAGCGTGGCTCGACGCGTGACGATCGACTCGTCGACCACGACTCGCGGGATCTGGGTCCAGAGCGGCGGCGGTGCGTTGATCGAGCATGCGCGCATTCAGAATCTCGCCGGGCGAGGTGTACGCGTCAATGCGCCGACCGTGATCCGAAACAGTCTCATCAGTGACTGTCAGTACGGCATCGGCTCGTTCGCGGTAAGCCCGATCGTCGTCGAGCACTCCACGGTGGCCAACAACAGTTCAGCGGGACTCGAAGTCGCGACGACGGACACTTCGGCCTCGGTGCGTTCTTCGATCATTCATGGCAACGGCACCGATCTCTACCGCGTCGATTGCACCAACGTCGAATGGTCGATTCTCGGCAGCCTCGACTGCTCCACGGTCAACGACAATCTCTTCGGAGATCCCGGGTTGACGGCCGACTACCATCTTCAGCCGACCTCGGTCGCCAACGACCACGGACCGGACCCTGCGATGTTCGACGGCATCCCGTGCGTCGATCTGGACGGCTCGCCGCGGTCACGAGACTACACGGGCGACGGGCTGGCCGAGGTCGATATCGGAGCTTTCGAGAACGACAACCCCGCGCTGCTCCCTGCGGAGGCCACGGGTCTCGTCTGGACCGACAAACAGACGTTGACGTGGGACGAGGACCTTTCCGTCGCCGGTTATCACCTGTACAGAGGCGCGCTGGCGAACCTGTACTTCGATGATTACGGCGTCTGTCGCGATGATCTGCTTCCGTTCCCGACCGCCACCCTCATGACCGACCCCGAGATCCCTCTTCCGGGAGACGGTTTCTTCTACGAAGTCAGCCATGACTCGGCTCTGGATGGTGAATCGAGCCTCGGCGTCGGTCGATGTGCGGAGCGTAGCAACTATCGATCTTGTCCGTGACGGAAAGGGCGGCGAGTCCTTTCAGCGTCCGTTCCTACGGTATCTCGATGTTGGCCCAGGGATCGTGTGGCGTCGTGGACCAGATCTGGCTGATGGTGATCATGTTCAGTAGCGCCATGTAGTCAATATCGAAGTTGCTCACCAGGCTGGCTCCGACCAAGTTGCGCGCAATCATGTTGTTGCTGCCGTCGAGGTCGATTCCCGTGTTGTTGTTGAGGACGGTATTCCCCTCGATCCGATTGCGGTTCCCGACGATCCAGATCCCCGCCTTGTCCGGATTCCCGTTGTGATGGACCTGGTTGTCGATCACGGTGGAATGCCCATCGACCCGGATTCCGTTCTTCGTGTTCCAGCCGACCATGCAGCCGGTCACCAGCGCCCCGACAAAGCTGGCTTGCTCCTCGGCCCAGACTCCGTTTTCGTCGTTGTAGTCCGCGCGGCATCCGCGCACCACGCTGCCGGCCTTGACGATGATCCCGTGCACGGAGTTCCACGATGAGACGGTGTCGAGGACCAGGGAGTCATAGCCGGTACTGATGCCGCTGCCGCCGCAAGAGAGAACTCGGAGGTCTTCGACCCGTGCACTGTTGCCCGACAGCAAGCAGGTCGCGGCCCAACCCTGGAGGGTTCCATTCCGAACCGTGAGCCCGGACGATGTACCGGCGTTGATCCCCACGCCGCTACCGCCTACCAGCGAGAAACCCATCAGGTCGATGGTTACCCTTTCGGTCTGGACAGTGATCCCGGCGCCGTCGGTGGTGATGTCCTCGGCGAAGTACCACGAGCTTCCGGCTTCGGTGATGGTCAACGGGAGCATTGCCGCCATGATCGGCCGCCGTGGTTCCAGCTCGTTCAGCGGTTTCATGGTCGGTGTGCCGGGGGGAACCGGCGGCTCGAGTTCACCGGCCAGACCAGGCGCCGTAGCCGTCGCCGTGAGTCCGACCGCCAGGACCAGGCACGCCATCCAACGACAGGTGCGCGAATCGATGTCCGTCATCGTGATTCCTCCTCTGGTCGGGCACCGGCCGACGGTGCCTACACTGATCCATCGGAATGACCGCCGGTTTCCGGACACTCATGGTCCCGGTGAAGACGGATCTCCTGCTGACCCAACGGTTTGCTCGGGGTCAGACCTGACGATCCGTTTCGGATCGATCGCGAGCGAGTGCTCGCGGAGCCATGAAGAAGGCGTAAACCACGAGGACGACCCCGATGAGCATTGGGATCAGTCCGACCAGGTAGACGGCCTCGGCACCGACCAACGCGCGAAGGAAAATCATGATTCCGACGCCGACGACCGTGGTGATCAGGCCACCGAGTTTCATGCCCTCGATTCGCTGACGGGCCCGCGCCCTCTCCTCGTCCCGGATCAGCCGCAGGACTTGGTCTCCAGAATCCCCGCCTTGCTCGACGATCTTTCGGTAGGTCTCCTCGCGGTAGTAAGATTCGCGCTCCTTGCGCCGGTTTTCCGCCCAGGAAGCGACCGTGACGAAGGTGAAAACCGCGACGATGGCCACAATCGGCAAAAGCAATCCGTAGTAGCTATGCATGAGATCTCCTGGTCGGCATCAGCGCCGCTCACACCTCCAAACTCCCCTGAAACGATCCCGGTTGCGTTTTTTTTGGTTGAAGGAGACGATCGGCAGGCTTTTCGAACGAAGATAATGCAACCAGGGAGACGGAAAGAGAGTCGATGTAACCAGGATGAGCGACCAACCAGGCCCAGATCCGGACAAGGCCGACGTCGAGGCCGTGCTGGCCGGCGACGCCGAGGCCTTCGAGGGGATTGTCCGGCGGTGGCAAGCGCCGCTGGTGACCCTGGCCTATCGCTATTGCCGCAATCGCGGCCAAGCCGAGGAGATGGCCCAGGAGGCGTTCCTCAGAGCGTATCGATTCCTCGACCGCTGGAAAGAAGACGCGCCGTTCAAGTCCTGGTTGTTCACCGTGGCGGCAAACGTCTACCGATCTCAGATGAGACGCTACGCGCCCCCCGAGGTCTCTTCGGACCTGCTGAAGAATCTCTCCGGAGGATCGAACCCGGCGAGAATCCTCGAAACCGACGACGAGAACGAGGCCGTCAGACGGGCCGTCACCCGACTGCCCGGAAAGTACCGGGACGCCGTGGTCTTGTTCTACTTCCACGACATGGACGTCACCCAGGCAGCGGGTTCGCTCGGCCTTCCCGTCGGAACGCTCAAGGCCCGACTCCATCGGGGCCGCGCACTGCTCGAACGTAAACTGACCACGATCCTCGGTTCTCGCAGGCGAGCGGAGGCGACATGAAACACGACGATATCGATCGCATCCTGATCGAAGATCCGACTCTCGAACCATCTTCCGGTTTCGCCGACTCGATCATGGAAGCGGTGCGACGCGAGGCAACGACCCCCGCACCGTTGCCGTTCCCCTGGCGCCGGGTCGCCCCCGGACTGGCCGTGTGTCTGCTCGCGATCGTGGCGGCAGCGATCGCTGCTCTCCCGGCACCGGGCGGGGCCGAAGTCGAATGGGCACCTCTGGCGTCCCGGCTCGAGAGCACCCTCCTGGCAGAGAGCACCCTGTGGCTCGCCGCGACCCTGCTCGGAAGCTGGCTGGTGGTGCGGGTCTCCCTGATGTTCTCCGGATTCGAGCGCTGAGTGGCGATTACGGGGATTTGCTCTTAAATGAATGGTTGATTCTCCTTGTGGGAGAGGTGTGCCCGCCGTATGGTTACGGGCCGGAGCGAACGTGATTACTGCCGATTCCAGGCTTTTCTGATGGGGGGAGCCTTCCAGCTCGCCGCTTTCGCGCTGATCGTCGTGACCTTGCCGGTCGCGGCGGCGGAGGCGGACGATACCTGGCAGAAGGAATCAGCGCAGTGGCTCGAGAAAATCGAGCCGGGTGGAACGGTTCGTGTCGTGAACCCGCTCGGTGACATACGGGCGCGCTTCGGAGGCTACGAGAACCAGGTGGAGATACTGGCAACGTTGCAGTACACCGACCAGCAAACGTCCGTCCCCGAAGTGACGTTAAACCGCGTCGGAGAGGGACTCGACGTCTCGACACGTTGGACGGAAGGCGAGGGAGCCGGACGGGGCCGCGTGGATCTGGTCGTCTTCGTTCCGCAGGGAGCGACGCTCGACGCGCGGACGGAAGACGGACTGCTCGAGGCCAAGGGTCTGAAGAGCAACCTGATCGCGAGCAGCCTGCAGGGCGAGATCATGATACGTTCGATCCGGGGGCGCATCAACGTGAAGTCCTCCCGGGGAGCGATCTCCGCGGCGCTCGAGAGGGGTGCGACGGAGCAACCTCAGTCGATCACCACCGAGACCGGCGACATCGAGGTCTACCTCTGGGAAGACGCAGCGATGCAAGTTCGGCTCGCCACATCGGGAGAGATCAGTACCGATTTCTCGATCGAGATAGAGCACCGACGTTTCGAAGAGCCCGGCAAGCACGGCCGGGCCACCATCGGGAAAGACGGACCACAACTGGTCCTGGAGAGCAAGCGGGGGCGGGTGCGCTTGCTCAGGCAACAACGAGACTTCGATCCGCGAGACTAGGGGTCCGCACGCGGGCTCGGGGGGCGTTCATGTCAAGCAGGCGGCCGTACCGTTCGATCTTCTTCCTCGTCGCGGTTGTCGCGCTGGCACTCGTCACGACCTCGGTCCTGGCGCAGAATGACCGACCGTCGCGACCCGTGGCGGTCCGAGGGGCGGAGTTGAGCGCTCCGGTAACGCCGTTCGTCTTCGATGGAGACGTACGCGACCTGGCCCAGCCCACGCCGTGGAGACCCGGCGACCCGGTCAAAGAGATCCCCCGCCGCTTCTACCCCGAGCCGGGCACGATGATCGTGCCGGATTACATGCCGGGAGTGGATCCCCTGCTGCAGAAACAGCTCGATTGGTCGGCCTGGTCCATCACGGCCTTCACCTCTCCGACGCGCAACTTCCCCGGGCTGGGCTACACGGGCGCGAATCCGCCGGACACGGTGGGCGAGGTCGGCCCTGACCACTACATCCAGATGGTCAACACGACCAGCGGCGCCTCCGTCGTCATCTACGACAAGACCGAACCCGCGCCGGTCGAACTGGCCAGCTTCATGCTCGAGAGCCTTGGAAGCGGCGTGTGCGCGAGCGGATTCGGCGACCCGATCGTGCTCTACGATCGACTTGCCGAGCGCTGGATGCTCAGCGAGTTCTCGAGTTCGGGGAACAACCTCTGCGTCTACATCTCCCAGACCGGTGACCCCGTCAGCGGCGGATGGTATGCGTACGGCTATACCGCGCCGTCGTTTCCCGACTACCCCAAGTACGGCATCTGGGCCACGGACGCCAACGGTGGCCAGGGTTCCTACATCGTCACCGCCAACGAC
>Ga0316197_10002674_pt1 | contig 12699 bp, 11 predicted proteins | sample OudBiesiAoxic_MG_FD_204939 | JGI IMG/M metagenome (GOLD analysis project Ga0316197, IMG submission 204939) | Coastal sediment microbial communities from Oude Bieten Haven, Netherlands - site A oxic | ecosystem: Environmental > Aquatic > Marine > Coastal > Sediment | place: Netherlands...
CGGGGGCGAGCAGTACGACCTCATCACGGGGTCCCCACCCTATTTCCCGCTCGACGCCGGCGTGCTGCCCGACGACCCGCAACGACGCGCATGTCGATTCGAAGAACGTGGCGGAGTGGAGGCCTACGTGGAGGCGGCCGCCCGAGCGCTGGGCGATCGAGCCCGGCTTTACATCGTCTATCAGACGCGCTGGAGCGAGCGAGTCGCCGCTGCGGCGGCAGAGCACGATCTTCATCTGAGCGGGCAGGCAGATTTCTCGACGCGCGCCGACAAGGCGGGGCCGTTCCTCTCGGTGTTCGAGCTGTCACGGCAGGCGGCTGAGGTAGCTCATCGCGTGCGCTGTTCGGTACGCTATGCGGATGGAACCATCAGCCCGGAGTACCAACGAATCCGTCGAGAGCTTGGCGTCGCCGACGCCTAGTGCGCGTCGTGCTTTGCGGCGAGATCTTGGGCGATCCGTTCGGGGACTGTGTCGTAGTGGCTGAGCTCCATGGTGAAGCTTCCGCGACCCTTGGTCATGCTCTTGAGGGTGGGCTCGTAGTCCATCATGTCGGCGAGAGGAACCGTCGCTTTCACGACGGCCGCGCCGCTGGTCATCATGTCGGTTCCGAATACTCTGCCGCGGCGGCTCGAGAGATCGCCGGTGATCGCCCCGACGCTGTCGCCTGGCGTCGTCACCTCGACGTTGACGATCGGCTCGAGAATTTGTGGACGGGCTTTCAGGAATGCGTCTTTGAAGGCGAACTTGCCCGCGGTCCGAAACGCGATTTCCTTGCTGTCGACCGAGTGGGTCTTGCCGTCGAAGACGGTCACGCGCACATCTTCGATGGGATAGCCGGCGACGACGCCCTGCCGCATGACGTCGCGAACGCCCTTCTCGATGGCCGGCATGAAGCCCTTCGGGATCACGCCGCCGACGATCTTATCGACGAATTCGAAACCAGCGCCTCGTTCGAGCGGCTCGACGCGAAGCCTGACTTCGCCGAACTGACCGGCGCCTCCACTTTGCTTCTTGTGCCGGTAGTGACCATCTGCCTGTCCCATGATCGTTTCGTGATACGCGATCTTCGGAGGCTTGGTTTCCACGTCGACGCCTTGGTTCTTGATGCGCTCGATCACTAGGCTCAAGTGCATCTCGCCCAAACCATGGATGACGAGCTCGCGCGTTTCGGACTCGAAATGCGCCTCGAAGGTGGGGTCTTCCTCGCGGATCCGGGCGAAGACCTCGGTGATTTTGTCTTCGTCGCCGCGGGTCTTGGGCACGACGGCGAGGCCGTGCAACGGGGTGGGGTACGGCAGCGCCTTGTGGTGAACGTGGTCGAGGGCGTGATCGTCGTGCAGGACATCGCCGAGGTGTAGCTCCTCGATCTTGGCAATTGCTCCCAGGTCACCGGCAACGATTTTGGTCACGGGCTCGCGCTGCTTGCCCTGAAGCTTGAAGAGATGGCCAAGCCGGATGGGCTTCTTCCCGTCGCCAATGAAGAGCTGGTCACCCGCCTTCATGGTGCCCTGGTAGACCCTACACAGGCACAGTTTGCCGAGGTAGGGGTCGGTGGTGACGTGGAACACGCGGGAGAGAAGCGTCTTGCTCGCGTCATCCGTGTACACGAACCGCGTCTCATCTTCCCCTTCGCCAATGAAGAACGGGCGGGGGTTCCCTTCAGGGGGGCTCGGAAAATGTCGCACGATGATGTCGAGTAGCGACTCGACCCCTGCGCCGCTAAGGGCGTCGGTAAAGCAGACGGGGATCACGTGAGCCTGATCCATGGCGCGTTCGAACGGCTCGTGCAGCGCTGCGTAGTTTGGCTCTTCTCCCTCGAGGTATCGCTCCATCAGCGCGTCGTCGATCTCGACGATCTGATCCAGCAGCTCCGTGTGAAAGCCGGCAACTGGGCCGAGGTCGCTATCGCCCTCCCCGTTCAACAAGCAATCGATGACGGTCGTTCCCTTGTCTGCGGGCAAGTTGATCGGAAGGCAACCGCGGCCGAACGCTTCTTTGAGCTCGCTGAGGAATGGACCGAGGTGAGCGACGCCTTCTCCGATGTGGCTGACCACGATCGCAACCGGTAGGTCGAGGCTGCGGGCGAGCTTGAAAAGGCGCCGAGTCATGCTGTCGATCCCGCGCTCCGGGTCCATCACCAGCATCATCGTCTCGGCAGCAGGAAGGCAGGCGATCGCCTGTCCGACGAAGTCAGGCGCACCCGGAAGGTCGAGAATGTTGATGCGCTTCCCTTGATGGCTGGCATGCAGGAGCGTCGAGTACACGGAGTAGTGGTGCGCTTGCTCTTCTTGCTCGAAGTCGCTGGTCGCGGTGCCGGCGTCGACGTTGCCCTGGCGACTGATTTCACCGGCGCGGAACAGAAGGGCTTCGGCGAGGGTGGTTTTTCCGCTCGAGCGCGGGCCGGAGAGGAGAACGTTGTGGAAGTCTGCGGTGTCGAAATCGGGCATGGCCGCTTATGAAGCAAATGTTGAGCGAAGCTGCAAGCCGGCCGCAAGGATGGCCGCTAGATCAAGTCTCGAGGACGGCCGCGGGCACGCCGATGCGGCGCAGCGGGCCGGCGAAATCCTCGGGTATGACGCTCTGAAACGTGACGCGCTCGCCGCTTGCAGGATGCATGAACGATAGCCGCTGCGCGTGGAGCGCGAGCCGGTAGAGGCCCAGCTCGGCGCGGTAGCGGCGGTTATCCGGTCCGTTTCCGTATTTGACATCGCCGGCGATGGGATGGTCGATCCGTCGAAGATGGCGGCGGATTTGATGACGACGCCCGGTCTGGGGTCGCGCCTCGACGAGCGAGAGCCGCCGGTCGGAAACGAACAGTGTTTGATACTCGGTCAACGATTCCACGTCCGGGCCGCCCTCGCGTTTGGCCATCGGGCTGTCGATGACGCCGCTTGGTGGCGGCGTACCGCGAACCAATGCCAAGTAGGTTTTCTGCACGGTGCGCGTGCTGAATGATTCGTGGAGCGTGCGGGCATGCTCCGATGATAGGGCAAACACGAGCACTCCACTGGTCGCACGATCAAGACGATGCACCGGGTAAACCCACTGACCGATGGCATCGCGCGTCAGATTGAGCGCGAAGGTCGAGCCCTGGTCGTCACCACGATGCACGGACAGACCGGAGGGTTTGTCCACGACGACCACAGCGTCATCGCGATAGAGCACGTCGATGAACGTCGGGATGGGCGCGGCGCGCGGTGCGCTCGGGTCTGAGGGCACGGTGGAGGTGGGCATCAGTCCCCGGGCTCGAGCCAAACGTCGAAGGCTCTGTCGATGTTGGTGAGCTTCACGTTGCCCCTGCTGAGCGAGCCTATCATGTCGTCGCCAAGCCACTTGCCAATGGGTAGAGGAACGTGCTCCTTCTTCGCGACAAAGCCGAGGAGCCCGATGATTCCGACGCCTGCCATCAGCTGCGCGATGAGGGTCGTCTTCGACGGGGCATTTCCCGCGAAGAACCCGATCGCCATCAGCATCGGGATGATGGCGACGTCTTGAACGAGCAGCACGCCCACGACGTCTCGGCCAATTGGGCTGTCAACCTCGCCCTCATCGCGCAGCAGCTTCAAGACTACGGCGGTGCTGCTCAGGCTGACGACGAAACCAAGCAGCAACGCGCGACCCGAGGGCCAGTCCAGCCACCAACCGATCGCCAAGACGCACCCGACGCTGGCCGCGATCTGCAGAAGTGTGCCGACCAGGGCCGGCATGAGAGGGTCCATATGCATCGAGCTTGGCCCCCCCTATACTCCCTGCTCTGCCGGATGAAACCAAGCAGAGACAAGCTTGCGTGGAGCCCTATGCTTGGGCCGAATCCGTTGAAACGCTAGAGGAGAAACAGCAGTTTGGCCCACCCCCCGACGATTCTGAACACCTTTGCGCTTTCACATTTCTGCGAGAACGCACGCTGGGCGCTGGACCACAAAGGCGTCTCGTACACCGAAGTGTCCTGGGCGCCGATGCTGCACATGCTGCGAACCTGGCGGCTGAAGAAGACGTACACGCCGGTGCTGCGCATCGACGGTCGGGTCATTCAGGAGAGCGCCGAGATTTGTGCATACCTCGAGGAGCGCTTTCCGGAGCCCGCGTTGGTCCCCGCTCGGCATCGAGAGGAAGTGCTTCGGGTGGCTGACGAAGCCCGGTCGATTGGCCCCCACGTCAGGAGGATGGCCTACCTTGCGATCGGCGAAGATTCAAAGCTGCTGGAGAAAGCGTGGGCGCTCAACGTGGGTCGCGCAGAAGCGCGGATGCACAAGCTCGTTTTTCCGGCGTCGCGCAGGCTTGCGTTCAAGGCTCTTCGGGTGAATCCGGAGGCGGCTGCGGTGAGCGAGAAGATCGTTCGCGACTTCCTCGAGGAGCGGGACGCATCGTTTCGCGACCCGACCCGGTTCTTGGTGGGCCACACGTTCACCTTGGCCGACCTGACTATGGCGTCGATCCTTTCGCCCCTGGCGCGACCGGCGGAGCACCCGTTCTATCCTCGAATGGCCTATGGAAAGACCGGGGATGCGTGGGTCGAGAAGATGCGGGGTTACCGGATGATCGACTGGGTGCGGGGCTGCTACGCGCGGCATCGCCGACCCCATCGACGGTAACCCCAACGAACGGCACTTTCGTTTGTACGAACGCTGGTCGAATGGCGGCGCGGGGCTTCTCATCACGGGCAACGTGATGATCGACCGACGCTTTTTGGAGCAAGCGGGCAACGTGGTCTTGGACGCCAGGAGCGACTTCGCAGCGTTCCAGGAATTCGCTCGGCGGGCGAAGTCCGGCGGAGCCTAAGGGGAGCGTGTCCCCTTGGGTCAGAGGACGGTTTCAGGGTCGCCCTCTTCTTCGCTTGGGGCTTGCTCCAGACGGAGGCGTCGGATGCGACGGCGACTGACATCCAGAACGGTTGCCACGTAGGGCCCCACGAGCACCTGGTCGCCTGGCTTTGCCATGCGTCCGAGGCGTGCGGTCACGTGGCCGCCGATGGTGTCCTCGTCTTCGGCCTCGTCTTCGCTCAGCTCGAAATCGAGCCTGTCGCAGGTTTCGGGAAGGGACATGCGGCCGACGATTTCGTATACGCCCTCTTGCACCTCTTGAAACTCCCGGGCCATCTCATCGAACTCGTCGCCGAGCGGGCCCACGATTTCCTCCAGTGCGTCTTCCCGGAATGCCAAACCGATGACGGTCCCGCGCTCGTCCACGACGGCCGCACAGTGTTGTTGGTTCGATTGCAACTCGATGAGGAAGTTGGAGATCGACATGGTGTCGGGGACGAAAATCGCGTCTCGGGCCAAAGCGCGAAAATCGAACGCCTTTCCGTCGAGGACTTGTTGCATGACGTCTTTGGTGTGTACGAAGCCGATGATCGTGTCCAAACCGACCTCGCAAAGCGGCAAGCGGCTGTGGCCACTGTCCCGAATGACCGCGACGTTTTCCTCGTCGGGGCGGCCCATGACGAGGTATGCGACGTCAATGCGCGGAACCACGATGTGCCGGACCTCGAGCTCCATGATTCGAAAAACGTTGCCGGCGACGTCGTGCTCGAGCTTCGAGAGGTGCCCCGAAGCCCAGGAAAGCGCGAGCATCGATCGAATCTCATCAGCGGTGTGTGTGGCCTCGTCTCCGTGATGCGCCGGCAAGCCCGCCAGGCGCAGCAATCGGTTGGAGATGCTGTTGATTACAGCGATGAACGGCGTGAATACCCACGTGAAGAGCTTCAGAGGCAGCGCCGTACGGAGGGCTGTCGATTCGGCCCGGCGGAGCGCCCACATCTTCGGTGCCTGTTCGCCCACCGTCATATGCAAGACGGTGATCACGGCGAAGGCAATGGTGATCGAGACGATTGGAACCCAGGTCGCATCCGCAGCGACTTCGATACCGAGCCCACCGAGCGCTGCGATGAGCAACACCGACACGGCGGGCTCCCCCAAGGCGCCGAGGATCAGGCTGGCCAGAGTGATGCCGAGCTGGCACGCCGAAAGGTAGCGGTCCATGTGCTTGAGGATGTGCTGGACGACGACGGCGCTTCGGTTTCCTTCCTTCGCGAGGTTATCGATGCGCGTCGCACGAACCTTCACGAGCGCGAACTCGGTGGCCACGAAGAAGCCATTGAGGAGCACGAAGAAAAGCGTTGCGCCCAGGCGCCAGGCAATCCCCACCGCATCTAGGTGGGCGTGCGGATCGTTCATGGAATGCGGCTCCTTTGGATCGTTGAGGTTTTGGCCATCTTGCTCCTCTATACCAGCTTCTCGACGCGAATCGGGCCGCTAAGAGGCCGCGAGCATGTCCGCGAGCAAGGTCGCAAGGCCCAGAAAGGTGAAAAATCCTACGACGTCCGTCACGGTCGTGAGAATGATCGAAGAAGCTGTCGCCGGGTCTCGGTTCAGCTTGACCAACACGATCGGGATCATTGCACCGGCCCCCGATGCCGCAATCATCGAGACGATCATCGCCAGAAACATAACCAAGGCGAGACCGATGTTTCGGCTCCAAAGATAGACTCCGATGGAAGTCACGATCGAAATCGCGATGCCGTTGACCAAGCCGACGACGAGCTCTTTCACTAGCACGCGAAAGCCTTGTGACACACGGAACTCTCGCAAGGCGAGACCGCGCATCGTGACGGCGAGAGCTTGGGCTCCGGTGTTGCCGGATTGACCGGCGACGACCGGAAGTAGAACCGCGACAGCGGTAAAGCGAGCGATGGTGCCTTCAAAGAGGCCGACGACCGACGCGGCCAGGAAGGCGGTGACCAAGTTGATGTTCAACCAGGGAAGACGGCTTCGTACGCCAACCCAAGGGCGAGAGAGCGCGCGTTCTTCTCTCGAACCGCCGACCATCTGCTGCAGATCCATGATGGCGTCCGCTTGCGCAGCCTCGACGAGGCCGACCTGGCGAATGATGCCGACGACATGGTTCTGAAGGTCGACCACCGGTAGGCTCGAGAGGTGGTACTTGTTCAGGAGCTCGACCACCTCTTCGCGAGACGTCATGGGATGAACGGACACGACGCGTGGGTTCTTGAGCTCAGCCAACTGCTGGTCCGGCTCTGCGCCCACGACGTCCTGCAGGCGCACAACGCCGTTGAAAGCGCCGTCGTCGTCGATGATGACGAGATCGGAGATCCGTCGATTGCGAAGCTTCTGAATTCGCTCGAGGGCGTCTCGCACGGAGGTCTCTCTCGTGAAGACGGCGACCCTCGCGTCCATGATCTGGCCCGCAGTGCCCGGGGGGAAGGCTAGGATCTCTTTGATTTCTTGGGCCAGCGGTGTCGAGAGCGCAGCGAGCAGATCGGAACGTGTGTCTTCGGAAAGGCGTGCCAGCAGATTGGCCGCATGCGCGGGATCGAGCCCGGACAGGAGCTGTTCCACCCCTGGCTCTCCGGCTGCCGCCAGGACCGTCGCTGCATAATCTCCCTGCATGTAACCAAGAACCCTGGCCGTCGTTTGCGGCGACTCTGCGGCGAGCACAGACGCGACCTGTTCTGGCGCGGCGCTTTCCATTTGCCGCGCCGCCTCTCCAGGATGCAGACGCATGAACCGGCCGACGACCTCGTGGACAGCGGTGCTCATTTTCGCCCCCGATCGGCTTCGCCCGAACCCATGACGACCGCAGCCGCAGACTCGACCAGTCCACGTAGCCCGAGGCCGTAGAGCTCGCCGAGCGCCGCGGCGGTTTGGGCACCGTGATCCTGTGCCCCGGTGTCGAGCAAGCGCTCTTCGAGCTTTCGAATCGACGAATATCGAAGGACGCCGACGAAACGTCCGCCGGACTCGACGACTGGCAATGCGTGGAACTGCTTCCAAGCCGGGTGCGCCACAATCGTCTGCCAGCTGGCCCGCGCGGGAATGGATTGGACGGGACGAACGGCCATGAGACCGAGTATCTGATCGGGCCTAGCCGCCATGAGCTCCGGCAAGTTGAGGACTCCGACGAGCTTCTGGTCTTCGGAGACGACGTACACATAGTGCAAGGCATGCTTCGCGGCCTTGCACAGCCGGCTCAGTCCGTCGCCGGCCGAGACGGTTTCCGCCAGGGCGAGCGCTTCCGGATCCATGAGTGCGCCCGCCGTGTCCTGGGAGTACCGAAGGAGATTCTTGGTTGCCTTGCGCGCGGCGGGGCCCAGCGATTCGATGACTCGCGAACGCGGCTCCGGGCCCATCGCGCGAATGATCGTAGCGGCGATGTCATGGCGGGTCCCAGAAAGCGCCGCAGCAGCTTTGTTCACCTCGACGAGCTCGAGGGAGCGCGCCGCCAACGGGGGGGCAAGCCATGGAAGAAGCTGTGCCAAGCGATCGAAGGGAAGGTCCTCCATCACCTGTGCGGCGTCTGAAACGGAGAGGGATTCCAAGAACCGTGCAACTTCGGCAGGATGCGCATCGGTGAATGCGTTGAGCAACCTCGATTCAAGCTCCACCGGGACCCTCCTCGCTCAAGAGCACGCAGCGACTGTTCCCGAAATCACGACCTGGAATCGAGATCTCGCCATCGGCAGTCTCCAAGATGACCGCCGTCCTGCCCGTCCTCACGATGCGGCCTTCGTCTGGGCCAAGCCGAACCAGCTGTCCGATTCGGTGAGACTTGTTCATGTAGTGCATCGCAAGAATGTCCGCCACCAGCTCGCGGGCGCCGAGGCCAAACGCCAGCGCTGCGGCCGCGAGTGTGGCCGCTACCAAAATCATGAAGATCGAGCTCAGAAGCGACACATCCAATCCAAGCCGCTCTGCTGCGACTAGGGCTGTGGCAATCACGATCGCCAGCTGGGCGAACCGAGCCAAGCCTCGGGTTTGTGAAGCTGGCAATCGGGTGGCCGTCTTCACGATCGCGTTTCGGGCGAGCCGACCCGCCACGATGCCCGCAAACAAGAGCGCGGCCGCCATCGCCAATCTCGGCAGGTGACTGGCAAAGGCGCCGACCCACCGGCTGAAGACGGCAATAGCGAGCGCATCGACGGCGGCCATCGCGGTGATCAACAAAACCAGCCAGTACACGCCGCCCGCTGCGATGTTCCCAACGTCGTTGTCCTCAACTGCCTCGGACCAGGCCGCACGGCCTGCCCCCGAAGGTATCTGCATCGCAAGCCTTCGGAAGACTCCGCGGACGACCCTCCGCAGGCCCCAGGCCAAGCCCCAACCGAGAATCAAGACGATGAGCGCCGTCACGAGATTGGGGAGTTCGGCGATCAGGCTCAGTTTCCATTGGGTCAGTGAAGACAGGATTTGGTTCGTCGTTTCGTCGAGCTTCATAGGGTTTCTCCGGCTGGGTCATGGCGATCGGCTGTTCGAGCTGCCCTCGCCCAGATGCTTTGTTCAGAGTGCGGTGGCGATTATTCAGCGCTCGCAGCGACGTTTCGGTCGAGAGCCCAGCTGGCTTCGTCGGTGCCAGTGGCCATCTCCTCTCCGACCGAGGTGATCGAAACCCGGCTCGAATTCAAACCGAGCGCGCGCATGTAGTCGCGAACGGCGCTCGCACGTCGTTCGCCGAGTGCGATGTTGTACTCCTCGGTGCCCCGCGGATCGCATGCGCCGGTCAACATGAGCCCGCCTTCGAGCCCTTGGCCTCGGAAGCATTCGACGGCCTCCTGGATCGTCGCAAGCGCAGTGCCATCGAGCTCCGCTGAATCGAAAGCGAAGTACACCGTCTGCAGCTCGCAGCGGACCTCTTCGATCGGTACCAGCTCGGGCTCTGGAGGAGGCGCTTCCGCCCCCGTGGTGACCTCTGGCTCGGGTTCCTCTGCCTCCTTTTTGCAGCCAGCCATCGCCGCTGCACTCAGGGCCGTACAGATGGAAATCGTGAGGACCGTCTTCCAATGGATCTTCGTGTTCGTTTGCCGCATCGTCATCATCTCCTTCCAGGGCTTTGATGAGCCACTGACTGGACCGCCCTCGGAGCACAATCCGTGCCAAGCGCCGCAGCCCGCGGATTGGGCCCAACGCCGTGGCCGCCGAAGCGCGCTCCGACCACATGAGGAGGCGGGAGTGCAGAATTTGCTCTCCCTCAGACGCGACCGATGCAATGGCTGCACAGGGGCGGCGGTGGATCGTGGACGAGCCTCCCCAGTCGGGCCATCCTCGAGCCATGACTCAGGAACAGACCGGTCGGATTCTGATTGTCGAGAGCGACCGGGCTCTGCAATCCAAGCTCGAGGGGCAGCTCTCGGCGATCGGGCACATCGTGGAGACGGCGCCCGACAGCGTCGCCGCCCTCGAGCACCTGGAGCGGTCGATGCCCGACGTGGTTTTGCTGGCAATCGACCCGGAACGGGCGGGTGGCTTCGACTTTCTGCAACAAGCCAGAGACCTGCTTCCTGCTGCCTCGTTCATCGCAATGGCGGAAACCGGCTCCACGGACACCGCGGTCAAAGCACTCGCGTGCGGCGCGGACCGCCTTCTCACACGCCCTATTCGGCCGGACGCACTGGCCCTCATCGTCGAGCGTTCCCTGGCCAAACCGCTTCATGCCAGAGATGCCATGGAAGCCCGGGCCGGTGCGGCCGGAACGCTGCCTACGATCGCTCTCATCGACCGTGTCGTGGGCGTGCACCCTGCGATGCAACGCCTTTTCAACCGTTTGCGTCAAGCAGCCAAGAGCCGGTCGACGGTGCTGATCCAGGGCGAAACCGGCACGGGCAAAGAGCTCATCGCCAAAGCCATTCATGAACACTCCCTGAGAAGCGAGGGGCCGTTGGTTCGGCTGAACTGCGCGGCCCTCGCCGAGAGCGTCTTGGAATCCGAGCTTTTCGGGCACGAAAAGGGAGCGTTCACCGGGGCGGTGACGCGACGAAGGGGGCGCTTCGAGCAGGCCGACGGTGGGACCCTGTTTCTCGACGAGCTCAGCGAGATGCCACTCTCGGTGCAAGTGAAGCTACTCCGGTTTCTGCAAGAGCGGGAGCTCGAGCGGGTGGGGGGGAACGAAACGGTCAGAGTGAACGTGAGGGTCGTCGCCGCCACGAACCGCGACCTCAAATCGCTGGTAGAAGACGGCAAATTCCGCGAAGACCTCTACTTTCGCCTCAAGGTGGTGGTCCTCGAGGTGCCGCCATTGCGCGCGCGGCCGAGTGACATTCCGCTCTTGGCCGACCATTTCCTCCGGCTTTACTCGGAGGAGAACGAGAAGAAGGTGCGCGGCTTCACCCATCGGGCAAAAGAAGCGTTGGTGGCCTACCCTTGGCCCGGAAACGTCCGCGAGCTGCAGCATGCGATCGAGCAGGCGGTGGTGCTCTGTGAAAAAGACCTGATCGACACCGAGGACTTGCCGATTGAGCCGCCCGACCGGGAGGCCGAACCCTTGAGCCTGCTGGTCCCTGGTGTGACGCTCGCCGAAGTCGAGCGATATACCATCATGAAGACTCTGGAAGCTGTCGGCGGCTCACCGACCAAAGCCGCAGCGATTCTCGGTATCAGCAAGCGGACCATCCACTATCGCCTCGAGGAGTGGGGGGTCGCCAAGAACAGCTCCGACTCTAGCGGTTGAATCGGTCGTCCGGCGTCAGCACATCGAGGACGCCGTCCACGAGAAAAACCTGCTTTCGTAGTACTTCCACGAGCTCGGCAGCGATGCAGATGGCTTCGGCCAGTCGACCGGCTTCGATGCTGGCCTCGATGAATTGGGTCGCCTGGAGGAGCCGTTGATTTTCGGAACGGATTTTCTCGACCACTTCAGGGGTGACCAAGTCTGATTGCGGATGGGTCATCGCTGCCTCCGGGGTCCCTCCAAGAAGCAAGTGCCGTGCCTAGTGGGTGGTGACGTAGCAATCACCGTCCCGGCGCGCCGAGCTCCGGAACGCGCCCTCCAGACAGTGCAAAGTCTGCATTCGTTCGAAGGGGCGCCAGTGCATTTCCTGCACTCGCGACCGAAGCGGACGCTGCAAGCCTTGGAATAGATCTCTCCGCCCCGTGTCAGCGCCGTTGCCGACGCTTGGCACAGAACCTGCTTTGGCGACACCCGAGACCTCAGTTGACCAAGGAGAGAAAAATGAAGATCGGCATCCTATCTAGGAACGCAAAACTGTACTCGACCAACCGCCTCAAGGAGGCGGCGGTCGCTCGAGGACACTCGGTTCGTGTCGTGGACTACACGCGATGCTACATGAATATCACGTCGCATCGTCCTGAGGTTCTGCTTGCTGGCAAGCCACTGCACTTCGATGCCGTGATTCCCCGCATCGGAGCGTCCCATACCTTTTACGGTACGGCCGTCGTTCGGCAATTCGAAATGCAGCGGACCTATCCAGTCAACACGTCGCAGGCGATCTCACGATCACGCGACAAGCTTCGCGCGCTTCAGTTGCTGGCCCGGGAAGGCATCGGGATGCCGGTGACGGGCTTCGCGCGGTCTACGCATGACATCCAGGGCTTGCTTCACCTCGTTGGCGGGGCTCCCTTGATCGTGAAGCTTCTCGAGGGCACGCAGGGGATCGGAGTGGTCCTTGCGGAAACCGACAAAGCTGCCGAATCAGTCGTGGGTGCGTTCATTCAGCTCGATGCGAACATCCTGGTGCAGGAGTTCATCAAAGAGGCCGGCGGAGCGGACATCCGAGCATTCGTCATCGGGGACAAGGTGGTTGCCTCGATGATGCGGCAGGGGGCGGAGGGGGAGTTTCGGTCCAACCTGCACCAAGGTGGAACAGGCTCGAAAATCAAGCTCACGCCCGAGGAGCGGAGCACGGCGGTCCGTTCAGCGAAGACCCTCGGGCTTCGGGTGGCCGGCGTCGA
>Ga0316197_10002675_pt1 | contig 12699 bp, 12 predicted proteins | sample OudBiesiAoxic_MG_FD_204939 | JGI IMG/M metagenome (GOLD analysis project Ga0316197, IMG submission 204939) | Coastal sediment microbial communities from Oude Bieten Haven, Netherlands - site A oxic | ecosystem: Environmental > Aquatic > Marine > Coastal > Sediment | place: Netherlands...
AATTCGAACGATTCCTCTTCTCAAGACCAGTCGTTCGTTCAGGTTTCGAGTGACCGATTGAAGTCACAGCCAATAGCGGCCGGTGAGGTCTCAACTAACTGGTCCGAAAAACGGTGCCACACCAGTCGTCCGAAACGCTTTCCTCCAACATGTCTGCCTCTTTTATCCAGCCATTGATCAGGCAATATGTTCCGTAGGGCTTCACCTGACCGACACCTTTGTGATCCCAGTTAATGGCATTTAGTGTCTCAAGAGTTTGTGGACCATGTGCCAGAAGACTCATAGTACGGTCGAAAGACACTCGGCTGTGAGCCAATAGTTTGCGCTGAGGCGGGTTGCCTATCGTGTATTTACATTCGTTCGTCTCAGTTTCAGGGTTGAATTCCTTCATGCATTTCTCCAATAGGCCGAAGCCTATGTCTAACTGTCTTGGCAGCGCTAGGTATCGTTTCGACCATTCTGGCCTCAACAGAGTTGCTAACTGATCCCGCAGTCGTATGCGTCATACTGGACCGTGGTGCCGGTCATACCTTCGGTGATGCTCGAAAGCATAAAGCCATCACCATTCATCGCGGCGACTTCATTTCGTACTGCGTTCTTTGCATGTCGCGATACCTTCTCTCGGTCACCGAGTATGGTCGTTATTTTTGTATCGAAAACACCGAGGAACTTGCAGTTCTCGCCAGAGTCCAGTGTTAGTTCACGCACCATGCGAGCGTCGCTCGTCATTTCGATCGAGGCGCAGCCCACTACGCCTGTTAGTGAAAGTGCCGCTATCAATAATTTCCATTTCATCAACATGCCCTCCGTATGTATTGGCAGATCAGAACAGTAGGGAATTCGCTTATCGGGGTATTGTCCTATGACCTCAAGGTTTAGTCTGATTGGGTCAACAGCTTGTTCTGGTGGCCTTTCCGCTGAAATCGCCCATTTTGAAGAGCTGAGAAATATTGGCTAATCGGCGAGCATATCCGCATGCTTTACAAAATCTACATAGAAGTCCTGCTAGTCAATGAAGTCTGGCAGATCAAGTAATGGCCTCGCTCGAAAGTGGGCAGATTGACATTGATACAGCGATTAACGAGTGGGCCATAATCCCAATCAGAGAATGTGCCGCAGATGGTTGACCAAGGCGTGGCTGATCTGGTTTGCGAAGCTATTCAAGTTGGGCGCGATCAGTATTGGAGTTACTGCTCCGCTTCCGGGAACGAGCTAATCGGCAACTTTTGACCCAGACTGTCCCCTGGTTCCAGTGCTAACTCAGGGTCACATCTTGCCGTTTGATGCGAGATCGGAAATGGGCACCGTTTGGGCACCAGATGGGCACCGCCGCAATTCGCTGAACAGCGAAAGCGGCGTAACCATTTGAAAAGATTGGCGCGCCCGACAGGATTCGAACCTGTGACCCCTGCCTTCGGAGGGCAACCCAGATCAGCGGCCTAAATAGGTGTCAGTCGAGAATTCTGCTCAATGCCGCGCTGTTCATAGGTTTCGACTGTAGTACGGAGCCAGTTTATTCACAACGATTAACGCCGATTTCGACAGATTGAGTCGGGCACGTGTCGATATTGGTCACAAATCGTGTGCTTCATTGACACAGATTCGGCGGAGATACAGCCGGTTAATTGACCTGACGTATCCTCATTCCGTAGCTGCCAATGTGATGGGAATCACCGGGCCCGAGAGGAACGACCTCCTGGTCGAAGCCTCCGGGCCGGTGGTTTGTCCCTGTTCCTGTCAGAACTCCATTTCAAACTCGACCTCGCGGGCAACGATGGTCGAATCAGATACTTCGGTGCCCTTTGCCTTGATGAGCATGTTGACGTTGAGCCGGGCGAAGAAGTCAGCAGCGGATATCGCGTTCCCGGCGGCATCCTCGAATTGGGTACCGGAGTTGGTGTCGATCGTCACGCCGAGTATCACGAGAGAGGTTCCGTCAAAGGAACTCACATGACCCTGCAGGATCGCTTCATCGTCCGGATCTTCTCGTTCGAGACGGCCGGCAAGTACCTCGCCGCTCTCAGCAGGAAACTCTATTCCCCGAACCTCGAGGTAGTCGCCTGCGTTGATATCCGAAATACGCAGTGCGTTCAGGTCGGCATCGCTCTTGTCTTCCATGCGGGTCTGCGCGTCGATCTTGATGGTGATTCCCAATATAACCACTGAGCTCGATCCTGAATCTACGGAATCGACATTGGCGGTGATGCGCACAGCGCGCGCACGGCGGATGTCCACTTTTTCGGCAACGAGGATACCGTCAGCGTCTATGACGCCCTCTACCTCAACCTTGATGTTCAGTCCCAAGTCTGCGGCGCTGCCACCTTCGAATACCGTTGCGGATGTCGTTGTTACGGGTTGCATACCGACGTCGAAATCTTCGGCTGATACGAAACGACTGATAAACCCTTCAACCTCCACGAAGTCACCGTTGCCAGCTCCAGGTACTGCGGATTCGAGTTCGACTTTTGTTGCGAGCAGCTCGCCCGCGCCGCCGAGTGACATGCCCTTCGCTTCGACAAAATCACCGTTCGCGATCATGCCGCCCGGGAAATCGTCGAGGATTGCGGAGCCATAGTCCACTACCAGCGCAGCCAGATTGAATGTCTGTGCGGCAGCATCGTGGTTGGAAACGGTTCCGTGGACTTCAAATTGCGTACCGGCTGGCTTCGGCTCAATACGGCTGGCGACAATGTCGCCATTCGCGTCAAACTGACCGCTGACCTCGACGATCTGCCCTGTCGACACACCGTCCAACGATGCCGGCGAGAAGCTGTCATCGAATGAAGTGTCGGCAACGACCAGAACCGTCTGACCGAGAACGACCAGAGACTGCGACGCGATATCGACACTCTGCACAGGACCTTTGACCACGTCGTCAAAGAGCACCGTGTTCGCCGTTCCTGTCGACCCGCTTGCATCGACGGTGCCTTTGACACTGACGATCTGCCCGACGCTGAGATCCGACTGCGACCCAACCTCGTCGTCGATCATGAACGTCGCGCTATCGGTTTCGTATCGAACGCCGTTTACAACAATGCTGCCGAAATTGGAGATTGGGCCGACGGCAACGATTTCTGTTGGGCCAGAGTTCGTCGGCGGGGGCGTAGACTGTGCCGGATTCGTCACAGTGTCACTGCCGCCGCCGCAGGCTGTCAGGGTTCCAGCGTATAACGCCAGAAGAAGTGTTTTCGATAATGTATTCATGGTGTAAGTCCTCAGTTAGTTTTGTCCCGCCAGGCGAGACTTGCGTATCGGTGCTCGACCGTCCTAGGTTATGAAGAACCCTTTGGGAGCGAAGCGGGTGAGACGTAGCAGGCCGTTTGCCAGCAAAGAACTCACGCAGTACTGCGTCGTCTCAGGGCGAAGGTCGATACGCGATGAAATTGTTGGCGTCCGCGTTGCACGGAGTGGGATTCTTGTAGTTTGGGCAGCTCTCATCGTTCCACCTCATTCTCGTCGGATGTTTCAAGGTGGCGGCTTCTGCCCGATGTCAACTATTCGTCGACACGTCACCGCGCGGGTTACCTGGCCGGGACGACGATCCGTGTCGTCACCGGCGTAGTAACCGGGTTTCTGTTGTCAGAGTTCCAGTTCGAACTCCACTTCTGTTGCGGTAATAGTTGTATCCGTGACTTCACTGCCGGTTGCCTTAACGAGATCGTTGGCAGCCAGGCGGTTGAAGAAATCATTGCTCGAGATCACGACATCGTTCTCATCTCGGAATACCGTCGATCCGTTGGTTTCGATCGTGACGCCCAGAATTGTGAAGTTCGGGTCGGCAAACGTTTCGACGAATCCCTGCAACTCGGTGTCGGGGTCTACATCTTCGCGCTCAAAGATTGTCGCGAGAATCTCGCCGCTGCCTGCCGGGAATTCGGCGCCACGTATCTCGACGTAATCGCCGGCGTTGATATCGTTGATCGTCAGTGGGTCTACGTCAGCCGAGCTCTTGTCCTCAAAGCGCGTCAGGTCGTCTGTATTGACCGTGATGCCGAGAAGGACAATTGAACTGCTCGCTGCGTCAACCGAGTCGATTAAGGCGGTTGCGCGTACGGCTTTCGCTCGGCGGATATCTACTTTCTCGGCAACAACAACGCCGCTGGCATTGATAGTGCCCTCCACTTCGACCTTGATGTTCAGGCCGAGGTCCTCTTCGGTACCGCCTTCATAGACGGTCTGCGCGTTTGTCGTTGCCGGGAATCCGGCGACATCGAAGTCCGTCGCATCGACGAAGCGCGTGATGAAGCCCTCGATCTCGGCAAAGTCGTCTTCCGCGACATCCGGGAACGCCGTTTCGAGCTCGACACTCGTCGCCAGCAGCTCTCCGGCTCCGCCGATCGTCGTGCCCTTTGCCTCGACAAGGTCCCCGTCACTTATCTGACCACCCGGGAAGTTGTCTAGCGTCGCCATCGAGTAGTCGACAACCAGGGATCCCAGTGTGAACTCCTGGTTCGCTGCGTCGTGCAGCGCCACGACACCGTGCACTTCGAATTGCGTGCCGGCTGGCTTCGGCTCGATACGCGTTGCGCCTATATCGCCGTTCGCGTCGAACTGTCCACTGACTTCGACGATCTGGCCGACCGTTACGCCATCGAGCGACGCCGGCGAGAAGCTGTCGTCGAAGGAGCTGTCGGGCGAAACACGGACGCTTTGTCCCATTACGACCAGCGAGCTGCCGACCAGGTCGATGCTGTCGACGGGTCCGGTTACCGCGTCCTCAAAGGTGACTTCGTCGGCTGTGCCGGTGGTCCCGTTCTCATCGATCGTCCCTTTCACGACCACGACATCACCAACGCGCAGATCGTCTTCGGTACCAGCGCCATCATTGATTGTGAATGTCGCCGAATTCGTCTCATAGCGGACTCCGTTCACAACGATGCTGCCAAACGTAGAGATCGGACCCGCGGCAATGCCGGTGCGGCCGATGCCGCCTGTGGGCGGCGGGTTGGTTGGCGGCGGCGTAACCGTGTTGTCGCCACCCCCCCCTCCGCCACCACAGGCAGACAGGGCAGACGCCAGCAAGAGAATGCAAATACAGGAAATTTTAGTGTTCATGATGGGGTACCTTTTGGTAAATCGCCCTCGATACCGTAGATACCGATACCAAGTCTGCATGTTGAAGATTGCGCACCGGGGTTCGCCCGGTGCTGCATGAGCCAGTCATCGATCTCTTCCAGGATCTGCTGACCGCGTGTGTCAAGGAATCGGCGGAAGTCTTCGGCGTAGCGCTCGTCGACTTCCGTCTCGACAGCAAAACCCTCGAGCCGCTTGGGCGACTCCGGGTCGGTAAGGTTGTTGCACAGGGTGTTTGCGTGATCGAAGAGGTTGCTGCCAAAAAACCGCACGTTTCCTTCGTCCATTGCGATCGGCATGTGATAGCGCCGCAGCGCAACATAATGTCCATTTTCATCACGGCCGATCGAACCCGCTTCGAGGAGTTCACGGAGCAAGGTCTGCTTGGGCGTGTCACCACCATAACGCTGGAACAGCTCCTCAAAACTCGCCACATCGTTTTCGGCCGCCTCCGGCAACGCCAGCGGGGCACCATCCTCCGACCGAAACCGCTCGTCCTGGAACCAGCCGGACAGCACCCGCGTGGCATCGCTCGACTTACTAGCGGCGACGACTTCATCGGGTTCGCTCAACAGATCGCGTTGACGTTTCACCTCTTTTCTCGAGATTCCGGTAAGGATCGATACCCTTGACACGTTTGTAGGACGCCCACGGATCCCGAACTCATCAGTTGCGACCGAAACGAATACGGATTTCGACAGCGCGGAGAATTCGCGCCAGGTAACTCCTCCGCGCAGGAGCACGAGCGCAACCGGCCGCAACAGGGCACGGCAGGCTTGCAAGAAAGTTTGTCGCATGTCTTTTGTCATGGTTGGGGTAGTTTACCCCAATATTGGAAAAAGGCAAGCTTTTCCTGCTCAGAACGTTCGAAACCTGAGAATTCGACCTTTTGCCTGTAAAATCTTTGGCTTATGAGCAAATTCGATCGATTTTGGGGGGCTTTGACCCTGTTTCTTCTCGTCGCTGCCTGCGGCGAAGACCCGCCCTCCCCGTCGACCGGTGATGCCGCCGAGACGCCTTCGCGGTTGGTCCGTGGCAATGGTGGCGAGCCCGGCACTCTCGACCCTGGTCTCGCCGAAGACATCCACGCATTCAATATAATCGCCGACTTGTACGAGGGTCTCGTGGCGACTGATGCGAGCGGTCGCATCATCGCAGGAGTGGCAAAGACCTGGGACATTTCGGCTGACGGGCTGACCTACACGTTTCAACTGCGAGACGATGCGCGCTGGTCGAACGGCGATGCCGTGGTTGCAACGGATTTCTTTCGCGCATTCACGCGGGCGACCGAGCCAGGTTCGATCGCGTCACTCGGTTTCCTGCTTGAGCCTGTCGAAGAAACCGCACGAACCGGCAACCGCGAACTCGTCGTACGACTCAAGCGGCCGACCAGCTATTTTCTTTCCGTCCTGACCATGCCCGTAGCCATGCCGATCCACTCGACGATGCAGCATGCTCGCGACGGCCAGGGCGAACACGTCACGAACGGCGCGTTCAGGCTGAAGAATAGCAGCAAGCGCATTGGTGTCATCGACCTCGAACGAAACCCGTTTTACTGGGACGCCGATACAGTCGCGATCGATGAGGTTCGCTACCTGCCCATTGTCGATGAGTACGCGGAGCTGAATCAGTTTCGTACCGGCGAGATTCACATCACGCAGTCTATTCCTGATTCAGCTGTCGCCCAGATGCGCGAGTCCGCGCCGCAAGAGATCCGAATCAACCCAATGCTCGCTCTCTATTACCTGGCGTTCGATATGACCGAGCCGCCGTTTGACAACGTGAACGTACGCCGCGCCCTTTCGATAGCAATCGATCGCGAAACACTTGCTGAATTGCTTGGCCGCGGTGAGCTTCCTGCTTACGGCGTTGTTCCTCCCGGCACGACCGGGCAAAAGAACACAGGGTACGGTTGGCGAACACAAGACCAGGTTGAGCGACTTAAAGAGGCCCGCGATCTGCTCGCGGCGGCGGGATATAGGGAGGGTAGCCCCCTTAGATTCACCTACCTTTACGATGCAGGCGGAATCCACGAGCGGGTTGCACTCGCCGTCAGCGCAATGTGGCAGTCGACGCTGGCCGTCGAAGTGGACTACGAGAAGCGCGAATGGCAGTACTTTCTCAGTGCACGCGACCAGCGCGACGAGTGGCAACTGATGCGCTTCGCCTGGTTCGGCGACTACGACGACCCGGATACTTTCTTACAGATATTTTCATCCGAGTCGCCGCAGAATCTACCGCGATTCGCTAACCCGGAGTTCGATCGCGCATTGCGAGAGGCCAATACACTGATCGACACGACCGAGCGATCAGAAGCGCTCGCTCGGGCCGAAGAATTACTGCTCGCTGAGTACCCGGTCGCACCGTTGTACTTTCTCGTCTCAAAACACCTGGTACATCCGTCGGTCCGTGGTTTCGAACAAAACGTGCTGGACCGGCACCCGACCCGGTTTATGTCGTTCGAGTAGCGACCTGAGCTACGCTGCGGCCGCTTGCAAGAAGACGCCAGTTGCAGCGCGTATCTAATGAAATCTTGTCGTTCGATATCGAAACGGATACGGTCATTACGGTATGAAATCAATGCTCAACGTCAATTGCTGACTCCTTTGCACTCAGATGAACAGTAATTCGAATATGGATCGCACGCAGGCAGGGATTCCTGCGGAGCTTCGCGACGCCGAAGATACCTATCTCAATCGCTTCCTGAAGTCCGCTGGTCACGTTCACCTGAATGCCGACGAGTTCGTCTTCCGCCCAGGAGACCTTTGCGAGTCATTCGTGATTCTGCTGGAAGGACGGATACGGGTTCAGCTGATTTCCGAGGACGGCAAGGAAGTCACCTTGTACAGGATCGGTCCGGGCGGTAGTTGCGTGCTAACGACGTCATGCCTCTTCAGTAGTGACGAATATCCGGCCGAGGCCATGGCGGAGACGGATATCAAGGCACTGGCTTTTTCGAGGGACATCTTTGAACGTACTGTTGAGAACTCCGCGCAATTTCGTCGATACGTATTCGATGGTTTCTCTAAGAGACTGGCGAAAGTAATTGGCAGAATGGAAGAACTGACATTTACGTCAATCGATTATCGCCTTGCGAAAGTGCTTGTTGACTTGCATGAACGCAGGCAGACGAATGTCACGCATAACGACCTGGCCGTCGAACTCGGGACGGCACGGGAGGTCGTCTCACGCCACTTGAAGCAGATGGAAAGGCGAGGGCTTGTTGCTCTTGCCCGAGGGAAAGTCACGGTTCTCGATCTACCAAAACTAGTACGTACTTGCCACAACCGGTCAGCGTGACTAAGTCACTGAACAGGTACTTATTGTCAGTCAGAATCATATATCTAACCTGTTTTGAGATCACTGAAGGAGATATGTGATGGTTTGGAAAAATGAGGGGAAAGTCGATCGAGCATTGCGCGTTGTAGTGGGCCTCGCCGTCCTGAGCCTTGTGTTTATCGGGCCGGAATCGGCCTGGGGCTGGGTAGGACTGGTGCCACTCGTTACCGGATTGGCAGGTTCTTGCCCGCTGTACGCGATACTCGGCATCAACACCTGCGGCATCCGGGGAGAGTCCGCCTGACCCGGTACGTCGCGTTGGTAGCCCAGGTCCTGTGTGGGCGCCCAAGGCTTGACTTCGGTTGACAGCGTGCGGGTCCGTGGGACTCCGCCCCGCGCAAGGGTAGTCGATAATCGGCGAGTAACAGGCAGTCTTGCCGTGTCAATCAACATGGTTCATCCAGGTCGATTTCACGCCATTTCATTCGCAAGAATGAACTTTTGCTCTCAGATGTAGCACTTACCTGTTATTGGGAGGGCTCGGATCACTATGATGTTACTTGCCATGAAGGAAAGGATGTTTGCCAGGCGGGCCGTCAGGCGTCTACTTAGAGCACATTCAAAGATGAGCGATGCAAGACCCGATCTCTCAGGGAAAGCACTCTACAAGGAAATTCTCCGTCACACGGGACAGGTTGACGAAGTGCACCTTGACGAGATGTTGCGACAAGCTGAGCACAGCGTTGACGAATGGACGGCCCCTGGCAGAACGGGATTGCGATTTCGAGAGGTCGTTCACTATTTCGTGTTTTCGAAGTACATCTCGGCCGGAAATAGAGGAACGATTGTGTCTTTGAGAAGTATCGTTGACACGCTGGTTCCTCCAGACATATAGGATCGCATAGAAGAATCCGTAACAGGAGGTCCGGGTACAGATCGATTTGCGCTTCCAGGGATTCGGGGCGATGGTAAACGGCATAGCCGCGTAGATCGGAATCGGAATATTGGACGCTTACGCGGCCGTCACGACTTCCCTGTCAGCTACACTCCCAATACGGTGGAGAGCCGAAGTAGCCGCTTAGGAAATCGACGAAAGTACGAACCTTGCCGGACAGGTACTTCCTGTGAGCGTAGACCGCATAGAGGCCCATTGGCTCCACTTCGAAGTCCTCGAGTACCAGCTGCAGTCGTCCCTCGCGAATATCGTCGCCGAAGATGAAAGTCGGCTGCAGTGCAAGTCCCCTACCAGCCATGGCCGCAAGACGAATCGCATCGCCGTTACTCGCGGAGAACTTTCCTGACACCGGCACGTCCCTCGTTTTGTCACCGTCCTTAAAGCGCCATCGGTCTGAGTACGACGAGAGCGTATACCGTAGACACTCATGGTCCTTTAAATCGTGCGGCGTATTGGGCGCACCCCGCTTTTCCAGATAGTCCGACGCGCCACACACGACGAGACGAATAGGCGCCAGTTTTCGTGCAACCAGGGATGACTCGGGAAGGCGCCCAATACGAATAGCCATGTCATATCCCTCACTCACTATGTCGACGACGCGGTCGTCCAAGGTCAGGTCGACAGACACCTCCGGCTGCTCGCATTGATACTCGGCGATTGCCCTGGACAGGTGCAGGGTCCCAAACGACATAGGGGCATTGATGCGTAGCGTGCCTCTTGCGGCGGCGGTCGCATCCCCGACTGCCGATTCCATTTCGTCGATATCGGCGAGCACGTCCTGGCAGCGCTCGAAGTAAGCCTGGCCGACTTCGGTCACGCTCAGGCGGCGGGTCGATCGGTTGATCAGTCGCGCGTCCAGACGTTCTTCCAGCCGGCCCACGTATTTGCTGACCAGTTGCGGGGACATCTTGAGACGCTCGGCAGCGCGCGAGAACGACCCCTCAGACACCACAGTGATAAATGTTCGCATGCCATCAATCGTATCCATATTCGCAACATATCATTGATAGTTATTCAATGTTAACTATCTTTATCCTCTTATCGTTGTTGATTAACCTTTGCGTCACGACATTTGTAATCAATAACTGGAGTACACCAATGAACAACTCACAACTGACACCCTATGCCACGACGCTCTTGCGCGTGTCACTCGGCACCCTCGCACTGGCACATGGCCTGCTGAAAATCCTTGTCTTCACACCAGCTGGCACCGTCGGCTTTTTCGCATCGTTGGGTCTGCCAGCCTTCCTTGCCTACGCGACGATTGGCGTCGAAGTCGTCGGCGGAATCGCGCTGATTGCCGGTGTATTTACGCGCTATGTATCGATCGCCATGATTCCAATTCTGCTTGGTGCAGTCGTAGTTCACTTCAGCGCCGGGTGGATGTTCTCGAATGAAGGCGGTGGCTGGGAGTTCCCGGCATTCTGGGCTGTCGCGCTGGCCGTCCAGGCGATGCTCGGTGACGGCGCTTTCGCGCTGCGTCTACCCGCAAGAAATAGGAGTGCTGCTGGAGCACCAGCGTAATAACGATGGCACCGCTACCCACACTGTTTGTTTCACACGGTGCGCCTACATTGGCAATCGACGATGGTCCGGCGCACCGTTTTCTCACGACCTGCGGCGAGCGCATCGGGAAACCCAAGGCAATCCTGTTGCTCTCGGCGCACTACGAGTCGCCGACAGCTACTGTTACCGCAAACGCATCGCCAGACACTATCTATGACTTCTGGGGGTTTCCGGACGCTCTTTATGACATCGGCTATCCGGCGCCCGGCGATCCGGCCCTTGCACAACGAGTCAGCAACTTGCTATCGACGGCAGGCATTGAGACGCACATCGACGAGGAACGAGGCCTGGACCACGGCGCATGGATTCCCTTGTCATTGATGTACCCGGATGCGGATGTGCCAGTCGTGCAACTGTCGATCGATTCACGAAAGGGTACGGGGTATCACTTCCGTCTTGGGGAACTGCTTAAACCGCTGCGCGACGAGGGTGTATTGATAATCGGTTCAGGTGGAGCAACTCACAATCTCTCACTAGCGCTTCGGGCACAGGAAGATACGCCAGTACCGGACTGGGTGACGAGCTTTCGGGAGTGGCTGGCGGAGGCCGTGTCGAATGACCGACGCGATGAGCTGGCGAACTATCGGAACATCGCGCCGGATGCGGCTCTTAACCATCCGACGGACGAACATCTTCTTCCGCTCCTATCCGCGATGGGTGCAACGGAGCCAGGCGAGCCGCGCCGTCAAATTCATGCGAGCGACACTTACGGCGCGTTGGCGATGGATGCGTATATGTTTGGCACATGGCCTGTTGGCCCAAAATGAAAAAGGGCCCCACAAGGTGCCCTGCAAACCCTGTCCCGCTAGCAGGATAGAGACGCTGATAAGAAGTGCAGCAACCGGCGCGAGGGCTTTGGTCATTTGATAGAGACGCGTTTCTTCGTTGTGGTTAGCAGAGCAGAATCCCCCGTCTCAACCAGGATAGGTAGATTGCACCTCACGAAGACACCAGTGGAAGACAATTCGATACTTGGTCTTTCGGCCAAATGTGGAGGCGCGCTAAATGGCAATTGCTGATGCCGCCTTCCAATTTGCGGGTGCAATCGGTCGCCGCAGTTCCTACCAATCGATGTAGCCCTTATGGCTAAGCATGGCCAAACTCGCAACGACTCCGATCAAAACTATTAGCCACACTCTCCACCGATCCCAGCGACTCTCTCTGGCGTCGACGAGCAGTTTCACCTACGCGCTCTTTTTCCGCTTGGCAATCAGATCGTAACCCTTTCAAGAGATGACTTTAAGCTAGTTGGAACACACTACGAATATCGACCAGAAATTGAGCGAAAAGGGAGGGAGCCTGTCCCCGCATCCGCGTTCTTGAACAATACCGATTACAGGATCGCTAGTACCGTTTTGTACTGCAATGCGAATGTCGGAAATATCGCACACGGCGCGCATCCCGGGTTTTCACTGGTACACAACTTCCATGCTGAGAAGTCTCTCTCTCGCAAGCTATTCCGCAACGAGTTCCAGTTCATGTGGGATGGATACGACTCGATATTTAGCAGGAAGCCAAGAAACCCCGACACTCGTTAGGTGAATGGCGAGATTATTTCGATGTGCGCTGTCAGTTGCCTAGTAAGTCAGCGAGCACAATCACAGCGAGGCGAGCGTCTGTTTTGGTCACAACATGGTCACGTGGTGGTCACAACGCACTTCTGCGATTGCTCCGATACCACGTAACCATTTGAAAAGATTGGCGCGCCCGACAGGATTCGAACCTGTGACCCCTGCCTTCGGAGGGCAGTACTCTATCCAGCTGAGCTACGGGCGCTATGTTGGGGTCGCTATTCTACAAGCATTGCGAGCTCGCATGCCACGGAA
>Ga0316197_10002676_pt1 | contig 12699 bp, 9 predicted proteins | sample OudBiesiAoxic_MG_FD_204939 | JGI IMG/M metagenome (GOLD analysis project Ga0316197, IMG submission 204939) | Coastal sediment microbial communities from Oude Bieten Haven, Netherlands - site A oxic | ecosystem: Environmental > Aquatic > Marine > Coastal > Sediment | place: Netherlands...
GCGATGGTGACGCTGTTGATGATGACGTCCTCGTGCGGGCGGTCACCTCGTGCGGTCGGGACGTTCTGCATCGTGTCGAGCACGTCGAGGCCCTTCACGATCTGGCCGAACAGGCTGTACTGCGGCGGGAGGCCCACCCCTGAGGTCCCCGACACGAGGAAGAACTGGCTGCCGTTGGTATTCGGGCCGGCGTTGGCCATCGCGACCGAACCGACCTGGTACTCCCTGGGCTGCGGGAGTTCGTCCTCGAAGCGATAGCCGGGGCCGCCGGTCCCGGTGCCGGTCGGGTCGCCGCCCTGACACATGAACCCGTTGATGATCCGGTGGAAGATGACTCCGTCGTAGTAGTGGTGCAGCGCGAGGAAGACGAAGTTGTTCACCGTCTTCGGCGCCTTGATCGCGTCGAGCGCGATCACGATCTCACCGAGCGTCGTGTCGAGCGTGGCCGTGTAGCGCTTGGAGGTATCGATGCCCATCTCCGGCGGTTCGGAGAACTGCTGGGACTTGGGTGCGGAACCATCGAGGGGCGGGAATGCTGTTGCCATGGCGGGCAGGGTAGCGGTCAACTCCTGATCGGCGCCTCGCACCCGCTGATCGCCCGATCCGGCCGGATTGGGTCATGTGCGGCGAGGGCGACGGGGACCGGCACTGTGACGCGCAGGTCGTCACATCGAGACTCGCCGGACTTGGCGGTACTCCGAGGTTGCAGCGTCGAAGTGCCGCATTGCGCGCCATGCAGCAAAGCTCGCTGCGACGAAGATCGCGGCGTCGACGATTGACACCGCGACGACGACTCCGGCAGAGACGGCGTCGCTGTCGAGCCGGTCGATCGGTCGGAACATGAAGATCACGACCCAGTGGAGCGACACGATCACGCCCCACCGGCTGATCAGGTCGCTCGAGCGACCGAGGACGTCGAGGGCCGTTGCGATCACGCTGAACGACAACACCCAGCACACCAGGTTGAGGAGCAAGGCGATTCCGACGAAGGTCAGTTGGACCCCTCGCTCGTCGGTCACGAGCATGCCGTACACGAGCATCGCCGGACCGGCCAGGAACAAGCCGAACATCCCGATGACACTGGGGGCTGCGATCGTGCACCTTCGAGCGTTCCACGCCGCGACCATGCTCCAGAGCCCCTGCGCGATCTGGACGGCGCAGACCGCCCCGACGAACGCGACAGCCGACACCCCGATCCGGTCGACGGCCGCTTCGGCGTCCGTGGCCAGCGACAGTCCATCGCGTGACTCCCACACGTTGATGCCGTTCCAGAGCGCGATACCGGCGGTCGCCAGGTACGACACGAACACGGCGAGACGGAAGGGGATGGTCGGGATCAGGCGACGTCCGGAGTAGTCCTTCGGTCCCTCCGATCCGTGCTGAATGGTCAGCAACACCGCGAGCACCTCGTGCTCGCTGACCCCGTAGCGACAATCCCACCATTCGAGTACCCACCGCTCGACTCGTTTCATATAGGTGAAGACGAACAGCGCGTGCATCACGAGCAGTGGCAGGAGCCAGGCGACCAGGTCGTCGAGCCGGCCCGATTCGACGCGAGTGTCGAACACGCCGGTGATTGCGATGTCGACGATCAGGACGTCGACGATGCCGGTGACGATGCCCCACAGCGGCAACCACCGCTTGGCCCCACGAACGACTCGCGCCATGTTGGTGCCGAGGGCTTGCAGCAGCATCATGCGGATCGCGACGAGCGCAGCACCGAGTCCGACCATCCAGAGCCGGTTCGGCGTCGCGGACGCGACTCCGACACCGACGGCCACAGCAACGACTGGCGTTGCGGTCCACCCCAGGGCCCACCGCCACGTCCTGGTCGGACGTCGAAACGACCGCCGGCGCAACGCGTCGATGGTCAGCCGTTGGCCGTGGCTCCACCAGGCGAAGGCCGCACTGGAGACGAGATAGCCGAGGACGAGCAACGCCGACAGGGAACGAGTCGTCTCACCGGAGAATCCGTCGGTGTCGCCGAGCGCAGGGAAGAGCAGCGCGAGTGCGAGGACTGAGACACTTGCCGCAACGGTCACCAAGCGTCGCGCGGACGACGGAGCCGGACGTTCGATCGGCGGCAGCTCGTCGCTCAGGATCCGGTCGACATGTTCCCGCGGCGGCAGTGTTGTCGTCGACGACCAGACGTCGTCGACGACGACGGCGCGTCCCGATCGATCGATGTCAGGCGGCAACGTGGGACCCATTCGGCGATGATGCGGCAGGGGCTGCTCCGGCGTGAAGTGTGCAACGTTGATCATGAAGATCTCTTGAGGCACCGTGAACACCCACTTGAGAACGGTCGATGACCGGCCCCGTGGCCGCTGGGGCCGATGTCATCAGCGACGGCGGACGCACCCGTCGGTCGAGCACCGCGAGTCCACCACCCACCGTGGCGACACGCTCACCAGAACACTCAGCGACCGGATCGGCGCCGGACGGACGGTTCCGATCAATTTCGGGCGTTGTAGGTCTCGATGAGAGCGTTCGAGGCTGCTGCCGTCTCCGACAGAATCTGTGCGATGTCGCCGCCGGCGTACGCCGCTGCGACGGCGTCCGCCGTCTGTGCCCGGATCTCGCGCAACGGCCCGAGCGCCGGCACGACCGACGACGGGTCGTCAGCGGCGGCCAGCATCTGGTCGTAGGCAACGCGGTATCGGGGATCGGCCTCGTAGACCGAAGCGATTGGATCGAGCTCGACGGCATCGGCTCGGATCGGGACGTACCCGGTGACGGCGGCCCACGTCGACTGAACCTGGGCGTCGGCGAGGTACTGCGTGAAGTCCCATGCTGCGGCGGTCACCTCGTCGCTCTTGCCGGACGGGATCCACACCGACGCTCCGCCGGGCTGCACCGACGGGGTGTCGCTCGGGCCGGGCATCGGACCGACGCCGATGTCGTCGGCCGTGAGCCCAGGAGCCACTCCGGAGCCGAGTGCTGCGATCGCAGTCGAGATGGCGGCCGATGTACCAATGGTGGACGCGCCGGGCGCCTCGGCGTCGATCATCTTGAAGAACGAGTCCGCCCCACCGGCGTTGTCGCCGACCGACACGGCCAGGCCGGAGGCGATCATCTCCTGGAGGTAGGTGAGGATCTCGAAACCCGTGTCGTTGTCGAACAGCACCTGCGTCGCCGGCGCGATGCGACCGTTGCCGTTGTCGGCGTATAGCTTGCCGGCTCGGCCGAACCACTGCTCGAAGAACCAGCCGCCACCGGAGTCGCGGCCGGAGTCGAGCACGATCCCGTAGGTCGCTGTGCCGGAATCGACGATCTGTTGCGAGACCGCACGCAACTCCTCGAGCGAAACGGGCGGCTCCGCGGGATCGAGACCGGCGGCCTCGAACATCTGCTTGTTGAAGTAGAGGACCGGGCTCGAGACGTTGAACGGCATCGCCCACTGGATCCCCTCGAACAGGTACGTGTTCGAGACGCGCGGCAGCATCGGCGCCATGTCGAACCCCGCCGCATCGATGCACGCCTGCATCGGAACGAAGGTCTCCGACTGCGCGAACGACTGGACGATGTACTCGGGCAACTGGATGATGTCCGGCCGACTGTCGGTGCCACTCGCGATGTACTTGTCGATCGCCGACTCGTAGGCCGTCTGGTTCTGGAGGACGACCTGCACGCGATCCTGGCTTGCGTTGTAGCCGTCGACGAGATCGATCAGCGCCGTCTCCAGTTCGTTCGCCATCCCGTGCCAGAACGTGATCTCGACCGGGCCGTCGGCCGAGTCGAGTGCGTCGACCGGGCATGGGGGGAGATCTGCAAGCGGTGCGACCGTCGTCGTCGGGCCGACCGTCGACGCCGAGTCATCGGCGTCGCTGGTCGCTGGATCGGACATCTCGGCGTCGCCAGCGGAGGTCTCGGACGGCGCCGTCGTGGTCTCGGTTTCGCCGTCGTTGCCGGCGTCGAGCGCCGAGTCACTCCCGCCGCACGCGACAGCGGTCAGGGCTCCGGCGAGTGCCAGCGCCGTCAGGCGGCGAGTCGTGCGGGCAGCGGATGCAGTCATCGGGCTCAGCCTTTCACAGCGCCGGCGGTCAAGCCGCGGACCAGTTGCTTCTGGAAGATCACGAGCACGATCAAGATCGGGATGGCTGCGATGACCGTGCCGGCCATCACGAGATTGGGTGCGTCGAGGTTCGACTTGCTCAACAGCCGCAGACCGCTCTGAACGGTATTGCGATCAGCTTCGTTGATGATCAGGCTCGGCCACAGATACTGGTTCCACGACGACAGGAAGCTGAACAACGCCAACGCCGCCAGCGTCGGACGAACCAGCGGGACTCCGACGTGGCGGATGAAGCCGATGTGGCCGATGCCGTCGATGCGTGCGGCATCGCGCAGGTCGCCCGGGAGGTCGAGGAGCGCCTGACGCATGAGGAACGTGCCGAAAGCCGTCGCGAGGAACGGCACGGTCAGCGCCTGAAAGCTGTTGAGCCCGCCGAACGGGATCGTCACGTCGAGCAACGGAAGTGTGAGGCCGTCCTCGACGGTCTCGAAGTTGACGAACAGTGTCGCCTCCAGCGGCACCAGCAGGGTTGCCAGGAACGCGAGGAACACGATCCGACGTCCCGGGAACCGGAGGTATGCGAACGCGTAGCCGGAGAGCAGCGAGGTCACCACCTGTGCACTCGTGATGATCACGGCCACGATCGTGGAGTTGACGAGGTATCGGCCGAGGCGCCCCGACGACCACGCCTCGCGGATCACGTCGAGTGTGAATGCGTCGGGAACCAGCGGGTTGATCAGGAACTGGTCGCTCGGCTTGAAGGCCGACACGACGGTTGTGTACACGGGGAACAGGACCGCAATCACGATCACGAAGAGGAGCAGGTACCGACCGATCAGGCGCGACCCGGTCGGGTGATCCCAAGTCCTCGACCGCTTCCAGAGAGTTGGTGAATCGTCCTGATCCTGATCGGCCACAATCGATGGGGACACGCCGACGTCAGCCACCGAGGTCCACCTTTCGCCCGAGGCCGCGCAGTTGGAGCGCTGACAGCAGCAGCAGGATCACGAACAGCAGCACCGCGCCACCGGCCTGCAGGCCGGGGTCGCTCGCGATCACCGACGATTCGCCGTACACGAAGTAGGTGATGGTGGTCGTCGAGTTGTCGGGACGCGGACCGCCGTTCGTCAACAGATCGATCTCGCCGAACGTCTGGAAGGCCCGAGTCGTCAACACGATGATCACGAACAACAGCGTCGGCGCGAGCAGCGGCACGGTGATCCGCCAGAAGCGAACCGTCCCACTCGCGCCGTCGACCGCTGCAGCCTCGTGGAGCTCCCGCGGCACCGATTGGAGCGAGGCCGTCACCAGGATGAAGGTGAAGCCGAGCCCGGCCCAGACACTCGACATCGCCACGGCCGGGAGGGCGGTCGCGGAATCCTGCAGCAGGCCGGGGTCCTTCACCGACGGAAAGATCGAGTTGAACCAGCCGATGTTGGCCAGCGCGCCCACCGACGGTTGCAGGAGGAACAACCACATCAGGCTCGCCACCGCGACCGACGTGGCGATCGTCGACGAGAAGGCGGTCCGGAAGAACCCGATGCCACGAAGATGTTTGTCGGCGAGCACCGCCAGCCCAACACCAAGGGTCAGACCGAGCGGGACCGTGATCAACGCCATGATGGCCGTCGCCTCCAGCGCTCCTTGAAACTCGGTCGAGAGGAAGAGATCGACGTACTGGTCGAGACCGTTCGACTCGCACTGCGTGCCGAACGCATTGCACCGTTGCTGGCCGAGCACGACGGCCCGCCCCAGCGGGTACACAATGAACACGCCGAGGATCACGGCCGACGGTGCGAGCATCGCGATCGCGAGCCAAAGATCCCTCCAGGTCCACGATCTCTGTCCGACGGCGGCCACGTCCAGGACTGTATGTCGCCTGGCATCATCGCTTCGCGATGTGCCCTTGAACGCCGGGCGCCCCAACGATGACGCGCCCGGTTCGAAGCGGGCCAACGCATCCGTGGCCGACGTTCACAAATGGTTGGCGGTCTCGAGCTCGGATCCGAGGCGCAACACCACCTCGCCCTTATTCCCGGTTTCTTGACGAAAGCTGTCACGGCACCTGGCCCGCCGTTGAACCGACCCGCCGGTAGGGTTCAACGCACAGTTTCCACCACACCTTCGGGCTACGAGGGAAGGGACGCCACATGTTCGAACGCTTTACCGACAGGGCGCGACGAGTTGTCGTGCTCGCCCAGGAGGAAGCACGCCTCCTCAACCACAGCTACATCGGCACCGAGCACATCCTGCTCGGTCTGATCCACGAGGGGGAGGGCGTCGCAGCGAAGGCGCTCGAATCGCTCGGTATCAGCCTCGAAGCCGTACGCAGCCAGGTGGAGGAGATCATCGGCCAGGGTGGCTCGTCGCCGTCGGGTCACATCCCCTTCACGCCGCGTGCGAAGAAGGTGCTCGAGCTCTCGCTGCGCGAGGCGCTGCAGCTCGGCCACAACTACATCGGCACCGAGCACATCCTGCTCGGTCTCATCCGCGAGGGTGAAGGGGTTGCCGCACAAGTGCTCGTCAAGCTCGGTGCCGACCTCTCCCGCGTGCGCCAGCAGGTCATCCAGCTGCTCTCCGGTTATCAGGGTCCATCCGGTGCGTCCGGCGGCGGCTCCGGTGCGTCCGGTGGCGGCGGCCGCGAAGGTGCAACCGCCGGGGTCGGTCCGGGCTCGAAGGAAGGCGACGAGAAGGGCGGCAACTCCCAGATCCTCGACCAATTCGGCCGCAACCTCACGCAGGCCGCCCGCGAGGGCCAGCTCGATCCCGTCATCGGTCGCTCGAAAGAACTCGAGCGCACCATGCAGATCCTCAGCCGGCGCACCAAGAACAACCCGGTGCTCATCGGTGAGCCCGGCGTCGGCAAGACCGCCATTGTCGAAGGCCTCGCGCAGAAGATCGTCAACAACGACGTCCCCGACACGCTGACCAACAAGCAGCTCTACACCCTCGACCTCGGCTCGCTCGTCGCCGGTAGCCGCTACCGCGGCGACTTCGAGGAGCGCCTCAAGAAGGTGCTCAAGGAGATCAAGTCGCGCGGCGACATCCTGCTGTTCATCGACGAGATCCACACGCTCGTCGGCGCCGGTGCCGCCGAAGGTGCGATCGACGCAGCGTCGATCCTCAAGCCGATGCTCGCCCGTGGCGAGCTCCAGACCATCGGAGCGACGACGCTCGACGAGTACCGCAAGCACGTCGAGAAGGACGCTGCGCTCGAGCGTCGTTTCCAGCCGGTGAAGGTGGAGGAGCCCACGCTCGCTCACACCATCGAGATCCTCAAGGGCATCCGTGACCAGTACGAGTCGCACCACCGGGTCACGATCACCGACCAGGCGCTCGTCGCTGCGGCCAACCTCGCCGACCGCTACATCTCCGACCGTTACCTGCCGGACAAGGCGATCGACCTGATCGACGAAGCGGGCTCGCGGCTGCGCATCAAGCGGATGGCCACCCCACCCGATCTCCGCGAGATCGAGACGAAGCTGGCCGACGTCCAGGAGGCCAAGAAGACCGCCGTCGAAGAGCAGCAGTTCGAAGAGGCCGGCCGACTCCGTGACGAGGAGAAGAAACTCCTCGAGGAGAAGGCGCAGAAGGAGACCGAGGTCAAGGACTCCGGCATCGATCTCTTCGATGAAGTCGACGAGGAAGCCGTCGCCGAAGTGCTCTCGCTGTGGACCGGGATCCCGGTGTACAAGCTGACCGAAGAGGAGACCGAGCGGCTCCTCAACATGGAAACCGAGCTGCACAAGCGGATCATCGGCCAGGAGAACGCGATCAAGGCCGTCAGCCAGTCGATCCGTCGCACGCGGGCCGGCCTGAAGGACCCGAAGCGTCCATCGGGGTCGTTCATCTTCCTCGGCCCGACCGGTGTCGGCAAGACCGAGCTCGCCAAAACGCTCACCGAGTTCCTGTTCGGCGACGACTCGTCGATGATCACCCTCGACATGTCGGAGTACATGGAGCCGCATGCGGTCAGCCGCCTCGTCGGTTCGCCTCCCGGCTACGTCGGCTACGAAGAGGGCGGCCAGCTCACCGAAGCGGTGCGCCGCAAGCCGTTCTCCGTGGTGCTGTTCGACGAGATCGAGAAGGCCCACCCCGACGTGTTCAACACGTTGCTCCAGATCCTGGAGGAAGGCCGTCTCACCGACAGCCAGGGCCGGTCGGTCGACTTCCGCAACACCGTGCTGATCATGACCTCGAACCTGGGCACCCAGGACCTGCGCAAGGCCAACGTCGGCTTCACGCAGGACGACACGGCAATGAGCTACGAGCGGATGAAGGAAAAGGTCAACGACTCGTTGAAGACCCACTTCCGCCCCGAGTTCCTCAACCGGATCGACGAGACCATCGTCTTCCACGAGCTCGCCCGTGACGAGGTGCTGCAGATGGTCGACATGCAGATGGAGCGCCTCATCAAGCAGCTCGAGGGTCAGGGCCTGGGCATCGAGCTCAAGCAGGAAGCCAAGGAGCTGCTCGCCGATCGTGGCTACGACCCCACCCTCGGCGGCCGTCCACTGCGACGGGCGATCCAGCGTCACATCGAGGATTCGCTGTCGGAGAAGATCCTGTACAAGGAGTTCTCGGCCGGCGAGATCATCGTCGTCGACGTCGAGGACGATCCGGAGAAGGATGGCGAGAAGCGGTTCACGTTCACCGCCGTCGAGGGCTTCGTGCCGCCGGCTTCGGTCGAGTTGGAGCTCACCGCCACCGAGGCGCCCGCCCCGGCGCCCGAAGTCGGCAGCGAGTTGCCGCCACCCGAAGCCCAAGACTGACTGCGCGTTCCACCGCGCCGCTCACTTCTCGGCCCCGTTCCATCTCACTCGCTGAGACGGAACGGGGCCGAGTGCGTGTGTGGGTCAACGCGTGCGAAGTTCACCGGGGCTCCAACCCTTGTGGCGCGGTCCACGTCATACTTGACGGGTGATCTCGGCGGCCCGTGAACGTGTGAACCTGCGGCGCCTCGCCCTCCTCCTGACCGGGCTGTTCGCGCTGGCCGGGTGTCAGCTCGACGTCGTCGCTGAGGTCGTGGTCGATCCCGACGGAACGGGCACGATCACCGTGACCGCCGAAGCCGATGCCGAACTCGTGAGCGAAGTACCGACACTGACGGACGAACTCGTTCTCGACGACATCGCGGCAGCCGGCTGGGCCATCGACGGCCCGACACCCACCGCTGACGGTGGATTGCTCCTCACGCTCACGCACGACTTCGAGGGCAAGGACGAGGCCACCAATCTGCTGCGCAGCCTCGGCCCACCGTTCAACGATCCTGTCATCGGTCGCGGTCAGGACGGCGACAGCGCGACCAACACGGCCCGCGCCAACTTGGGTTTGCCCGACGGGTTCGCAACGTTCGCCGACGACGACCTCGTGAGCGCGGTCGGCGACATACCGTTCGCATCCCGCTTCGAAGCGGCCGGCGCCAACCCAGAGAACTCGGTGAACGCCACCCTCATCCTCACGATGCCCGGAGAACTCGTCGACGGGGAGACCAACGCCGAGGTGCTCGACGACGGTCGCCTGCGGTGGACGATTCCGATGGACGGCACGATCCTCGAGGCGTCCGCACGCAGCGAACAGGCGCCCTCGGCAGGTGGGGTCTGGGCCCGACCGGTCGCAGCCGTTGCGTTGATCGTGCTGATCGCCTGGGTTGCCTTCATGACCCTCTTCATCGGCTACGTCACCGTCGCCCGGTGGCGCCGGGCCCGCCGCTACCGACGCCGCGCACTGCCGTAGCGGCTCCGGACGCCCACGCGCGACTTCGTTGTCGCGAGTGAGGGGGAATGTGGCATCGTTGCCGCATGACCGAACCGGCAGCTCCGACCGTCGTCGACTTCCACTTCGACGTCATGTGCCCGTTCGCCTACCAGACCTCGAAGTGGATTCGTGAGGTACGAGCTCAACGAGACCTCACGGTCGACTGGAAGTTCTTCAGCCTCGAAGAGATCAACCGCCAGGAGGGGAAGAAGCATCCGTGGGAACGCCACTGGTCATACGGCTGGTCGATGATGCGGATCGGAGCGATGTTGCGACGCACGTCGATGGACGATCTCGACCGGTGGTACGAACGTGCGGGGCGCGCCCTCCACGAGGAGGGACACAAGCCGCACGACCCGATGGTGGCTCGCCACCTGCTCGAGGAGTTGGGGCTCGATCCGACGATCGTCGACGCCGCGGTCGCGGATGAAACGACGCACGACGAGGTCCGCGCCGAACACGATCGCGTGGTGCACGCCGGCGGCTATGGCGTGCCGACGCTGTTCTTTCCCGAATTCACGAACGACGACGGCCAGCCTGAGTGCTTCTTCGGGCCGGTCGTGCTCGACCCTCCGAGCGGCGCCGCCGCGCTCCGCCTCTGGGACGCAACGGTCGCCTGGCTCGAACACCCCTATCTCTTCGAACTGCAGCGCCCGAAGAACCACACGTACGGGGCCGTGATCGCCGACCGACTCCGCCCGTACCTCGAGGCGCGGGATTGGGTTTCGATCGACCGGGGCAAAGTCGTCGCGTTCGACTGACCCGTCACGCGGCACGGGCACGGGGTCAGACACCCGTTGCACGTTTGCGTTGCACCCGTCGCGGACTCTGGAGTACCCCTGTGTGCAAGATGGGGCGATGGCCTCGAAGTCGTCGAAGATCAAGACCCTGTTCGCCTGCTCAGAGTGCGGTGCGCAGACCCCGAAGTGGGCGGGCCGCTGTACCGAATGCGGCGACTGGAACACCCTGGTCGAGGAGTTGGTCGGCGGGCCGCCTGACCTCTCCCTCGTTCCGCTGGCGCCGACCAATCGGTCCGGTCCGGCCCGGATCGGAGAGATCCGCACCGACATGGCTCGGCCGATCTCGACCGGCATCGACGAACTGGACGCCGTACTCGGCGGCGGGCTCGTCGCCGGCTCGGTCACACTGCTCGGCGGCGAACCAGGCATCGGCAAGAGCACGCTGCTGCTCCAACTCCTGGCCGCCCGCGCCGATACCACGCTCTACGTGAGCGCTGAAGAGAGCGCCACACAGGTGCGGCTTCGCGCCGAACGGCTCGATGCAATCCGACCCGACCTGTGGCTCCACGCCGAGACGTCTCTCCCCCACGTGCTCCAGGCGATCGACGAAACAAGGCCGGAGTTGGTGGTGATCGACTCGATCCAGACGATGGTCGACCCCGACCTGTCGTCGGCACCGGGCTCGGTCGGCCAAGTGCGCGGCTGCGCGCACCGCCTGGTCAACGAGGCGAAGGAGCGCAACATTGCGATCGTGCTCGTCGGCCACGTGACGAAGGATGGCAGCCTCGCTGGTCCGCGAGTCCTCGAGCACGTCGTCGATACGGTGCTCCAGTTCGAGGGAGACCGACACCACGCGCTGCGCCTGCTGCGAGCGGTCAAGCATCGCTTCGGCCCGACGAACGAACTGGGACTGTTCGAGATGGTCGGTGCCGGTCTCGTCGCGGTTCCCGATCCGTCCACGATGTTCCTCGCGGATCGGCGTACCGGTATCCCCGGGTCGGCTGTGGTGCCGACGATGGAGGGTCGACGGCCGATCGTGGTCGAGCTCCAGGCGCTCACCTCACCGGGCCTGGAGAACGTGCCGAAACGCCGAAGCGCACAGGGCATCGACGGCGGCCGGTTGTCGATGCTCATGGCAGTCCTCGGCCAGCGCGGACGCATCAAGGTCGGCGACCAAGACGTCTACGCATCCGCCGCAGGCGGCGCGAAACTGACCGAACCGGGCCTCGACCTCGGCGTCTGCCTCGCCGTCGCCAGCGCGATGCACGACATCCCCCTCCCTGCGGACATGGCGGTGTTCGGCGAAGTCGGGCTCGGCGGCGAAGTGCGCCAGGTCGGCCACGCCCCGCGCCGCGTGACCGAGGCCGCCCGACTGGGCTTTCGCCGCATCATCGTCCCCGCCAAATCCCCCGAACCCGACGACGAGCTGGCCGGGGTGCGCCTGTTGCGGGTCTCGACACTCGTCGATGCGCTGCGCGAGGCCGGCCTGAACCGCTGACACTCGAGCGGTCGACCTCACCCACCTGCCGCCGTCGGCTCGTCCCACCGCTCCGCACCCGAGGCCGACCCGTGCCACAGCGAGCAGTACCTTCGTCGCATGACCGCTGAACCTTCCAACGAGCGCCTTCGCCCGGCCGAGCCGCGCATCGAACCGATCACCGAGTTCGAGGGTGAACTCGGCGAGATCATGGCGACAGCGCTCACCCACGACGGCCGACCGCTCAACATCTTCGGCACCCTGGGCAAGCACCCCAAACTGCTCAAGCGGTTCAACCTGCTCGGCGGGTTCCTCCTCAACAAAGGGATGTTGCCGGCACGTGAACGCGAGCTGGTGATCCTCCGGGTCGGAGCCAACGCTCAGGCGGAGTACGAGTTCGGCCAGCACACGGTCATCGGCCGCGACTGTGGGTTGACCGACGACGAAATCGCCGCGCTCACCCGCTCCCCAGACAGCTATGCCTGGTCCGCCGACGACCTCGCGCTGATCGCACTTGCCGACGAGCTTCACGCTGACGACTGCGTCACCGACACGACGTGGTCGGGCCTCGCGCGTCGTTGGGACGACGCGCAGCTCGTCGAACTGCTGGTCGTCGCCGGCTTCTACCGACTCGTGTCGGGGTTCTTGAACAGCACGGGCGTCCAGCTCGACGACGGCATCCCGGGGTTCCCCACGCCGTAGTCCGGCAC
>Ga0316197_10002677_pt1 | contig 12698 bp, 10 predicted proteins | sample OudBiesiAoxic_MG_FD_204939 | JGI IMG/M metagenome (GOLD analysis project Ga0316197, IMG submission 204939) | Coastal sediment microbial communities from Oude Bieten Haven, Netherlands - site A oxic | ecosystem: Environmental > Aquatic > Marine > Coastal > Sediment | place: Netherlands...
TACTGACCCTGGCCGGGCCCAACACCGGGAGCGGCCTGGTCTGGGGCGTGGGCGCCACGTTCAAATTCCCAACGGCTTCGGACGATGCGCTTGGCCAGGGCAAATACCAGGCCGGTCCGGCCGCGATGGTTCTCAACATTGGTGAGAAGTGGACCACCGGCCTCGTTTTACAGCACTGGTGGTCTTATGCCGGCGACTCGGACCGGGCCAGCACCAACCAGACGGATTTCCAGTATGTCTTTCGCCGCGCCATTCCGGGCGGCTGGTCGATCGGCCTGGGGCCGACGGTAACGATCGACTGGAAAGCCGAAAGCGGAGAGCGGGTCACTTTCCCGATCGGCCTGGGCATTACAAAAACCGTCAAGTGGGGCAGGACGCCGATCAAGATGCGCCTGGAACCGCAGTACTCGATCGTGAAACCCAATGACCTCGCTGCGACCTGGAACGTGCGACTTCAGTTCACGCCGGTGATACCTAACCCGCTGGGGCGCTGAATACATTTCCGATCGAGCTGTCTTTATCCCGACGGTCAGCGGCGCCGCGTCTGAGAGGGTAGTTCGCCAAACAGGGTTCGGTAATCCCGAGCCAATTGACCCATGTGCCAGTAGCCCAGTTCCTGGGCGATCTCGTTGATCTTTCTGGACGGATTCGCCGTTTGCAGAGCCTGCCTTAAAGCATGCAGTCGCGTTGTGCGAATGAATTCAGTCGGCGTGACGTCAAAAACGTCGCGAAACAGGTATTCGACGGTCCGGGTGCTGACGCCCAGCCTTCTGGCAAGACCGGAAACGGTAACCGGGTCAGCCAGGTGCTCTGCAATATACGTGCGCGCACGCGTCAGCATTCGGCGTTTATTGCCTGTTGCGGCGCTGCCGGGTCGGCCTTCAAAACCGTCGTGGAAGAGGTACAGCAGCGATTCGCCCAGTTCGTCAATCAAATGCGCCAGTATTCGCGGTGCGGATTTCCTGGTTTCCTGCGTTTTCGGCAGGTCCGCAAGACGCTTCAGGCGAAGCCGCAATCGTTTAAGTGCCAGCGGGTTGCAATCGGCTACGCACGTCGTCCGGGGAAGCAGGCCGCGCGGGGGAACGAAGCCATGGAGTTCGGCTTGCCGCTCGAGAAAGTCATCGGGAACAGAAAGCGTCAGTACATTGAATCCCGGCTGACTGGTGCAGACGATGTCGCCGGCATCGCCGTAGTGGACCAGGTTTTGCCCATCGAAGGTCTGCCCGCAGAATACGGCCGGGCTGGAACCGGTGTCGAGCAGTGCAAACGTGCGGTAGCCGGCAGGCGCGGAACCGCCCTGCAGGCAACGCTGGTCGAAACGAGCCTTGCTAATGGCCATCTCCGGGCTGAGTATCTGGCTGAGACTAGCCGTCAGTTCCCCGCCCTCCAACTGCTTTAAATCGACATCCCAGCCGACAACTTGCTCGGCGAGCTCATCGAAGTCCTGATATCGGCCCTCGACGAAAGCGAGCATCCCACTTGGTGTGTATCGGTCGTGCATGGAGTTAGAGTCTAACGGATTGCGCCTGCGATAGTCATCACAGATTGGATACGTTGCCTGGGCCGCCGTAACCGCTCAGACCGATGACTCAGGGCACGGAGTAACCACGGACAGCTCGGCATGGATCACCGGCTAGCCGTTGATTTCGTTTTCAAGCAACATCAGAATCTTGTCCACCGCATCGATGATCGGACCGATATCCCGAAGGGCAATCTGTTGCAGTTTGTAACGGTCAAGTACGTTATTTACAAGAGCAGAATCGACAATCAGTGGAATTCTCGGGTCCGGATTGGAAACGTGGTCTGGTAAACCCACGTTAATTTCTTCATAGACTGCAAGGTAAGGCCCAAGGCCGACTCTTGATTTCAGAAAGGGAATCCACCGGTGAGCCAATCCTTGCTGAAGAAATATATCTTCTTCCTGCAGTTCCTCTACTAAACCGGACCAGGAAAGCAGCAAATCGGCCAGCGGCTGACTGTCCACCAGTTTAGCGCCCTCACTGTTCAAAAAAGCGGCAACGGCGCCTGTGCCCGGGTTAAAGGTCCGGGAGGTTAGAAAGACAAGTGCGACCATTCGATCGTAATCGGGGGTGGAGGGTATCGATACTCCATCCGCGATATTCATGAGGGCAATGCAAGCAGCGCTGGTTTCACGATGTTCGGCTTCGATCATTAGGATTGCTGACTGGATTTCAATAAAATCGGCCTTAAGGCGTTGGAGGAGTAGATCTTCGGCCTGGCGATCGTTTCGATCCTCCCACCACGCGTCGATTGCAAAGGCGAGCAAAATACTCAAGACAATGGCTGTCGCTTCAGCAAGAAGGCGTTTCCATGGCAATTTCTGAGTTTCGGTCATGATGGGATTATACGCACCAAAATCCGAAAGCCTAAAGATGGGCATTTTGACAAAGTTCACATCCGGAATCTGCTTGAGTTTTCCCGTGAAAGTCTCCCATCCGAAATAGCCGCAAGGGTTTCGAGAGAATTAATGAAGTATCCGGATACTTAATGGACCTGTCTTGTTCGCTTGATGGCCGAATCTGGCCAGTTACGAAGGTTCCGGGCTGTATCTTTGATTGCTTATGTGACTTCCTCCTATGCTCGGATCATAGATCAGGAGTGTCGTCAAAACCGGGGGAAGTCCAACAAGCGGAATTGCCAACCAAAGAAAAGCCCCGTGCGGTGGCGGGGCTTATGAAGAACACTTCAGCCAGTTACGGCAGATCGACGTGCATCCGGAAACCGTAGTGGTCGGGGAAATACATCGGATCGAGGATCGGGTCGTCGAAAAACGGGTCGGCATCGGGTGCGTAGATTTGCAGCGTCGTATGTTCGAGGAACATGACGTCACAACCTTCCAGGATCGTTTCCGTTCCTGACAATTTGCTGATGTACTGTGCGTCACCATTACTGTCGACGGCGAATCCAATCACGGTGTACGCGAATGTGTTGCCACCGGTCCGCTGCCAGACGCCGCGCAATTGGCTTGAGTTCACAACAGGGAATACACCGCCAAGCGTGAAATCGAAACCGGGGACGTCGAGGACGTTGATTCCATGCCTGGCATTCTGGCCAGTCGGTGAAGCCATCCACCACGCACCGGTATCGCTGTATCCGATCCAGCTGCCATTCAATTTGCAGCCTTGGTCGTTACCGGCGGCCGCCGGAACGGGTGCTATGAACAGCAGAATCACAGCGATAATGATGAAAAATCGCAGAAAACCGCAGACATCACCGCGGTTCAAAAAACTTGAACGTTTCATAATTGCACCTCCATTAAGGCGGGCCGTCGACCCGCCAATCAACGTGAACCGCTACCGGACCGGGAGGTTATTCGCTTCTTGGGCGCAGATTTTTGTTGATAATCTGGCGATGGAGTAGCGGTGTATACCGCATTTCTAATTATATCAAACGATCGTCAGAAATCTATTTGTTGCGCCGATGGGGGATTTAATCAAAGTTCCGTTCCGGGTGGATTGCAGCCATAACCGCATCCAGAACCTGGACCTGGTTTAGTTCTGCTTTTCACCTGGAAGCGATTGTTAACCTAAAAGTGTGTCTGGCGTCCGTCTGTTCCTGTTTTAACCTAATTTACTAAGAAGTCTACGACTTCATAGGGTTAGTTATGTATGAATTACTAAAAGACATTTCCTTGCGTCCAGAACCTTTTTCCCGCTATACAGCAAAACTTTATGGACTCGACCACACCTGGCACAGCAGATGCTGAAATTCCACCTCAGCCAGGAAACTGACCTCGCTGCGGGCCAGGTCTCTACAATCAGCGCAAAACTATTTTTGATAGCGCCGTTTTGGGCTTTTTGCATCTAAATCGGCCAAACGCTCCAGTTTGTCACGAATTTTCCCTTCTAAACCGCGATTGCTGGGTTGATAGTAGCGGGTTTCCGCCATTTCAGGCGGCATATAGTTCTCCCCGGCAGCGTAGGCTCCCGGTTCATCGTGGGCGTATCGATACTCAACACCATAACCTAAATCTTTCATCAAACTCGTTGGCGCATTACGTAAGTGCATCGGTACGTCATAGTCAGGTTGGCTGTGCGCATCATTAAGCGCTTGCTTCCAGGCAGTATAAACAGCGTTGCTCTTCGGTGCGCAGGCCAGATAAACAACCGCCTGCGCAATCGCGCGCTCACCTTCAGCGGGCCCTATTCGAGTAAAGCAATCCCATGCTGAGACCGCAATCTGCATCGCTCTTGGATCAGCATTCCCAATATCTTCTGAAGCGATTGCCAATAAACGGCGGACGATATACAAAGGATCGCAGCCGGCGGCAATCATTCGAGCCGACCAATACAGTGCCGCATCAGGGTCAGAGCCTCGAATTGACTTATGCACCGCTGAAATCAAGTCGTACCACATGTCCCCCTTATTATCGAAACGGGCAACTTTCTCACCGGCGACTTCAGCCAGTAAAGCCAGAGTTATAACTTTCACACCTTGCTCGTTCTCTTCTGCTAAATCATAGATAAGCTCCAGGTAGTTCAATGCCACCCGGGCATCACCATTGACGAGCTCAACGAGCCTATCCAGGGTGTTTTCTTCAAATGTCGCTGCGATGTTACCCAAACCCCGTTCTGAATCCTCAATGGCCTGATTTAGCACGTGAAGAACATCAGCCGGGTCCAACGAGGTTAGTTTATATACCCGCGCCCGGGACAATAATGCGTTGTTTAATTCAAAGGATGGGTTTTCAGTGGTTGCACCAATGAAGGTGACGGTACCGTCTTCGATATGAGGCAAGAAGGCGTCTTGCTGACTTTTATTGAAACGGTGCACCTCATCTACAAACAGGATGGTTTTACGGCCGGATAATTTATGTTCGCGGGCTTTTTCAATCGCAAGCCGGATATCTTTCACACCGGAAGTTACCGCGGAAATTCGTTCCACTTCTGCGTTCGCGTAATTGGCAGCCACTTCGGCCAGTGTCGTTTTACCGGTGCCGGGTGGTCCCCATAAAATCATGGAATGCACCTGGCCGGCTTCCAGGGCCCGGCGCAGTGGCTTATTCGGGCCGAGTATATGCTGCTGACCGCAATACTGGTCCACAGTAAAAGGACGCATTCGCGCTGCCAGCGGACGAAAATCTTCATCGGTAGAAAAATCTAAGCGGAAGTTGCTCATGGTCCCGGACTTCTCATTGTTTTGAAAAGCCCTTAAAGGCTGGCAATTTGTTCTGCTGTCAATGCACCGATCCCCAGGGACTCCGGAGTGCGCAATGCCTCGCCTTCATAGTCGCGGTTCATCAGTACCGAGGTGAGCTGGATGAGACCGTCGATTGTCGGAGTTTCAATACCCACCTGTTTGCCTAGATGTGACATGAATACGAGCCCGTATCCCACATCCTCGTTTATATAACGATGGTCAAGCTGAGGTTGCGCTGGAATACCAAGAAATCCGGGCGCCTTTCGATAACCCGAGCCATAATTGTTCTCCAGCATATAGCCTTGGTTCATGCCCATTTCCGGATCTGAAAATATTTCTAACCCCAACCTTTTTCCAATGGCTATTCGTTCGTTATCAACGGATTCAATAATTCTGCCAACCGAGTCGGTAACCCCTTCTTCGTAGAACAGAAAATCACCTTCGTTTTCAATACGCGCTGAATTACACAGACTGACAGCTGGATGGATGACCGGATTGGCGTTTTGCAGACTGGTTTGAATCACACTTTCAGCGCGCTCCATACTTGGGTACACGTCCGCTATAAGCTCCAGGATATTCGAGGTCTGCCGGCCGGGTAGTGCTGCAAGCAGATTTCCTGCTTTCAGCTTGAGAAATACATGGACGCGACCGGGTTCGGTCAGGCGAACGGCATAATGCAGGGTGTGGGTTTCTGCGACACGAATCGAATCGTCTTCAACGGCCAGGCCTGCGGCCCGTTTAAAAGCCAGCGCGCCGCCACAGGAGCCGGGAGTTACAATCACAGTCTGGCCAGGAAGCAACTTTCCTGCAACAGCTTCTCCGAATGGCTCAGTGCTGAATGCAGGGCCTACAATGTAAATAAGTTTAGCGTTTTCCAGGGCGCGATCAATATCGTGACCCGCGTACGCGATGGCGCTAAAGCCCGAAATATCGCCCTCGGCGTTAATGCCACCCTGATCTGAAATCGCGGCAATATTCTCCGGAAATTGTGGGAAATCAAACAGGTTAACCTGGTGCCCATGGGCAGCGCAGTCGAACGCAACGGTGGTTCCGCCTGCCCCGGCGCCTAAAACGGTAATATTCATATGTTTCCTCTTTTATCCATTCACTCTAGTGGTCGGTCAACCAGTAGATACTGCAAGGCGGTATGGTCAGTTGATCGTTATCCAGTTGCAATAATTCGCCGGACAGCAGATCACGCACCTGGCTATATTTGAACTGTCCGCGATTTCCCAGGTCGCTCAACGTGAGCGACTGTTCTTCATGGTCGAAATTGCCCACCACTAAAACCCGATCGTCGAGTTTAAATGGATTGTTTCGCATAAACACGAACAGGTGTTCATTGCTGGTTTCAATCAATTCCCGGTTGTTGAAGTCGGCAAAGGCCGGGATGCACTTGCGTAAGGCAATCATGTGTTGCAAGCCCATGAAGATCTGTTCTTCGGGTGTGCCGGGCACCCGCCGCTTCTCGGCTTTCTCCCAGTCCATCTGCGGGCGGTGAATCCATCTTGAATCACCCGCTTTACTCTCGTCATTCATAAAGTCGTAATCGTTAATCATACCCAGTTCGTCACCGGAATAGAGGAGCGGTATACCGCCAAATGACATGATCAAACCATGCAACAACAGGATCAGATCGATGCTGAGATTGATGGCGTTTTCATCCTTGCTTTCGATGGATGTTTCCAAACCTGCCAGTGAAGCCAAAGAGCCGGCGATACGGGCATCACCAATTTTTTCATTTTGTCCAAATGGCTTGCCCCTGGCCGGTGAATCTTCATATTCACCGGTGTAGTAATCGATCAGGAATTTGCGATGCGCGCGTGGCTCATAACCGGTTCGAACCACGTCGGCATTATCAAAACCGAGTCCAATATCATCATGGCAACGTATGTAGTTCAGCCAGGTCGCCCGGTCCAGTTTATCCGGAAGGTGCTGAATACCCTGGTTGAGTAATTTTGCATTCTTCGTTGCCACCGCATCCCACAAGAGCGACATAAACGTTGCGTTGTAGGCGATTTCGCACTCCTTGGCAATAACCGCATCTTCACCGAAATACTTGGTAATTTCGACCGGGGCAACAATGGCTTCGGCGATGAATAACACACCTGGGCTGACAACCTGGCAGCAGTCTTTCATGAGCTGCAAAATGAGATGCGCTTCCTGTTCATTCTGGCAGGTAGTGCCAATTTTTTTCCACAAAAAAGCCACTGCATCAAGGCGTAGGATATCTGCACCCTGGTTTGCCCAGAACAGCAACACGTCAATCATCTCGATGAAAACGGCCGGATTTCGATAGTTCAAATCCCACTGGTAGGTGTTAAACACGGTCATCACCCACTTGCCCATAGCCTCATCCCAGGTGAAGTTTCCCGGAGCGGTCTCGGGAAAGACTTCAGGCATGGATTCTTCGTACATGTCCGGCACTTCACGGTCGTCAAAAACGTAGTAATAGTCCTGGTAGTCCTGCTCTCCGGAGCGTGCCTTTTCTACCCATTCGTGCTGGTCGGATGTGTGGTTCATCACCACGTCCAGGGTCAGTAACATATCCCGCAGCCGCATTTTGTCCGACAGGGCCCTGATATCCGCCAGGTTTCCGACTCGCTCGTCGACGCTGCGAAAATCACTTACGGCATAGCCGCCATCGCTTGCCCCTGGTGGACATTTCAGCACCGGCATCACGTGGACGAGGTTGACCCCGAGTTCCTGCAGGTAACCCAAATGCTGGCCGAGACCGGACAAATCATCGGCATAGGCATTGGCGTACAAAGCCATGCCGACCCACTGCTGGTCGAGAAACCAGTTGTGATCGCGTTCGCGCTCCTGGTCGAGCTCTTTCAGCTCCTGGTCGCGCTGAACGTAGTTCTGGGCCAGGATTTTAATCAGGTGCGAAAGTTGGTCTTCAAAATCGTCGCGTTTGCCATACAGCATAGAGAACAATGAATAAATCGCGTAGAAGTTCGCACCCATCCGCGTGTGAAAATACTGCAGGTCATGTTCGCGAATTTCCGTCGGTAGTTCTTCGAGAACCCTGTTGAGCAGTGAATGAGAAACTTGTTCATACATCTTGAATTTTTTCTTCCATTTGCCAGTCGCGTAGAAAAGAACGATAGAACCCTGAATCCTGAGTCGTCGCACCACGATAAGAACACACATCTGAAGCGAATACCTGTGCGCGAGACAGTGTCAGGTCTCGAGGCCAGCCACATACGAGGCCCAGAATGAAGACCGAGGTGAATGCATCACCGGCACCCACTGTGTCCACTGGCTTGATAGCCTGGTCCGGTTTGATACGGTCAACTATGCCGCCGGGCATGAACAGTTCTGCCCCCTTTTCCCCGTGAGTGAGTAGCAAACCATCCAGCCGATGGTCTGTCATGAAACTTGTAACCTGCCCGGGCTCGCCAACAAGGGATGGGCAGAGCCAATCAAGCTCAAGGTGGTTCAACTTGACCCAATCGGCGGCTTCGGCCAGGTTCAATACGGTCCGGCGATTCCACCAGGGCGACCTCAGGTTCACGTCAATAAAAACGGTATCGGGCTGCAGTGCCCTGATCCCGGCCAATGCATCTCGCGACGGCGCGCTTCGCAATGCCAGACTACCGTGATAGAGGAGACGAATATTCCGTGGAATATCAACCCCGGCGCCTGGTGCGATAATGGCATCGAAAGCCACCGGGTGCAGGATCTCGTATTGGGGCTCACCTTCAACAATCTGTACATCTACCCGGCCTGTCGGCAATTTGGAATCCGTCTGCAACCCTTCTGTTGCCATACCCCAATCTTGCATCGCCGTCCGCACGGCCGAGCCTTCTTCATCGTCACCCACTCGGCTGACAAAAACAGGCGCCAGCCCAAAGGCCTGCAGGTGCCAAGCCACGTTGAAGGGAGCGCCGCCCAGAACCCGGGTACCATCGGCAAAGTGGTCAAACAACACTTCACCGAATATCACAATACCCGAATCGTTCATTCTGATCCTTTGCGCTCCTGTGTTCCGGCTTTCATCCCTTTATCATACGCAAACTGATGCCGTGCTTGCCGGAAAATGCTGACCTGCCTGAAGCAAGAGACCCAGTTACAGATATTTGGAACACGCCCCTTCGAATTGAAAATCCACGTGTCTAGTGGTGGTCGTCGTCCACGTGAGGATATGGAAATCGGATATGGCCGTAACGAATCACCAGAACGGTAAATGCGAGTATCAGGGCACCGCCAGCCACTCCAACCACCCGCCAGGTGTCCATTTCCTTCATATCCAGGATCAGGTACCGCGCGAGCGCGACGATGGCGATATAGAGCGGCATTCGAACCGGCAGTTTGCCTGAATCCAGGTAAATGGCAACCATCGACAGCACTTCTAGATAAATGAAAAGCAACAGCAGATCCGCCAGCGTGACGGTCATGGCCTCAACCATAACGGCAATCTCGATGCCGACAGCTACTACAGTGGAAATGGCAATGATGATCAGGCCAATATCCTGGATCCAGATAAGGGCTTTGTGTCCGACTCGGTTCAGAGTTTTCATGACTGGCTTTTAGATACGCTAACGTTGGATTACGAGCGATTGTTACCCTGCCAAATCAGGCCGGTCAAGAAAATGTTCCTGATACCCGTACTTTCGTCAATTACGACTGGAAAAGCGGAATTGTTTTAGTTAACGCTCAGTGCCTGAATCTCAACAACAGCCATAACAATCTGCGCAGAGTCATAAACGACATGGCTCACAATTAGAGCCCTGGTCCGGCCTGTGACCATGAAATACCACCCCATCAGTACAGACTTGAAACCTATGGACGCGATTGCGGCCGGGCCCTGGTAACCGTGTACTGCACCAATTAGCATCGAAACCAGCAGTAGCACGGCCCACTTGCCGCCGGTTCCGGTGAAAATGTTCCAGAATCTGCGCAGCATGAAGACGCGCCACAATTCTTCGAAGCCGGCTATGCCAATCCACACAACAGGTCCAAGCCACAGGGCTAATAACCAGGGGTCGCTGCTGACACTATGGATGAGCTGAACGATTTCCGGACTGGGAGGACGGGAATCAAACAGGTGATTGAGCATGGGTCGCATGATGGCTCGGAGAACCAGGAACCCGGCGCCCAGGCCACACCCAACCAGAACATCTGCCCAGAACCCGTCTATTCTGAACCCGAGAGATTGCAGACTGTCGCGACACACCACGGTGTGCAGAAACAGCAACCAGAAAATCATGCCACCACCGCCCAGCAAGGGTCCGAGAAAAAACTCGCTTAAGCCGGGGGCGCTGTCCCTTAGCAAGTGCATCCAGGTGGCCAGTCCCGCCATCGGAACAATGGCTGCAAACGCTGCAGAAATCTGAATCACCGCTCTTTGCTGCACAGCTTAGCCTCCTTCGGTTATCTCGTTTGGGGAGATTCACCGAAGAGTTTTCACCTTTTAAACCTCCTGAACCATCCGAAAATAGGCGGGATTGACACAATCCCAACCATAGTAGGGGTGAGGTCATACGCACCGGTGCGATATCATGGCCTCATGACTGGGCAACTCACATTGCTGCTCCTCGTTGCAGCGTTGGCAACGGGATTGGTTACCAGCATGGTTGCGATAACCTATGTGCAAGAAAGTCAGCCTGAGTTCTTCCGGTACTTCCTGACGAACATCCTGCTTTTTAACATGCTCATACTTGCAGGGCTGGTGTTCAGGTATTTGCAATTCCAGTTTCAAGCCGCTGAGCTGATTGCTTATCAAGTTGTCCTTCCGGGTTTATTGGTCGTAATGGCTGCGCTAAAACTGGGATGGTTGTATGCCTTCATTCTGATGAATCGAACGCTCCCCGCCGATACTGCACCAAAACAGTTTGCAAAGAAGCTTGCCAGGGCTTCGATCGTGGTTTTTCTTGTATACCTGGGTGCAATGCTTATGGGGTTTTTCCTGCGCAATGGGATCCTGGAAAAGGTCGCTATCATTTTGCTGGAGACCCTGATCATTGGTGGTGCGCTGTTTGCTGCGATTCAATTAAGGATCGTCGCAACCAGGCTGCCGGGAAACCATCGGCGCAAGTCGGTCATGTTGTTTGGCAGCTACCATCTCGGTTTGTTGGGAATAATCCTGGCTGTGCTCATCCTGGGTTGGCTACAGCCCGGCCCTCAAAAGCTGGCACAGCTACTCGTAAATGGCGGGTTCCTGGTTCTTTTTAACGTGTTTTCGCTGGTTTGGATTATGTGGTTTCGGCCGCCTCAATCTGTTTCCGGCCAGGAGCGGTTTGAATTACTGGGCATTACCAAACGTGAGAGAGAAATTGTCAGACTGATACAGGCGGGTAAAACCAACCAGGAAATCGCTGACGAATTGTTTATCTCAATTGCGACTGTTAAAGACCACAACCACAACCTGTTCAGAAAATCCGGTGTTCGAAACCGGCTGGAACTGGCCAACCTGTTTCGTTAGCGTGAACTGGCCGGATAACCTGTGAGTTCCATGTAGCCACGCCCTCGATTGGCCGGGCCATCACCGGAAACCGTTACGGCCCCTTCCCAGTAAGGAAAATCAACATCCATCCATTGCCCCGGCTGCAGCGCCTCTATTTCCAACTGGCGTTGCAGAGTGGGTAGTTCTACACGCCAGTGAAGAGGCAGGGACCGGCCTGCGACGTCAAACGTGCGAACCACCTCCAGCCGGATATCGGAGGCCTGCAACGACGTGCTTTCGCCATCGGGCCTGATCAGCACCGCGTGCAGATACGCACCGGCCTGCCCGCGTGTCCTGTGCCGCAAACGAAACAGCATCAGCTTTTCCCCACTCTCCAGGTGCAGCGCAAACCAGTCCCATCCGGACTGATCCGGCTGCAAAAACTGGCTGCTCCACTCCCGGTCCAGCCAGGCCTGCCCGGTGACCACCACCTTTTTGCCATCAATTTCCAACTCGCCCCGGGCCAGCAAAAAAGGCTGGCTGTAGTAATGCGAGCCCCCTCCTTCGGCGTTTTTCTGCGAGAACCCGTTCTCGCCCTGGAGCACCAGCGGCCCCTTTGCACCCATCTGCAAGCGCATGGCCATATCGTCCTGGCGCGCGCTGACTTCAAGGGGTAGCCAGTCATCCCCGGTGCTGCGCAATGCCCAGTCATCCAGCCAGGCGGCGAAGGGCTGATCGCTGGCACCGGCCCGGGATTCCCCCCCATGGTCGCCGCCCCTTGCGTAACGCTGAAAGGCACGGTGACCGCCCGGCCAGGTAAGTGCAAAGTGAGCCATGAAGACCTGCCCGCTGTTCCAGGCGTTCGCCACCACGTTCGTTCCGGGGGGCCGGGTTGCCGTGCGGAACAAGGTCCATTGGGCTCCATATTGTCGCCCCCCCTGGTCCTCGAGATTAGCGGTCAGATACCACCACTCGATACGAAATCCAGGATGAGGGCCATGGTCCCGGGGAAAGCTAAGTGCCGTCCCGCGCTTGGCTTGCTGATAGTCTTCCGCGGCCAGGGCCAGAATCGCGAAATCCGAGTCCTCCGCCGGTACGGGGGCTTCATCACAGCCTGCCAGAGCCAGTGAGACCATGGCAATCAGAG
>Ga0316197_10002678_pt1 | contig 12694 bp, 12 predicted proteins | sample OudBiesiAoxic_MG_FD_204939 | JGI IMG/M metagenome (GOLD analysis project Ga0316197, IMG submission 204939) | Coastal sediment microbial communities from Oude Bieten Haven, Netherlands - site A oxic | ecosystem: Environmental > Aquatic > Marine > Coastal > Sediment | place: Netherlands...
GGGTCAAGCCCAAGCAGGTCCTGCAACATGCGGTCAGGTTGATAGCTGTTCGGCACGAGCGGCAGAACGAACCCGTCGATCCACCCCACAACAGACCAGATAAGCCAGATCGTCAGGCCTACGGGTGCGATAACAACCAGTCCGGTCAGAAAGTTGGCACGCAGCCGCGCAAACAGTCCGCGACGCGGTGGGGTCGTATCAGGGTCGAAAGGCGTGTTCATGAACGGTCCGAACTCTTGAGTACGGGTGTAGTTAGGGTGTTTGATACGCAACCGCAATGGGTTGCACCACGCGACATGATGGCATGCACGTTTAAGATGTCCTTGCGCACAACGCTTGGGCAATTGCGCCGGCCAACCGGGCATTGTTGCGCACCAGCGATATGTTGGCCTGTAATGAACGCCCTTGTGTGAGCTCAAAAATGCGTTGCAGCAGATAGGGCGTGACGGCTTTGCCGACGATGCCATGCGTTTTCGCGTCTTTTTGTGCCTGCGCAATAATGGGCGCCATGACGTCAGATGCGATCTCGTCGGCTTGCGGAATTGGGTTTGCAACCAGTTGCCCCCCCGGCAAACCAAGTTTGCGCCGCATCACATGCGCCCCCGCGATCATTTCCGCATCGTCCATCCTTAAGGGCGCTTTGTGTTGGGACTGCGCGCTCCAGAAGGCGGGAAAGCTGTCTTGACCATAGCTGATGACAGGGACCCCGTGGGTTTCCAGTACTTCAAGCGTTTTGGCAACATCCAGTATTGCCTTTGCACCGGCAGCAACCACAGTGACCGGTGTTTGGGCCAGCTCCAACAGATCAGCCGAAATATCAAAGCTTTCTTCCGCACCGCGATGCACGCCACCAATCCCGCCCGTCGCAAAAACGTCGATTTCAGCGAGGCGGGCACCGATCATCGTCGCAGCCACAGTTGTGGCACCTGTCCCTTTCGTGGCCATACACGCCGCAAGATCCGCGCGCGACAGTTTGGCAACCCCCTTTGCCTGCGCAAGTTGTTCCAAGGCAGCGGACTCCAGCCCGATGTGCAACGTGCCCTCGAGAACCGCTATGGTGGCAGGCGTAACACCTTGCGCGCGCAGATCGTTTTCAACCTCTGTCGCGACAGCCAGATTTTGCGGATACGGCATACCGTGCGTGATGATGGTGCTTTCCAAAGCAACAATAGGGCGGCCGCTGGCTTTGGCCGCGGCAACTTCAGCGGAATGGATCATGGGCAGTTCGGTCACAGGGGTGTTTCTCCGGAGACATAGGTGGCAGCGGCATTCAAGGCGCGTTCAAGTGCTGCTTGAGGGTCATAGGATTGGGCTTCGGCCGCGATATGTGCAGCCATAAAGGTATCACCAGCCCCTGTCACCCGTGTCACCAGCACTTGTGGCGGGTGCCGCGTAACAATCCGTTCTGCTGTGGCTTCGGTGGCGTCCGCGCCCCCGTTTGTGACCAGAACGCGCGCAGCCCCGCGTTTCAAAAGTGTCTCAGCTGCCGCCTGCGACGTGTCAAACCGCGTCTGACACAGCAATCCGGCTTCTTCCAGATTTACATACAGGGTCCCACGGCCCGATTTGACAAAAGGCATCAAACGTTCGGCCTTGCCGGGTGAGGCGGGTGCCACACGCAAATCCGAGGACGCCAGCAACGGGCTGGTGGCAATCTCATTCAGCAAATCAAGCGTTAGATTGCCGTCAAGCGCCACAGGCCCTGAAAACGGCTGCGCGGGTGTCGCGAGGCGACCATCGGAAAGGGGATTTAAAATCTTTGCACCCGCAGCTTCAAGCGAATGCGCGTCGGCAATGGCTGCGATCAGCCCGTTTGCGCCCTCGACAGCCATATAGCGGTCAGTCGGCAGGTCATCGGATCGATACACCGTATCGGTTATCATGCCACGCGCCGCACAAGCCGCAATCAGCTCGTCGCCTTCGGCGTCCCGCCCCACGGCAGTCAGCAAGGCCGGTTTCAAACCGAAACGCACCAGCGTCATGGCAATATTCATAGCCACACCGCCCGGCAGGCGGGTAATGCGACCCGGCACGTCCGATCCCGCGCGCATCACACTTGCAGACCGGCCGATCACATCCCACAGCACGGAACCGATGCACAGAATATCAGGGCGTTCCGCCATGTTCAGCGTGCAGGCACAGCAAAGGTAAGCGCCGCCCAAAGTGTTTCCCAGACGGGTGCTCGGTCGTCGGTTCCGGCACGCGCGCTGGGACGCAGCACGACTGCGTCGAATAAATACGTATGACCCGGTGTAACCTGCACTTGCGTCCGACCCACTTCATCCGTCCTGTGCAGTGTGACGTTCACAGTCCCGTCCGGCGCACGGTCGAACACCTCGACTTGTGTGTCGATGCGCGGTGCACCCTGATAGTTCACCTGAACCTGCATCACGCCATCAAAGCCTTCGGCATAGGGGTTGGTCAGCGCTACGAACTCGGTCTCCAGACCCAACGCGCTGTCTGCGCCCATACCGTTTCCAACAGCGATCAACGCTTTTGCATGGCGGCTATAGGCTTCGCGGAACTCTTCTTTGGACCAGTCATTCGCCTCGTGTGTGGCCACCGCATCCCTAAAATCCTTGTGGTCAACGAACTTCAGAAACTTTTCCCATTCGCGATAGGTAATCGTCGATTCTGTGGTTTCATGCGCCACGACAAGCAACCCGTCTTGGAGCGCTGTGGCCTGCAACGCAGGCGTGTCGCCCATGCGCCCCGTCACCGGAAGAACCTTGTCTGACGTATGCATGTCAAAGCGCGTAAACTGCCTGTCAAACCATCCAAGCGAAATTCCCTTGAAGTTTTCCCCGTTTTTCAGATCAGCAACTAGTGTATTTCCACTTTCAACTTGATATTCATGCGGTTCGATCCAAAACTCGTGACTAAGCGCCGGTAACGGTACCAGAATTGTCATTGCTAAAAAGAGGCGTACGAGACCCATGTTCAAACCCTTCACTAGTTTCGTGCGTAGGCTCGCCTTTTTCAGCCTGGTGTCAACGCTGTTTCTGGCATTACCCGTTTCAAAGGCCACAGCGCATGAGGTCCTGCCGACCATTGTCGACATGTCGGTCGCCGATGATGGGGCCGTAACGTTTGATTTCCGCATTAACCTCGAAGCTTTTCTGGCAGGTATTAACCTTGACGCGGTTGAGGACACAGACGCAGACCCCGCCGCCAGCGATTACGACGCGCTGCGTGCGTTACCGGCCGCGGAAATCGAAGTTCGCGTGGGGGAAATCATTGACGCGTGGAATGCGTACCCTTTCGCAGAAGCCGGCGCGCCACTGGAGTTGAGTGTAGAAGCGCTGACGATCCCTGACGATGTAGATTTTGAACTGCCGCGTGTTTCTGAACTGCGCCTGACAGGCGCTTTGCCCCAAAACGCAGATGCTGTGACCGTGAACTGGCCTGCAGGTGCAGGTGCACTTGTGTTGCGTCAGCAAGGGGTGGCAGAACCCTATACCGGTTACATTGACGGTGGCACGTCAAGCGCGGCCATTGCGATTGCCGGCGGCGATGCCGATACGTCAATGCAGGCTTTCGCACGTTATATTCCCGTAGGATTTGATCACATTCTGCCGAAAGGTTTGGACCACATTCTGTTTGTGCTCGGGCTCTTTTTTCTCAGTACACGCTGGGGTCCACTTTTGTGGCAGGTCAGCGCCTTTACACTGGCACACACCGTCACTTTGGCGCTTGGCGCGCTGGGGTGGGTTTCGATCCCCGGCAGTATCGTCGAGCCGTTGATCGCGGCCTCGATCGTATACGTTGCGGTCGAAAACCTGTTCCAACGCGGACTGACCAAGTGGCGGCCCTTTGTAATCTTTGGGTTCGGCTTGTTGCACGGGCTCGGTTTTGCCTCGGTGCTCGGAGAATTCGGACTGCCGGAAGAACAGTTCATACCAGCATTAATCGGCTTCAACGTAGGTGTCGAAGTGGGACAGCTGACCGTGATCGCCATAGCGGCCCTTCTGCTGTTGGGCTGCGTACAACTGGCGAAACGATCCGAGCTCAGCGAAGCAGAGGGCCCTGTGGCCAGCTATCCGGTGATGTTCCGGGCAGTATCGATACCTGCATCGCTTATTATTGCGATCGTCGGGGCGTATTGGTGTGTAGAACGGGTGTTTTTCTAAACCTTAGCCGATGGCCTCGACCAGTTGGCGCAAGCGCTGAGCAGGGTCATCGGATTGCCAGACCTCTTCGCCAAAGGCAAAAAAGTCCGTGAAAGGGGCCAGTTGCGCGATCCGTGCGGCGTCAAGGCCGCCTTCGGCGACGACGGGCACCTCGATCACTTCCGACCACCATTCGAACATCTCCTGCTCGGCATAGCTGCCATCGCCAAGTGCGGAAGGTGTTACCGGACCGAAGCAGACGTAGTCGGCACCTGCTTCACCCGCTGACATACCGTCATGTCGGGATGTGCCACAAAAGCTGCCCACAATCGCATCTTCGCCTAAAAGCTTGCGCGCATCGCGTACCGAACGTGGACCGTCCGTCAGATGAACACCATCGAGCCCCAAACGTTCAACCAACATGCGGTGTTCGCTAAGCACCAAGGCAATATCGCGCGCATGGGTGACTTCGCGCAGCGTGTCAGCGGCGCGTGCCAGTTTGTCTTCGTCGCGGGTCGCCATTTCAAGGCGCACACAAGAAACTTTCTCTGTGTCCAAAACACGCGCAAGAAGATCGGGAAATGTGCTTAACTCAAACTCTGACGGGGTAACAAGGTAAAGCTGGGGTTTTTCTGGCATATCCATGGGCACGATCCTTTGGTCTTCTGCTGGCAAGCAGTAGCGTAAGCGTCGGGAAATGAAAACGTTTATGCGCAAACTCGTTATGTCATTGCAGTGACCCACCCGTCCGAATATGAGGCCCGCATGTCTGAAGTCGTCGAAAATCCCCAAACACCTGCTTTTGTGCTGGTGCGCCCGCAGATGGGCGAAAACATCGGCGCCTCAGCGCGGGCGATGTGGAACTTTGGACTGGACCGGATGCGCATCGTGGCACCGCGTGACGGGTGGCCCAACCAATCGGCGGTTGCCTTGGCAAGCGGGGCGGGGCGTCTGCTGGACAGCGCGCAACTCAGCGATACGCTGGCCGACAGTCTTAGCGATTGCACTTTCGTTTTTGCGACAACCGCGCGCCCGCGTGACATGACCAAACCGGTCTACAGCCCCGAAGAAGCCATGCGCGAAACGGCGGCCAAGATTGCTCAAGGGCAGCGGGTCGCTGTTTTGTTCGGACCGGAACGCGCGGGGCTTGAAAACGACGATATCGCTCGCGCAAATGCGATCATCTCAGTACCCGTCAACCCGGCATTTCCCTCGCTTAACCTTGCCCAATGTGTGCTGCTGGTTGGATATGAATGGATGCGCGCCAGCGCTGAAGTGACGCACAAAGACACAGAAATGGCGGGGACCGTTTGGGCGACCGGGCAAGAGGTCGAGCACCTTGCCGGCCATTATGAAGATCGCCTTGACGAAATGGGGTTCTTTTTTCCAGAGCATAAATCGGCCTCTATGCGTCTGAACCTGCGCAATTTCTGGAGCAGGATGCCGCTGACCCGTGCCGATGTGCAAATGATGCACGGCATGTTGCGGCAAGTCACACGCTGGGCTGCGCGCAAAGAATAGCATCGCGGCGTCTCGTCGCGCTGGACCTTCATCGCCCCAAAGATTAGGTTCGCAGGGCTTCGAAAATAAGGATTTCTGATGAGCAGCAAACGCAAGTTGTTTGAAGAAGTGGGCAACGCCGAGGCCGTCAAGCCGGCGGCCCAACCGGGTGTGATCGACAAGGGCCGCAAGAGCGCGCGCGGGGCTATCCGTGTATGGCTGCAAATTCTGTTTGCGCTCGTGTTTATCATGATTGCGGTCGGTGGGTTGACGCGCCTAACAGACAGCGGGCTCAGCATCACAGAATGGCGCCCGATCACCGGTGCATTGCCGCCAATGAATGCGGCCGAATGGCAATCCGAGTTCGAAAAATATCAGCAAATCGATGAATGGCGCATCCAGAACCAATGGATGGAAATGGCGGATTTCCAAGTCATCTACTGGTGGGAATGGGGCCACAGACAGTTGGGCCGCGTGATCGGTGTCGTCTGGGCGTTGGGTTTTGGATACTTCGCGCTGCGACGGCAAATCCCGACTGGCTGGAATGGCAAACTGTTGCTGCTTGGCCTTCTGGGCGGCGCGCAGGGTGCCATCGGCTGGTGGATGGTTGCATCTGGTGTCACGCAAGGCGAAGCCGTCACGGATGTGGCCAGTTACCGGCTCGCCACGCACCTGGGGCTCGCCTTTGTAATTCTCGGCTTTATTTGTTGGTACATTATGGAATTGGGTCGCAGCGGTCCGGACCTGATGCAAGCGCGCCGCGCCCGCGAGACCAAACAATGGGGCATGTCCACAGGGCTTTTGCATTTTACCTTTCTACAGATCCTCATTGGCGCGTTGGTGGCAGGTATCGATGCAGGGCGCAGCTATACGGACTGGCCTATGATGGGCGGTCAGTGGTTTCCGGCCACGGCCTTTGCGCTGGAGCCGTTTTGGCGGAACTTTTTCGAAAGCCCCGGTCTTGTGCAGTTTATTCACCGTGTGACGGGATACGTATTGTTCGCCTTTACGATTGTCGTTTGGCTGCGCGGACGCAAATCTACACACCCCAATACGCGCTTTGCGTTTAACGCTGTGCTGGCCGCGATGACGTTGCAAATCGCTCTTGGCATTGTGACCGTGGTTTATGGTGCGCCTGCCTACATCGCGATTTTCCATCAGGCGCTGGCAGTTATCGTCTGGGTGTTCATTCTGCGCGCACGTTTCCTAAGCGGCTATCCGGTCGCCACATCGCTGAGAGGGTCCACCTGATGGCATCTGCATATTCTGATTTGCTTGCGTTTGTTCGCGACACGCACGCGTTATCGTCGATTTCGGGACGGCTTGAGTGGGATCAGGAAACAATGATGCCCAAAGGGGCAGCCCCGCAGCGGGGAATTGAGATGGCGGCACTTGAAGGTGTGTTGCATGGCCGGCGTACCGATCCACGTGTTGCCGAGTGGATGGAAGCTGCATCGGCAGATGATTTGAGTGAAGAAGCGATAGCACAACTGCGCCATATCCGCCGTAGCTATGAACGCGCGTCTAAAGTCCCCGCGAAACTGGCCGCAGAGATCGCGCGCGTCACCTCAGAGGCGCAGGGCATCTGGGCCGAGGCGCGCCAGCAAGACGACTTTGCGGGTTTTGCGCCCACTCTGAAAACCGTCATCGCCCTGAAACGCGAAGAAGGCGAAGCGCTGGCGGCAGGTGGTGATGTCTACGATGCCATGTTGCAGGACTACGAGCCTGGAACAACGGGTGCAGAAATCGAGGCGATGTTCGGCGCGTTGCGCCCGGAACTCGCGTCTCTGCGTGCCGCCGTCCTCGAAGCGGAGGCACCGGCACGCGTGCGTGGCGGCTTTGACGAGGGTGCGCAGATGAAGCTGACCCGTAAGCTGGCCAAAACCTTTGGATATGACATGCACCACGGGCGTGTCGACAAGGCCGTGCACCCCTTCAGCTCGGGCTCTGGTCTTGATGTGCGCATCACAACCCGCACCAACCCTTCCGATCCTTTCAACTGCTTTTACTCGACCATCCACGAAGTTGGCCACGCCGCATACGAGCAAAACATCAGTCGCGACTATCTGCTCACACCGCTGGGCCGTGGCGTGTCGATGGGCGTGCATGAAAGCCAAAGCCGTATCTACGAAAACCAGATCGGGCGCAGCCGCGCATTTACCGGTTGGCTGTTTCGCGAAATGCGCGACGCTTTCGGTGATTTCGGTGTTGCCGATGAGGAAGCATTCTATGCCTGTGTAAACCGTGTTTCAGACGGGTTTATCAGAACAGAAGCGGACGAGTTACAGTATAATCTGCATGTCTTGCTGCGGTTCGATCTGGAGCGCGCGTTGATGTCGGGAGACCTGCAAGTCGACGATCTGGAAGCTGCTTGGAACGACCGGTTCTTGGCTGATTTCGGCTTTGCGGTCGATAAGCCATCGAATGGTGTTTTACAGGATGTGCATTGGTCCGTGGGATTGTTCGGATACTTTCCGACCTATAGTCTGGGTAACGTCTTCGCGGGTTGCCTGCATGAAGCGATGCGCGCCGCACTTCCCGATCTGGATCGTCAGTTATCACAAGGCGACACCAGCGGTGCCACCGAATGGCTCAGAGTGAACGTTCAGCAATATGGCGGCCTTTATGAACCACGCGACATCATCGCACGCGCCCGAGGGGCAGAGCCATCAGAAGCCCCGTTGCTCGCATATTTGAAGGCAAAATTTACAGGTATTTACGGGCTGTAGCCAAGTGAAAAAGGGCAGGGTGCAATACCCCGCCCATATCATCTCTAGTTCAAAATACCGTCGCCGTCTGTGTCGGCTGCGGTAAAGTCTTCGTTCATTTGAAGCATGAACTCATCTTCACTGACGGTCCCGTTGCCATCATTATCCAGCATGTCGAAGGCATCGCCAACGACGTGGTCATCTACTTCGTCAGGAGACAATACACTATTGCCGTCTGTATCCATTTTTTCGAAAGCAAAGTCTGAAAAAGCATCAAATTCGGTTTTTGAAATTGCGCCATCGCCATCACTGTCCAGTGCATTCAGGTGGCTTTCGTTCAGAGCAGGCTGTTGTGCGAATGCAGGAAGACCAAAGGCCAAGAGAACCGGCACCGCGAGATATGTAAGCTTCATTTGTTTTTCTCTCCTTAACAAGCGTAGGCTTGACCGGCGAGCGCGCCAGCACCTGCACCGCCCGCACGCAATATGTCCTGACCGCTACCACCGCCGAATTCGTTGCCGATAGCTCCGCCAATCATCGCACCGGCAATCGTACCGGTCGCGCAGGCAATGTTATGTTGCCGCTGAGCCTTTTGTTGCGGCGTCGTCGCCGGCGCGCAGGCTTGAAGGGCGATAACCCCGCAAAGTACTGCCGCGGTTGTTAGTCTTGTCATATGAACACTCCTTTGAACTGTGTCGAAAACATAAACAATACCGGCTCCGAAATACAATCCTGCTTGAGAGTTAAGCGCATGCAAAGGTAGCGAAACCACTTAGCCCCACGGGTCAGCTTTCTTCAGAAACGACATCCTCTGCATCGCCCTGATCCGCAATCCAAGCAACGCTTACGACTTCTTCGTTCTTGCCCGTGTCAAATACTTTGACACCGCCTGCGGACCGTGACCGGAACGAGATACCCTCGACCGGCACCCGGATCGATTGGCCTTTTGAGGTCGCGAGCATGATCTGGTCGTCCATCTCGACAGGAAAGGAGGCCACGACAGGTCCGCCGCGCATGGCCTTGTCCATCGCTTGCACGCCCATACCGCCGCGCCCGCGCACCGGATAGTCGTGGCTAGAGCTTAGCTTGCCCGCGCCACCGGTCGTGATCGTCAGGATCAGGTTTTCAGCCGCCGACATTTCAGCATAGCGCTCCTGACCAATTGTGGCGTTTGCACTTGCTTCTTCGTCGTCCGCACCGCTGTCTGCATCATCCGCAAGACCAGCCATCGCGCGGCGCATCTTAAGGTATGCCGCCCGTTCGTCCGGTGTTGCATTGAAATGGCGGATGACCGACATTGAGACGACCTTGTCATCGCCCGTCAATCTTACGCCCCGCACACCAACCGATGACCGCGAATTGAACACGCGCACGTCAGACGACGGGAAGCGGATGGCGCGACCCGAGGCCGTTACCAGCATCACATCATCATCAGGCGATGCAATGCGCGCATTGATCAGTGTCGTCTGTGCATGTTCGTCTTCAAACTTCATGGCGATCTTACCATTGGATTTCACGTTGGTGAAATCACTCAGCGCATTGCGTCGGACGGTTCCAGCAGAGGTGGCAAAAACAATCTGCAGCTCGGACCAGTCTTTCTCGTCACGGTCAATCGGCAGAATTGCCGCGATCGACACCCCTTGCGGAATGGGCAGAATATTGACGATGGCCTTACCCTTGGCCGTCCGTCCACCCTGTGGCAACCGCCATGTTTTAAGCTTGTAAGCCATGCCGTCTGTGGTGAAGAACAACAGCTGGGTATGCGTATTGGCAACGAAGAGCGTGGTAACCACGTCCTCTTCCTTAGTCTGCATCCCCGCAAGTCCCTTGCCGCCGCGTCGCTGGCTCCGGAAATCGGCCAAAGGCGTGCGCTTGATGTAACCACCGGAGGTGACGGTCACGACCATATCTTCGCGCGCGATCAGGTCTTCGTCTTCCATGTCGCCGGACCAATCGACGATCTCAGTGCGGCGGGGTACGGCAAACAAGTCGCGCACTTCGCGCAGCTCGTCCGCGATGATCCCCATAATCCTGTCGCGGCTACCCAGAATTTCCAGGTATTCCTTGATCTTACCTGCCAGTTCTTCAAGTTCGTCCGTGACTTCTTTCACGCCGATCTGGGTAAGCCGCTGCAGCCGTAAGTCAAGGATTGCGCGGGCCTGCGTTTCAGACAGATTATACGTGCCGTCTTCGTTCGCGGTATGGGTCGGATCGTCGATCAGCGCGATATAGGGCAGGATATCCTGCGCTGGCCACCGGCGGGTCATCAGTTTGCCCCGCGCTTCTGCGGCATCGGCGGACGACCGTATCGTGGCGACCACTTCGTCGATGTTGGTAACCGCAACAGCCAGGCCGCAAAGAATGTGGCTGCGTTCGCGGGCTTTGCGCAGCAAATATGCGGTGCGGCGGGCAACAACTTCTTCACGGAAATCAATGAAATACGTCAAGAACTTACGCAATGTCAGCTGCTCGGGCCGACCGCCGTTCAACGCCAGCATATTACACCCAAAGTAAGTCTGCATCGGCGTAAAACGGTATAACTGGTTCATCACGACTTCTGCCGTGGCGTCGCGCTTTAGCTCGACAACAACCCGCACGCCGTTGCGGTCGGACTCGTCCTGAACATGCGCGATCCCCTCGATTTTCTTTTCTCGGACCTGCTCGGCGATTTTTTCAATCATCGACGCCTTGTTCACCTGATAGGGAATTTCATCAATGACGATTGCCCAACGGTCCTTGCGGATTTCCTCAACTCGCGTTTTAGCCCGCACAATTACCGATCCGCGCCCCTCAAGGTACGCTTTGCGCGCTCCCGTACGGCCCAACATGATACCGCCTGTCGGAAAGTCAGGCCCGGGCACATATTCGATCAGTTGCTCGGATGTCAGGTCCGGCTCTTCAATAAGAGCAAGGGTTGCATCGACAACTTCGCCCAGATTGTGCGGCGGAATATTGGTCGCCATACCAACAGCAATACCGCCTGCACCGTTGACCAGCATATTCGGAAAGCGCGCGGGGAGCACCGTCGGCTCTTGCTGTTTGCCGTCATAATTATCTTGATAATTAACAGTGTCTTTATCGATATCAGCCAGAAGATACGCAGCCGGCTTATCCATGCGTACTTCGGTATAGCGCATCGCTGCTGGGTTATCGCCGTCCATCGACCCGAAATTGCCCTGACCATCCAGCAGCGGCAACGACATTGAGAAATCTTGCGCCATCCGCACCAAAGCGTCGTAGATCGCGCTGTCGCCATGCGGGTGATACTGACCCATCACATCGCCAACAGGACGCGCCGATTTGCGGTAGGATTTGTCATGCGTGTTGCCGGTTTCATGCATCGCAAAAAGGATGCGCCGGTGCACAGGCTTAAGCCCGTCACGCAGGTCAGGGATCGCGCGGCTGACGATAACCGACATGGCATAGTCCAGATAGGACGTCCGCATTTCGTGTTCGATGCTGACCGAAGGCCCGTAATAGCTGGGACGATCAGGGGTCATTTCATCGCCGTTTTCAGGAGGTTGTGGTGTATCGCTCACGTTGTCTGCCCGTTTTTTCCGCAGGGTCTATATCTTGTGGCCTGACCATAACAGAGTGAGCACATAAGGTGCAATCACTGAGTTCGCCAGTCATTAGCAGCCACCATGTCATCCTGCTAACACACTGTTTTTATTGAAAAGTAAAATTTTCATGCCATGCTGGAATTATGAAAGCAGCAATGAGGTGAAAATGCCCCAATCTGAAATGGAACTGATGTTGAAAGGATATGGCCTGACGACGGCGGAATTCTTTTACCGCATGCCCGACTATACGCATGTTCTGAACACGTATATCTGGCAAGACTACGACATCGCACCAGACCATCCGAAACTGTTTAAATTTGTCGAATTCTGGCAGTCTGAACTAGATGGTCCCCTGCATTCGGTACGCTTTACACATCGCAAGATGATAAGCCCCGGCGAATGGCGAAATGTAACGGGTGAGTTTACGCTTCACTGAGCATCAAGCCGAACAGCTGGCGCCGCCAAGAACACAGAACTTCGCACAATGCGGGTGGTTCAATGCGACGTCTCGCTCTGCTTCCTGTAGGGTTCGGCCAAGCTCGAACTCTGGCGCGTAGGGCAGTAATGTGCAGGCCAAAACCGTCGGCGCCGCGGCTCCCTTGCGTTTAACAACCATTCTGGACGATGCGCACATCAGGCTCTGGGGCGATTTGTTCAGAATACCCCAACAGGACGTCGTAATCTCGGGCACTTCGACGCGCATATCCATTTCCGGAAAGAGAACCGTCTGAGCAGGGTCCTGCGCGTCGATTTCGAACCCGTGTTTTGCGTAAAACGCGGCGTATCCCGTGCGGCTTTGCGCATCACTGTCAGC
>Ga0316197_10002679_pt1 | contig 12694 bp, 16 predicted proteins | sample OudBiesiAoxic_MG_FD_204939 | JGI IMG/M metagenome (GOLD analysis project Ga0316197, IMG submission 204939) | Coastal sediment microbial communities from Oude Bieten Haven, Netherlands - site A oxic | ecosystem: Environmental > Aquatic > Marine > Coastal > Sediment | place: Netherlands...
TCGATAAACCCAAGGCGATCGTGAAGGACAAGCTCAAGCTGAACCTTCCGGGGGCTGGCGAAAACGCGATCCTCGCCGATTTCTACGACCTGTTCCGCGACACCCACGAGAAATATCCCGTCAGCACCGAGGTCGGCGCCTGGGGCGGGCAGGAATTCGTCCGTATTCTCGGACGTCACTTGGCGCGCAAGGAGAAATATCCCGACACGGGCCCGGCTCTGGGCACTCCCTACGAGGGGATCGAGAACATCCGGCCCGAGACCGAAGCTGCGGTTGACGCGTTCAACGTCAAGCGGGCGTCGATCGACCAATGACGAGGCGCACGGCCCCCTCGTGGGCCGTGTCGCCCCTCCGGGACGAAGCGTCGATATGACAATTGACCTCCCGTTTCACTCAGGTTTCTCTGCGTCCGGATAAAGGGGGCGTCTCGTGGAGGATCCTGAAAGTGAGATGCCGGAACATGTTGCGGCACGCCCGCGACGAGTACCGGTCTCCCACAAGGAATCCGATCGCCTGGTCCGGCGTGACGCCATAAGGGTCCGAGACGCGGGCTCCGAGCTTCTCGCCGGACTCAAATCCGATCCGGACGTCACCGCCACCCTGTCACCGGCCGAGATCGACGCCACTCTCAGCCGGGCCCGTTACACCAAAGACGTCGACGCGATCTTCGCGTGTGTGTACGGCGGGCGTTGATTGGAAACCCTCACCGCCTTCGCTCCGGTCGTCGACGAACGCGTCCGCGTTCTGATCCTCGGTTCGCTGCCGGGCGCCGTGTCGCTGCGTCAGGGCCAATACTACACCAATCCCCGCAACGCGTTCCGGCGTCTGGCATCGGATCCGACGGGCCGGGACCTCGTGCCCGCTCCCTACCCCACGAGGCTGGCGGCGCTTCTGGAGGCGGGAATCGATCTCCGGGACGTGATCGCGAGCGCCCGCCGAAGGGAAGCCTCGACGCCGACATCCGCGCGGCGCGGCATGCGGATCTCGGCGGCCTCGTCGCGGGTCTGCCGGAGCACCGCGCGATCGGGTTCAACGGGCGCAGGGCATCCGTTTCTGGCAGGCGTGTCTTGCGCGGGTTCGCTGGCGCGCCGGTCCTGATCGACCTGCCGTCCTCCAGCCCCGCCCATGCCGAAGTGTCACTTGGTGACAAGATCGCCCGCTGGTCGTCTTTCAAAGACCATCTCGTCTGACGCGAGGTCAGGGACCGTCGCCGTGCGTGTCATGACCGCGCGCGCCACGAGCCACGTCACCGGCAACGCCGCGACGACGCCGAGCGCCGCCGCACCGATGATCCAAGGGAACGTGACGAGGCCGGCGACGAGAACCGCCACGATCAGCGCGCCGGCGATCGACGTCGCGATGATGGAATAGAGCAGCGAGGCGAGGCGATACATATCGACGAGTTTCGATGTTTTCAGCATTGTGACGCGCCGCCCCCCCGCCGCGCCTTGATCTGGCGCAACTCCGCCCTAACTCGCCCGACGAAACCCACCGGAGGCGACCACACGATGCGGCGTAGAGATATCATCCTCGGCGTGCTGGCGATGCCCTTCGCCACGCGGGCCTTCGCGGAGGCCGAGGTCGCCGATTTCACCTTCCCGTCCATCGACGGCGGCACGCTCGATCTCGCCTCCTATCGCGGCAAGCCGGTCCTCGTCGTCAATACCGCTTCGCGTTGCGGTTTCACCGACCAATACGACGGGCTCCAGGCGCTATACGACCGCTACCGCGACCGCGGACTGACGGTGCTCGGGGTTCCGTCCAACACCTTCCGCCAGGAACTCGCCGACGCGGGCGCGGTCAAGGAATTCTGCGAGGTGAATTTCGCAATCGACTTCCCGATGACCGGATTGCTCGACGTCCGCGGTCCGGGCGCCCATCCGTTCTACCGTTGGGCGGCGTCGCAGGGCGTCGAGCCCGGCTGGAACTTCCACAAGATCCTCATCGACGGAGACGGGACCATCGCGGCGTCTTTCGGCACGCAGGTGAGACCCCTCTCAACTCAGGTCACCGGAGCCGTCGAACGCCTTCTTCCACGCGCCTGATCAGCACCAGTCCGCGCTCGGCGACATCGCTCCGAACACCACTTGACCGATTCCCAATCCCGCGCCCATTTCTTGCGCCAAGTGAACGGACGGCCGCAGGCCGCGCAGGTCTTTCTCGGAAGATCGCTCTTGCGACGCAATCCGCCCTCAATCGTGCTCGCTCATCAACTGGACCTTGGCCTCGGCGAGGCATTCCGCCATTTTCGCCCGGATCGTCGGCTCGTCGACGCGGTCCGCCAGATCGCCGAAAAGCTTGCGATAGACGTCCTCGTGGCCGGCCTCCTCGAAATCGGATTTCACCACCGTCAGGGCGTAGGCGTCGGCCGCGTCCCCGCTCTTGCCGAGCAGGCCGGCGGCCCACAGCCCGAGCAGCTTGTTGCCGCGCGCGACCGCCTTGAACTGCATCTCCAGATCGTGCGCGAACTTGCTCTCGTAAGCGCGCTCGCGCTCATTGAATGTGGTCATGGCCGATCTCCCAGAAGCCTGTAATTTTTCACGAGGGACATAATCATTCGGACCCGCTCCCGACAAGGCCGCCAAGGAGAACGCTTGCTCCTTTTTGGCGCAGGGTATAGAGACCGCCGCAATGCGGGCGGCGTGGTTTCGCGCGCTTTTCCCGCGCTTTTCCGGAGACAGGCATGGCCCGACGCAGGCTGGTATACGAGGGCAAGGCGAAAATCCTCTACGAGGGCCCGGAACCCGAGACGCTGATCCAGTATTTCAAGGACGACGCCACCGCCTTCAACGCCGGGAAAAAGGCCACGATCGAAGGCAAGGGCGTGCTCAACAACCGCCTGTCCGAGCACTTCATGGCCGGGCTGAACGCGATCGGCGTGCCGACGCATTTCATTCGCCGGCTGAACATGCGCGAACAGCTCATCCGCATGGTCGAGATGGTTCCCATCGAGATCGTGGTGCGAAACTATGCCGCGGGCTCGCTCTCCAAACGCCTCGGCATCCCCGAGGGCCAGCAGCTGCCCCGACCGATCATCGAGTTCTACTACAAGGACGACGCGCTTTCCGACCCGCTGGTCACCGAGGAGCATGTCGTCGCCTTCAACTGGGCCACCCAGCAGGACATCGACGACATGATCGCGTTGGCGCTGCGCGTGAACGATTTCCTGTCGGGCATGTTCCTCGGCGTCGGCATCCGTCTGGCCGATTTCAAAATCGAGGTCGGTCGCGTCTATGACGGCGACTTCCAGCGCCTGATCCTCGCCGACGAGATCAGCCCCGACAGCTGCCGCCTCTGGGACATCGAGACCGGCAGGAAACTCGACAAGGACGTGTTCCGCCACGATCTCGGCGATCTGGCGGACGCCTATACCGAGGTGGCCCGCCGCCTCGGCGTGCTGCCCCGCACCAACGGCCGCGCCACCGGCCCCAAGCTGGTCAACTGATGCGCGCCCGCGTTCACGTCACGCTGAAGCCGGGCGTGCTCGACCCCCAGGGCGCCGCCGTCCTGCACGCGCTCGGCTCGCTCGGCTTCGACGACGTCGACGGCGTGCGCGTCGGCAAGGTCATTGAGTTGGAGCTTTCCGACACCGATCCCGAGGCCGCCCGCGCCCGCGTCGACGCCATGTGCCGCGCGCTGCTCGCCAACACCGTGATCGAGAACTACGACGTGGAGATCGCGTGACCCTGCGCGCGGGCGTCATCGTCTTTCCCGGCTCGAACTGCGACCGGGACATGGCCGTCGCCCTGCGCGCCGCCGGCGCCGACGTGACCATGGTCTGGCACAAGGACGCGTCCTTGCCCGCCGGCCTCGATCTTGTCGCGGTGCCCGGCGGCTTCTCCTTCGGCGACTATCTGCGCTGCGGAGCCATCGCGGCCCGCGCCCCGATCCTTCGCGCCGTGGTGGATTTCGCCCGCGCCGGCGGCCACGTCCTGGGCGTCTGCAACGGCTTCCAGGTCCTGATCGAGGCGGGTCTCCTGCCAGGCGCGCTCATGCGCAACGCCCGGCTCAAATTCATCTGCGCGCCGGTGGGGCTGGAGATCGCCACGACCGACAGCCCCTTCACCCGCGACTACGCGCCCGGCGAGGCCATCGTCCTGCCCGTCGCCCATCATGACGGCAACTACCATGCCGACGCCGACACGCTCGCGGCGCTCGAAGCCGAGGACCGCGTCGCGTTCCGATACGCTCGCGACATCAACGGCTCGATGAACGAAATCGCCGGAATCCTCTCGGCCAACCGCCGCGTTCTGGGCATGATGCCCCATCCGGAACGCGCCGTGGACCCGGTGCATGGCGGCATCGGCGGCAAGCGGCTTTTCGCCGGAATCGCCGCGGCGCTCGAAAACGCGGCCGTCCAAGGCGCTTGAGCGCATCCGGCGCGGAGCGTAAGTTCCCACCCCATGACGGAAACCTCGTCACCAAAGGCCGCGCGCGCGTCGTCCCGCTTCTGGCGGAGGATGGTGATCGCGGCCGCCGTGGTCGCGACGCTCGCCGCGATCCTGGCGAGCCAAGTCTATCTCACCCGCAGCTTCAGCGCCGCCCAGCTTCCTGACGCCCGCCTGCGCGCGACGCTCTACGCCGGCGGCATCCAGGGGGCGATGGAGCGGCACGCCGTCGTGCCGCTTCTGCTCGCCCGCGATCCGGTCCTGATGCAGGCGCTGCGCTCGGGCCGGCCCGTCAACGCCGAGGAGCGTCTCGAATCCTTTCGCGCCGATACCGGTCTGGGCTCGATCTTCCTCATCGACTCCGAGGGCCTTGTCACCGCGTCCAGCGGCGATGTCGAGCGTGGAGCCTATGAGGGCGACAAGCCCTATTTCACGAGGGCCGTCGGCGACGACAGCACCGGCCTGTCCATAGTCAAGGAGACCGACGGGACAAGCAGCTTCAACTACTCGCGCAAGATCGAACACGAGGGCGAATTCCTCGGCGTCATCGTCGTCACCGTCGATCTCAGCGAATTCGAACAGGGCTGGCGTCGATCGCGGGTCCGCGTCGCGGTCAGCAATTCCGAGGACGAGATCCTGCTCGCTTCCGAGCCGAGCTGGCGCGGCTCGGAGTTACCGAACGTGCTGGCTCCCGCTCCGGATCCGTCGGCCGTCGAACGCACGCTGCGCGCCGCGCGCGACCGGATCGAAGGCGCGCCCTTCGTCTACATCGCGGGCTCGCCCTATCTCAGCGCGGAGGTGCCGGTGGGCTTCCGCAACTGGAAACTGTCGTTCTTCGCCACCATCGAGGACGTGCGGGCCCGGGTGAACGCCATCCTCGCGCTGATGATCATGTCATTGGCGCTCCTGACGGCGGCGGCCCTCTACATCCTTTCGAGACGAACCCGCGCCGAAAGCCTGCGCATCCAGACGGAATCGCGCGAGCTGCGCCTTCTGAACCGGCGCCTGTCGGCGGAGATCGCCACCCGTCAGAAAGTCGAGCGAAACCTCAAAGACGCGGAGCAGAGCCTTGAACAGGCGTCGAAACTCGCCGCGCTGGGTCAGATGTCCGCCGCCGTCAGTCACGAGTTGAACCAGCCACTGGCCGCGATGAAGACCTATCTCGCCGGTGCCCGCCTCCTCGTCCAGCGCAAACGTCCAGAGGAGGCTCTGAGCTCGTTCCAGCGCATCGACGATCTGATCGGACGCATGGGCGGCATCACCCGCCAGCTCAAATCCTACGCCCGCAAGGGTGATGTCGATCTCGAACCGGTCGATCTGCGCGACAGCGTGCGCGCGGCGCTCGCGATGATGGCCCCGCAACTCGGCAGGATGGAGGTCGACATCGCATCCACCCTTCCCTCCGAGCCGGTGGTCATCGAGGCCGATCCGCTGCGGATCGAACAGATTCTCGTGAACCTGCTGCGGAACGGTCTTGACGCCGTGAAGGCCGTGGACGATCCCACGATAAAGATCCTCCTCGCGAAGGGCGACATGATCCTCCTGTCCGTCGAGGACAACGGTCCAGGCCTGAGAGAGCCCGGAAAGCTGTTCGAACCATTCTACACGACAAAGAAGCCCGGAGACGGTCTTGGACTGGGCCTCGCGATCTCGGCGGGGTTCGCCGCCGAGATGGGCGGACGCCTCGTGGCCCGCAACGGGCCGCACGGCGGCGCCGTCTTCGAACTCATCCTGCCCGTCACGGGCGAAACACTGCAGGCTGCGGAGTGAAACGCGATGGCTGATTATCCGACTGTGGCGATCATCGACGACGAGGCCGACATGCGCGCCTCCGTCTCGCAATGGCTCAAGCTGAGCGATCTCGATCCGGTCTGCTTCGAGGCGGCCGAACCGGCGCTGAAGCTTCTGGGCTCCGAGTTTCCCGGTGTCGTCGTGAGCGACATCCGCATGCCCGGAATGGACGGCATGGCGTTCCTGCGCAAGCTTCAGTCGGTCGATCCCGGGCTGCCGGTGATCCTCATGACCGGGCATGGCGACGTGCCGATGGCCGTCGAGGCGATGCGCATCGGCGCCTTCGATTTCGTCGAGAAGCCGTTCGAGCCGGAAATCCTCGCCGAACTCTGTCACAAGGCGCTGGCGGCCCGCATCCGCACCCTCGAGTCCCGCGCGCTTCGCCGGGAGCTTTCCGACGGCAACGTCCTGCTCAGGCGTTTCATGGGGTCGAGTCCCGCGATCGAGGCTTTGCGCGAGACCATTCTCGACGTCTCTCAGGCCGACGGCCATGTGCTGATCCACGGCGAGACCGGCACGGGCAAGAGCCTAATTGCCAAGGCGCTGCATGCCTGCGGCCCGCGCGCGGCCAAGCCGCTCGTCGCATTCAACTGCGCCTCCGCCAGCCACGAGCGTTTCGAGGCGGCGATGTTCGGCGGTCCCGACTGGACCGAGAAGCCGCTCTTCCTTCAGGCCGAGGGCGGAACACTCTGCCTCGAGGGCGTCGACGCCCTCTCCCCGCCCTCGCAGGCCCGTCTGCTCGAGGAGATCAACAAGACCGATCCGACCGGAGTCACCGACGCAGCGCACAACGTCCGCGTCATCGCGATCTCAAGCCGGTTCGGCGCGACCGCGCCCGCCCCCGACGTCATCCGCGAGGATCTCTATTTCCGCCTGGCCGGGCTCGTGGTCGAGGCGCCGGCCCTTCGCTCGCGCGGCGAGGACGCACTGACGCTCTTCGCGCATTTCACCAACGAGTTCTCTGAGGAATACGGCTGCGATGCGCCCACCCTCAACGCGAACGACGCCGCCAATCTGGTGGCCGCGCCCTGGCCCGGGAACATCCGCCAGCTCATCAACCTGGCCGAACGCGCCGTGCTCCAGGCGCGCCGGGGCGACAACAACATCTCCGCTCTGCTGATCGACGACGGATTCGAGGCGCCCGTCATATCACTCGATGCCGAACGCCCGCTCAAGGAGCACGTCGACACCTTCGAGAAGATGCTGATCGACCACGCGCTGCGCCGCAACCACGGCTCGGTCTCCGCCGTCATGGCCGAGCTGGCGCTGCCCCGCCGGACACTCAATGAGAAGATGGCCAAGTACAATCTGACGCGGCAGGATTACCTCGCCGCGTCCTGACCGGTCCCGGGACCGTCACGAACGCCACCCGCTCCGGCCAACCGGCCTCGTCAGACCGCCGCGGCAGCCTGGCCTGACCGGTCCCGGTCGCGCCCCGCGGCCGGATCGTTCAAGGGTGCTCAGCGTCGTTCGGGTCGCGGGTAACCGGCATCTGTCCGCTGTGCGGACGCAAATGCCTGCCGATCAGGCCTCCAGCCGCGCCAGAGCCCCCGCCAGATCGCCGTACCCGGTGAACCGCCTCTCGAACCCCAGCCCGAGCCGATCCGCGCAGCGCGCCGCCTCCGAGTCCAACACCGCGTCCTCGGTCTGCGCCAGATAGACCAGCGTCTCGTAATTGCCGAACAGCGTGTCGCGAAGCTCAGGATGGCGGTCGAGCCCCATCGGTTTCCAGACGAACGCGTCGAACTGCCGGACCAGGAAATCCGTCAGGAAAAAGCACCGCATCTCCGCGTCGCCGCGCGCCGCGAAGGCCTCGTTCCCGTCGAAGAAGCTGTAGCAATGCGGCCCCGCGATCATCTCGACCCCGAGCGCCGCGCAGCGCGCCTGCAGCAGCCCGCCGGTTCCGCAATCCGCATAGGCCACGAAGACCCGCCCGTATCGCCCGCGCGCCTCAACCACCGCCGCCTCGACCGCGTCAGGGATCCGCTCCGGCCACAGATGCAGGTTCGCGGGCAGGCATGTCAGATCGAGGTGCCCCCAGCCGTTCAGAACCCGCAACGCCAGGATCTCGCGCGCCAACGCCCCGCAGGCGATGATCAGGACTTCGCCATCCTGACTCCCGGATACCGGCAGGCCCCGCGTGGTCAGCACCGCGTCGGAAGGCGGCCCCTCCCTCATTCATCCACCCTTCAGCTCATCGATCACACGGTAGCCCTCCGGATCGTCGGCGCATTGGCCGGGACCGCATTCGAGAAACGTGGACACCGCGTTGCCCGCCGTCAGCGCCAGCAGGAGCCAGACCGCTATCATCGCGAAGCCGCCGCTCCCTCGCGGGGCCGCGCCGGACCTGCCCGCGCCGGCGGGCCGGTCGATGATCAGCATGATCGCGGTTCCCACGATCACGAGGAAGAAGCAGATCACCCCCCAGACATAGAAGTGCAGGCCGAGGAACGGATCCCCGTAAGACCCCGAGCCCGGTACGATATGCAGCAGTGTCTGCCGCACCGAGACCCCGCCTCCGAACAGCGCGCCCAGGATCATCACCCCGTAATGCCGCGGGTCCGAGCCATTGATCACGTTGAGGCAGAGCCCGAACCCGACCGCGACGAACCCTACCCGCTGCAGAAGGCAGAGCGGACAGGGCAGGTCGTCGCTCGTGAACTGGTCGTAAAACGCCAAGAGTAGCACGGCGCAGATCGCCAAAAGGCCGAGACCGTTCAACGTTCTGGACGTCGCGGCGGATATCACGGCGCGTCCCTCACAGCTGGATCGCCAGCGGCGACGTGGCGTGGTGCCGGAACCAGAAGAGCGAGACCGCCATCGCCACGGCGAAGACGCCGCAGGCGAGACCTCGACGGTCGATCATCGCCAATCCGATGGAGAACGCGAAAAGCGCGAACAGCAGGGCGATCATCGCGGTCTCTCCCGTCTGGCGTCGGGTCGGTCGTTTCGCGACTGCCTGACCTGGCCCGCGCCGCGTGTCTAGGCGTTCGCGGCGAGCTGGTTGTGCTTGCGCGCGATGAATTCCTTCGCCGTCTCGACCGCCACGGCGGCGTCCCGGCAGTAGGCGTCCGCCCCGATCGCGCGCCCGAACTCCTCGTTCAACGGAGCGCCCCCGACCAGCACGATGTAATCGTCCCGGGTGCCCTTCTCCCTGAGCGTGTCGATCACGACCTTCATGTACGGCATCGTGGTGGTCAGGAGCGCCGACATGCCCAGAATGTCGGCGTTCTCGGTCTCCAGGCTGTCGATGTAGTTCTCGGCCGGGTTGTTGATCCCCAGATCGACCACCTCGAACCCGGCGCCCTCCATCATCATCGAAACCAGGTTCTTGCCGATGTCGTGGATGTCGCCCTTGACCGTGCCGATCACCATCTTGCCAAGGCGCGGCGCGCCGGTCTCGATCAGCAGAGGCTTCAGGATCGCCATGCCCGCCTTCATCGCGTTGGCGGCCAGAAGGACCTCGGGCACGAACAGGATGCCGTCGCGGAAATCGATGCCGACGATCCGCATCCCCTCGACCAGCGCCTTGGTCAGAATGTCGTAGGGCGTCCAGCCGCGCTCGAGGAAGATGTTCACCGCCTCGACAATCTCGTCCTTGAGCCCGTCATAGAGGTCGTCATGGACCTGAAGCACAAGCTCCTCGTCCGAAAGGTCGCTCAAAATCAGGTCTTCTTCGTCCGCCATGGTCCGTAACCCCCCCTCCGGAGCGTCAAAATCGCGTCCGGCGTGACTTAGCGGCGTCGCATGGAACCGGCAAGGGCGTGGCGCGGGAAACGACGATTGACACGCCGGGACCGACGCGGACGGGCGTCGATCCGGTCGCGGGTCCCCTTCTGGCGGATGTTCCGTTTTCGTTCTATTCTCACCCGATGGATGACAGCGAATCGCACCGCGTGCCGACCGGCGCGCGCCGCGGACGCGGCGCCGCCAGCAACGCCTCGGGCCGCTTCGAGACGCGGACGAGGTCGCCCGTCGATGACGGCTGGGATACGGACCCCGCCGAACCCCTTCGCACCGAGGTCACATTGGAGGTCGCGCGGACCATCATCACCCGCAACACGTCGCCCGACGTGCCTTTCGATCGCTCGATCAACCCCTACCGGGGCTGCGAGCACGGTTGCGTCTACTGCTTCGCCCGCCCCACACACGCGTTTCTCGGCCTCTCGCCGGGCCTCGATTTCGAGACGCGGCTCTTCGCGAAGCCGGACGCCGCGCGCCTCCTGCGCGCCGAACTGGCGCGGCCGCGTTACACGCCCGCCACGATCGCCATCGGCACCAACACCGATCCCTACCAGCCGATCGAGAAACGCCTCGGCATCATGCGCGCGATCCTCGAGGTCCTGAGCGAGACCCGCCATCCCGTCGGCATCGTCACCAAGGGTGCGCTGATGACACGCGATCTCGACATCCTCGGCGAGATGGGCCGCGCCGGCCTCGCCCATGTCGGCGTCTCGCTCACCACGCTCGATCCCGGGCTGACCCGCGCGATGGAGCCGCGGGCGGCCTCGCCGGCCCGCCGGCTCGCCGCGATCCGCGCCCTGTCTCAAGCGGGCTGTCCCGTCCGCGTCATGGTCGCGCCGGTCATCCCCGGTCTCACCGACCACGAGATCGAACCGATCCTGACCGCCGCCCGCGACGCCGGGGCCTCCGCGGCGAGCTGGGTGGCGCTCCGTCTCCCGCTCGAGGTGTCCGGTCTCTTCCGTGACTGGCTCGCCGAGGCACGACCCGACCGCGCGAAACGCGTCATGGGCCGCGTACGTGAACTCCATGGCGGCCGCGACTATGATCCGGCCTGGGGCAGACGGATGCGCGGCCAGGGCATTCATGCCGAACTCATCGCCCGCCGCTTCGACGTCGCGAAGAAACGCCTCGGTCTGGACGCGCCCCTGCCCCCGCTCCGCACCGATCTGTTCCGCCGACCAGGCCCCGAACAGCTTTCATTGTTTGACGGCGAGGCTCTCTCGGACTGATACGGCCGCGGGTTGGAGGACTGCCGCGCGTTCCGGACCCCGTTTCAGCCCCGGCGACGGCGGCGCGGCGCGCGCGCGGGTGCTTCTCCGGTCAGGCCGTCGGACGCCGAGGACAGACCGCCCAGCTTGCCGGTGATCGTCTCGATGTCCGGGGCCGGCCCCCCTGGGCGCGTCTCGAGCGCGGCGCGCATCGCCACCAGGTGCTCCGGCATCGTCCCGCAGCAGCCTCCGACGATCCTCGCCCCGCAATCGCGCGCCATCACCGCGTACTCGGCCATCAGGTCGGGCGTCCCGTCGTAATGGATGTGCCCGTCGACGAATTTCGGAATGCCGGCGTTCCCCTTGGCGATTAGCGGCAACGTCGGCTCCGCTTCCGCGAAGCCCAGAACCGTGCGCAGAAGATCGGAGGCGCCGACTCCGCAATTCGCCCCGAACGCCAGCGGACGATGCGCGAAGCCCTCGACCAGCCGCGCCATCCCCGCCGATGTCAGACCCATCATCGTCCGACCCGCCGTGTCGAAGCTCATCGTGCAGCACCAGGGCGCGCCGGTCCGGGCGATCCCGAGCGCCGCCGCCTCAAGCTCCTCCGGCGCCGAGATTGTCTCGACCCAGAGCACGTCCGCGCCTCCGGCGAGCAGACCCCGCGCCTGGTCCTCGAACATGTCGGCGGCCGCCTCGACCGTCAGGGGCCCGAGCGGCGCCATGATGTCCCCTGTCGGCCCCATCGCTCCGGCGACCACCACCGGACGTCCCGCGGCGTCGGCCGCCTCCCGTCCGATCACAGCCGCCAGGCGGTTCAACTCGAACACCCGGTCCTGCGCGTCATGCAGTTTGAGCCGGCTGGCGTTGCCTCCGAAGCTGTTGGTCAGGAACAGGTCGCTGCCGCCCCCGATCGCGCCGTCGTAAAGCGCGCGGACCTTCTCGGGCGCGGTCTCGTTCCAAAGCTCCGGCGCCTCGCCCGCCTCGAGCCCCATGTTGAACAGGTTCGTACCGGTCGCGCCGTCCGCCAGGATCCAGTCGCGTGTCTCCAGCAGGCTTTCCAGGCTCGTCGCCATCCGTTTCCGTCTCCCCGGCCGTCAGGCCTTCTGCGAACTCGTGCGCGCGATCGCCTCGATGCGCTGGACCATCGCGCGCACCCCGTTGGAGCGCTGCGATGAGAGATGCTGGTCGAGTCCAAGACGCCCCAACTCGCGCGGCGCGTCAACCTCGAGCACCGCGCCGGGACGCAAGCCGGCGTAAAGCGAATGCAGCACCGCGATCAGGCCGCGCACGATCATCGCGTCAGAATCCCCGTCAAAGTCGAACGCGGCCTCCGCGCCCTCGCCGTCCAGACGCGGCGCGATCCAGACCTGGCTGGCGCAGCCATCCACCTTGGTCGCGGGCGAACGCAGCGCGTCGTCGAGCTCCGGCATCGCCTTGCCCAGATCGATCACATAGCGGTAGCGGTCCTCCCACTCGTCGAGAAGCTCGAAATCCTCCACGATCTGTTCGAAAGCCCTGGTCGCCAATCGTCCAGTCCATCATGCTGTTCCGCCGTTCGAC
>Ga0316197_10002680_pt1 | contig 12689 bp, 15 predicted proteins | sample OudBiesiAoxic_MG_FD_204939 | JGI IMG/M metagenome (GOLD analysis project Ga0316197, IMG submission 204939) | Coastal sediment microbial communities from Oude Bieten Haven, Netherlands - site A oxic | ecosystem: Environmental > Aquatic > Marine > Coastal > Sediment | place: Netherlands...
CTCCTTGGCCATGGCAGTGGACTCCGGAGTCTTGGTGTCGACCACCCGATCAAGCGGGTCGGGCTCAAACGACCAGAAGAACGCCCCAAGCGAGCCGGCTTCGTCCGTCAGATCGATGGCGCGGCATGCATTGTTGATGGTCGATTCGATCTTGCCGCGGTGCCGGATGATGCCCTCGTCCTGGAGCAGCAACGCAACGTCGCTCTCGTCCATGGCCGCCACAGCTTCGAGATCAAACCCGTGGAATGCGGCCCGAAATCCTTCCCGGCGGCGCAAGATTGTCAGCCAACTGAGACCGGATTGGAAGCCCTCGAGGCACAGCTTCTCGAACAACAAACGGTCGTCGTCGACAGGGAGACCCCACTCATCATCGTGGTAGGGCACGTAGTCGGGAGCAGAAGCGCCCCACCAACAGCGGGGAATTCCGTCATCCAGGATCACAATCTCGCCGGCCATGGCCAACATCAAAGCAGAACAGATCGCACAGATGTGCGGGGATGCCGGCGCCTTCTACTACTCGCCGAACGATTCGCGAAGGTTGGCCACTGAGTTGAGGGCGGCGCGGCCGGCTTCGTCTCCGAGGCGGGGTAGCTTCGCCGAACGAACGCTGTAACGCGACCTCTTCTCGCGAACGGGAATCTCATCCGCCGGCTCCTCGTCCATGACGACAACAGCGGCGGCCGCGGCCTGCTCGGCCAATGCGGCGCTGAGAAGTTTGGCAGCGGCTTCCTCGGCGGCAGCACGAGAGGCACTGGTCAATTCTGCAGCCTCGATCCGCGCGGCCTCGACGATTTGCGCCGCCTCGGCGCGGGCTTCATCGATGAGTCGTTCGGCATCTTGGCGAGCGCTCGTGTAGAGAAGGAACGCATCCCGGCGGGCTCCGGCGCGAATCTGGTCGGCCTCGGCTACTGCTGCCGCTGTCAAGGCTTCCGGGGCCGATGGCGACCCAGCAACCGGCAGAGTCAGCAACTCTGCGTCGTGCTCGACGGCTTCGGTATCGAATGCTCGAACGGTCATATCTCCGGGTCCCCTCTGGCGGGATTCGTCGTCCTCTTTGATCTCTATCGGCAAAAGCCGCCAGAAACTGCAACGCCAGATCTGGATAGACCGAATGGACTAGTCAGCGGCCCGCGACACCCGAACGGCCTCTAACCAGGGGTTTCGGATTTCTCGATCTCCGCGCGCTGCGCCGCCCGGCTGTGGGTGAGCACCACGGCCATCAGCTCCTCGATGTAGTCGGGCGAGACCCCGGCCGCGGCGGCGTCCTCACGCGCTTCCGCAATGAGCTCCGCCTCCCGGTCGGGCGAGCGCATCGCCAGTCCTCTGAGGTGCTTGATGCGGGCGATCTCCACGGAGCTATGAAGGCGGCGGGCGATCAGCTTGATCAGCGCCCGGTCGACCCGGTCGATCTCATCGCGCAACAGGGGTATCCCCAGTGCATCCATGAGGTCGGCTAACTCGGCAAGATCGAGTTGACTGCCGTTACCGGCCAACGCAGTGGCCGGGTCGGGGTGCACAGCAACGACAAGACCGTCGGCGCCAACCGACCTACCCGCAAGTGCCAGCGGCTTGACCAGGTCTATCCCCCCGGCGCTCGGTGCCGGATCGATGACCACCGGCAGGTGACTCATCCGCTGCACCACGGGAATCGCCGAAATGTCGAGCGTGTCCGAAGTGCGGGGATCGAAAGTGCGGCTACCCCGCTCGCAGAGGACCACCTGTCTGTTGTCCTCAGCCAGGATGTACTCGGCGGCCATCAGCCACTCATCGATCGTTGCCGACGGCCCGCGGTGCAGCATCACGGGCCGACCCGTGGCCCCGGCGGCTCGCAAGAGTACGAAGTTCTGCATGTTGTCAGGACCCACCTCGAGCATGTCGACATGCTCGGCGAGGAGATCGGCGTGACCAGGTTCTAGGATCTCGGTCATCGTCGGCAGCCCCGCCTCACGGCCGGCGTGCTCGAGAAGCCAGAGTCCCTCCTCACCCATCCCTCGGTAGCGGTAGGGAGAAGTCTCGGCCCGGAACGTACCGGCCCGGACGATCGAGGCGCCATGCTCGGCGGCGGCGAGGGCGACGGCCACCATCTGCTCTTCATTCTCGACGGCCGCAGGCCCGGCAACAACGGGGTACGAGCCATCGCCAAACCGAACGTTGCGCACCGCCACGACGGTCGTTTCGACGTCGGGTCTCCGATGGCTCTTGAGTGCCGGCTCGGTGGGGCCGCTGCTGGTCATGATGGTCTCCTACGTTGGGACGACCCGGGCACAAGAAAGCCCGAAGCCGCCGCTGGCTTCGGGCAGGTTCTGCGATGTCGCTACTTCTAGCGTGCAGCCTTTGCCCGAGCCAGGGGCCCGGTAAAGGAATACACAAAGAAGTAACTGGTGAGCATCGTGCCGCCAATGTACCGACACATGGACGGCCTGGCAATTAGGTATCGGGTGCCTTGCGCCTCACCTCTTCGACCGTGCCGAGTGCTGCCCGCAGCTCCTCCAGCCAATCGTCGATGTTGCGTCCGACCAGACGAACACACCAGGCCAGCGCATCGCTACGGCTCCGGGCAACGCCACCTTCGACCAGCGTGTCGAGAACCCGACGCTCCTGGATTCTGAGTCGGGTCATGGCCGGGATCGACAGATGGGTGAACAGCACCCCGACATCACCACAACGCGCCCCCCACGACACCTTGCGCTGAAACTGCTCCTCGGCTGCGGACGCCACTGCAATCCGGTGCTGGCGGGTGTCCTCCCGGAACTTCTTGATTCGGTCGACACAGGTCGCTTCGTCGCCGTCGCCGTCGCCGTCGGCCAACGTGCCGACCAGAAGAACCTCGTCCCGGTCCGAAGTGATCGTCACCGTGGAAAACCACTCGCCGGGGACTCGTGCTGTGAACCATTCCTCGATGTCGGCGGGGTCGATGCGGTCGACCCGGCGTCTGGACTTGCTTCCCATGCTTACATCATTACAACTTCAGGATGGGCCGTCAAGCCGTCGCTTCGATCACCTCTCGGGCCGCCGCGGCGAGAATCGGTGCCAGCGGTTCGAAGGCGGCAAAGCGGGGATCCGTCGTCTGCCCCGCTTGGTAGCGAGCGAAGATCTGCTCAATGATGACGGCAATCCGAAACAGGGCAAGCCCCTCGTAGAAGCGGACTCCGGAAACATCGAAACCGGTAGTCGTTGCGTAGATCTCGAGGATCTCGTCGTGACTGAGATAGGGCCCAACCGCTACGGCGCGCTCGCCGAAGATCGGGAAGGTCGGGCTGTCGGGATCGGCCCAATAGGCGAGAAAGGTCCCGAGATCGACGAGCGGGTCACCTCGGGTCGACATGTCCCAGTCGAAAACGGCGACGATGTCGCCACGATCGTCCACCATCGTATTGTCGAGCTTGTAGTCGTTGTGAAGGATCGTCGCTGCTTGCGGCACCGGAATCTGCTCGTGCAGCAGCAGCGCCACCGCCTCCATGTCGGGGACTGGCCGAGTCCGCGCCGCCTCCCAACGCCGGGACCATCCGTCGACCTGTCGGCTCACGAACCCGTCGGGGTGACCCAGATCTGCCAGGTCGACCGCCGCCGGATCCACGAGATGCAGCCGCGCCAGAGTGGAGGTGAGTTCGACTCCGAGATGGCGGCGAATCGCCGGGTCGGCGCCCCACGTCGGCGGCCACTCGTTGCGGATCACGTAGCCGCGGCGGCGTTCCATGACAAAGAACGGCTTGCCCATCACGCCGGGGTCTTCGCAGAAGTAGTAGGCCCGAGGTGCCGGTTGGAACGCTCGCCAGAGCCGTGACAGGACCCGGTACTCACGGGCCATGTCGTGCCCACCACGAGCGACCTCCCCGAGCGGGGCACGCCGCAGCACCAACTCCGTGTCGCCGGCGACGACGCGATAGGTCAGATTGGCAGCTCCTCCCGGGAACTGATCGAAGACAAGATCGTGAACGCCGACCAAATCGGGGAGTGCGGCCCGCAGGCGCGCGGTGACGGCGGCCTCGTCAAAGCGCTCTTCGTCGCGGATTGGTGCTGTGTCGCCCGGCACCGCGTCACCCTACCAATCTGCCTTGGGGGGTCACGGCGACGGCCGGCTCATACGTAATCGGACCACACCCACGCCACCAGCAGAGCGGCCCCGACGACGGGGAGCAGGACTTCGACGACATCGCGCCCACGGCTGGGGACACGTCGTTGGCTCTGCGAGGTGAGTTCGCGCCACATGACGGCCGCCATCCCAAACACAACGACGACGGTGGCGAAGATGAGAACAATCGTTGCAGGCGCTTCCACGGATCGTCCAGGTTACCGGAGCCGGCGGGACGCCGTCAGACGAGCACGTCAACGATCATGGCCAAGCTCAGCAGAGCGAGGTAGAGGTTTGAGAAACCGAAGAACCTCATGGCTTCGCCGGTGCGGCGCTGCAGCCGGTACGCCGCGGCGAGGAGCCACGCACCGAGCACGAGGGCCGCAAACAAGTAGATCAAACCGACGGCCCCCGTCGGGTACAACAGCAGGGAAACCCCCACCAACACCCACGTGTAGACCTCGATGTGCTCGATGGTTCGCCGCGGGCCGACAACCACTGGGAGCATGGGAATCCCGGCGACGGCGTAGTCGTCCGAGTAGCGCAGCGCGAGCGCCCAAAAGTGCGGCGGCGTCCAGAAGAACACTATGGCGAACATGATCCAAGCCGGCAGCGCCAAGCTCCCGGTCACGGCCGCCCACCCGACGAGAGCCGGAACCGCGCCCGCCGCGCCGCCAACCACGATGTTCTGCGTCGACGAGCGCTTGAGATACATCGTGTACACAAAGACGTAGAAGAGCAGGCCCGCCGTGCTCAGCACCGCGGCGAGGAGATTCGAGGTCGCCCACAGGACCACAAACCCGGCGAAACCCAGGGCAATCCCAAACGCCAAGGCAGATCCGGGCCGCACCCGGGACGACGGCAGCGGACGGTTTCTGGTGCGACGCATCACGACATCGATGTCGCGGTCGACGACGTTGTTGATGGCGTTGGCGCCACCGGCGGACAGGGTCCCACCGAGCAACGTCGCCACCATGAGCCAGGGGTCGGGCCAGCCCTGTTCGGCAACAATCATGGCCGGGATCGTCGTGATGAGCAGCAGCTCGATGATCCGGGGTTTGGTCAGTTCGACGTACGCCTTGATGGTGGCGCCCGTCGATTGCGGCACCTGGCGAGGATCGGTAATCCGGACCTGGGGGCCGCTCACGTAGCGCTCCCGCCGACCGCCGGGCTGTCTACCGCGGCAACCGCGGCCGGTTCAGCCAATAAGTCGGCAACGAAGTACAGGTATGTGATCCACAGCACGTCGGCTAGTAGGAGGTGAATCACCTGCGACTCCATAGGTGTGAGCAGGACGATGTTCAGCATCCCGACGATGAACTGAACCCAGACGGTACCTTGCACCACCATGGCGAGCTTGCGGGACGTGCCGACCGCACCGACAGAGAGGTGGCGGACGATGAGGAACACCGCGATGCCCCCTCCGATGGCCAGGGCCGGATGGATGCCGCGGATATTGACCAGGATGTTGGCGATCGGTGTCTCCTCGACCACCACGGCGTCGTCGAAGTACAGGGTGTCGGCGAGCGAGTTGATGGCGCCGCTGATGCCGATGAACAGGATCACCACGAAGCCGGTGAGGGCAAGCTGGTCGGCACGACCTCGCTTCACATCGAGACGGAACGGCCTTCCCCCCGAGGCGAACCAGGAGACCAGGGCAGTGGCGCCCACGAGCAGGAATGTATTGACCAGGTGAATGCCGTCGACGATGACCCGGCCGATGGAGGCGTCGTGCTCCACCCAGCCGAAGACAACGAGCAGGGCGCCGAGGATGATCTCGAGGACCAGCAACCCGGTCGCCCACGCCACCGCCCGGCGGACCACGTGCCCCCGCGGGTACCAGCGCAACGCGCCGACCACGAGCGCCACGAACCCAAGGCTGAGCAACAACGTCATCACCCGATGGCTGAACTCGATGCGAGTCTCCCAGTCGCCGAGGAACGGCAACATCGACCCATCACAACGGGGCCACGTCTCCCCACAACCGGCCCCCGAACCGGTGGCCTGCACGATGTCGCCGTTGAGGACGAGCAGCACCAAGAACACCAGCACCGACCAGGTCAAGGCGCGATAGCCGCGCCGCGCTCGCGACAGGGTGGAGGATTCATCAACCATGGGGAGATAGGGTACCCAACTCCCCGCAGTCCAAGAACTTCGCGGGACCAGCGGCGGCCTTGACGTGGTCGTGGATGCCCGACGCGGACAATGACCGGTTCAAGGCAGACGGATTTGGCGTACCATGGCAGTGTTATTGCGACGAAGGAGTCCTATGAAGAAGCTATTCCTCCTGCTGGTGCTGGTTGGCGTCGGATTCGCCATCTACAAGGCGATGAATACCGAGACGGCCGCGCCGGCCATCCCAACCGATAGCTAGCGAGGCCGCTGACCAGTCGGCTGACATGAACCGATGCTGTTCAGCGAACGACAGGCTCACTCCTCAGCAGAGCCAACGAACCTGAACACCGCCGCCGCGTATTCTTCGGAGCGGTTGATGATGGACTCGTGCCGGGCTCCGGCCAGTTCGACCACAATCGGACCGTCGAGTCGCGCCGCCAAGTCGTGTTGAGCAGCGGGGAAGACGACCTGGTCGCGAGTCGGAATGATCACCATCGTCGGCACCCGTACCTTGTTGACCCACGGCCGTGAATCGAACCTCCACGCGGCGTGCCCTGCCTCGTAGTAGAGCGTCGGGTCGCGCCGCAGCAGGCTCCCCCGCAACCAGCGGAGATGCTCGGGGGCGATGGCGCCGCTGCGCTGCATCACCCTGGTCGTCGCCCGCGCAAACCCCACCCGGCTGAGCCGCATGACGCCGCGACCCAGCCAGAAGACAACCCTGGCAAGGACCCGAAAGCGCGGTATCGGGACGGCGGCGGTACCAGCGAGGACCAGACGGGCGACATGGCGAGGGTGGCGATGGGCCAACTCCTGGGCCACCATGCCGCCCAGCGAGTAGCCAAAGACCGTCGCCGCCTCGATGTCGATTGCATCGAGCACGCCGGCAAGGTCGTCGGCGAGGTCGCTGATCTCATACCGACCGCGCGGCCAATCGGACTTCCCGAATGTGCGGTGGTCGGGGATCACGACGCGGTAGCGATCGGCCAGAAGCGGAGCGAGCCGGTGGTAGGTCATCTCGCCGTCGAACCCCATCCCGTGGATCAGCACCACCGGCGGCGCATCGGGAGGGCCCATCTCGCGGACAAATAGCTCCCGCTCGCCGACCAGAACGGTCCGGCCCGGCACAGCCATCGGCCTGCGTTGAATGCCGCTCACGCGGGGTTGGAGTTCGGGCCCAAGCACGCGCCACGCCAGCCACCCGAGGGCAATCCTTCGCGCCCAGCGAAACGCCGCACCGCGAGCCGGGTTTTGGCGGACGCCGGCGTCACATATGTCGCTCATGTCCGCCAAAACCCTCTCATTGCAACAGGTCGGTGGCGAAGACGTAGTCGGTCACGGGGTGACCACCGATCAGGTGCTCAGTGATAATGCGTTCCATCACGGCCTCATCGACCGAGTGGTACCAGACGCCGTCCGGGTACACGACCGCGATGGGGCCCTGCTCGCACACCCGGAAACAATCGACTTTGCTGCGTGCCACCGTCCCGGCGCCGGGTGGCGTCGGGGGCGGCGGCCCGTCGCCTTCGCCTCGCCATCGCGGAGGGGCCGAGGCCAGATCCAGATCCTTGAGGCGGCTCTTCAAATAGCGCCACACCCTGGCACTTTCCTCGGACGTGGAACAACGCGGCGTGCTCTGCATCGCACAAAGAAAGATGTGGCGCTCGAGCCGCCCGATACTCAGAGCGTCGGCAATGGCCTCGAGTCGCTGTGCGGCGCTGGCCTCATCCATTGCGTCACCCATCATCGCACCAAGATTCGCCCGGCCGGGCCGTCGGCGAAAGCCTTCTCCGTCAGACGGCCAATGGTCACCGCCGCCACCTGCTCATCCGCCATCGCTTGGTGGAGCGCCTTCTCCATGGGCCCATCGACGGCTATCAGCAAGCCACCGGAGGTTTGGGCGTCGGCCAAGATCACCCGGTCGACTTGATCCGTGTCGTCGAACGTCGTGATGCGCCCCGCCGATTCGAGGTTGCGGTTCGTGCCACCGGGAATCACACCGGCATCTGCAAGCTCTCGCGCCCCGGGCAGAATGGGAACCGCGGCCACTTCGATCTCGGCGCTGGTTCCACTGGCTCGGATCAGCTCGGAAAGGTGGCCAAGCAGCCCGAACCCGGTGACATCCGTGGCCGCAGTCACGCCGACTCGGCGCATCGCCCGAGCGGCTGCCGCGTTGAGTTCGACCATGCTGGTCACCGCGGCGTCGCGCTGCTCGGCCGTGGCAGTTCCGCGCTTGATGGCGGTGGCGATCAGCCCGGTGCCCAACGGTTTGGTGAGGACAAGCACGTCCCCGGGGCTACCGCCTCCGTTGGTAATGAGGTCATCGGGGTGGACAACTCCGGTGATCGCCAGCCCGTACTTGGGCTCAGGATCGTCGATGGTGTGACCACCCACCAACGTGCACCCCGCCTCGGCGAGTACGGTGGCGCCGCCCTCTAGGACGTCGCCGAGCAGGTCGAGAGGGAGCGTGTCGCGCGGCCACCCAACCGTCTGCAACGCAGTGAGCGGGGCAGCTCCCATTGCGTAGATGTCGGACAGCGAATTGGCCGCGGCGACGCGGCCCCAATCGAAGGCCTCGTCGACGATTGGGGTGAAGAAATCGACGCTCTGCACGATGGCAAGCTCGTCGGTGAGCCGATAGACGCCGGCGTCGTCGGACCCATCGATCCCGACCAAGAGGTCTGGGTGCCGTGCAGGGCTCAGGTTGTGCAGACGGCGCAGCACGTGCGCCAACTCATCGGAGCTGAGCTTGCACGCTCAACCGGCTCCGTGTGAGAACGATGTCAATCGAGGCTCCACGACACCTCCTTTCGATCCGAAGTCTACGGAGCGAGCTGGACCTATGAATCAGCAACGCAGGCGCTTCATCCCTACTTGCCCGTAGCCAACCACTGGTCATTGATGGGTTTTCCGACTGGATGTCGAGTCAACCACCGGTAGCATCCCGCTCCGCGGAGACTTCAGTCTCTGGAGTTCAGGCCCCCTCGTCCCCCCTGGGGGGCCTGTTCTTTTGTCAAGGCCTCCGTGGCCGCGTCCGTGTTCTCGATCTCCGCCGGTACGGTGATGACCGGTATCCTCTGCCGGCACTACGTTCGGCGATAGGCTCAGCCGCCATGAGGTTTCGTTTTCCCCGGCCCCGTTTGATTGCAACCAGCCTGCGTGATCTGGCGCGCCGCAAGCCGGACGAAGCCGAGGAGTACCTCGACTCCCACCACGACGAGTGGGAGGAACTCGCCGAGGGCAGCCCCCACAACGCGGCGGACATCCTCGAGGCCCTCGACGAGGAGGGCGCCGCCGACCTGCTCGCTGAGCTCACCCTCGAGGAGGCGGCCGACGTCCTCGACGAGATGCGGGCCGAAGCCGCAGCCGACGTTCTCGAGGAGATGAGTCCCCGAGCCGCCGCCGTCCTCATCGGAGCAATGGAAACCGACCAGGCCGCCGACATCCTCGGTGTACTCGAAACCGACCAGCGTGACGCCATCATCACTGTCCTGCCCGCCGACGCCAAGGCGGAGATCCTCCGACTCCTCGCCTACGCGCCCGACACGGCCGGCGGCATGATGACCACCGACATCGCTTCGCTCCCGATTGGCATGACCTCGGGAGAGGCGGTCGAAGATCTCCGGAGGCTCCACGAGGAACTCGGGTCGAATCTCGCCTACGTATACGTCGTCGACGATGACAACCTGTTGCGGGGCGTCGTCTCGTTCCGTGACCTGTTCTTTGCACGGCCCCACACCGGGATGGAAGACGTGATGGTGCACGATCCCGTCACGGTGCGTCCCGACAGCGATCGCGAGATCGTCGCCGAATTGATCGAGCGGTACCGACTCTTGGCGATCCCGGTCACCGACGAGGCGGGCCACCTGAAAGGGATGGTTCGCTTCGACGAAGCGATGGAGGCGGTCCGCGAGGAGATCGGCGAAGACCTCACCCAGATGGTCGGTGCCGGCGCCGAGGAGACGGTATTCACCCCCATTCCCGTATCGGTTCGGCGCCGTCTGCCGTGGATCACCTTCAACCTATTGATCGGTCTGATGATCGCATTCGCCATCGAACCGTTCCGCGAAACGATCAAGGAGTTCCCCATCCTTGCCGCGCTCATGCCCATGGTGGCACTGCTCGGCGGCAACTCCGGGGCGCAGAGTCAGGCCGTGATCATCCGCGCCATGGCGATCGGCGATCTTCCCCCGGGCCGTGCCTGGCGAGCGGTGCGCCGCGAATTCGCCGTCGGCGCCATCAACGGAGTCGCCATGAGCCTGATGGCAGGCGTTGCCGTGGCGTTGATTTCACCCGATCCCGAAGTCGGCGTCGTCGTGGCCGTCGCCGTTCTTGTCAGCCTCCTCGTCGCCGGACTGGCCGGCGCAGGAATCCCGGTGATCATGCGCCGCTTCGGCCTCGACCCGGCACTGGCATCAAACATCTTCCTCACGATGATCACCGACCTCGTTGGCTTCACCGGATTCCTCCTCACCGCCACCCTGCTCCTGTAGAGAGAGGGTTTTGGCGGACAATGGCGCAGCATGCTGCGCATATGTCCGCCAAAACCCTCTTGGTCAGCTGGCGATGATGGTGACGGGGAAGTCGCTGAAGGGGCCGACGTAAACGATGGTGAATGCCTCTTCGAGGCGCACCAGATAGTGCTCGTCGAGAATGACCTGCTGCGCAGGCTGCACCCCATCGGCCAGGACAAGATCAGCAGCAGAGATATCGTCCACCACGTGAACCTCGTACACGGGAGGGAACCGATCGATCACGTCTTCGATGACGTTCTGTAGGTCGACGTCGGTCAGTGCGGTGTAGGTGGCGGGGTCGAGCAAGACCACAACGGTGGCCCCCTGCTCGGCCTCGACCCGGTTGACAACCTCATACGCCGGGATCGAGAAGGACACTTCCTCGTCAACGGCGACCGTCGTCGTTGTGGCGCCGTCCGACTCGCCGCTGGGGGCGGTCGTTCCGCCCGATCCCGCCGCGGTCGTTGACGTCACGACCGTTGTTGTCGTGGTGTCGTCGGCTTCATCCCCAGAGCAACCAGCACCCAGAAGAGCGACGACCAGAAGAACGCTGACATATGTGACGATGGGCCTCATGGCTCACACTTTACTCCCCGCCCCATTTAGCGTGGCGTCTGATCCGCCAGCCAGGTTTCGTAGTCGATACCGTCCATCCACACCTCTGAGTTGACGACACGGAATCGGGCTCTCACCTCGTCAAAGAGTTCCTCCGATGGCGCCCGCTCTAGCCCGATTTGGGCGATGGCGAGTGTCGGGCGCCAGGCTGAGATGCCGAGCCCGATATCGACCCGGGTGCGCCAGTCCCCGGCGTCGGGCGGCCGGGTGACGCCATCGACCGACCAGAAGACTTGCAGCTTGCCGGCCGCTCGTAGGCAGCGGCGCACCTCTCGCGCCCCGGCCTTGTCGATGCCATCGGCCGTCGCAAAGGCGTCGTCGGCCCAGTCCACAAACGCCGCTTCGCCCCACAGCTGCGGCTCGGTTACCACGGACTCGTACAGGTCGTCCATACGTTGCAGCAGGCTGAGATAGTCCACGGTCAGTCGAGCGCCAATTCGCGCCGCACGACTGCGCTGAACCTTGCCGCCAGTTGAGCCGAGTAGTCCCCGATGGCGAACTGCCGGCCGCCGACTCGGGACACCGGCATCACCTCCTTCAGCGTCGACATCGCCACGACCTCGTCTGCGGCGAGCATCCGGTCGAGCGGGAACGAACCTTCACGCACCTCGAGGCCAGATGATGGTGCCACCTGCAACGTGACGCTACGAGTGATCGACGCCAGAATCCCGAGGTCGATGCCGGGCGTCTCGAGCCCACCGTCGGCGATCCAGGCGATCGAGTAGGTCGGACCTTCGAGCACGGAACCATCTCGCCCGACGAGGAGGGCGTCGTCGGCACCGGCACGACGAGCGGCAAGAGAGGCAGCCAAGTTGGGACCATACGACAACGTCTTGGCCCCGGTCAGCTCGGAAATGGAGCCACCGGGGTGCCAGGGCGCCGGCAGCGGAGCGATTTCCAGCGACTCTTTGGGCGCCGGCAGTGACTCGGCGATGACGATGACGCTGCTGTTGGTGCCGGGGTGGAAGGGGTCCGTGCCTCCGGTCACGATCATACGGACGACACAATCGCCGCCCGCCTCGGCCCGGTCTGCAGCCCAACGCTCGAGGTCGGGGCGTGGCGGCAGAGCGATGGCAAGGCGCGCCGCGCTTGCCTCCAAACGATCGAGGTGGGGTTCAAGCCGGAAGATCCTGCCCTGATATGCCCGGAAGGCCTCAAAGCACCCGTACCCGCGCTGCAGCCCGACATCGAAGACCGACAATCGGGCCTCGCCGGGGGCGAACGGTGTTCCGTTGATGAGTACGTCGCCAACTGCTGCCATCACTCAAAAGACTAACGGCGCGCGATGACGATTCGTCAGCTGAAGCGATTCGTGATGGGGAGCCTGCGGTCCTTACCGAACGCCTTGCGGGTAATCCGTACCCCGGGGGCGGCTT
>Ga0316197_10002681_pt1 | contig 12685 bp, 9 predicted proteins | sample OudBiesiAoxic_MG_FD_204939 | JGI IMG/M metagenome (GOLD analysis project Ga0316197, IMG submission 204939) | Coastal sediment microbial communities from Oude Bieten Haven, Netherlands - site A oxic | ecosystem: Environmental > Aquatic > Marine > Coastal > Sediment | place: Netherlands...
GGTTAATCGAAGAAAATGCTTACGACAGTGAACATGGCGGTTATTTAGAAGCTTTTGATATACATTGGCAACCTATTGAAAATCATCTTGTTTGTGATACATCTGAAGATGTCCTTGCAGAGAAGTCGATGAATACGCATTTACATATCATGGAAGCTTACGCAAACCTACACCGCGTTTGGCCTGAGGAGATTGTTGATAAACGTTTACAAGAGTTATTAGTGCTATTTCGTGATCGTGTTATTGATGAAACGTTACATTTTGGTTTGTTCTTCAGCCGTAATTGGACCTGTGTTTCTAAAGATGTTTCATATGGTCATGATATTGAAGGTACTTGGTTGCTTGATGATGCTGCCGATCAAATTAGCGACAAAGCGCTCGCGCAATCAATCTATGCACTATCCACTAAGATGGCTGATATTACCATGCAACAAGGTCAAGATATTGATGGTGCTATCTATAATGAATTGCAAGAGGGGCGTTTGCTAGATACTGATCGAATTTGGTGGGTACAAGCAGAAGCAATGGTTGGATTCTATAACGCTTTTCAAAAAGACTTTAATCCATTGTATTGGAAAATGGTACAGAAATGCTGGGGCATTATACAGAATCACCTTGTTGATCCTATTAATGGCGAGTGGCATTGGAAAACCGATCGCAAAGGAACACCTTATATCGCTGAGGCAAAAGTAGAGCCTTGGAAATGTCCATATCATAATGGCCGAGCGTGCCTAGAAATTTATTCAAGAATCACCCGTTACGAGGAAAAAAATCATGCATCCAGTTGAAGTTAAAGCATTAAACAAAACTTACGGTAAAAATGTCATCATCAAAGATATCGACTTAAAAATGGAAGCAGGTGGTTTCACTGTACTGCTTGGACCATCGGGTTGTGGTAAATCAACACTATTACGTCTAGTTGCTGGTTTGGAAGATGTCACTGCCGGTTCCGTTTATATTGGTAAAAAAGATGTTACCTTGGAAGATCCCAAAAATCGTGATATTGCGATGGTATTTCAGTCTTATGCTCTATTTCCACATATGACTGTTTCAGAAAATATCGGCTTTGGCATGCTCATCAATAAATTTCCAAAAGATGAAATTGAACAACGTGTTCATAGTGTTGCCAAGTTATTACAAATTGAGCCGTTATTAGATCGTACCCCAGCACAACTTTCTGGTGGTCAACGTCAGCGTGTTGCAATTGGTCGCTCATTAATGCGTAACCCTAAAGTATTTTTATTCGATGAGCCTCTGAGTAATCTCGATGCAAAATTACGTGGTGAGATGCGATTAGAATTAAAAAACCTACATGCCCGACTTGGCGCAACCATTTTGTATGTAACCCATGACCAAATAGAAGCGATGACATTAGCAACAAAAATCGTCTTATTAGATAAAGGTGAAATTCAGCAAATAGGCACACCTTACGAAGTTTATAATAAGCCGGTTAACGTATTCGTCGCTAAATTTGTTGGTGCACCATTGATTAACCTGCTTAAAGGTACACTGACTAATGATGGTAATGACTGGAAAGTGTTAGTGGATGATATTGCGATTCCACTACCTGGTTATACTTTTACGGAACAGCCAACAGAAGGGCGTAAAGTATTATTAGGTATTCGTCCTGAACATATTACTCAGTCAACACTTGAGAGTAGTTTTGAAGTTTCACTTAAAGTAAATGCATTTGAAATGACAGGTTCTGAAACACTTGCAGAGTTTGATCTAAATGGACAAGCTTTGAGATCAAAATTGGGTGCAAATATCGATATTGCAAATGGTAAAGAGTTTGGACTTCATTTCAATATGGATAACGTATCACTGTTTGATATTGGCACGGAAGAGCGTATTTAATATGGGTTGGGCCGTCAGGCTCACTCTTTTATCGATGTAACTAATGATTGAAAATGATATAAATCGAAATTTTTCATTTCCGTGCTTTTGATGAGGGATATGAAGTTGTTTTATAAGGTTCTACGTGAGATGATTTAGTTATGTAAACGTTATTAAATCTAGCAATACAAGGCTCTTTTATCATGGCAAAGGCAACGCTAAAAACGATCGCAGAATATACAGGACTTTCAGTTACAACGGTTTCTAGAGCGCTTAAGGATGGCGACGATGTTAAGCAGCCCACGAAAGAAATTGTAAAGGCGGCAGCAAAAAAATTAGGTTATCGGCCCAACCCTTCTGGTGTTGGATTAAGAACTGGTATTAATTATAATATTTGCGCCATTTTACCGGTGACTAAACCTGGTGATATTGTTGGTGATGTTGGTACCCTTGCATTGATTGAAGGGTTGACGGCTGCCTTAAAAGGCACTCCTTTTCACTTGACGGTATTACCGGTATCACCAGGAGAAGATCCGATGGAGCCTGTACGTTATGCCTATGAAAATAATCTTTGTGGTGGCATGATTTTCAATTTAACCGCTACGCAAGATGACCGTGTTGCTTATTTACATGATAATGAAATACCCTTTGTTACCTTTGGGCAAACAGAGATGAGTATTGAACATGCCTTTGTTGATGTCGATAATCATGACATGGGGTATCGAGCCGCGACAGAGTTATTTAGTCAAGGCTGTAAAAACATTCGTATGTTAAGCTCGTCTTTTGATTATACCTATTGTTGGCACAAGTATTATGGTGCGCGCCGAGCTGCTAGGGAGTCTGGGGTCGACTTTGAAATAGAACGTAATATTATTTTTGATACAGATGTGAAAGACTATCGACAATTTGGCAAACAGATGATGCTTGCCGATGATGCGCCAGATGGCCTAATTTGTGGCTCAGAAATCAGTGCACTTGGGTTAATTGCAGGCATTCAAGATGCGCATAAAGTAGTGGGTAAAGATATCAAAGTAGTGACAGTCGAAACCTGTGATTTACCAAGTTTTTTCAGGCCTCCTGTTTCTGGATATCGACAAAATTTCCATAAAATAGGGCGAATGCTTATTCAGCATCTGTTACGAAGAATGGAGGGTGAGCCAATTAAAAACCTACAATCACTTGAAAAGACCGTTTATTACCCTCGTTAATAGACTCGCTTGATTCAGATTGTGATGGTTTGAATTAAGCAAAATCAATCCCAAGTCACAAATTACTGTTTGTTCAGCTTAGTTACTTGAAAAAAAATTTATCTACATTTAAAATCGTAACGTTACGATTATAATGATAAGGAATAGAAATGTTTAATACTGAAGCTTTTAAAGCTTATGATATTCGAGGCAAATTGCCGCTGCAATTGAATGCTGAATTGGCCTATCGTATTGGTCGTGGTTTTGCTCAATATTTGAAACCGAAAAAAGTAGTGGTTGGATATGATATTAGACTAAGTAGCCCAGAGCTTGCACAGTCAGTGACGCAGGGGCTTATTGATAGTGGTGTTGAAGTACTTGATCTTGGTCTGGTTGGTACTGAAGAGATCTATTTTGCGACGGATCATCTTGGTTTAGATGGTGGCATCATGGTGACAGCGAGCCATAATCCTAAAGATTATAATGGCATGAAACTGGTACGTGAATGTGCAAAACCTATCAGTGGTGATACTGGCCTTAATGAAATTAAAGCATTGGTCGAAAATGCTGAATTTGATCAACCTGTTGCGTCTTCTATTGGTAAAAAACCACAACGTTATGATATATCATCTGAATACACTCAGCATCTATTAAGCTTCATTAAACCTGATGGCCTAAAGCCGCTTAAAATTGTAGTTAATGCAGGTAACGGTGCTGCTGGGCATATGCTAGATAATATTGAAAAGTTCTTACCCTTCGATTTTATAAAAATACACCATAATCCTGATGGTAATTTTCCAAATGGTATTCCAAATCCATTGTTGAAAGAAAATCGTGAAGATACTCGAAAAGCGGTACTGGCGCACAAGGCAGACTTTGGTGTTGCTTGGGATGGCGATGTTGACCGCTGTTTCCTTTTTGATGAAAACGGTGACTTTATCGAAGGTTATTACATCGTTGGATTGCTCGCTAAAGCATTTTTAAGTAAACAGCCTGGCGCAAAAATCATTCATGATCCTCGTTGTACATGGAATACCATTGATATCGTAGAGCAAGCTGGTGGTGAAGCTATTCAAAGTAAAACAGGGCATGCATTCATTAAAGAACGAATGCGTGCTGAAGATGCTGTTTACGGTGGTGAAATGAGTGCTCATCATTATTTTCGTGATTTTTCTTACTGTGACAGTGGCATGTTGCCTTGGCTATTGATTGCAGAGCTAGTGGCGAATTCAGGCAAAGCCTTATCTTCATTTGTAGAGCAACAACAAACTAACTTTCCTATTTCTGGAGAGATAAATTCAACACTAAAAAATCCACAAACATCCGTGGATAGCGTATTAGCACACTTTCAAGATGAAGCGATACACATTGATAAAACCGATGGTATTAGCCTTGAATTCGAAAATTGGCGTTTTAATTTAAGGAGTTCTAACACAGAGCCAGTGGTTCGACTGAATGTTGAATCTCGTGCAGATGTGGGACTCATGAAATATAAAACAATACAAATTTTAACTTTACTTGAACAATTTAATAAATAATCAGGAGTATGTAATGACAGTAAAAATTATTGGTGAATCGCTTCCAAATATCCCATGGGAAGAACGCGCAGAAGATTGTAAAGACGTAATGTGGCGTCATAGTGCTAACCCTATTATTGGTTGGAATCCGTTCCCTGCTGCTGCACGTGTATATAACAGTGCAGTAGTGCCTAAGGATGGCGCTTTCATCGGTGTATTCCGCAGCGATTATAAAAACGGTCGCCCTCATCTGCATGTAGGTTACAGTAAAGATGCACTTAATTGGGAATTTGATGAAGTAGCTATCCAGTGGACAGACAAAGAAGGTAACGACTTCCAACCGAGCTACGCATACGATCCACGCGTTGTTAAAATCGAAGATACTTATTACATCACTTGGTGTACTGATGATCACGGTGCAACATTAGGTATGGGTACAACTAAAGACTTTAAAACGTTTACGCGTTTAGAAAATGCTTGTGTGCCATTTAACCGTAACGGCGTATTGTTCCCACGTAAAATTAATAACCAATACGTATTATTAAACCGTCCTTCTGACAGTGGTCATACACCATTTGGTGATATCTTTTTAAGCCACAGTAATGATATGGAATACTGGGGTAAACATCGCCATGTAATGGGTAAAGGCGGAAACGGTTGGTGGCAAGGTACTAAAATTGGTGCTGGTCCAATCCCAATTGAAACAAGCGAAGGTTGGTTGATGATTTACCACGGTGTATCGGGTACTTGTAATGGTTTCATCTACAGTATTGGTGCTGCAATTTTAGATATTGATAAGCCATGGATTGTTAAATACCGTACACGTGACTACCTATTAACACCTGAGAAAGATTATGAAACAACTGGTTTTGTTGGTAATGTTGCTTTCCCATGTGCTGCATTAGCGGATCCTGATACGGGTCGTATCGCTGTATATTACGGTGCTGCTGATACATACTCTGCTGTTGCTTACACGCAAGTTGATGAGTTAGTTGAGTACATCAAAAATAATTCAGAAGTATTCTAAGAGGTTTTTATGTCTGTATTTCAAGATCGTTTAGTCATGCTTCAAGCTGAGCACCAGCATTTACATGCTAAGGTTAATCAGTGTGAATTACCCGGAAATGGTGTGTTTTTACGTTACCAAGATCCTGTTCTAACTGCGGCTCATGCTCCACTTACATGGCGCTATGATTTAAATGCTGAAACAAATCCATTTTTAATGGAACGTTTAGGCATTAATGCTGTACTTAACCCCGGCGCTATTGAGTTAAATGGAAAATTTTACATGGTTGCCCGTGTTGAAGGTTTCGATCGCAAATCATTCTTTGCTGTTGCAGAGAGCGATAACGGTATCGACGGTTTCAAATTCTGGGATAAACCTTGTGTTATTCCTGAGACTATTGAACCGGATACTAACGTATACGATATGCGTTTAACGCGCCACACAGATGGCTGGATTTACGGTTTATTCTGTACTGAGCGTAAAGATCCTGAAGCACCCGCTGGTGATGAATCTCGCGCGGTTGCGCAATGTGGTATTGTTAGAACGAAGGACTTAGTAACGTGGGAACGCTTAGCTGATCTTAAAACTAACTCTGCACAGCAACGAAATGTTGTATTACATCCTGAGCTTATAGATGGAAAGTATGCGCTTTATACTCGCCCACAAGATAGCTTTATTGAAGCAGGAAAAGGCGGCGGTATCGGAATGGCGTTTGCTGACTCAATGGTTGATTGTACTGTTGATGTTGAACATGTCATCGAACCAAAAACCTACCATACCATTAAAGAATCTAAAAATGGTCAAGGGCCTGCTCCTTTAAAAACCGATAAAGGTTGGTTACATATTGGTCATGGTGTTCGTAATACCGCAGCTGGTTTACGTTACGTATTATATTGTTTCATGACATCGTTAGATAACCCAATGCAAGTGACGCATCGTCCAGGTGGTTACTTCTTAGCGCCTGAAGGTGAAGAGCGTGTAGGTGACGTATCAAATGTGGTTTTTTGTAATGGTATGGTTGCACGTGAAAATGGTGATGTTTTTGTTTATTACGCATCTTCTGATACACGTTGTCATGTATTAACGACAACAATCGATCAGTTAGTTGATTACGTTATTAATACACCAGAAGATCCACTGACTTCTGCTGCATGTGTAACACAACGTATCGACTTAATTGAAAAAAATCTTGCGTTATAATTTGACGACAATTTTTATAAAGCGGCTCTAGGGAGCCGCTTTTTTTTGCCTAAGATTAATTGTTAACCCTCGCTCAATTGCACTGTTGTGTCTTTTTTTCATTATTATGATTCCCATTACCTCAATTAGATCCAATTAAGGGCGCTAAATTACCATTTAATACAGTGATCTAGTTCAAAATTCGCAACGTTATTTTATTGTCATTTATTTTCACTTTTATTGTTCAATTAAATTATAATCATTTTTATCAGTCGCTTACTGGTTTTTATTTATAACCATTTTCTTTTTGTTGTTTTTTACTGCTGAAAATGTGATCGGTGATCGTAACGTTACGGTTAATTGTTGGTAATATACTCCTGCCTTTTGAATTAAGTCTGTCACGGAATGATAAAGGGAGCATTGTGACAGGGTGGAGTAATCCCTAACTATAAGATGGAATAATATGAAAAAATCAATTTTAAACAAAAGCATTGCTATCGCACTAGTTTGTGCTGCTGGTTCAGTTTCTGCTGCAAGTACCGACTTTTCAATGCACGGTTACATTAAAAGCGGCATATTAGTTAACTCTGACGGCACAAGTGCTGAGCGTATTGGCCTATGGAGTAATAGCGCTAAGTTTCGTTTAGGTAATGAACACAATACTAAAATAGAGTTATTACCAACAATAACAATGACCACTGACGATGGTGTCATTGCACGTGTACGTACTAACCTAACGCATGAAACGCAATGTACTGCTGACTGGAATTGTCAAGATGCTGATGGCCATGATGTGCAATTCCGTGAAGGTTTTGTTGAAATAGAAAATGCAGCCTTTGCACCTGGTGTTGTATTTTGGGCGGGTAAACGTTACAGCTCAAGCAATACTTCTAATCATCAATATGATTGGGAATATATCCAATACAACGGTACTGGTGGTGGTGCTGATAAAATTGATCTTGGTTTTGCACGTATGGATATCGGTGTTTATGCATTTATGCCATCTGAAGAGTTAGCGGCAGGCCCTGCTGATACAGAAGTGCAAGGTTTGAGCGATGATTACTCTTTAAATGTTTGGCTTAAAGGCATTGCTGGTACAGGTCTAGATCTCCAGTTTGTTGGTCATACAATGGAAAAAAACAGCTGGCGTGCAGAGCAAGCTGAGAGTGGTTATGGTTTTACTGGTGTTTATAATTTCGATGGTTTCTACAATGTTGCGAACGGTTATTCTCGCGCTACGATTCAGTATGGAACGGGTCTTGCCGCAGGTGATTCATTAGGTAAAAACGGCTGGGGTTGGGCAAACAGCTCTGGTACTGAATCATGGCGTGTTGTGTTTGACGGTATGGCTAGCATGGGCGCATTTGATATCTCAACATTTGCTTTCTATCAAGCTGATACTGATTATGCACCATGGTCTGGTGTAGCTGAAGGTAAGGGCGATGATGTAAATCGTTTTGCTATTGGTGTGCGTCCATTCCATCAAATTGCTCAAAATTTTGCGATGCAATATGAACTAGGTTACGAGCATATTGATAACACATCAACTAACGAAGCTGGTGGTATGGTTAAAGCAACCATCGCACCAACAATCACCTTTGAATCTGGCTTCTGGTCACGTCCACAAATTCGTGTATTTGCTACCTACGCAAGCTGGGATGATGAAGTATCTGGCCTAATCGGTGACAGCTATACGCGTAATGGCGATACAAATGCATTAAATTTTGGTATTCAAGGCGAAGTTTGGTTCTAAACCACGCTCTTTGTTAGCTATATAAAGGGGCTTTGCTCCTTATTTTAGAAAGGGAGTGAAAGCTTCCTTTCTAACCAAAATACCTGCATTTATCATTTTGGGGAAGGTCATGCGCATTACTTATCAAATCATCATTTCATTCGCTTTAGTCCTAGCTCTTTATGGTGTATCAACTGGGATTGCAGTAAAACAAACAAAGCAAGCTAAAGAAGATATTATCAGTGTAATGGAGCATGCTGCTTCATTAGGTGAGGTATCTAATGATCTGCGTTTAAACCTTTCTAGTTTTCAGCAATCTATTCTCAGTTTAGTGCAATCCAATGACTCTGCTTTAGAAGCACAATACACTGAAAGTAACACATTATTACTAAACTCCATCGATGCTGTCTATAACCAAGGGCTGCTGCAAGTTTATTTGGACGAGCAACAGCAGCAACAATTTGTTACAGGTATCAGCGCATTACGTACACAGTCTAAAATTATTCAAGACAATCATTTTAAGGCGCTTATTTTAGCCGATAGGAGCCAATCGCTGCGTAATGAATTATCTAATCAAGTCGCGACAGCGGATTCTGTATTGGACAGAGTCACTCCTCGTTACATCAATAATGATTCCTTTCTTCGAAAAGAGCTTGAAGAGTATATTCAACAACGTAACGCGTTACTCGACATGAGTTATCGTGCTTTTTTTATTATTAAAAACAGTGAATTACTGGAAATATCGCAATCGATTAAATCTGCACAAGAAAATTATAATGATCTATATGGCATTATTCTCGAAGATTTTCCATTACTCGCCAAAGAGCCTGATTTTGTAAAAGCTAGCGAACAAATTATTGCGTTACTTTATGGTGAAAATAATCTGCTTGGTTTTTTAAATGAGTTATCCCTCGCCAATGAGGCGATACAGCAGCAGTTGTTATTACAGCGTAATATTTTATCTAACCTCAATATTATCGTTGGAAAAATAACCGCGGATCTTAAACAAAGTAGCCAGCAAAATAGTCAAATTATTGCCGCGAGCTTAGACATGGTTAGTCGCATTCAAATGTTTGTGATGTTGTTGTGTTTAGTGGTCGTTATTATCATCGGTTATGTACTCACCCGTAAAATTCATCAGCCGTTAAACTACTGTCGTGAGAAAATGGCACTGTTAGCTGAAGGCGATTTTAGCCAGAAAATAGAGACTAATTGGCCAACAGAGTTCTCTGAACTGACGCAGCAATTATCAAAAGTTATTTATACCAATAGTGATTTGCTCGGTAAAATAAAAGACCACAGTGTTGAAATTTATGATATATCGATTAATAACGCACAAAAAACCACCAAAGTAAAAGAGAGTAGTGATCAACAGCTAACTGCTGTATCGAGAATTTCGAGTGCGGTTTGCGAGCTAGAACAAACCAGTTTACATGTGAGGGAGCTGACTGAAAACCATTTAGTACAAAGCCAAGAGATCAGTCATATCGCTGAATTAGGTGGCGTGGCGATCGAAAAAAGCAATGTCATCAATGCCCAATTAAAAGATCAAGTTGAAGTCAGTACAGGTGTTATTGATGAAGTTTCTCAGCAGAGCCAAGATATTAGCTTGATCCTAGAAGTGATTGAAAATATTGCTAAACAAACCAACTTACTCGCTCTAAATGCTGCTATTGAAGCTGCAAGAGCAGGTGAGCAGGGGCGTGGTTTTGCCGTCGTTGCAGAAGAGGTGAGAAATTTAGCGATGCGCACAACCAATGCGACAGAGCAAATTCAAGGCATGATTGAAAAGCTACAAACCGCTTCACAAAAAGCGGTGAGTAATATGCAACAATGTAATGGTTACATGGATGCAAATTTTGAAGCGGTTAAACACAGTAAACAAAGCATTGTTGATATTAATGAGCGGATGCAATTACTTGAAAAAGATATTCATTTTATCGCTCAATCTACACAGGAACAGCATAGCGCTTGTGCTGAAATATCAGAATCATTAGGGGGAATTTCACTCGCATTTTCAGAAAGTACCACAGCCTCATCGGAGGTCGCATTACAAAGTCAAGCACTTGCTCAACGTACCATCGCACAACAAGATGAGTTGGGTAAGATAAAAACATTAACTATTTCAAAATAAAACTAGAAAAAGCAATAGTTAGCGCTTTTTCTGGTTAACTATTGTTCAATAAATGAGGACAATGATGTTAGAAATTAAAGGTAAAGAGTTAGATTACGATTGGGGTGGGCAGTTCTATATCCCTTTGATCACAGGTAAAGAAGTTGCCACCGGTAAACCAACTGCAGAATTGTGGTTAGGTGATCATCCTAATGGAACATCAACACTTCATGATGGCGTTGCAATTGACCGCTGGATCTCAGAAAATCCAGACCTGCGTTTAGGCAAAAAAAGTATTGCTAAGTTTGGTAATAAACTCCCTTATTTATTTAAAATCCTCGATGTAAAATTACCGCTTTCTATTCAGGTTCATCCTACGCTTGAACAGGCGAAAGCAGGTTATGCAGTTGAGCAGGAAAAGGGAACTGAAGCGAGTAAAAGAAATTATAAAGATGCAAACCATAAACCCGAGTTGATGTTAGCGTTATCGGATTTTTGGTTATTACATGGTTTTAAAACGGATATTGAGATAACAACGCTTTTAGAAAGCGAGGCTTGCTTAAGTCGTTTACTTGTGCAATTTAAATCAGGTGGAACGCCTGCATTAGTTAATTTTCTTTTCAAACTCTCTCCTGATGCGTTATCTGCGCTTATTATGCCTATTATTGATAAACATTTAGCAGATTATAAGCAACAAAACCTATCAAAAAATAGCGCTTATTTTTGGATGATGAGATCCTATGTACGTAGTCACCAATCGTCTGGTGCACCTTTAGAGCCTGGATTATTAATGGTGCTGCTACTTAATCTCGTTTACGTGCCTAAAGGTGGGGTTCTATTTCAAGATGCAGGTATTCCTCATGCCTACCTCGAAGGTCAAAATATCGAGTTAATGGCTAATTCCGACAATGTGTTACGTGCAGGCTTAACGAATAAGCATGTGGATGCTGATGAGCTGCTTAAAGTGGCTCGTTTTGATGCTGTTAATACAGAGCTTATTGACCCAATTGAGAGTGATGGGGGTATTGAGTATCCAGTCCCAGCAGATGACTTTTGTTTAACCGAGTATAAATTAGCAGCTGGGCAGCAGTTAACACTGCCTAAAAATGAAGGCCCTTGTATTTGGTTTGTGTTGAGTGGTGAAATGACGATTGAAGGAGAAACTAAACATTGGCGAAGTGGTAGTTCTTTTTATCAAATACCTAACAGCACCAGTAACATTTGTGCACAAACTGAGCTCGCTTTATATAGATCATCTGCTAAACTTTAAACTAAAATCGTAACGTTGCGATTCGGTATTGTAAATTGAGAGGTGCTATGAAAAAATTATTATGTGCAAGTTTGTTATTGGTGTCGCCTTGGGGAGTCGCGGATCAGCTTGAAGCTTTAAAATCATGCGTACCAGTGGTTGACCATATCGAACGTTTACAATGTTATGACCAAGAAATGCGTAATATCGCTAAACAAAGTGATGTTACGCCTTCAGATATGATGGTTGATGATTCTGCTGTTGGTGAGTGGGTGATCAAACAAGTACAAGACGAAGAGGGAAAAATAACACTTTCTGCTTCTGTAAAAGTCGATCCAGCACGTTCACAAGCGCCTAGTAAGGTAAATCTATCTATCACTTGCCACTCAGATAAACCAACCACGTTGGGTATCTATTGGCTTACTTTTTTAGGGCGTGATATCTATGTGACTGCCCATGAAGAGGGAGTTAAAGGGAAACGCTTAAACTGGAATTTAGATGCGAAGGAGACAACGACTGTTTATCCCAAAAAAGCTAACAGTCTGATTCATGATTTATATGATATGGATTCATTTGTTGCTCAAGTGGAAACAAGAAGTGATGGCTTAATGATCGCAAAATTTAATGTTGCAGGTCTTGAAGCGAGCCTTTTACCTTATCAGTCACTGTGTAACTTGTAATTTTTTATAGATTGAGAAAGCGGTTGCAAGGGGCACTGTTTTCTCTTTTTTAACTACGTTTCTAACCTAACAATGGTTATACCAAAGGAATTAATAAAGTGATCATTCTTGCTGGTTAAAATTATCCCTAACTACGTTGTGAGTTTTGAAGTGAGAACAACTATCTCCTGCAACTCACGCCTTGTT
>Ga0316197_10002682_pt1 | contig 12683 bp, 5 predicted proteins | sample OudBiesiAoxic_MG_FD_204939 | JGI IMG/M metagenome (GOLD analysis project Ga0316197, IMG submission 204939) | Coastal sediment microbial communities from Oude Bieten Haven, Netherlands - site A oxic | ecosystem: Environmental > Aquatic > Marine > Coastal > Sediment | place: Netherlands...
GCGCGGCGAGCGGGTCGCCCTCGGCCCACGCGCCGCCGAGGTCGAGTGCAGCGGCCACTTCGGTCGGGATCGCGCCGTCGACGCGGATCTCGGCCAGGTCGACGAACCACACCCCGTCGGGATGGTCGGCGGCCACGTCCCGGGCGAGTTGGCTCACGAGCCGGGTCTTGCCTGAACCGCCCGGGGCCACGACGGTGACCAGGCGGTGATCGGCCACGGCCGCGCGCAGCTCCTCCAACTCGGGCCCCCGCCCGACGAAGGAGGTCCGATGATCGGGGAGACCGTGGACTCGGCCGCCGCCGTGGCGGAGTGGGCCGAAGTCATCGGCACCGTCGATCACGACCTCCACCACGTCGATGGTGGCATCGAGCCCCTTGAAGCGATGTGGACCGAGCGGGCGGGTGACGACCCCGTCGGACTGCTCCGGCACGAGCGCATCGGTGACCGACGTGACGACGAACTGCCCGCCGTTGGCGGAGTCCATCACCCTGGCGGCCCGGTTGACGGCGGGGCCGAAGTAGTCGCCGTCGCGCTCCACCGTGTCGCCGGTGTGGGCTCCCATCCGCACGGTCAGCTGCCGATCGCTCGGCCACGACGCGGCTCGGAGGCGGCGCTGGGCATCCACCCCGGCGGCAACGGCGTCGTCGGCACGCTGGAACGCCACGGCGAACCCGTCGCCGCCGGTGGCGAAGACGTATCCGCCGTGAGCGTCGACCGCCGTGCGCACGACCTCGTCGTGGACTGCGAGCGCCTCGGCCATCCGGTGCGGGTCCGCCTCCCACGATGCCGTCGACCCGACCACGTCGGTGAAGAGGAACGTCACCGTTCCGGTCGGCCGGCGTGTCACCTCCACATGTTGGCACACCCGCTCCGACCGCCAGGCTGGGGACGGTGCGTGGCTCGGGGCTGGACGAGTCGCCGCACGACTGACACGCGACCGTCGTGCGGCACCGAGGGGCACCTGCCTCGGCGCGATGCGATGAGCACTCTCCCACCGATTCGATACGCCCAGGCCGCCGGAGATGTCGACGTCGCAGATCGGGTGGTCGGCTCGGGTCCGCTCGACATCGTGTGGGTCCCCGCCAGGAGGGCGGCTGACGGTCGCAACCCTCGTCGTCATCACGGGGTCGACGTGACTCCGCCGCGAACTGCGACGTGCTCGGTGACCCATCGGCCCGTCGAGGCACGCGGACTAGCATCGCCGCCATGGCGGGTACTCACGCGGCGACCGACGATCGGTTGCCGATGACGTTCCTGTTCACCGACATCGAGGGTAGTACTCGGATGTGGGAGCGACACCCGTCCGCGATGCCAAGCATCTCGAGGCGGCACGACGAGTTGATCGACCGGACGGTCGCCATGCACGGAGGCAGGGCGTTCCACTGGGCCGGCGACGGTGTGATCGCGTCATTCGATGCCGTGGCACCGGCTCTGCGTGCTGCGGTCGCAATCCAGCACGAGGTGGGCGCCGCCGATTGGGCACCGCTCGATGAGCTGCGCATCCGCATCGGTGTCCACCACGGTGTCGTCGTGCTCCGGGATGGCGAACCGTACGGCTGGGCCCTCAACTTCGGCGCGCGGTTCAGTGCGCTCGGTCAAGGTGGTCAGATCCTGGTGTCCGAGCCCGCGGTCGACGCGCTCGATCTCGCCGGGGACGAACCGTTCGTCATGCGGCGCCTCGGGTTCGTCCGTTTGCGCGACATCGCACAACCGGCGGTCGTGTTCCAACTCGTCGCCCCGGGCCTCGACTCGGAGTTCTCGTCGCTGCGCGACACGTTCCAGCCCCTGCCGCTTCCGACGGCACCGAACTCGCTGATCGGACGGAGCGACGAGATCCGGCAGCTCGGCGAGCGGTTTGCGACCGACCGACTCGTCACGGTCGTCGGCCCACCGGGCGTCGGCAAGAGCCGACTCGTCGTCGAGAGTGCGAACGCGCTGCTCGGCTCATTTGCGAACGGGGCACGCCTGTGCAGCCTTGCAGGTGTCGAGGACGACCGAGTGCTCGACGCGATCGTCACGAACCTGGGCGTGAGCACACGCCCTGGCCGAACCGTCGAACAGTCGCTGATCGAATGGCTCGGGGGTCAAGACCTCCTGCTCGTGCTCGACGACTGCGAACGTGCCCAGGCCCGGATCAGCGAGATCGTTCGTTCGATCTTGGAGTCGACGGCATCCATCACCGTGTTGTGCACGAGCCATCGGCCGCTCGGCATCGACGGCGAGACCATCTTCCGGCTGGCACCGCTCACTCTCGACGCTGCCGTCGAACTCTTCATCGACCGTGCATCGAACTCCAGTCAGCCGATCGCCGACTCACCGGGTCTGCGTGGGCTGTGTGAACAATTGGATCGCCTCCCGTTCTCGATCGAGGTCGCTGCCGCGCACGCCGCGCTCCATTCGATGGACGAGCTCAGCGGCATGCTCGGCCCGCGCGATCGTCCCGAGGTCACCGGGCCGAACGCTGCGCTGCAGTCGCTCGTCGACGCACTTGTGCTCAGCTTCGAGGCGTTGCCGGCCGACCTTCGATCGATGTTGGTTGCCACGACCGCATTCGCCGGAAGTTTCGACCGGATCGGCTTTCGCGACGTGTGCGCTCCCGAGCTCTCCGACGCCCAGGCGACCGCAGCGCTGACCGATCTCGTCAACCGGTCGCTCGTCCAAGCGGAACCGGGGGACGGAAGAACCCAGTTCCGGCTCCTCCACGGCGTGTGGGAGTTCGTCGTCCATCAGGGGACACCCGATGAGCTGGACGCGGCTCGACAGCGCTTCATCCGCTGGACACTCGAGCTCATCGGAGAGGCCGCGGTGGGCCTGCGGGGACCCGACGAGGTGATGTGGAACCGGCGGATCGGTCAGCAGTTCGACAACATTCGCGCTGCGTTCGACCGGTCACTCGAGGCCGGTGATCTCGACGCGGCCTCGGCGATCTGTACCGAGCTGTGGGACTACGCGTTCATGCGCCTGAACGTCGAGTACTTGCGTTGGGCGGAGCGCATGATCGAGATCTACGGCACCCGCGACGAGATGACCCTGGGACCGGTGTACGGCGTGGCTGCGCTCGGCGCGTGGTTCCGTGACGATGTCGGGTCGGCGATCGAGTGGGCCGAGCGGGCGCTGGCCGAGGAGCGCACCCACGGTCTCGACTTCGATCTCCCTGCTCGATTGACACTCACCAACGTCGCCGTCTATTCCGGGGCGGACGCGCCGCCGGCGGAGGTCCTTTCCGAGACGGTCGCGTACGAACGCTCGCTCGGGGAGCCGTACTTCCAGGTCGACATCGAGGTCAAGAACTCGATCATGGCGGCGTGGCTCGGCCACCAGGAAGCGGCCCTGAGGCGGGGCATCCGTGCGGTGCGTCTTGCCCGCGAGTCGGGGAACCCGTCGTCGCTGGCATTTGCCCTCTGGGCGCTGGGGTCGGCGTTGGAGACCGACGATCCGTTCCAGGCCGAGGCGCACCTCGGCAACGCACTCTCGATCGCTCGGGGGTGCGGCAACCGGTGGATCGCCGCCCTCGTCCAGATGTCGCTCGCATCACTCCGGCGGCGCACGAGCGGGGCGATCGACGCCGCGCCGATCCTGCTCGACCTGCTCGAGGTCTTGTCGCGCGCCAGCCACCAGTCGCATCTCTGGCATTCCTTGAAGCTGTGTGCGCTCGCGCTCGGCAACCTCGGTGACGATGCGCTCTGCGTGCAGCTCACCGCCTGGGTTCGCGATGCGGAGCTCACCATGCCGGTACTCCCCGTCGACGAGGTGGCCGCCCGGGCGCAGCTGGAACGGATCCGCGCCGAACGCGGCGACCAGTGGGTCGACCGGACAGAGATGCTGACCGCCACGTGGACCAGGAACACCGCCGCCACCGTCGCCCGCGACGCGTTGCAGCACCACCTCGCGGCCGTCTCCGCGACCTGATCAGGCAGGAAAGAGGGCGTCGATCTCGGCGTCGCTGAGTTGGCCGACCGGCACCGACCGGCCGTCGATGAGCAGCTCCGCACGTTGGATGTTCGCCGCGGCGTTGATGTTGTCGCGCATCGTCCGGACGGTTTCACGAAGACTGGCGGCGACGGCCGAGGTCGCGGTGATGATCGTCGAGATGCCGAGCGACTCGTAGCCCATGTCGTCCTCGTCGGGGGTGGTGGTCACCACGTCGAGGTCTCCGATCGTCGCGAGTTGGTGGGCGACATCGTCGATCTCGCCATACGACTCGATCGTCAGATGGAGCGTCTGGGGCATCCTGATCTCCGTTGACTCGACACCGCCCCGCCGATACGGCGGGACCTCGGTGTATTCCTGTTCCCACCAGTCCATGAAGCGGTCGCCGACCCAGCGCACGCCACCACGGAATCCGCGACTGTACGTTTCGCTTCGCCGCCACGTCCGACCCCAATCGGTCAACCGCAGCATCGTGCGCTCCGGCAGCCCTGCCGGCGGGAGCCCGAGCACCCGTGCGACCTCGTCGTTCAGGGCCGTGTACATCAACGCAACGGCGATTCGCTGGAGTGGTCGTGGGAGCGCCTCGCCGATCATCTCCATGAGACCGTCCATCAGTCGCCGCCCGGCCGTCGACGGGCCGAACTGACGGAAGAAGATCAGCTTGGCGGTGTACTGCGCCTCCTCGAGGCTCATCAGCTCGGATGGTCGTTCCGGGCTCGTCATCAGATCGGGGTCGGTGCCGAGCATTGCGCCGACCACCATCCACAGGTGGTAGTAGGCCTCGGCGTCGTCGGGGTCCATCGCCACGCCGAAGCGGTCCATCACCTGGATCGCCATCGCCGACCAGTCGATCGCAGCGCCGAGCAGGTCCTCCTGGTTGATCGGCCGGCCCCAGTCGCTGTTCCAGGTCGCTCCGCCGAACTCGGGTGGCCGGTCGACGATGTGGCGGCTGCCCGACTCGACGGTGTGTCGCACGGCGGCGTGGAACAGGCGGACGCCGCGAATCGTGTGGTACCCCTCGGAGTCCGCTTCCCAGAACCGTGTGGTGAACACGTCCTCGAGAAATCGTGCCGATTCCCAGAACCGGCGAACGGTGTCGCCCGAGAGCGACGAGACGAGCCCGAGCACCTGACAGCCTTCGCTTGCTGCGTAGCTCACCGGCATCGATCCGTAGAAGAGCCCGAGGAACGCTGCGGCGCGGAAGTCGGCGTAGAACGCTTGCGCCCGCTCGATCTTCTCCATGTCGGCCCACGGCGGAAGCACGGGGGGTGCGATGAGGAACCGGTTGAGCGGTCCGGTTCCGGACTCGTCCGTGCGGTGGATCGCCAGCAGCGGATCGGTGTAGAACCGCTCCTCGGGCGGCCGATTGCTCGCCGCGTAGAACGCTTCGATGGCTGCATCGGCGGCGTCGTCGCCGTGTCGGCGGGCCAACAGCAGCCGGGACTTCATGTCGTTGGCGACCTCGACGTCGGACCATGGCGACTCCATCGACTCCATGTCGGCGAAGAGCAGCGGCCCCTCGAGTTCGTAGCGGGCATCGGCCCGGTCGATCTCGGCTGCTTGCGCCACGATCGAGGCGACCTCGACGTCCGAGTACGGGTTGACACCGACCAGGCCGGCGCGCTGACGGGCCCTGAACAGGGTGACGATGAAGGCCATTCTCGAGTCGATGTCGTTCCACCGCTCGGCCCCGTCGCGGCCAGGCGCGGCGGCGTCGATCCGATCGAACTCGTCGGCGACGTCGGGTGCCAGTTCGTCGAGCGGTGGTGGGAACAGGACACCACCGGAGCTCGCGTGCGGAGGGACGGGATGGCCGACCCGGATCGTCTCGTCGCCCATCTCGACGACGTACAGGCGCTTCGTGAGGAGGCGCACCCACCAGCGCTCGAACAGTGCGATCCCGCGGTTCCTCGTGGTCGTGTCGTCGAACTTGGACGTCGCTCCCTTGATCATGACCATCATCGACAGGTCGAGCCAGCCCTGGAGGCGGCGTTGCTCGTGGTCGCCCATGCGCATGTTGCCGAGCAGGATCAGCTGCGAGCGGCGGACCGGGTCGTCGCTGTGCAGCGCCTCGAGGTATGCCCGGAAGCCATCGCGCAACTGCTCGCGCGACCCGTCGGGCCACACCTTGCCCGGCGGAAGGGGAATCGCCATCAGCCGTTCCGAGAAGCGGTCGAACTCCTCCCAGTCGCCGTCGGAGCGCTCACGACCACCGAACGTCTCGATGAAGTCCGTCCAGGCCAACCCGATCTCGTAGAACACGCCGCGGTTGCCGGCGGCGAGGCTGCGGTTCAGCGCGCCGGGTCCCTTCGGCTTGCCGCGCAGCATCCGGGCCGTCAGCCGGGTCCGCCAGGTGCTCGGGAGCGGCAGGCGGGCGGTCAGCTGCTCCATGCGATCCTCGGCTCCCGAGCGGATCGTGGCCCCGACCGTGAACGACGGCCAGACGGCGAGGCAGCACCAGTTCGCATCTTCGGTCCCGAGCAACTCGGCCATCGCGTTCGACAGGTCGACGTAGGCCAGGGTGACGAGATGATTACGGAGCGCGTCGTCCATCGGGCCGTACACGATCGCCTCGATCCGTCGGCGGCTGATCTCGCCGGACGTCAGCGGGCCGACTGCGGCGTTCGGCCGTTCCTCGGTGATCGTCATTGCTGGTTCCCTTCTGCGATGCGTCGCCAGGCGCGATGTTCGGCCATGAGCACGGTCTCGACTTCTTCGACGTCGCCGCGCGATCCGGTCTCGTCGAGCGAGCGGTCGATGAGCTCCAGACGCGCGACCGTCCGCTCGTAGTGCTGCGCGAGTCGCTCGCTCGCGACGACGCTGTCGACCGCCGCGAGGAAGCTGACGAGCCCTGCGCTCGCAGCGACCGGCACGGCGAGCCACCCCGCGTCCTCCCCGAGGAGAACGGTCAATGCAGCACAGACCGAGGCGGTCACGATGAGGCCGGTCTGCAGGCCGCCGAGCATGTCTGTTCGCGCCTTGACGGTCTCGCTCTTGCCGCGCAGCCACGAGATCTGGTCGTCGAGCCGCGCCTCGCGGTACAACTGCCATGTCTCGGCGTCCAGGTGGTCGAGGTCGGGGTCGGCATCGACATCTGGTTCGAAGTCGGGCAGGGCGCGCTCCGGCTTCAGGATCTGCTGGACCTGGGCTCGCACGAGACGCCGGCGATTCGGATTGTTCCGCAGGTCGTTGGATGTGAGTGCCAGAAAGTAGAGCGAGCGCAACTCCTCGGCGACTCTGCGGCTGTCGAGCCAGTCGTCGAGGCTCTGGCCGCGACCGCGTCCAGCTGCGACGGCCGTGATCGCGGCGATCGATGCGGCGGCAACGCCGAGCCCGCGGATCCAATCGTCGGTGTTCTTGACGAGCTGCATGATCGCCAGCACCGCGACGATTGCGCCGCCGGTCATCTCGACGAGCCTGGTGCGCTTGACCGTCCGTTGCGTCGTGATCGCTCGGTGGTCGGCATCGCCGAACGGCGGCGTGATCACCTGCTCGAGGTCGTCGATGATCGGGGCGAGTCCGGGATGGTCAGCCCGTGCTTTCGCCACGGCATCGGGATCGCCGAGCGGCGACACGATCGTGCGGGTGGTGCGCCTGTTCACAGCTGTGGCTGTCGTTCTGCGAGAAGTTGTCTGAGCGCCAGGAACGTCGTGCCCTCGTTGCCCTCGTAGTTTCCGGGTTTGCCGTTGAGCGCCGGCAACGTCGCCGAGCCCCGGTGATGGGTGCCGATGAGACCCCACGAGTCGTCGAAGACCGGACTGCCCGAGCTGCCCTTCTGGGTCGGCGCCATGTAGTGCAGCAAGCGGCCGTCCTGATCGATGAGATCGTTCCCGCGCACGGAGAGTTGGAGTCCGGCCCCTCCGGGATGCCCGACCACGTAGACGTAGGCGCCCTTGCGGGCCACCGGGAGGTTCGGGCTCATGGTGAGCGGCTCGACGATCGGCTCCTGGTCGAGCGCGTCCGACACGAGGATCGCGATGTCGAGTTCCTCGCGGTCACTCCACCAGACCGCCTCGAACCGATCGATCCCGGTGAGATCGTGGGCGTCGAATCGCGCCTCGACCTCGTGGGCCTGGATCGAGTCGCGTTCCGGCCGCGCGATGACGTGCTCGTTGGTGATGACGACTCGCCGGCCCCGGAAGGCGGGATGGAGGTCGTCGCCCGCCACGACGAAACCGGTCCCGACGGTGAACTGTCCGCCCTTCTGGAGGTGGCACACGCTCTGGGCGACTTGGAGGCCGTGCCTGTACGTGTCGAGCGGAATCGGGTAGACGCCGTCGAACAGCTTCTCGTAACCGGCCTTGTCGGACGGCAGCACGGCCTCGACCGCGACCTCGTCGTCGCCGCTTCGATCGCGGCTGAGGAGCATGTCGGACAGCGTGGCGACCGCAGGGTCGGTGACCGGCAGTTCCCACACCTGCCGGAACTGGCGGAGCATGCTGTTGTAGACGAAGGGCCCCGCTCCGCCGAGTCGCCCGGCGATCTCCGCTGCCACCTGCTCCGGGGACCGGACGTCGAGCAGGAGACCGGCCTCGATCTCGGTCGCGATCGCCCAGTCGTCGCCTTTCGCTGCTGCCTTCATGGCGCGCGCGAAGAACTCGTACTCGTTCTCGATCTCGGGCGGATCGATCCCGATGTCGTGGCGCCTGGCAAGGCCGATCAGCGCATGGGCGTTGATGCCGAGCCACAACTTCTGACCCTCGTCGCCTCGGCCGAAGGCGTCGGCGTATGCATCGACGGCCCGTCGGAGATACTCGGGTTCACCGGTCGACAGGTAGAGATCCTTGGAGATCCGCCCGGTCTGGCCGAGCAGTGCGACGCGGTCCTCGGGATCGAGCGAATCCTGCTGGAGCGCGTGTTCTGCGACGGTGGCGGCCACTGCGTAGGTGCCCTGCTCGATCAGGCACTGGGTCAGGTCGCTCCACAACCTGCCGCCGAGACCGCGCTGAAGTCCGGAATCGGCAACGCGCGCCAGGTGATCGAATGCCCGCCGCCGCTTCAGCTCGCGGCACACCCGTTCGACATGGTCCTGGTCGAGTGCTCCGCGGTCGCGGACGAACGCGTCGACGGCTGCGTCGAGCAGGCCGTCGTCGTCGGCGTCGATCGCCCGCTCGATCTCCTCCAGTGGCCCCGATTCACCCCCCATGCAGTCGTCAACTTAGTGCACGTGCCCGACAACCGATTCCGCCGGGACGGTGCGGCGCAGGCTCCGACCGAGCGCCGATTCACTCTCCGTCGGCATCGTCTGTCGGACACGTCAGGCGGTACGTCCCGCCGACGAACGTCGACCATTCGTCGCGGGTGAGATTGCGGTTGGCCACTCGGCAGATCACGTCGCGGAGCGACACCGGCCGCAGGTCCCACACCAGCGCCTCGCCGTTGGCGGACGATGCGAGGACCCGCCCTCGGTCCGTCCAGACCAGGCCGGAGACCGTGCCGGTGTGGCGGCGCAGCGACTCGACGATCGCGACCTGGGTCGAGGTGTTCCACAGGCGCACGGTTCGGTCCGAGCTCCCCGACGCGAGCACGACACCGTCGGGGTGGAACGAAATCGCCTCGACCGAACGGGTGTGCCCGACGAGGGTGCTGCCCAGCTGCTCACCGCTCGCAACATCGACGACCGCGATGTCGCCGGCGTTGTCGCCGATCGCGAGCGCCGACGCATCGTCGGCGAACGCCAGGCTCCGAACCGGCTCGGAGGACACGTCGATCGAACGGGTCGCTCCGGTGCGGGTGTCGACCAGGATGACGCCGGTTCCGTCGTCGGCAGCTGCGAGCCAGGAGCCATCGGCGCTGAGCGCGATCGCGAACCCACTCGCTGGCACGTCGACGGTCGTGCGGGCTGCCGATGGATCGATCGCATCCTCCAGGGCCGTGATCCGTCCACCCTGGTCGGCGACGTAGAGCCCACGTGAATCCGGCATGAACGCGAGATCGAGAATCCGATCGTCCATCGAGTGCGCCGTGATCTCCTCTCGCGTCTCGGTGTCCCACACCCGGATCGTGCCATCTGCTTCGCCGGAGGCGGCGAGGCGTTCGTCGGCACTGGTGGCGAGGGCGAACACCGGCTGCGGCGTCACGGACCAGCTCGGGTTCGGGGTGCTCCCGAGCTGTGTCCAGCGGACGCCATTCACCGATTCACCATCGGAGGATCGCTCGGCGACCGACGCACCGGCCGTCAGCAGCACCTCGCGCTCGGCCAGGAGGCCGATCGCCCAGACACTGCCGCCATGGAGGCTCGTTGCGAACGTGCGGCCGCCGTCGGTGCGCCAGACACCGACGGTCGAGTCACTCGACGCCGAGACGAGCACCGGGCGGATCGGATGAAACGCGAGCTCGCGAACCTCGGCCGCATGAGACGATGAGAACGGACGACCTGTCGTGCCATCCTCCGGGTTCCACAGGATGATGTCGTCGTCCCGACCTGCCGAGGCGACGAAGTCACCGCCCGGGCTGAATCGAGCCGTCCGGACCACGTCGGTGTGCCCTCGGAAGCGGAGCAGCTCCTGACCGTCCATCGCAGCGTCACCGTTCTCGCCGGCCGTGAACTCCCACACGGCCGCCGTGTTGTCAGCGCCCGCGCTGACCAAGCGGCCGTCGGGTGCGAAGTCGAGGCTGGTCACCCAGCCGTCGTGGGCCTCGATCGTGCCGACGCGGACATCGTCCCGAGCGTCGTCCCCGAGCCTCCAGAGTGCGATCTCGCCGTTCGACAGACCGATGGCGACCGTGCCGTCATCTGCGACTTCGATCGCGAAGGCGCACGCTGCTCGGTCGTGACGCAACGATCTCCTGACATCGGAATCGAGCGACACGACGCTGACATCGACTCCCCCGTCGCCGTCGCAGGCGGAGTCGGCCCCCGGCGCGAGCCCGCCGGCGAGCAGCGTCGACCCAGCGGAATCGAACGCAACGGCGAAGACCGGCGATCCGCGATCGATCTCGATCGGGGGGAGTTCCTCGGGAGCCGACGGCTCCGAGATGTCCCAGAGATGCACGGTGCCGGAACGCGATGCAGCTGCGAGACGACCGAACCTGTCGAGGTCGAGTCCGCGAAGTGGCACCAGATCGTCGGCATCGACGGACGCTCCACCGGGGACGAGCGGGGGACCTGTCGGGGTCCACGTCTCGGTGGAACGGAGCACCACCGTTCCGTCGAGTCCGGTCGATGCGAGGAGCTCCCCGTCGGGATCGAAGGCAACGCTGCGCACCGGCCGGGAATGCTCGTGGAGCAGCTTCTCCAGGTCGGCGGCCTTGCCGGCCCCCGTGATCAAGGCGCCGAACGACTCGGCCGATTGGTCGACGCGGTATGCCTCGACGCCCAACAGCATCCCCAGGTCGACGCGGTCGAGGTCGGATTGGCTCGCCAAACGGCCCGAGCGGGCTTCGGTCGCGCGCCGATCCGATTCTGCGGCGGACAGGATGGCGCGGACACCGGCGACAAGCGAGAGCAGCGTCAGTGAAACGAGTCCGAACCAGACCCATCGCCGGCGCCGTTGGGCGCGACGCCAGAGATCGAGATCTTCGCTCACGATGTCCGCAGGCTCCATGCCTCGAAGGCGGCCCTGAATCGCTGCGACCTTCACCTTGAAGTCGGCGTTGTCGAGTGTGAGGCGATTCGGTCGCTTGTTCGGATCGCCACGAGCAGCCGCGGCCTCATCGGTGAGGTCCAGGTAGAGCGGCACCCCCGTGAATGCGTCGTGCAACGGCGCGGGCAGGAGTGCTCGACTCGATTCGGTCCAGCACTCGGCGTCGGCGTCCCACTCGGGCCGGCCATCGGCGATTGCGAGGATGATGTGATCGGTCGAGCGCGTCCGGAGCCAGTGCTCGATTTCCTTGCCGACCCAGGGGGACGTTGCCGAATCGCGCGACGCAACGACGATCAGGAACTCCGAACGGTCGAGCGCGTCGATCAGGCGTTGTTCGAGTTCTCCTCCGATGTTGAGGCTCCGTCGGTCGAGATACAGCTCGACCGTGCGGCGCCGGACGAATGGCTTGGCCAGTTGCTCGATGCCGTGCTGCATCGCGTCCACCAACGCGGTGTCTGCACGCGCGTACGAGATGAAGGCGGCGTAGCGGTCGACTCGTGCGGGCTCGGTTCGCGAGCGGAAGCTCAGCTCACGGAACGACATCGTCGCAGAACCACCAGCCGCTCCAGCGAGAACCGTCGGGGCCCCGCTGACGGAGCGTGCCCCCCATGGAACCGCAGAGATGCGACATCTCGTCGACGCTCCGAGCCTGGTCGAAGTAGATGTCGACCGCCTTGCCGACGGGAACACGGACGTTGGTCTGGTACTCCCCCATCTGGGTGACCGCCCCCTCCGGGATGACCTCACCCGTGCACTCGTCGACGGTGCTCCCGAAACAGGTTGGGGGGAGGTCAGGTTCCGGCGGCGTCGGGGGAAAGTCGACGACGACAGTGGGCGGGACGTTCACGTCATCGTTCGGCGGTGGTGGCGTCGGCTGGGGAGTGGGAGGTTGTGGTGGCGGCGGCTGGCTGGCGATCAGATCAGGGCCGGACACCGTGGACCCGCTGCCCGAGCCCGCGTTCGGCACGGCCCCAGCTGGGCGATTCGCCGCGTTGTTGGTCGGCGGTACCGCTGTCGGAGGTGACGGTGCAGCCGGCGCTGCCGCGCCGGGAACCTCGTCGTCTGCGGGGTCGGCCGGGGTGGCGACCCCGTCGTCGGCTCCATCCTCCGCAGCGTCCTCCTCCACGACGTCCTCCGCCTCCTCCACCGCGTCGTCGAGCGTCGTCT
>Ga0316197_10002683_pt1 | contig 12682 bp, 12 predicted proteins | sample OudBiesiAoxic_MG_FD_204939 | JGI IMG/M metagenome (GOLD analysis project Ga0316197, IMG submission 204939) | Coastal sediment microbial communities from Oude Bieten Haven, Netherlands - site A oxic | ecosystem: Environmental > Aquatic > Marine > Coastal > Sediment | place: Netherlands...
GCAATCACCGTGCCGAGCAGTCAGAACCCTTCGGATACCTTTTCCAGCACCTGCGAGAGACGATTCACCGCGGTCACTTCAAGCCCCTTCGTCGCCGTTTTCGGCTTGTTCGCCACCGGGATTATGGCCTTGTGGAAACCATGCTTGGCGGCCTCGCTGATACGTTGCTGGCCGTTCGGGACCGGCCGCAACTCACCCGACAACCCGACCTCGCCGAAGACGATCAGGTCTGCCGGTAACGGCCGGTTGCGATAGCTCGACGTGACCGCCAGTAACACGGCCAGGTCCGCGGCTGTCTCAGTGACGCGTACGCCACCGACAACATTGACAAACACATCCTGGTCACCCAGTGTCAGCCCGCCGTGGCGATGCAACACGGCCAGCAGCATGGAGAGGCGGTTCTGCTCCAGACCCAGTGTCACCCTGCGCGGATTACCGAGCTGGCTTTGATCGACCAGTGCCTGCACCTCCACCAGCATCGGCCGGGTGCCTTCCCAGGTCACCATGACGACACTGCCCGGTACCGCCTGTTCGTGCCGTGACAGAAAGATGGCCGACGGGTTGCTGACTTCTTTCAGCCCGGATTCCGTCATGGCAAACACACCCAGTTCATTGACGGCGCCGAAGCGGTTTTTAATGGCCCGCAGGATACGGTAGCGGTCGCCGGGGTCGCCTTCAAAGTAGAGCACGGTATCGACCATGTGTTCGAGTACGCGGGGACCCGCCAGTTGCCCTTCCTTGGTGACGTGTCCGACCAGGAACATGGCAATGCCAGACTGTTTCGCAAAGCGCACCAGCTGTGCGGCACTCTCACGGACCTGTGCCACGGAGCCGGGTGCGGACTGCAGTGCCTCCGTGTACAGTGTCTGGATGGAGTCCAGCACCATCACCTGAGGGCGCTCCTTGTCGGCCGTGGCGATAATGCGTTCCACGGAGGTCTCGGAAAACAGGCGGATGTCATCACCATTGATACCCAGGCGATGCGCGCGCAGCGAAATCTGCTGCAGCGATTCCTCGCCGGTCACGTAGAGGGAGTCGAGACCGCCCGACAGGGCAGACAACACCTGCAACAGCAGGGTGGACTTGCCGATCCCGGGGTCACCGCCGATCAGCACCACCGAACCGGTGACGAGCCCGCCACCGAGCACGCGATCCAGCTCCTGCATGCCGACCGAGGTACGCAACTGCTGGTCTGTTTTGACCGCAGACAGGCGTTGCACCGGTACCGGAGCGTCGCCACTGTAGCCGGAAAAGCGTGAGGAGACCGTTTTTGACAGCACGGCAACTTCGGAGAGCGTGTTCCATCCACCACAGTCGCCGCACTGTCCGGCCCACTGCGGTGACTGTGCGCCACAGGCGCTGCAGCTGTAGAGCGTTCTTGTTTTTGCCATAGGCCATGTAGGCTACCCGGCGAGCGGACGCTTGTACACCACAACCCGGGTGCAAAGGCGACCATCCCGGAACAATCGCGCTTGCGAAGCGCTCCTACGGCAATAGATGCACCAGCAGGAGCGGATGCGGTTCAAGGATACCGGCTGTTTATTTTTTACACAGGACCGAAGAGTTGCGCATTGACAGGCTGCTCGTTAACCCTGTCGAGCACATCCTGCGACCTGAGGCTCTCCCTGTCGTATTGCACCAGCATCAGGTGGTACCTCAATGGACAGAATTCAGCAGTGTGTATCCCATGCGTTGATTCCAGCGCATCGATCAGGTTCTTGCGCTGCACCAAGCCTAGTCGACAATCCGGGCTTGTCAACAATGCAACGGGCAACAATCAGCTGCTGTAGGAAAACTGCACGCGCGAACCGACACCGCAAAACAGTTCGTAAGAGATGGTAGCGGCTGAGGCAGCGACGTCATCGACCGGCAGCCCCTCACCCCACAGGACGACCTCATCACCGACCTGCGCGTTGGGTACAGCGCCGAGGTCAACGCTGATCATATCCATGGAGACGCGACCGACCAGCGAAGCTTCGTGACCGTTTACCCGCAGCGGGGTACCACTGGGCGCATGACGTGGATAGCCGTCACCGTAACCGATAGCGGCCACACCGATCGACCTGTCGGACGGACAACGCCAGTCACCCCCGTAACCGACGGCATCACCCTGCTTGAGTGCATTGACGGCGATCAGTCGGGTACTGAGTGTCATGACCGGCTGCAAGCCGAGCGACTCCGCGGAACGTCCGCCAAGCGGTGAACCGCCATAGAGCATGATACCGGGACGCACCCAGTCGGCACGCGCCGCCGGCCAACCCAGCAGGCCGGCCGAATTCGCCAGTGAGTGTTCACCCTCAACGGCAGCAAGCGACGCGTTGAACGTCTCGATCTGCTGGTGGGTGTCGGGGTTATCGAGATCATCGGCACAGGGAAAATGCGTCATGTAACGCACTGTCTGCACCTTCGGGATTTGCTGTAAACGTGAAACAATATCGCCGACGCTGCCGGGATCAAAACCCAGCCGGTGCATTCCGGTATCGATTTTCAGCCAGACATCCAGCGAACGCAGCAGCGGTCCCTGTACCAGCCACTGCAACTGGCTCTCATGGTGGACCACCACATCCAGCCGGTAGCCGCAGACAAGGCTGATATCATCGGGACCAAAGAGTCCTTCAAGCAATACAATGCGCCGGTCGAACCCCGCCTCGCGCAAGGCGATTGCCTCATCCAGACAGGACACACCGAACGCGGCCGCCGCAGGCAGTGACTGGGCGATGCTGATCAGGCCATGACCGTAGGCATTGGCCTTGATGATCGCCATGATGCGGCTGTCGGGTGCGGCCTGCTGTACCAGGGAGAAATTGTGTTGCAGGGCCTGCAGGTTAATCCGTGCCCGGGCGGGACGGCTCATCCAAATTCACCACCCGAATACTGGTTGTCTGCAGCATAGTTTTCAAAACGCGTGAACTGGCCACGGAAGGTCAGCAGGCGTGTACCAATCGGACCGTTACGCTGCTTGCCAATAATAATCTCGGCCAGTCCCTTGTGCGGGCTTTCCTCGTTATAGACTTCGTCACGGTAGATGAACATGATGACATCGGCATCCTGCTCGATGGCGCCCGACTCGCGCAGATCTGACATCACCGGACGCCGGTCGGAGCGTTGTTCCAGACTGCGATTCAACTGCGACAGTGCAATCACAGGGACTTCGAGTTCTTTCGCCAGCGCCTTCAGGTTGCGTGAAATCTCGGAGATCTCCGTGGTACGGTTCTCGCGGGTATTACCGATGGTCATCAGCTGCAGGTAGTCGATCACGATCAGGCCGATATCGTGTTCACGTTTCAAACGCCGCGCCCGCGCACGCAGTTCCATCGGCGTCAGTGCCGGCGTGTCGTCAATGAAGATCGGTGCCGTGTCCAGCAGGCTCACGGCAGAGGTCAGCCGTGGCCAGTCATCATCGTCCAGCTTGCCGGTGCGAATCTTGTGCTGGTCAATGTGACCCAGCGAGGACATCATGCGCAGCGCCAGTGATTCACCCGGCATTTCCATACTGAAAATAGCCACCGGCACCTGGTTCTTGATGGCCGCATTTTCGGCAAAGTTGACCGCCAGCGTGGTCTTGCCCATGGAGGGCCGCCCGGCAACGATAATGAGATCGGATGGTTGCAGGCCGGCCGTCATGTCATCGATGTCGGTAAAGCCGGTCGAGACACCGGTCAACGGATTGTCCTGCTGGGACAGCATGTCAATGCGGTCCACCGCCACGGCCAGCAGTGCACGTATACTGCGGAAGCCGCGCTTGCCGCGATTACCCTGTTCGGCAATTTCAAATACCAGTTTCTCGGCCTCGTTCAGCAACTCGCTGGTGTTGCGACCCTCGGCCTCATAGGCACTGCCGGCGACCTGGTTACCGACACTGATCAATTGCCGCACCACCGACTTGTCGCGCACGATATCGGCATAAGCCTTTATATTCGCGGCACTGGGTGTGTTCTGCGCCAGTACACCGAGCGCGGACAGGCCGCCGACTTCATTCAGCAGGTTGTTGTGTTCCAGCCACTCGGACAAGGTGACGGCATCAAGAGGATTGTTCTTTTCCGCCAGCTCGGCGATGGCACGAAAGATCAGGCGGTGATCACGGCGGTAGAAATCTTCCTCCGTGACGCGATCTGCAACCGTGTCCCAGGTGCTGTTATCCAGCATCAACCCGCCAAGAACAGCCTGTTCGGCCTGTAGTGAATGAGGTGGCACTTTCAGCGCATCCGTGCCGGCATGCACTACATCTGCAGAGCGAAGTAATTCGGCCATTGAGTCCCGTTTTGAATAAAAGTGCTAATCACCGCGTTCAGTGAAGGGGAATAAATAGCATAAACGCTGGTGAAAGACATCATTGTAAATGGGCTGACTTTGTGCGTGCCGGTGTCAGCCTCTGATAAACCAGACGGCTCCCCCGAGCCGTCTGTTTAATGTATTAATCTATTACAACAACTTGCAATGTTCTTTGCTTGTTGTTTTTACTATTCGGCTTCGATCACCAGTTTAATGGTGACATCCACGTCGGTGTGCAACTGCAGTATCACATCATACTCACCCACCATGCGGAATGCCCCCTCCGGCAAACGTACTTCGTGCCGCTCAACCGCTGCCCCGCCCTCGGTAAGTGCATGGGCAATATCGGCAGTACCAACCGAGCCGAACAGTTTACCTTCCTCACCCGCATTGGAGGTAATGGTGATGACCTTGTCAAGCAGTTCATCGCGGCGTGCATTGGCAGCTGTCAGTGCATCGGCAGACGCCTTTTCAAGTTCTGTGCGCCGGGCTTCATAGTCGGCGATATTCTCAACCGTGGCCGCCGCGGCCTTGCCTTGCGGTATCAGAAAATTGCGACCGTAACCCGGCTTTACATTAACCTTTTCGCCCATGGCGCCCAGATTGGCAATTTTTTCCAGAAGGATGATTTCCATTGTTACAACCTCACTCTGTCTTTTGTCTCATTGTCCGGATTCACCACCGCCCCGGCCCAGCCGTCGACGGAAGTCAATCCAGGTATCCATTAATCCACCAGCCGCAAGTAGCAGTGTTGCCTGTGGAAATACGGCCAGCAATACGTAAACAAGCACCAGCCAGCCGGTTCCCCGACGGTATTGCCTTAACAGGCTGTGGATGATAGCCAGCCCGACCAGCAGGAACGGTACCAGCAATATCATCGCCAGCTGGGCACTAAAATCACTCAATGTGCCCTGCGTCAGACGCGCTGTCACCATGACAGCCAGCGTCACCAGTCCGGCCGCGTAACCAAGCCGCAAACCGTAAAATTCTTCCCGGAAGCCGCCCGGGTGCACCAGCAGTGACTGCCACCAGCGCGCCAGTAGCAGGCTGGAAATGACCCCGATCACCAGCGACGCAACGACCATGCCGGTCAACAGGGCGGCCACTTGCTGCTGCAGCTCCGGATCTGCCAGTCGTGGCGGCAGTGAAACACCGGCTTCTTCCAACGTACTTTCAACCAGTTGCAACTGCTGCAACCACCAGGTCGCCGGGTCGCCGTAGGCCAGGAACACCACCAGCAACAGACAGACACCGAACAGCATGGCCGCACGTAATGCTTGCCCGAGGTTACGTGTCTGCAACAGCACGGCAGCGGCCATCCAGCTGGGCAGCCACAAGAGCAGCACCATCACCAGGCCGACGATGGCCTGCACGCCCATCAACTGGTAAAACAACACTGTTACGGCGGTCGCAATCAACAACACCTGCAGACCGGGTACCATGCCGACGTGCAGGGTAACCAGCCCCACAACCGCCGCCGCCAGGTAATTCAACATACCCCCCAGCAAGGGCAGCAAGAACGACATAACCCCACAGGTCGTGGCAATCAATGCCGCTTGCCAGCGACCACTGACAATATAGGCAGCCAGTGCTTTCATGGCTGTGAAAAACGGGCGCCCGTGGTTATATCTTCAATCGTTTCGAGCTAGTGCGCGTCACAGTAAGGCAGCAGCGACAGGTAACGTGCACGCTTGATGGCAGTTGACAGTTGCCGCTGATATCTTGCCTTGGTACCGGTGATCCGGCTGGGCACAATCTTGCCGGTCTCTGAAACATACTGCTTCAAAACGGCAAGATCCTTGTAATCAATTTCCTTGGTGCCTTCCGCCGTAAAACGGCAGAACTTGCGTCGACGATAATAACGAGCCATGGTAGTTCCTCTTGGATTCTGTTAGCCGGGATTATTCAGGCGCAGCGACTGCAGCGGCCGTGTCATCAGCAGCGTTATCCGCCACACTGTCGGTGTCGTCAGCAGCGTCAGCAGCTGCACTGACCGTGTCGTCAGCAACGGCTGCCTCGCCCTGCCCCTTATCTGCAGCAGGCACTTCCCGCTCGCGTTTTTCTTCCGGGCGCTTGACCAGCAGCGAAGGCTCGGTGACGGCCTCCTTGCGGCTGATCACCATGCTCCTGATGACAGCATCGTTGAAGCGGAAGGCACTGTTGATTTCTTCCAGTACACCGGTACCGCACTCGATATTCATCAGCACGTAATGTGCCTTGTGCAGTTTCTGAATCGGATAGGCAAGCTGGCGTCGACCCCAGTCTTCGAGGCGGTGAATAGCACCCCCATCGCCCTCGATCGTGCCGCGATAGCGTTCGATCATGGCAGGCACCTGTTCACTCTGGTCAGGGTGGACCAGAAACACGATTTCATAATGTCTCATACAAGACCCCTTGTGGATAAGTAGCCTGCTGTTATCACAACAGGCAAGGAGTTAATAATTCAGCTGAAATTCAGCCTTTTTGGAAGAGCGCGCATTCTACGCGAGGGCTGCTCCAGATGCAATTGCAGGCGCGTACCGCATCCGCGCGCCTGCCGACAGCGTGGCGCACCGCATTGCGGATGCGATTCACCCCTGCAGGATGTTGTTTTTATTGTTCATTTTTCAGGCGCTGCCTGCGGACCTCATACAACAGCACAGCGGCCGCCACCGATACATTGAGGCTCTCCACCTGCCCGGCCATGGGGATCGCCAGCAAGTGATCACAGTGCTCGCGTGTCAGGCGTCGCAGTCCCTTGCCTTCACTGCCCAGCACCAGCGCAACGGGACCCTGCAGGTCACTGCTGAACAGCCCCTCCCCTGCGTCGCCACTGGCACCGTAGATCCAGATGCCGGCATCACGCAGCATGCGCAAGGTACGCGCCAGATTCGTCACCGCGAAGACCGGCACCGACTCCAGCGCGCCGCAGGCAACCTTGTGTACCACCGGTGTGATGCCCGCCGCGCGGTCGCGCGGCATAATCAGCGCATGTGCACCGGCCGCATCCGCCGTGCGCAAACAGGCACCCAGGTTGTGCGGATCCTGTACCCCGTCCAGCACCAGCAGCAGCGCCGGCTCGCTCAATGCCGCCAGGAATTCAGGTAATGTTTTTTCACTGCGTTCGTAGGAGACGGCCCTGACAACGGCGATAACACCCTGGTGCCGTGCACCGGGCATGATCGCGTCGAGCTCGGCACGGGGCAGCGTCTGCACAGCGATACCGGCGGCCACGGTTTTCTCGATCAGGCCATCGAGCTGCGGGTTTCCGGCGCCCCTGGCGAGTAACAGTTTTTTTATCGATCCGGGCCGTTGTGCCAGCAGTGCCGCCACTGCGTGCACGCCGTAGACATGCTCGACACTATTCGCCATCAGGGGACTTTGGCAGTGATAAGCAACTCGATGCGCCTGTTCTGTCGGCGACCGGTCTCGCTGGCATTGCTGGCGACCGGGTTGTCTTCACCGTAACCGCTGACCGCCATCTGCGCCGTGCTGAAGCCCTGTACGCGCAGCAACTCCGCGACAGCCCCGGCACGACGTTGCGACAGGTCGAGATTGAAGGCCGGCGCGCCGACATTATCCGTGTAACACGCCACCCGGACGGCGTGCTGAAGATAAGGTTTTACAACCTGTGCCAGTTGCGCGGAAAATGCGGGACGCAACACATCACTGCCAAAATCAAACGCGACGTCCGTGGCAATATCGATGCGGGTGTTGCCATCAGCGAGTGGCACGACGGTGATACCGCGTGCAACAATTATGGCCGATGGCTCGCCTGTGAGCGTTGCACAAGCACTCAGCAGCAGCAGCCAGAGTCCGGCGCCGACCCGACAGATATGCGGCAGCGGGCCCCTGCTGTCAGCCGGGCATGCAAACAGCCCGTTCACCTCGACTTTCTCCGCAGCGAGGTTTTGCGCTTCCTCCCGGACCTGGATTTTGATTTGGCCTTTACCTTTTCCTTACCCTTGTCCCCGCTCTTCTTGCCGCCTTTGCCGGTGATACGCTGCTGTTTCTCGCTCAATTCGAAATCGATCTTGCGGTCATCCAGATTAACCTGCACCACCTTGACGATCAGGGGGTCTCCGAGGCGGAAGATGTGGTTGGTGCGTTCCCCTATGAGCCAGTGGCGGGTGGGATCGTAGTGATAATAGTCATTCCCCAGCGCGGTGACATGCACCAGTCCTTCCACGTAAATATCCTGCAGCTCGACAAAGATGCCGAACGAGGTGGTGGCGGTAATAATACCGGGGTAGGTTTCGCCAACCTTGTCGAGCATGTATTCACATTTCAGCCAGTCGATGGCATCGCGGGTGGCATCATCCGCGCGCCGCTCCGTGGTCGAACAGTGCTCACCGAAGACCTGCATGTTGTCCACCGTGTAAGGGAAGGTCTTTGGCTTGCTCCCGGCCAGCAGATGGCGGATTGCCCGGTGCACCAGCAGGTCCGGGTAACGACGGATGGGCGAGGTAAAATGCGCATAATTTTCATGCGCAAGACCGAAGTGACCGATGTTATCGGGGTTGTACTCGGCGCGCGGCATGGAACGCAGCAGCACGGTATTAATGAGGTGCTCATCCGGACGCCCTTTCGCCTGTTCCAGCACGGCCGAATAATCCCTGGCCGTGGGTTTCTGGCCGCCGCGCAGCCCCAGACCCAGTTCATTCAGAAATTCCTGTAAATCGGTAACCTTGTCCCCGGAAGGTGTCGCGTGTATGCGGTACAGCGTCGGCATCTTGTGCCGCTCCAGGTATCGTGCCGCGGCCACATTGGCCGCCACCATGCACTCCTCTATGACCTTGTGCGCATCATTGCGTACCAGTGGCACGATACGCTCTATCTTGCGTTTGTCACCAAAAACAATACGCGTCTCGGTGGTCTCGAAATCGATCGCACCACGTTTGCTGCGTTCCTTGCGCAACACCTTATAGAGGCGATACAACTCATCCAGGTGCGGTACCAGTGCCGCGCGGTGTTTGCGTGCCTGCTTGTCAGCATCGACCATGATGGCGGCGGCCTCGCTGTAGGTCAGGCGTGCATGCGAGCGCATCAGGGCATTACTGAAGCGCGAGCGGATCATGCGCCCTTCCCCGTTGAAGATCATCTCGCACACCATGCAGAGGCGGTCCACATCCGGGTTCAGCGAACACAGCCCGTTGGAGAGCACCTCCGGCAGCATCGGAATCACGCGCTCCGGAAAATACACGGAATTGCCACGCTCAAAGGCTTCCTTGTCGAGCGCCGTATCCGGGTGCACATAGTGCGAGACATCGGCAATAGCCACCAGCAGGCGCCAGCCCTTCGGCGTGGCCTCGCAGTACACGGCATCGTCAAAGTCCCGCGCATCGGCACCATCGATGGTCACCAGCGGCAGCTCGCGCAGGTCCTCGCGACCGCGCTTGGCCTTTGCCGGCACCTGTTCGTCCAGTCCGGCAATCTCCGCTTCAACCGCCGGCGGCCAGGCCTGCGGGACATCGTGGCTGCGAATGGCAATATCGATTTCCATGCCGGGCGCCATATGGTCACCAAGCACCTCGACCACACGTCCAACCGGTGGTGAGCGCTTGCTGGGCTGCTCGATGATTTCCACCGACACGATCTGGCCATGTTGCGCGCCGTTGACTTCATCCGCCGGTACCGCGATTTCCATCGGCAGGCGCTTGTTGTCGGGTGATACGAACGTCACGCCCTTCTCATTGTAGAATCGCCCCACCACATGGTGTGTATTGCGTTTCAGTATTTCGACGACATCGCCCTCACGTCGTCCGCGCCGGTCCAGCCCGGTAATGCGCGCCAGTACCCGGTCGCCATGGAACACCGCGCGCATCTGGCGTGCCGACAGGTAGACGTCATCGCCCTCGTCATCGGTCACCAGGAAGCCAAAGCCGTCCTTGTGCGCGATGACCCTGCCCGGCACCAGGTCAAACTGGTCAGCCCGTGCATAGCAGCCACGCCGGTTACGGACCAGCTGGCCATCCCGGAGCATGGCATTGAGGCGTCGTCGCAGCGCCTCGACGGCATCCTCATCAACGATACCCAGCAGTGCCTCGACATCGGCACGGTTAACGGGATGGTCAGCCTCGGTGATTACCTCAAGTATCAGCTCGCGGCTGGCAATGGGCTGTTCGTAGCGCGAGGCCTCACGGCTGGCGTGTGGGTCACTGCGCTGCGCTGTTTTGCTCGTCCTTTTCTTTTTTCTTTGCATGATGTTTGGTTAGCGGGTCGGTTAAACGCCGCTGAATCTGTCTCAGCTTGTTGATTGACTTAAAGTAAGACCCGCTAGTGTGCGGTCAGCCGGGGTAAATTGACAAGTCATATATCAAGCGGTAGAGTTCGCGGCTCTCGAAACAGCTATCTGCCGTTCCGGGAGCAACGCCGAGGTGGTGAAATTGGTAGACACGCTAGCTTCAGGTGCTAGTGGGGGCAACCCCGTGGAGGTTCAAGTCCTCTCCTCGGCACGATTAAATCAATGACTTACGACAGTTCTGAATTTTCGCAAATCGCTTAAAAATCTGGTAGACATTGGCAAGCAGAGTGATGTTGCACCCTAAAAAAGGTGCACCCTCTTCCAACTATACCTGGCTCTCGCCTTGGTCAGATCGCAGACAGTATCGTTCGTGTGCAGGTGCAGTATCACTGCAAGATCCACTGGTGCAAGAAAGACAAAACCGACTGTGCAGGTAAGATAAACCCCACTCACAGTGTCATGAAATTGACGAAAGTCAATGCAGAACCCATCCCAGTCGTTTATAGTCTCACACTCTCAAGCTGGATAAGTGAGTGGACAATAGGTATTGGAAACATCAAATGGAGTCTTAGTTGCTGCTGTAATCTGGTTCGGTCTCTATCAGGTTGCAACAACCATCGGTGTTACACCCCTTTTCTAGCTCGTCCGAACAAAAAGAATTTTCTGTGAGGCAAACATGATTGACTTATTAAACAGCCTGGCTCTCGTCGTTGTATCTATTGTGATGGTTACCATGACAGGTGGCTTGTTCTGGTGCTGGGTGAATCGGAAAAGACTACTTTATCTTTATCGGAAATTCTGAAGCAGGCTGCCAAAGCCTCACAGGACGAGTCCATACCATCCTTGCCAGCCGCTACCCAGGCAACCGATAGGCAAGTTTCATTTTCATATCTACTGCACCGGTTCAAATCAAAAACACTGGTAATCCAACAGTATTGTAAGTGCCGCTCTCTACCATAGTCTGACAATCACGGTGAAAGTCTAACTTTTATTGGTAGGGGTGATTGATGTATGGCCATAAAAAAACCAGCATATGATGAACCATCCTATTTTTGGGAAGGTATTGTAATAGCTATAACGGTAGTGATTGCGCTGTTCATTGTGGCGTCTTATTAAGTCTTTGCGCCATAAGCATGAGCAGATTTAGAAGACCCTCCCAATCGCATCCATTGGTAAACAGCTTTGCTAGCGTCACTGGTATTTGTTGTGGTGCTTATTGTTTCGACTTTTTGACAGATGATCAGGCTGTCAAAAGAGCCAACAAAATGCCACTGCGAATACCTACTATAGTTGAAAGCAGGGAGAGTGACCCATGCATATTAGATCAAAACGTCAATGGTTGTTTGCTGTAATCGTTGTAGGGCTGAATATTGCGATTCTATATATGATTGCTTACGCGCCATATGTCAGGTAACAGCTGGAAATATCCGGTACAGAGATACGTAAAATACTGGCAAGCGGAAGATGGCCAGAGATATAGAGGTGGACCCTGGTAGCCGGACAGGGTCCACCTCTCAACCGTAGGTACGACGTCTCCAGCTGACGCGCAAATTCTCACGGAGCCATGCTGATTGATTGCCCTGGTGCTTCCCGCTGATTGACAGCACTCAATCCGTTATCATTCTGCTAACGTCCGGTTTGCAGACATCGCAAAGAGATTTGGACTATACGTATCCGGCTCCAGATCCAGTTAAGCCACGCGACCTGACAGTGTTTGATTTGGCCATCGACAGCAAGCAACACAGCTGTTACCTGGTAGCCTTGCGGGTAAGTGACATCGTCACGGGGGACAGCGTCAGGGATTGCGCCATGTTCGTACGGTAGAAGACCGCTCGCCCGGTAGCCTGCGATTTGAAACGCAGAGACAACCTTGTAATAAAACGCCGCGTCTGACAGCCGTTAGCCAAAGCTGGCGACCCCGGCTATTCAAACGGATGCTTGAGGATGACGGTCTCGGCACGGTCCGGCCCGGTTGAGACGATGGCAATGGGTGTTTCACAGAGTTCCTCGACCTTGCCGAGGTAGGCCTTCGCCGCCGCCGGCAGTTCCTCGAAACTTTTTATGCCGAAGGTTGATTCCGACCAGCCCGGCATTTCAATGTATTCCGGCTCACACTGCTCGATCAGGTCGGCCCCGGCCGGCGGCGTGTCGACACGCTGACCATTGAGGTTATAACTGACGGCGATC